>Ga0308158_10004630_pt1 | contig 11568 bp, 11 predicted proteins | sample PhyBR2_FD_201038 | JGI IMG/M metagenome (GOLD analysis project Ga0308158, IMG submission 201038) | Phyllosphere microbial communities from UC Gill Tract Community Farm, Albany, California, United States - DLSLB.R2 | ecosystem: Host-associated > Plants > Phyllosphere > Unclassified | place: USA...
GCGCGTCGAAGACAACCTGCCCATCGACGTCGATGAGGCCGGCGACTTCATCATCAAGACCCTCCAGGACGAGCGCGGCTGGCAGGACATGGACGACGTCTCCATCGAGCTCGTCGATGAAGGCCAGGACACGATGATCTCCATCGCCAGCCCCGATACCGTCGACGAGATGTGCCTGCCGCTGCGGACCCTGGGCAAGCTCTCATGCCGCAACGGACCCAACGTCATCCTCAACGCCAAGCGCTGGGTCTCCGCCACGGAGGAGTTCGACGATATCGTCCAGTACCGGCAGTACCTCATCAACCACGAGGTCGGTCACGCTCTCGGCCACGGCCACGAATCCTGCCCCGGACCGGGCAAGACCGCACCGCTCATGCAGCAGCAGACGAAGGGCCTGCAGGGGTGTGAGCCGAACGAATGGCCCTCGAAAGGCTAGTTCCGCGGCAGTCGCGGACAGACTCCGGCCGCGATACAGCGCAGGCCCCGCAATTGCGGGGCCTGCGCTGTCATTGCGTGGACGTGCGTATCAGTGCTTGGTCTTGCGGGGCCGCAGAGAGTAGTCTTCGGCACCTCGCGTTGCCGTCTCGTACTCGATCTCATCGCTGACGGAGCTCGTGCCCGAGGGGGCCAGCGAACCAGGCTGTTCGACGACAGCGATGCTGTCGGTCGCGACGACCTCACGCTGATGGTCCGTCGGGGCGCCCGCATCGATCTTCGTGGCCAGAGCCTTCTCACGAACGAACATGAGGATGACTGCCGCGATGATTCCCAGCGGGCAGACCCACAGGAAGATCGGCACCAGCGCATCGCTGTACGCATTGACGATGATCGAGTGGATCGGATCGGGCAGCGACTTGACCACTTCGGGGGTCAGTGAGTTCGACCCCGTGCCCTTCATCGCCTGGGCGCCCTGGGGTCCCAGAGACTTGATGCCGTCCTCGAGGTTGGATGCCAGCCGCGAGGTGAAGAGCGAACCGATCAGCGACATGCCCAGCGTGCCGCCGATCTGCCGGAAGAAGTTGTTCGACGCCGTGGCCGTGCCGACCATCGCCACCGGGAACGAGTTCTGGACGATGAGCACGAGCATCTGCATCGACAGTCCCAGGCCGAGGCCCAGCACACACAGGCAGCCGATGACGACGAGAACGTTCTGATCGGCCGTGACGAAGGTCCCCATGAGGAAGAGGGCGACGCCGACGATCGCGCTGCCGAGCACCGGGTACCACTTGTACCGTCCCGTCTTCGAGACGACGAAGCCGATGATGACCGAGCTCGGCAGCATCACGGCCATCATGGGCACCATGAGGAGCCCGGCCTTGGTCGCTTCGATCCCGTGGGCCATCTGCAGGAACGTGGGCATGTACGAAAGTACGCCGAACATGCCGATGGCGATGCACATGCCGGCGATCGTGCAGAGGACGAAGTTCGTGTCCTTGAACACGAACATCGGGATGACGGGTTCGGGCACAGCCTGTTCGACGAAGACGAAGACGACGGCGCTGATGACGGCGATGGCGATGAGTCCGATGATGATCGGATCGTCCCAGTCGTACTGATGCCCGCCCCACGAAGTCGTGAGGATGAGTGCCGAGGTGAATTCGGCGATGAGGATCATGCCCGCGACATCGACATGGCGTTTGACCGACCGATCCGACTTGGGGACCTTGAGGAAGAGGATGGCGGCGATGAGCGCGAGCACGCCGAACGGAAGATTGAGAGCGAATGTCCAGCGCCAGCCCGGACCCTCGGTGATCCAGCCTCCGATCAGCGGTCCCGCCACCGAGGTGACCGCGAAGTTCGCCCCCATGATGCCCATATACGGGCCGCGTTTGCGCGCCGGCACAACCGCGGCGATGAGAGCCTGCGAGAGGATGATGAGACCGCCGCCGCCGAGGCCCTGAATGACGCGTGCGGTGATGAGGACGGCCATGTTGTGGGCCAGGAAGCCGACGATCGAACCGAGGATGAACATGCAGATGGCGAAGATGAAGATCTTCTTCCGGTTGAACGAATCGCCCAACTTGCCGTAGATCGGCATCATGATCGTCGACGCCAACATGAACGCCGTCGAGACCCACAGCATCTGGTCGACGCCGTTGAGGTCACCGACGATGGTCGGCAGGGCCGTGGCCAGCATGGTCTGGTTGAGCGAGAACATGAACATTGCCAGCATCAGGCCGGTGAATAGCAGGATGACCGACGAGGTCTCGATCTCCGGCTCCTCCTCGGCGCCGTGCTGCTTCTCGGCAGCGGGCTCGGTGGCGGTAGTGGTCATTTCAGCCTTTCTAAGAGGGTCAGGAACAGTTCGATCGAGGAGGTGAACGCCTGGTCCACCCGTTCGTCGTCCAATTCGTGTTCGGTGTCGAATCGCGCGGAGGCGAAAGCGTGCTCGAGCGGGATGCTGCACAGCTGCGCGAGCATCCGCGTGGCCCGTGCGGCGGTGTCGTCATCGGCAAAGGTGATTCCGCGACGTTCGATCCGCCGGCGGATGCCGGTGATGATCTGCTCGGAGTAGTGCCGTTTCGTCTCCATGCTGAGCATGCCGAGGTGCGGATGCCGAGCCTGGATCGCGCGCAGCTTCTGCTTGTTCGCCGACCGCGGCAGCAGGAATTCGAACGCGGCGCGGATGGTGAAGGAGAGATCCTCCACCAGACGCTCGCGCCGGGGCTCGAAGTCCTCGATGAATCGCTGCAGAGCGGCGGCGATATCGTCAGAGGTCGTCAGTCCGACGATCGCCATCTCCTTGGTAGGGAAATAGTTGAAGAACGTGCGCGTCGAGACCACTGCAGCTTCCGCGATCCGAGCCACAGTCACCTCGTCGAGTCCATGATCGAAGACGAGATCGACGGCCGCGGCGTGGATGGACGCACGGCGCTCACGGGTCTGGCGCTCGCGCAGGGATTCGGTCGGTTCGGAACTCACCAGAAAATTATGCACCTCTTGCAAATTTGCACCAAATGCAGAAATGCATTCAATGCATTTCTCGACGGTGATGTTGTTCACACTCCGTCGTCGGGCGGTCGACAGGTGGGAATATATGCCTGCATGCACCTGTTGATTGAGTCGTATACGCTCAACTTTGAAAGAGGAGGTCAGCTTTGGCCACATTCTTCGGACCCGCAGGCTCGGGCGGAGACTCGTTCGACGAGTTCCTCGCTCGTTTCCTCCAGGGGCAGACCGGAGCCCGCCGAGGCCGTTCCGTCGACATCAACCGACTGCTGAGCAAGCGCAGCCACGAGGTCATCGAAGCGGCCGCGGAGTTCGCAGGACGACACGGTCAGTCCGAGGTCGACGCGCTCCACATCCTGCGCACCATGGTCGATTCCGAACCCGGAATCTCCGCCGTGCGCCAGGCCGGCGCCGATCCCGAGGCCATCGCCCATGCGATCGAAGAGCGCCTTCCGGCCAGCACCGACACCGAGGCGGATTCCACGCCCACGCTGACCGGTTCGGCCCAGCGCGCCCTGCTCGACGCCTACCAGGTGGCGCGAGCCTTCGGGTCGACCTACATCGATCCCGAACACATGTTCTTCGCCTTCGTGCTCAACCAGGAGATGCCCGCCGGTCGGATCCTCGCCCAGGCAGGCGTCACCCAGGCTGCACTGCAGGCCGGTGCCGAGGCGGCCGAAGCCGCAGGCATGCACCCCGGCCAGGAGGCCGAAGGTGAGGACGGTCAGGAATCCGTGCTGGAGAAGTTCGGCACGGACCTCACCGAGCTCGCAGCCGAAGGCAAACTCGATCCCGTCATCGGCCGCTCGGAGGAGATCGAACAGACGATCGAGATCCTCGCCCGCCGGACGAAGAACAACCCGGTTCTCCTCGGCGAGGCCGGTGTCGGCAAGACCGCGGTCGCCGAAGGCCTCGCTCAGGCCATCCACTCGGGCGAAGTTCCCAAGCAGCTGCAGGGCAAGCGCATCATCGCGCTCGATATGCCCGGAATGCTCGCCGGCACGCGCTACCGCGGTGACTTCGAAGAGCGCCTGACCGGAGCGCTCAACGAGATCGCCGACGACGGGGACATGATCGTCTTCGTCGATGAACTCCACACCCTCGTCGGCGCCGGCGGCAACGGCGAGGCGAACTCGATGGACGCCGGCAACATCCTCAAACCGCGACTGGCCCGCGGCGATCTGCACATGATCGGCGCGACCACGCTCAAGGAGTACCGCACCATCGAGAAGGATTCGGCTCTCGAACGTCGCTTCCAGCCGGTGACCGTGGGCGAGCCGAGCGTCGAGGACGCGGTGACGATCATCGACGGGCTGAAGGATCGGTACGCGGAGTTCCACGAGGTCACCTACACCGCAGAGGCGGTCCGCGCGGCCGTGGAGCTGTCGAACCGCTACATCACCGACCGGTTCCTGCCGGACAAGGCCATCGACCTCATCGACCAGGCGGGCGCCCGGATGTCGCTCAGGCGCGGACCCGCGGTCGATATCGACGCGCTCAAGCTCAATCTCTCCGAACTCGAAGCGGAGAAGAAGTCCGCTATCGAGGTCGAGGACTACGAGCGTGCCGGCCGTGTCCGCGATGAGATCAACGAGGTGACCGCTCGGATCGAATCCGCCGAGAACCCGGACGCGGAGGCCGTGAAGACCGCTGCCGCCGAGGCGATCATCGGTGAGCAGGAGATCGCGCATGTGGTCTCCCGGGCCACCGGAATCCCGGCAGCGCGGATGACGCAGAGCCAGAAGGCACGACTGGCGAACATGGAAGAGGTCCTCCACGACCGCGTGGTCGGACAGGACGAAGCCGTGACCGCCGTGTCGCGCGCCATCCGCCGCAGCCAGACCGGTATGGCCGATCCCAACCGTCCCATCGGCAGCTTCCTCTTCCTCGGCCCCACCGGTGTCGGCAAGACTGAGCTGGCGAAGGCTCTGGCGCAGACCCTGTTCGACGACGAGTCGGCCATGATCCGCTTCGATATGAGCGAGTTCGGCGAACGCCACACGGTGTCCCGCCTCGTCGGTGCTCCTCCCGGCTACGTCGGCTACGACGAGGCAGGGCAGCTGACGGAGAAGGTCCGCCGTCGCCCGTATTCGGTCATCCTCCTCGACGAGGTCGAGAAGGCCCATCCGGATGCGTTCAACCTGCTGCTGCAGGTCCTCGACGACGGACGACTCACCGACGGTCAGGGCCGCACGGTCGACTTCCGCAACACCGTGGTCATCATGACCTCGAACCTCGGCTCCGAGTTCATGTCCGGCACTCCGCTGGGCTTCGCCTCCGGGGCTGCGGGAGACGCGGAGAAGGATCTCAAGGCCAAGGTCATGGGGCGTCTCAAGGAGTTCATGCGGCCGGAGTTCATCAACCGCATCGATGACACCGTGATGTTCTCGCGGCTCGATCGCGAGCAGCTGCGGTCCATCGTCGATCACCAGCTGGCCGCGTCGAAGCAGCGCCTCGAGGCTCAGGGCATCGCCCTCGACGTCTCGGCAGAGGCTCTCGACTGGCTGGCCGATGAAGGCTACGAACCCGAGTTCGGTGCCCGTCCGCTGCGTCGCACGATCCAGCGCGAGCTCGACGACCGCATCGCCGATCTCCTCGTCACCGAGGCGGTCGATGAGGGCGGCACCGTGCGTGCCACGGTCGTTGACGGCGCACTCAAGGTCGTGGCCGGCACCCGCCCGGAGCCGATCATCGCCTGATCACCGAGGCGGCCCTGCACCGGCCGTCGCTTCTCAGCGACGCGTTCGAACCGGAATGAGCCCGGGACGAAAGATTCCGTTCTTTCGTCCCGGGCTCTGTCGTTGCTGCGGGCAGCGTCGCGTCCCGGTTCAGCCGCGGGTGGCAGAGGACTGTTCGGGCTGGGGATCGTTCGCGCCGAGGAGGCGGTTGAGGACGAGCCGTTCGCCGAGCGTCCACGTGGTCGTCGTCGCCAGGTAGAGAGCGGCGGCCAAGGGGACGAAGAGCGCGAAGATCGCGGTGAGGAAAGGCATGAAGCTCAGGGTCTTCATCACGCCTGACAGATCCGGCATCGCCGGAGCATCTGCTCCGGTCTTCGTCGAGGGAGCGGTCGGGGTCTCGGGTGTGGCCGGGGTGAGCAGGTGTCGGGAGAACCCCGCGACGACGGCGATGAGGACGACGAGGATGAGGTAGACCGTGATCGCGGTGCCGGTCAGATCGCCGGCGCCGAGCAGTCTGACGAAGCTCGTGTTGAGAGGCAGGCCGAAGAGCGTATGCCCGAGCAGCTCATTGGCGTGCCCGCCGATCGTCGCATTGATGAAGAGGCCATAGACGGCCATGAGCACTGGGGTCTGTGCCAGCACCGGCAGGCATCCGGCGAAGGGGGAGGCATTCTCCTCTTTGTACAGCTCCATGAGCTTCTGCTGCATGAGTTCGGGCTGCTTCTTGTACTTCGTCTGCAGCTCTTTGATCTTCGGGGCCAGTCGTTTCCGAGTGATGCCTGCCCTGACCTGGGACACCCCGACGGGGATGAGCACGGCGCGGACCAGGACGGTGAGCACGATGACGGCCAGGGCGGCGCTGAAGCCGCCGGCGAGCGGTTCGAGAATGTCGCTGATCCCCGTGACCACCGTGTAGGCGGCCTCGACGAGCAGGCGGATGGGCAGGAATTCGTAGATGTTCACAGGTGAGTGTCCTTCGGACAGGGCGCACTGAGGCGCGGTTGAATGGGCCGTTGAAGGCCATCACCGTGACGATTGATGACAATTGCCCGCGCCGAGGCGGGGAGACGTTCCGTACGGAACAGGTCGTTCAGGCGATGGCGTGAACGACGGAAGAGGGGGCTCTGGGCAGAGCCGTACCCGGAGTCCCGGGCTCCTCCGGCATGCGGAATTCGCGGATGTTTCGGCGCGTGCCCGGCAGAGACGGCGGGCGCGCCGACAGCGAGAGCACACGCAGCAGAGCCATGCTCGCCCATGCGGCGATCGGCGTGAGCAGGGCCGCACCGAGGAGAGCCAGGACGATGAGATGAGTGGGGGACTGGGGTACGACCGAGTCGAGGTCGGAAGAGAGCACGACGACGAGCAGCTGCAGAGTCAGCCACATATTCGCCATCATCTCGCCCCCTAACCAGTGCGTCGATGCTAGCACGCGGGCCTGTGCGGGCGGTTCAGAGAAACGGAGTCCGTCCGCTCACAGCGGCAGACGTCTGCGCCGAGCGGATCAGGGTTTCCCACTCCCACCGGCACTGCCAGTGTGGACGCATGTTCACTCTCAACTCTTCGCCCCACAGCCGACCACCTCTGTTCTCCGGCTCCGACGAGACCGACGCGGCCACCGCGATCCCCGAATCCCAGCGCATGCTCTACGCCTACCGGTCCGTCGTCTTCAACGGCGAGCTGCGCGACGAGAACGGAATGGAGATCGTCTCCCGACTCGTCCTCCTCTCCGCCGAGGATCCGCGTTCCGATATCCACCTGTGGATCAACTCTCCCGGAGGCTCCGTGCCGATGATGCACGCGATCGCCGACACCATCGCCGCTCTGCCCAACGACGTGGTCACGATCGCCTTCGGGTGGGCCGCCTCGGCGGGACAATTCGTTCTCAGCATGGGAACGCCCGGACGACGCCTCGCCCTGCCCCACGCGCGCATCCTCCTCCACCAAGGATCGAGCGGAATCGGCGGAGCCGCCGCCGACATCGAACTCCAGGGCGACGACCTCCGATCGGTCAGAGACACCGTCCTGCACCGGATAGCCGAGGCGACCGGAAAGACCTACGACCGCATCTTCGAAGACTCCCTGCGCGACCGGTGGTTCACCGCCGAAGAAGCGATCGAGTACGGACTCATCGATCGCGTCATCGACTCCCCGTCCGACCTGCGAGCTCAGATCGGAGGAAACCGATGAGTCAGTACACGATCCCCAACGTCGTCGACCGAACCGGTGGCAGTGAGAAGATCGTCGACGTCTACTCGCATCTGCTCGGCAACCGCATCGTCTACCTCGGCGTGCCCATCGACGACGGCGTGGCGAACACGATCATCGCGCAGCTGCTCCACCTCGATTCGAGCAGCCGGGACCTGCCGATCAGCATGTACATCAATTCCCCGGGCGGCTCCCTGACCGCGATGACGGCGATCTTCGACGCAATGCACCACATCGGCGCGCCCGTGGCCACAACCTGCGTCGGGCAGGCCGTCGCCGATGCGGCCGTGCTCCTGGCCGCCGGAGAACCCGGCCAGCGGGCCATGCTCGCCCACGCCCGCGCCGTGCTGCGACAGCCGCATGCCGAAGGGGCGCGGGGCACGATCCCCGACCTCATCGTCGCCGCAGACGAGATCGTCCGGCAGCGGCGGGACGTCGAAGAGATGCTCGCCGACAGCACCGGTCGGACCCCGGAGCAGATCCACCGTGACTTCGATCGCGACCTCGTCCTCGACGCGAAGGCGGCACGGGACTTCGGACTCGTCGACGTCATCCTCTGACCGCGTACTCTCACCGAGGTGGGTCGAGATACTCCCCGAGGATGACGACGGCCCCGGGCGCGGGTCGCTACGATCGGAGAATGAGACCGGACCGTCCAGACCGCCGCGCGCGCCGACGAGTCGTCCTGCTCACCGTCGCCGCAGCGGTGCTCCAGCTGCCGTTCTCCATCGTCCTCGCCGCTGCGACCGAGACGTCTGCGGCCGCGATGATCATCCGCATCGGCACCGCGGTCCTCTCACCGGCGATCTTCCTCTTCGCAGTGCGGTGGCCCGGACCGCGCGTGGCCGTACTGGCAGGGCTCGTCCTCCTCGACGTCCTGGTGTGGGCGGCGGCGACTCCCGATCCGGGCCCCGGCAGTTTCGGTATGGGACCGGGTGCGTGGAGCGACCGCGGTCCCTGGCCGCCCGCGGAGGCCGGGCCCGGGACGACGCCGTTCTACGCCGGCTTCCTCTTCGCCGTCGTTGCCGCGATCGTCCGCGGAAAGGCATTCTGGGCGATCGCCTCGGCGGCGGGAGTCTGGGCGGGCTGCCTGCTGCTGGGTCCCCTGCTGGGAATCGACTGGTCGGTAGGACGGGTGGTCTCGGCGACGATGGGACTCGCCATCGCCGTGGGCATCGGCGCATTCGTCCGCCGCCGCAGCGAGCTCCGTCGCCAGGAGGCAGCCCAGCAGAACGCACGCCACGCCGAGGTCGTCCAGGCCGAACGACTGCGCATCGCCCGGGACCTCCACGACGTCCTCGGCCATGCTCTGTCCCAGATCAACGTCCAAGCCGGAGTCGGCGAACACCTCATCGACCGCGATCCCGAACAGGCACGGTCCGCACTCGCGGCCATCAGAGAACTCAGCCGCACAGGGCTCAACGAAGTCCGCACCGTGCTGCATACGATGCGCTCCGACACCGGTGCTGCGGAAGCCTCAGAACCGGCGCCCTTGGCTCCGGTCCTCGGACTCGACGCCGTTCCGGCGCTGGTCTCCCGCCTCGTCGGCTCCACTGACTTCAGGGTGGACGACCGGCGGGATACGGACGCCGAGGGTGTGAGAGAGGCGCCCGGCCAGTCAACGGACGCAGCCGCCTATCGGATCATCCAGGAAGCACTGACGAACGTGCTCAGACATGCCGGCGCCGGCAGCGCACGGGTCGTCATCGCACGGAACTCGGATCGGCTGCAGGTGAGCATCAGCGATGATGGGACAGGACTCCCAGACGGAGTCGAAGGGACGGGAATCATGGGCATGCGCGAGCGGGCGAAGCTGCTGAAAGGGTCACTCACCCTGACCTCGAAGGGTCGGCAGGGCACCGTCGTCGACGTCGACCTCCCCTGGAACGCCGACCATGCAGAGCTGCCAGACGAGGAGCCGCATCGATGACACCGATCCGAGTCGCCATCGCCGATGACCATCAGCTCGTGCGCGCCGGCTTCGCCTCACTGCTCGATTCCGAAGACGATATCGAGGTCACGATCCAAGCCTCCGGCGGGAACGCCCTGCTCGAAGCACTGCGCACAGCACCCGCCGACGTCGTCCTCATGGACATCCGCATGCCCGACGGAGACGGACTGTGGGCGACGGAGGAGATCGCCGCCGATCCGCGGTTCGATGCCGTCCGCGTGGTGCTCGTGACGACCTTCGGACTCGACGAATACATCGTCCGCGCCGTGCGCGCCGGGGCGAGCGGCTTCCTGTTGAAGGACACCGACCCGACCGACCTCATCCGCGCCGTGCGCGTCGTGGCCGCCGGTGAGGCCCTGCTCTCGCCCGAAGTCACGAAATACCTGCTCTCCCGCATGTCCTTGGGGCTGAAGGCAGAACCCGACTCCGGGCTCGACGTTCTCACCGACCGCGAACGCGAAGTTCTCGCGCTCGTCGGCCGCGGTCAGTCGAACGACGAGATCGCCGAATCGCTCGTGCTCTCCCCGCTGACCGCGAAGACCCATGTCTCGCGCATCATGACGAAGGTCGGGGCCAGAGACCGCGTCCACCTCGTCGTCCTCGCCTACGAATCGGGGCTGGTCTCTCCCGGTTGGCTGAACGAGCACTGAGTTCTGCTCCGTGCGGAGCAGCGCAGGTGACTCCCTTCGGCGGATTCGCAGCGACCGGCTTGCGGTGTGTCATTGATGTCAGGTCCACGAACGGCGTGGACACCCGCCAAGGAGGCATCATGCACATGGAACACGGACCGCTGGCCTGGCCGTTCTTCTTCCTCATTCCGATCTTCTGGGTCCTCGTCATCGGACTCATCGTCACCCTCATCGTGACCCTCAACCGTCGCCGGTGGCGGCAGGCCGGGGGACCGCCGTGGGCGGCTGCGGCACGAGAGGGAACAAGGAGCGCCGAGGCGACTCTGGCCCAGCGCTTCGCCCAGGGGGATATCGAGGAGGCCGAATATCGTGCCCGACTCGAGGTGCTGCGGGCGAACCGGCTCGAGGCCGGGAACGGCTGAGCCGTTCAGGCCGCGAGGGCGAGCCGTACCTGACCCGCTGCCGGCGGAGCAGGTGCGGCTCGCGTCATATCGGTCGCCGACAGCAGCGCGGTCGCAGGGACCCCGGAAGTCAGGCCGAAGGCAGCGAGCACGAGGACCTGCGGCAGCTGGAGCTCGAGCACCTCGGCCACTGCCTCGATGACCTCCGACGACGGGTCCTTGAGCCCGCGTTCGATCTCGGAGAGGAACTGGGTCGAGACCCCGGACCGGTGGGAGACCTGAGCCAGTGTGAGACCCAAATCGGTGCGGCGCAGTCGGAGAGCGCGGCCGAGCGCCTCACGCCACAGCGGCGGCGGGGTCGGGTTGTGCGGGAGCATGTCGGTCATGGGGTGAGCCTACGGTCGGTAGGGCCGCCTCGGCGAGGGTTTCTGCTGTCAGCAGATGAGGATGACTTAAGTGAAGTGGCTCACAGGTGTTGCGGAAACGGCAGTAGGTTAAGTTAGGCTGGCCTACGTTAATGTCGAGGGGTCGTATCAGGCTCCGACCACTGTCGAAAGGACAGGAATGTCAGTTCCTCACAGCCGCCGGGCCGTCATCGCCGGAGCGCTCGTCGCGCTCTCGCTCACCGCCACCGCCTGCGGGCAGGGATCGCAGGCCGCGGAGGAATCCGGGTCCGCGAATTTCGAGACCGTGACGATCAAGCACGCACTCGGTGAAGCGGTCATCGAATCCGAGCCCGAACGCGTCGTCACCCT
>Ga0308158_10004631_pt1 | contig 11568 bp, 9 predicted proteins | sample PhyBR2_FD_201038 | JGI IMG/M metagenome (GOLD analysis project Ga0308158, IMG submission 201038) | Phyllosphere microbial communities from UC Gill Tract Community Farm, Albany, California, United States - DLSLB.R2 | ecosystem: Host-associated > Plants > Phyllosphere > Unclassified | place: USA...
CTTCAGCCGTCCTCGATCGTCGACATTGGGCGTGTAGATGGACGAGCGCAGCAGCGACTTCGGAGTCAGGCTGCCGAGCACCGTGTTCTCATCGTCGACGACAGCGGCGAACTCGGCTCGCGACTCCGTCATCGACTCGAAGAGGGACTCCAGCTGTGCAGCGTCCTCCCAGTCTACCTCGGAAGCGCGGATGACATGCGGTGAGGAGTCCAACAGCTCCGCCACCGAGGTGAAGCGATCGACTCCGCGCAGATCTGCAGCATTGATGATGCCTTCGAGCCTTCCCCCGTCGTCGACGACGACGCCGAAGCCGTGCGAACGCTTGGCCAGCACGTGCAGAGCGTTGAGCACTGTGTCATCAGGCGAGAAGCGCAGCGCGGATTCGAAGATCCGGTCGCGGCTCTTGACCCAGGCGATGGTCTCCTGCGCGGCGGTCAGCGGAATGTCCTGGGGCAGCACCGCCAGTCCCCCGCGACGTGCCATCGTCTCCGCCATCCGTCGACCGGACACAGCAGTCATATTCGCTGCGACGAGCGGCGTCGTCGACCCGGTCGGATCGGTCGCCGTGAGGTCGACTTCGAAGCGCGAAGTCAGTGCCGACGAGTTCGGCACGAGGAAGACATCGGAGTAGGTGAGATCGGTGTTCGGGTCATTTGAGATGAAACGCATAACACTATTGTCCCTTAACTGCACATTCGATGGCACATCACGTTAGGCTTGGAGATGTCGTTAAGCAGCAAGTCTTGAATCAGGAAGTAGGCGATCAACGCCGTGTCCGTCAATACTCCGAACCGCACCGTTGAAGACTTCGGGTCGAATGAGTGGCTGGTCGAGGAATTGTATGAGCAGTACAAGTCAGATAAGAATTCGGTCGACCAGTCCTGGTGGCCCTTCTTCGACAAGTACGAGAAGAACGGCGGAGGCGCTCAGTCCGCTGCCGAGCCCGCCGCCAAGCAGGAGGCGAAGCCGGCCGCGAATAAGTCGGATGCCAAGGCCCCTGCTTCAGCTGCAGCCCCGGCGACCTCCCGTGAGACCTCTCGCGGCGTCTCCCCGTCTTCGGCTGAGTCCGAGACGCTGAAGGCAGAGACCAAGTCCGTGCCGAAGGTCACCGCGAAGGAAGCCGCACCGAAGCCCGCACCGGAGGAGACGATCACTCCCCTGCGCGGCCCCGCGAAGCTCATCGCCAAGAACATGGATGAGTCGCTCGAAGTCCCGACCGCCACCTCGGTCCGGGCCCTGCCTGCCAAGGCGCTCATCGACAACCGGATCGTCATCAACTCGCACCTCAAGCGCACCCGAGGCGGGAAGGTCTCCTTCACCCACCTCATCGGATTCGCCGTGATCCGCGCCCTGCAGAACTTCCCCTCGCAGAACGTCTCCTACGACGTCCGCGACGGCAAGCCCGTGATGGTCTCCCCCGCCCACATCAACTTCGGCCTCGCCATCGACGTGCCGAAGAAGGACGGATCACGCACCCTGCTGGTGCCCAACGTCAAGAAGGCCGAGACGCTGACCTTCCGCCAGTTCGTCGACGCCTACGACGGCCTCGTCGACAAGGCACGGCAGGGCAAGCTCACCGCCGACGACTTCGCCGGCACCACGGTCTCGCTGACGAACCCCGGCGGAATCGGCACGGTCCACTCCGTTCCGCGTCTGACCAAGGGCCAAGGCTGCATCATCGGTGTCGGCGCGCTCGACTACCCCGCCGAGTTCCAGGGTGCCAGCCAGCAGACCATCAACTCTCTGGCCGTGTCCAAGGTGCTGACCCTGACCTCGACCTACGATCACCGCGTGATCCAGGGAGCCGGTTCGGGCGAGTTCCTCAAGCTCGTCCACAGCTACCTGCTCGGCGAAGACGGCTTCTACGACGATGTCTTCGAATCCCTGCGCCTGCCCTACGAGCCGGTGCGCTGGGTTCCCGACGTCTCGGCCGAAGACCAGGACGACGTCAACAAGACCGCACGCGTCATCGAACTCATCGATGCCTACCGCACGCGCGGTCACCTCATGGCCAATATCGATCCTCTCGTCTATCGTCAGCGGTCCCACCCGGATCTCGACATCAATCAGCACGGTCTGACCCTGTGGGATCTCGAACGCGAGTTCCCCACCGGCGGGTTCGGATCGAAGCCGATGATGCCCTTCCGCAACATCCTCGGACTGCTGCGTGAGAGCTACTGCCGGACCACCGGCTTCGAATACATGCACATCGCCGACCCGGTCCAGCGCCGTTGGTTCCAGTCGAAGATCGAGGTCCCGCATCAGGAACTCACCCGTTCGGAGCAGGGACACATCCTCGGTCGTCTCAACGCCGCCGAGGCCTTCGAGACCTTCCTCCAGACGAAGTACATCGGACAGAAGCGCTTCAGCCTCGAAGGCGGAGAATCTGCGATCGTCCTGCTCGACGAGATCCTCAACCAGTCCGCCGACACCGGCCTCGACGAGGTCGCCATCGGCATGGCCCACCGTGGTCGCCTCAACGTGCTGACGAACATCGCCGGCAAGTCCTATGCGCAGATCTTCCGTGAGTTCGACGGAACCATGTCCCCGGACAGCGTCCAGGGCTCCGGCGATGTGAAGTACCACCTGGGCACCAAGGGTTCGTTCACCTCGCCGGCAGGCAACACCACCGGCGTCTACGTCGCGGCCAACCCCAGCCACCTCGAGACCGTCGATCCGGTCCTCGAGGGCATCGTGCGCGCCAAGCAGGATCTCGTCGACCAGGGCGAGTCCGGCTTCACCGTACTGCCGGTCCTCGTCCACGGCGATGCCGCATTCGCCGGACAGGGTGTGGTCACCGAGACGCTCAACCTCTCCGAGCTGCGCGGCTACCGCACCGGCGGAACGGTCCACGTCATCATCAACAACCAGGTCGGGTTCACCACTCCCCCCGCCTCGGCGCGGTCCTCGTTCTACTGCACGGACGTCGCCAAGTCGATCAACGCCCCGATCTTCCACGTCAACGGCGATGACCCCGAAGCCGTCGTCCGGGCGGCCCGCCTGGCCTTCGAATACCGCCAGGAATTCAACCGGGACGTCGTCATCGACCTCGTGTGCTACCGCCGCCGCGGCCACAACGAGGGCGACGATCCGTCGATGACCCAGCCGACGATGTACTCCCTCATCGAGAAGAAGGGCTCGGTGCGCAAGCTCTACACCGAATCCCTCGTCGGCAGGAAGTGCATCACCGACGAAGAGGCCGCCGAGGCGCTCAAGGACTACCAGTCCAAGCTGGAATCGGCTTTCGCCGAGACCAAGGAAGCCGAGACCGGCTCCTACGACGGAGAAGCGTTCAACGCTCCCTACGAGCCCAGCGACATCGAGACCTTCAACGATGCCGAGACGGCCATCAGTCCCGAGACGCTGCAGCGCATCGGCGAGGCCTTCACCGAGATCCCCGAGGGCTTCACGGTTCACAAGAAGCTGCGGGCGCTGCTCGAGAAGCGCAAGGAGATGTCGCTGTCGGGCGGAATCGACTGGGGCTTCGCCGAGCTGCTGGCCTTCGGTTCGCTGCTCATGGACGGCGTGCCGGTGCGGCTGGCAGGTCAGGACTCCCGTCGCGGGACCTTCGTCCAGCGCCACTCGGTGCTCATCGACTCGGTCAACGGCAACGAATGGACGCCGCTGCAGAACCTCACCGAGGAGCAGGCTCGATTCTGGGTCTACGACTCCCTGCTCAGCGAGTACGCCGCTGTCGGCTTCGAATACGGCTACTCCGTCGAACGCAAGGACGCCCTCGTGGCGTGGGAGGCTCAGTTCGGTGACTTCGCACAGGGTGCGCAGACCGTCATCGACGAGTTCATCTCCTCCTCCGAGCAGAAGTGGCAGCAGAACTCCGGTGTCGTCATGCTCCTGCCCCACGGCTATGAGGGACAGGGACCCGACCATTCCTCGGGTCGCATCGAGCGTTACCTCCAGCTGTGCGCGGAGAACAATATGACGGTGGCCTACCCGTCCTCGGGCGCCTCGTACTTCCACCTGCTGCGTCGCCACGCCTCGACGACGAACAAGCGTCCGCTCATCGTCTTCACCCCGAAGTCGATGCTGCGCCTCAAGGCTGCCGCGAACTCGCCGGAGGACTTCACCTCGGGCAGGTTCCAGGCCGTCATCGACGATACGGACGTCGATGCCTCGCAGGTCGAGCGCGTCGTCCTCGTCTCCGGCAAGCTCTACTGGGAGCTCAAAGCCAAGCGGGAGAAGGACAACGACACGAAGATGGCGCTCGTCCGCCTCGAGCAGCTCTACCCGCTCGACGAGGCGGCCATCACCGCTGTGCTCGACCGCTTCCCGGCCGATGCCGAGATCGTCTGGGCCCAGGAAGAGCCGGAGAACCAGGGTGCATGGCCGTTCATGGCACTGCACCTGCCCGAGCTCCTCGGCGGCCGTGAGGTCAAGGTCATCTCCCGTGCCGCTTCTGCCGCCACCTCGACCGGGCTCAAGCACTTCCACGAAGCTCAGCAGAAGGAACTCGTCGACCGGATCTTCAGCCGGTGAGCAGCGACGTCACCACAACCATCGCCGTGGTCGGAGGCCCTTTGGTCGCCGGCCACGGCGATGGCCGTGGCCTCGGGTGGGTCGGTCGGGTGACGGCGAGGACTCTGCCGAGTCTGCCTGAACTCAAGGTGTATCCCCTGGCCGTGCCGGCCGAGGATTCCGCTGGTCTTCACGGTCGGACCATCGCCGAGGCGTCCCTGCGGTTCACTCGGGAAGGGGACAATCGTCTGGTGCTGGCTCTGGGGTCCGGGGATCTCGATTCGGGGCGTTCGGTGGCCAGGGCCCGGCTCGATGTGGCCAACATCCTCGACGAGGCGTTGGCTCGGAAGGTCTCGACGTTCGTGCTGGGCCCTCCGCCTGAACACGACGGTGACCGCAACCGTCGCATCGCCGAGCTCAATGCCAGCTTCTCCGATGTGGCCAAGCGGCGCGGCATCACCTATGTCGACACCTTCACGCCCCTCCTCGGCCATCCCGTGTGGCAGCGCGAGGTCGCATCGTCGCGGGACCATCTGCCGGCGCAGGAAGGATACGGTCTGTTGGCCTGGCTGGTTCTCCATCGCGGCTGGTTCAACTGGCTGGGAGTCCAGGACGTCCTCGGCGACAGCTGAGCCGTCGATGAGGTGCCCGACCGAAGATCTCTGCGGGTGCCCGGCCGACGAAGAGCTCAGCCGTGACAGTCGCATCATCTTGTCAGACGAATTCGGCAAGGCGGGTGACCTGGTCCGACTTTGCTCTGCTCGGGTGATCATGAGACAATTGAGCGTCTATCAAAGGAGGGCACAATGAGCAAGCGTGGCCGTAAGCGTCGCGATCGCCGCCGTAAGAAAGCAAACCACGGCAAGCGTCCAAACGCATGATTCGCTGATACGTTCGGTGAATGACGAAGGCGGGAAGAGATTCGAATCTCTTCCCGCCTTCGTTGTGTCCGTGGACTCCCCTGTGCCTGGGCGCCGGTCAGGAGTTCTGTTCGAGCGCGATCCGCTGCCGGATCTTCTCTCGCAGTCCCATCGGGGCACGGTCGTGGCTGCACGAACGACGCACGAGCTCTTTGAGCAGCGCTTCGATCTCGTACTCGTCATGACACGACGGGCACTGTTCGAGGTGGATCGAGATCTCGCGGATCTCCGTCGTCGTCAGTTCTCCGTCCAGGTAGTGGTAGATGCGCATCAGTGACTCGGTCCTGACGCTTTCGCAGCATCCTTCGTCGCTCATTTCGCACCTCCCTCTGGACTCACGAAACCGCGCTCGGCGGCATAGTCGGCCAGCATCTCTCGCAGCTGTCGGCGACCGCGGTGCAGTCGGGACATCACAGTGCCGATCGGCGTCTCCATGATCTCGGCGATCTCCTTGTACGGCAGTCCTTCGACATCGGCATAGTAGACGACCATGCGGAAGTCTTCGGGCAGTGCCGAGAGTGCTTCCTTGACGTCGGAGTCGGGAAGGTGGTCGAGGGCTTCGAGTTCGGCGGAACGACCGCCGGAGGACGAGTGGCTGTTCGCCTGTGCGATCTGCCAGTCCTCGATGTCTTCGCTGCCGTGTTCCTGCGGCTGACGCTGCTTCTTGCGGTAGTTGTTGATGAAGGTGTTCGTCAGGATCCGGTACAGCCAGGCTTTGAGGTTGGTTCCGGGCTTGTACTGGTGGAAGGCGGCATACGCCTTCGCGTAGGCTTCCTGGACGAGGTCTTCGGCGTCGGCCGGATTCCGGGTCATACGCAGAGCAGCTGCGTAGAGCTGATTGACATATTCCAGAGCATCCCGTTCGAAACGCGCCGACCTCTCGGCGTCGGTTTCGGGGGCTTCTTTGACTGATTCGGTCATCGCAGTCAATGGTACGCCCGTTCTCTCCAGGACGGCAGTGGCGCTCATAGACTTCTCCTTCTGCCTGTCGACTTCCCGACGGGTGCACCCGTCGAATGGCTTCACCCCGTACAACATCGGACCGACGTCCCACTATTCCCACCTCAGCAGTTATGCTTGCCAGTGAGATGACCGCCACGTAGGAAGGACCACTGTGTCTCCCATTCGTCTTATCGCACGGCCCATGCTGGCCGCCGGCTACATCCTCAACGGCGTCGAACGACTGCGCAAGCCGGAGGCAGCGGCCGCATCGGTCGGCCCGCTCCTCAACCAGGCTCGCAAGCAGGTCGACGTCCCCGTCGACGCAGTGACTCTCGCCCGAGCCACCGGTGTTGCACAGGTCGCTGCCGGTTCGATGCTCGCCATCGGACGCTTCCCCCGCCTCAGCGCATCGATCCTCGTCGGCACCTACCTGCTCGACACCGTCGGTGAACGTCTGTCTGCTGACAAGACGACGTCGAAGGAGGAGAAGAAGGCTCGCAACGAACGCACTCTTCTGCGGACCTCGATGCTCGGCGGTGCCCTGCTCGCCGCCGTCGACACTGCTGGACGCCCCGGCCTGTGGTGGCGGACCCAGCACGCGGCCGAAGACCTGTGGTCGAGCGTGGAAGACACCTCGAAGCAGGCTCTGAGCGCACTCGGAGTTGACTGACATCTCCACGCACACTCCCCCGGCGACCGGCGACTGGCAGCCGCCGGTCGCCGGTTCCGCCGTCTCTGCCACTGTGACCGTTCCCGGTTCCAAGTCTCTGACGAACCGCTATCTCATCCTTGCGGCTCTCGCCCGTTCCGGATCCGATCTCAGGGGATGGCTTCGCAGCCGCGACACCCTGCTCATGGTCGACGCCCTGCGTCGTCTCGGCGCCGTGATCGACGAAGACGGCGATGAGCTCCACATCGAGCCGATCCCCTTCCCGGACGGACACGTACCCACAGACGCAGCTGCACAGGACTCCGCACCGATCACCATCGACTGCGGTCTCGCCGGAACCGTGATGCGCTTCATCCCCCCACTTGCCGCGCTCACCGGTCGTGAGGTCGTCCTCGACGGCGACGAACAGGCCCGCGTGCGGCCGATGTCGGTGACGATCGAGTCGCTGCGGGAGCTCGGTGCGTCGATCACCTCCGCCGCGAGCACATTGCCGATGACGATCCACGCCGACTCTCAGCTGCGCGGAGGCCACCTCGGCATCGATGCCAGCGCCTCCAGCCAATTCGTCTCTGGTCTGCTCCTCGCCGCTCCCGTCATGCCTTTGGGACTCGAACTCACCAACACTGCGGACTCGGTGCCCAGCCGAACGCATGTGGATATGACGATCGAAGTCCTCCGCGACGCGGGCGTCGACATCAGCGAGCCCGAACCCGAGCGCTGGATCGTCGAACCAGGACTTCCGCGCGGTCTCGACGTGCAGGTCGAACCCGACCTGTCCAATGCCGCAGCCTTCGCAGCGGCGGCCGTGGCCACCGCCGGATCCGTGACCATCGCCGACTGGCCCGTGCACACCACGCAGGCAGGTGACGGCTTCCGCGAGATCGCCGAGGCGTTCGGAGCCACGGTGCGCCTCGATAGGGAAGGACTGCACGTGCAGGGCCCGGACCGGCTCACCGCTGTCGATCTCGACCTGTCGGCCGTCGGCGAGCTCACCCCAGTGGTCTCGGCTCTCGCAGCTATGGCAGAAGGAACGTCGCAGCTGCGCGGAATCGGGCATCTGCGTGGGCACGAGACCGACCGTCTGGCGGCTCTGACCAGAGAGTACGGTGCCATCGGCGTCGATGTCGTCGAGCACGCCGAGGCACTGACGATCACCGGCACCACACACCTGCGCCCGGCGCTGTGGCATACCTACCACGACCACCGCATGGTCATGGCCGGTGCCGTCCTCGCCCTGCGCAATGACGGAATGGTCATCGAGAACGCCGGCACCGTGGCCAAGACTCTGCCTGCCTTCACTCAGCTGTGGGAAGCCATGCTCACCCCCGGAGCCTGATATGGCGAAGATCTTTCGCGATGAGGACTACCGACCCCGGCCGAACCGACGCGGTTCACGACCGCGGACGAAGAACCGCCCTGACCACAAGGACGCTGTATCGGGCCTGGTCACCGCGGTCGATCGGGGCCGGTACCGGGTCATCCTCGCTGACGACGACGGGAACTTCCCGTCGAGTCCCCCGATTCGGAAGAAGGGGAAGCGGTCACGGGGGGCCACCTCGGTGACGGCGGTGCGCGCCTCGCACCTGCGCAAGCAGGCGATCGTTCCCGGAGACGTCGTCCGCCTCGTCGGCGACACCTCGGGGGCCGAGGGCACCCTGGCCAGGCTCGTGGAGATCACCGAACGGCAGACCCTGCTGCGCCGCAGCGCCGATGACACCGACCCGACCGAGCGCGTACTCGTCGCCAACATCGACGTCATGGGAATCGTCACGGCCACCGTGGACCCGGATCCCTCTTTCGGTCTCATCGATCGCGCACTCGTCGCGGCCTTCGATGCCGGGATCACTCCCCTGCTCATCGTGACGAAGACCGATCTGCGCCCGGCGACGGAGCTGAAGGAACGCTTCTCCGCGTCCGGGATCGACATCGTCGAATCCTCCATCGATCCCGACGCCGAGCCGACCGATACGACAATCGCCGCGAACGATGCGGCCCGCGACGAGACAGAACCTCACGCCGAGGTGGCCGAGCGTCTCCGTGGACGCATCAGCGTCCTCGTCGGCCATTCCGGGGTGGGCAAATCCACGCTGACCAACGTTCTCGTTCCCGCCGCCGAGCGCGCGACGGGCCATGTCAACGACGTGACCGGACGCGGACGTCACACCTCGTCCTCGGCCGTGTGCCTGCCGTTGGAACGCGGCGGATGGCTCATCGACACCCCGGGAGTGCGTAGCTTCGGCCTGGCCCATGTGGACCGGGAGACCCTGCTCTCCGCCTTCCCCGAACTCGTCGAGGCCACGGCCGATTGCCCCCGCGGATGCACTCACCTCGCGGACTCTCCCGGCTGCCGACTCGATGAATGGGTGGCCGACGGCAAGGCCGGACCGGGAGGAGTCTCACGGCTGGAGTCCCTGCGCCGGCTGCTGCCCTCGACTGGATAGGCTGGAGGCATGAACGACCTCGACTTGGCGATCGAACTCGCCGATCTCGCCGATGCCATCAGCCACCCGCACTTCCGGGCACAGGACTTCGCCGTCGAAACCAAACCCGATCTCACCCCGGTCACCGAATGCGACCGTGCGGTGGAGAAGGCGATCATGGATCGCCTCACAGAGGTTCGACCCGATGACAGCGTGCTCGGTGAGGAATTCGGTGCACACGGGCAGTCATCGCGACGGTGGATCATCGATCCCATCGACGGAACGAAGAACTTCGTGCGCGGGGTGCCGGTGTGGGCGACGCTGATCTCCCTCTACGACGGTGACCAGCCGCTGCTGGGAGTCGTCTCCGCTCCCGCGCTCGGTCGCCGATGGTGGGCAGTAACGGGCCAGGGCGCCTACGCGACCGAGCTCGGGTCCCCGGCCGAACGCATCGCTGTGTCATCCGTCGATTCTCTCGCCGATGCGTCCCTGTCGTATTCGTCGCTGTCGGGCTGGAAGGAACTCGGCATCCTCGATGAGTTCCTCGATCTCTGCGATTCGCTGTGGCGCACTCGCGGATACGGCGACTTCTACTCCTATATGCTGCTCGCCGAGGGTGCTGTCGACCTCGCCTGCGAGCCCGAGCTCGCGCTCTACGATATGGGAGCGCTCGTACCCATCGTCCTCGAAGCCGGAGGCACCTTCACGAACACGGCCGGACTTCCGGGGCCCTTCGGCGGCAATGCCCTGGCCAGCAATTCTCGCCTCCATGAAGCCGCACTCGACCGACTCGGTCGGGTCGCTCCCGCGGAGGTCTCCTGATGCCGGACATCATGGGAGCCCCGCTGTGGCATGAGATGGCCGAGGCCGCAGGGCTCACGAATCCGGACGGGTCGATCGGTGAGACGATCTACGGGCAGATGACGAAGTTCGCCGCCGAGGTCGGAGCCGTCAACCTCGGACAGGGCGCTCCGGGCACGGAGCCTCCGGACGAGCTCATCGCCGCAACGGAAGAGGCGATGCGGGCCGGTTTCAATCAGTACGCCCCCGGTCAGGGATACCCGCAGCTGCTCGAAGCTGTGGGCGCTCAACGCGGACGCGATTTCGGACAGCACGTCGATCCGGACGAGGTGCTCTACACTGCGGGCGCCACGGAGGGCCTGACCGCCGCGATCCTCGCACTGCTGCCGCCGGGCGGCTCTCTCGTCGCCTTCGAACCGTTCTACGACTCCTATCCGGCGGCGATCGCCGCCGCCGGCGGAACACTGCACACGGTGCCGATCCTGCCCGATGGCCGTGGTGACTTCGCCCCGGACTGGGAGACTTTCGACCGAGTGATCGCCGAGGTCGATCCGGCGATCATCCTCGTCAACACTCCGCACAATCCCACCGGGTTCATCTTCTCTGCCGCTGATCTCGGCAGGATCGGACGAGCCGCCGAGGCGGTCGACGCCTGGGTACTCTCCGATGAAGTCTACGAGCAGCTCGTCCTCACTGATCTGGGGCATGTGCCTCCCGCAGTTGCCATCGAGGATTCTGCACGCGTCGTCACGGTCTCCTCGGCGGGCAAATCATGGAACACGACAGGATGGAAGATCGGCTGGGTCATCGCCTCTCCCGAGGTTCGCCAGGCCATTCAGACCGTCAAGCAGTTCCTGTCGTTCACGGCCGGCGGTCCGATGCAGATCGGAATGGCCGATATGCTGGACGGCGATTCGCAGTTCGTCGCCGAGAACCGAGCTTCGCTGCGGGCACGCGCCGAGGTCCTCGTGCCCGCCTGTCGCTCGGTGCCGGGCGCTGAAGTGTCCACTCCGCGCGCCGGCTATTTCACAGTGGTTGACTTCTCTGCGCTGACGGATCGCGATGCCTTCGAGCTCAATGAGCTGCTGGCCAGAGAATTCTCCTTGGTCGGAATTCCCGTACCCGCTCTGTGCAGGCAGGGCAGCCCGGCGTACGAGGCCTATAGGTCCTCGATCCGATATTCGTTCTGTAAGTCCGTTGCCGATGTCGACAAGGGCGCACAGTTGTTCAACGCACTCGGAGGGCACCTGCGGGAGCACCCGGACGCGCTGCGTCGGAGGAACTGAGTATCGCTGGCTTTCGTGGTCGAGGCAGATTGAGTTCCTGATACGAGGGACGGTAC
>Ga0308158_10004632_pt1 | contig 11564 bp, 7 predicted proteins | sample PhyBR2_FD_201038 | JGI IMG/M metagenome (GOLD analysis project Ga0308158, IMG submission 201038) | Phyllosphere microbial communities from UC Gill Tract Community Farm, Albany, California, United States - DLSLB.R2 | ecosystem: Host-associated > Plants > Phyllosphere > Unclassified | place: USA...
GATTTCAAAACCATCGCCGACTTCCGCCGCGACAACCGTGCCGCCTTCAAGACGGTGTTCCGCGAGTTCGTGGTGCTGTGTCGTCAGCTCGATCTGTTCGGGCGCAAGCTCGTGGCGGTCGACGGCACGCGCATCAAGGCGGTCAACAACAAAACCCGGAACTTCACCCGCGCATCGCTTGCCAAAGCTATCCAGGATGCAGACGAGAGGCTCGCCGGCTACATGAAACGGCTCGACGAGGGCGATGCCGACGAAGACCCCACGCCGGGCGGCGGTTCCGGCAATGGCGATGGCAAACTGGCCGAGAAGATCGCCGCCATTCAGGGCAAGCGCGATCGTCACAAGGAGATGCTCGCCGAACTGGATCGCACCGGCGCCGACCAGATCTCGCTGACCGATCCGGACGCCCGCGCGATGGCGCGCACGACCAAAGCGGGGGTCGGCTACACCATCCAGCTCGCCGTCGACGTGAAGCACAAGCTGATCGCCGAGCAGGCGGTGAGCAACCAGGTCCTCGACCTCGGCCTGCTCGCGCAGACCGCGACAGCGCCCATGGAAGCGCTTGGCGTCGAGCGGATCGAGGCCGTCAGCGCTCCGATGTGAGTGCGCAGCTTCGCCCAAACCGAGCTTGCGTCGGCTTCGTCGGTCACGACTGACAGGATCGACCGGATCGCGCCGATGAGATCGTGCGAGGACATCCGATCAGGCCTGTCCCGTACGAAGGACTGCTCTGGATCTTCCAGCGGTTCCATGCCCGGTGGCCCGAGACCGAGCGTCCGCGTGTAGCCAGAAACGACGACATATCGGGTTCATGGGCGGCGGTTGTGGGAAGGGTTCATCGAGCATAACCGAGTTCGGATTCGGCACGGGTGGCGGTCTATTGCGGTGTCATGCCCGGAATGGACCGCCGCCCGCGTCGGCGATCGTTCACCCGTTGAGCGCGTCTTTCACGGCCTTCGCCGGTACGAAGGTCAGCTTCTTCGATGCGGCAATCTGGATCGCTTCGCCGGTTCCCGGGTTCCGGCCTTCGCGTGCCGGGTTGTCCTTGATCTTGAACTTCCCGAAGCCGGCGAGCGAGACCTCGTCGCCCTTCGAAGCAGCCGTGACGATCGCGGCCAACAAGTCGTCCACGACCTTGCGTGCATCCGGCTTGGTCAAGCCGTGGGTCTGGACCAGCGTTTCTGCGAGTTCTGCGTTGTTCATGGAATATCCCCTGAAATGGTACGTCCGTCTAACGCCGCCGGCCCTGTTTGGCGACACCATGCTCCAGCACGCCAAACGAGTCGGTAGGTTGCCCGCATGCATCGCCGGCGCGGCATAGCCGATCGTCTAAACTCGATCCTGATCGATAGTGGTGGGCAGAGCACAATCACCTAATTTCCGCCATTCGTGATTACGTGGCGGCGCGGCAGCTTAAAGCGACGCGGAAGTGCTCGTGTTCGAGGCGGAAAGGGGGCGTTTACACCTTGGACCCTAACGTCCGGGTACTATGATGCACGATCCAGGCGACATGTGGAACGACGATAATGCCATCTACGACGATGGCGAGTGGATCACTTGGGACGAGATCAACTCGCACCTCGAACGGTTGGAGTTTTAAGCCTGTTTTCCCAGTATCGATGTCGATCTCGTTTTAACCTTTAAAGGCCTCCTTCGCGTTTCGCGGGATTATCACGACCTCACCGGCAATCACTTACAGGTATACGGCGATCTTGGTGAGCTATACGGCGCGATTACGCATGGTATTAAACTTCACCGAAATTACGCGCAAGGATCGGATGGCAAGATGGGTAACCACTTTGTCGAGGTAAAGACGATAACCCCGTTCAAGAACTCCGATCGGATCACCCTTAATCGAAAGGGTAACTTCAGTAAGGTTTTGGTTGTGAAGATCGATGCCGACTTCGAGGTGCGCAGCAAGCTCATAGATCGGAAGGCCTTGCCCAAAGTGGCGGGTGACAAGGTCACGCTACACTGGGCGGATATTGATTCTGATCATTATTAAGCCGCAGGAACGTCAGGTGATGCATAACAGGTCATGAACGTTCGCGATACGTGCGCAGAGGCGCGGACTAGAGACCTTGATACCGCCAAACGCTCAGTAGCACGTCTCAACCCTGTTGGCCGCCGGAGGGACAAGGTAGGGGCCGCCCGGTCGGCTTGCTCTCAGGCTCAGGACCCGTTGATCCAGAGGCTCGATCTGATTCAGGCTCGTTGAGGAGACCAAGGATGAGCGACCTGTACTGGTTGGCCTACGAGCAGATGGAACGCTGATCGAGTTGATTTCCATTCCCGCCGGACCGCCTTATTTATCGGCGTGGTCTATCGAGAGCCGACCGTAACATTACCACCTCGTGACAAATTGGTTTAGAAACGCCTTAGGTGTTCCCATTAATCCATTGGAATACGGGAACCGCAGCCATTCCCAAAGCCTATCCCTATAACCGAGACGGGAGAGGTTTGCGCCGCTCCGGGTGTCCCAATCGGTCGGTGGTATTGAAAAGGCACAACGCCCGCCTCACCGTCTTGATAGGGATCGATTTTGGTAGAGCACCGGCCATCTCCAACGTTGTTCACTCGGGGGAATTATCCCTCGATCAAATTACGAATCCGGGTTGCAAGAACGTCCATCGCGAATGGCTTGGTAAGGACGTGCATCCCAGCGTCGAGATGGCCGTGGCTTGATACGGCGTTCTCCGCATATCCGGTAATGAACAGAACCTTCAGACCGGGCCGTGCGACGCGTGCAGCGTCTGCCACCTGCCGACCGTTCAGCCCGCCTGGCAACCCTACGTCCGTGACGAGCAGGTCGATACGCAGGTCTGAATTGATGACCTTCAGCCCAGCAGCGCCGTCTGCGGCCTCAATCGCGGTATAGCCAAGGTCGGTCAAAACTTCGGCGACAAGCATGCGCACGGTTGGCTCGTCATCCACCACCAACACCGTCTCGCCAGCCTGGGCGCGCGGCACGGCTTCGGTCTCCGTCTCCACGTCATCCAGATCGGCCTCGCCTCGATGGCGGGGGAGGTAGACGCACACCATCGTGCCCTGATCGACTTCTGAGTAGATTGCCACCGAGCCGCCCGACTGCTTGGCGAAGCCGTAAATCATCGAAAGGCCGAGGCCGGTGCCCTCGCCGATCGGCTTCGTGGTAAAGAACGGGTCAAACGCGCGCGCAATTACCTCCGGCGGCATGCCGGTGCCCTTATCGGACACGCATAGTGAGATGTACTGACCAGGATCCAGACCCCGCTCCTTGGCAGTCCGCTCGTCCATCCAGCGGTTGCAGGTTTCGATCGTGATCGTGCCGCCATCGGGCATCGCGTCCCGCGCGTTGATGCACAGATTTAGGATGGCGTTCTCGAGTTGGTTGGGATCGATCAGGCTGAGCCATAGCCCTGCAGCATTGACCGTCTCCACTTCGATCAACGGCCCAACCGTACGGCGGATCAGATCCTCCATTCCGCTGACGAGGTGGTTGACGTTGGTGGGCTTGGGAGCAAGCGTCTGCCGTCGTGAGAAGGCGAGCAGCCGGTGGGTAAGAGCCGCCGCGCGTTTGGCCGCCCCTTGCGCTGCGCCGACATAGCGTTCGACATCGGCCGTTCTGCCCTGGGCAATGCGGATTTGCATCATCTCCAGGCTGCCGGAGATACCCGTCAGCAAGTTGTTGAAGTCGTGCGCGAGGCCGCCAGTAAGCTGGCCGACCGCCTCCATCTTCTGCGCTTGCCGAAGCGCATCCTGTGCCGTCATGAGATCTGCTGTTCGCTCCAAAACGCGGGCCTCCAACGTCTCGTTGAGCTCCAGCAGCGCTTTCTCCGCACGCTTGCGCTCAGTGAGGTCTAGCATCGCGCCGATCATGCGGACGGCGCTTCCGTCCTCACCGCGGAAGACGTGCCCCCGGTCGAAGACATCGGCAAAGCTGCCGTCGCCACGTCGGAAGCGGTACTCGGACGCCCAATGATCGCCTGCTCCATCGATGATCGCGTGGATATCCCTATCGACCCGCTCCCGATCATCAGGATGGATGTTACCGATCCACCAGTCACCGGTCGGCTCGATCTCGTTTTCCGCATAGCCAAAGAGAACCCGGACCGCCTCGTTCCACTCCACGGAGTTCGAAGCCAGATCCCAGTCCCAGATCGCATCGTTGGTTGCCTTGGCGGCAAGGCGGTAGCGCTGTTCGGCCTCACGCAGCGTAGCCTCAGCCGCACGCCGCTCGGTCTCGTCACGAGCAATCTTGATGAAGCCAGTGATTGTACCCTGCGCGTCGTGCAGTGGACGAACCGAGCCGTTAGCGAAGAACCGGCTTCCGTCACGTCGAACATGCCAACGTTCGTCGTTGGCGCAGCCTTTGTCACGTGCCGTCCTCAACTCTTGCGTTGGAACGCCAGCGGCTTGGTCTTCGGGCGTGTATAGGACATCGACTGAACGCCCGCGGATCTCGTGGGCGGACCAGCCAAAGACGGTTTCAGCGCCGGGCGTCCAGTCCATCACTTGGTTCTCGGTATCGACGGTGAAGATGGAATGGTCCTTCACGCCTTCCACAATACGACGGCTACGTTCTTCACTCTCCCGCAACTCGGCCTGCGCACGATGGGCTTCGGTGGCGTCATGTCCTTCGACGAAGATCCCGGTCACGTTGCCAGCATCGTCGATGATGGGTTCGTAGATGAAGTCGAGGATGCGCTCGACCTGGTTGCCGTCCTCTACATTCACCACGAGCGGAATATGATCGGCAACGAACCGCTCGCCCGTCTGATAGACGGAGTCCAACAGCTCGTAGAATCCCTGGTCTGCCAGTTCGGGGAAAGCCTCCCGTACTGTCTTGCCGACGGCATCTCGATCGCCGAACAGCCGGCGATAGGTCGCGTTTGCAAATTCGAACACGTGCTCGGGTCCGTGGAGGATGGTGATGAACCCTGGCGCCTGTTCGAACAGGCGCCGCTGCCGTTGAGTATCAGCAACACGACGGCGTTCGGCCAGAACCTGATCGGTGATCTCGGTACAGGCGCAGAATAGCCCGACCACTGCTCCGGCTTCACCCCGAACCGGGGTATAGGAGAAAGCGAAGTGCGTTTCCTCAACGTAGCCGCGCCGTTGCATCATCAGGGTGATGTCATCCATGTGGACAGGTAAGCCGGCATAGGCCTGCTCAACTATCGGGGTCAGGTCAGCCTCGATTTCCGCCCACACCTGAATGAACGGCTGGCCGAGCGCCTTAGGATGTTTGTTCGCGAGAATGGTCGCATACGCGTCGTTGTAGAACAGCGTCTGCTCGACGCCCCAAGCGACAAACATGGGCTGGTTGGAACCGAGCACGACGCTGACCAACGTCTTCAACGCAGTCGGCCATCCCGCGGGCATGCCCAGTACAGTCTCGCTCCAATCGCGGGCACGAATGGCAGCACCCATCTGGCCGCCGTCGACGAGAAAACTGAGCATCTGATCTTCCGATGTTATTACGTTCGGCTTTTCGGTTCGGCACGCCGCTCAGCATGCCGGCCTGACGACTAAGCCGTGCGAACGTCTTCCTCAATGGGATCGCGATGAAATCTGCCGGACTTCCTGTAGCCGTAAACGTTCGTCAGCACTGGTCGCCTGTGACGCTTCGTCTCAACATCCAACTTTCTACCTCGTCAGATCACCGACGCGGCCCGAAACCGCCGGTCATTCGCTTGGAATAGTACTCCGGACTAAGGGCTGCGGGTTACGTCGAAACGAATTCAGCACCACAAGCAGACTGCCTCCGCAAACGATGCAGAAGCGCGGGATGATCGGCTAGGCTTTTTTAGCTCGGACGATTTTTCCGACGTTGAACTCGCTTAGCTGGGCGAAACGCTGACGCATCGCTTCTTCTCTAATGGCGAACGGATAGGCGTTCTAGAATTCATTCTCGAGACCACCTTCAAGCCCACATCGTCGGCGGCGCGTAATAAGCCATCTGCATATACTTTGAACGCTGCGGGGCGCAAAGTTTCTCGAAGGCGCCGGCTGCTTCGACGATGGCAACGTTCGAGGATACGTCGTCGCCGCATTCACCGTTCACCAGACGCGAAGAGGGGCGAAACCGGCACCCTCCGCACACAGGGCGCTAGTGCCTTGCAGTGACAAGCAGCGCCTTCAGGTTCGTCTGTGCGGTCACCCGCCTACGCATGAGGTCGATCAGCTTCTTATCCGCCACGATCATGCCGCTGGCGCCGAGCGTATCGAAATGGACCTCGTGGGCATGGCATGCTTCGATGAGTTCATCGATCGCATCTGGAACGGAATCCAACGGCTGTTTGGCCTGAAGCCACGTCTCCAGATCCAGTCCCGCCTTCGCGGCCCTGCGCTCCTCATAGGCGCGTTTGGCGCCCGACGGTGTTTGCGCCGCACGTTGAGCGGACCGGCTGTTGACGGGGGGTTCGTAATTCCTGATCCGCCGATTGGTCGGGCGCTGGTCGAAATCGAAGTCCATGGCGACGTGCGGCTCAGGCACGAACAGGATGCGGCTCTCGCCCTTCGGCTTAGGGGTTATGTCGATGACCACGCCATCCGCGTCGCGCCACACGCAGTGATATTCCGCCGTCAGCATGACCCCCGGCCAGTCCCAGATCGTCCAGCCGAACAACGGAGTGCCGCCGTCGGCCTTGACCTTCTCGGCGACCCCGTCGCTGCACCAGCCGTACAGTCCGTGCCGATCGTCGACGACCGGTACGAAGACGGGCGCCTCGTCGGAGAATTCCCTGACGAAGGCGAGTATGGCAGGTGTGATGCCGGGAGGTGTGGTCTCGTTGATCTTCGTCGCGACTCCCCGCTGGCTGGCGAACTCCTCCGCCGAAGCGGTCCTTATCTCTTCGAGGCTCATCTTCACGGCTTTGTATCTCGTCCTCGGCTGGGCGGTTTCCCACGGTCTAGACCAGGAACTGCGACTTCCCAAACCGGCATCCGATGCCAAAGCCGCCCGTCGGTGCGCACCTGGTCGGTCTAAAGCTGAGGAGGCGACGTAGAGGCGTGTCGGCGTGGAAGTGTGGCGATGTGCGACGTGGCGGCCTCGGGTACGTGCGGATCGCCGGCGAGCGACGGTTCCGGTTCGCAACGGCTTAAGCCGACGAACTTTGGCATCATCGCCACGGACCTCGCCTGGTTGGTCACCGTGCTCGTTCCTGGTGCGGCGCGAATAAGGCGGTCTGCGTCATGCCGCGACGGCTGGCGGCGGTCGAATTGAAGTCCACTCCGCGAAGGGGGACGGCGTACGGACAGTCTTTCTGTTCGTAGGGAAAGACGTGATCGTCGGCCGAGCGCCGGACCCTGCCGCGTTCGACGAGATGATTTCGCTTCACGATCGGGCTCGGCGGTGCATACGTTCCGCTTCGATCGGGCAGCGCGCGGCAATGTGCCGATTCGTTGATAGAATTCGGGAGCAAGCAGTGACGATGCCCAAAGAGGGGGCGGGCGCTGACCCGCGACAACTGCATCTCCTCACGACCGAGGGGGTTCTCGCGGAGCTGGTCTCGGGACGCGCGATCGATGCAGGCGGCGCTGATCCCTTCACGCTTCCGCCGGACTCTCGCGCCGTGCTCGACTGGTACCGCCAGAATACACCCAAATGGGCTGGCAGTCTCAGTGGAACCGATGCCGAAGCGATCGTGGACGCCCTGAGCAAGGCGCCCCCCGACATTCCGGGAGCCATTGCCGGCGTTCGGGGGACGGGGGCGAAGCTAACGCTGAAGCGTTTGACGGCCTACCACTTCGCAGGGCTGCACGCGTCCTCCATCGACGATGTCGCGCCCGATCGGTTCGTCTTCGAGCCAACCAGTCCACTCACGCTGTTCGAAGGGTGGAACGGGTCCGGCAAGACGTCAATCGCGAACGCGATCGTCTGGTGTCTGACAGGGGAGATTCTTCGACCGCAGCGGATGCCCGAGAGCGGTTCGACCGAGTTTCACTGCGAGGTCGAGCGCGAGACGGGACCCACCTCCCACGGCATGAGTGCCGTGACGCCGCTGCCGACGACGGTTCCCGCGAATGCCAAGGCGGTACCCTGCGATACCTGGGTGGAACTGCTGCTCATTGCCGAGGACGGCACCGAGGTCGGACCGTTGCGCAGAAGTCAGACCCGCGATGCGAGATCGAGACTGGTCGAGACCGCACCCGATCTCGCGGCGTTCGGGATAGATCCGATGGCGGTACGGCTCGGGACCACGATGCCGGGCATGCTCGCGTACCTGCAGGTCGGTTCGTCATCCGAACTAGGTTCAGCCGTGGCAAAACTTACCGGACTGGCGGGTCTCGTGGACCTTGGACGTCACGCCTCCAGGGCGAAGGAACGCATCGGCAAGCGCATGGTGAAGGAGATCGACGGTCAGATCGATGACATCGATCGACGATACGCGGATCAACGGAAGGATCTGGGCAATCGAAACCTCGAGTTTCCGGCGATGGCCCCGGGGACGATCATACCACCTGCGGACACGGCGGCCCTCGCGGACATGGATCGACTCCGCGAACATTACGAAAAGGCCAAGGCCGAGGGCCTCAACGATGCGCGCGACGTTCTCGGAGCGGCGTTCGATCCCGATGTCGCGGCATCCCGCCAGAGCCTGGAGGAAAGCCTGGCGCCCGCCGAGGCGACTCTGAAGCTGAAGGACGCACCCTCGCTCAACCGTCTGAGCGCGCTCAAGATGGACGTCGGCGATCTCGACGCGGCTTCGAGGCTCGTCGCCGACCTGTTGGAGGAAGCGCATGCACTCGCCGAGCTTCAGAAGGACCCGGATCGTACGAGACGCCTGCAACTCTACGCCAGGGTCGGTTCGTGGATGCACTAGCACGGTCTTGAGTCCGACGAGACCTGCGTCGTGTGCAGCGGGGATCTGCGGACCGTCACCGACGACGTGACCGGCGTGCGCGTCGCGACCCACCTTCGCGAAGCCCGCGACGGCGCGGACATGATGGGCAAATCGGTCGCCCGCTGGGCTTCAGACTGGACCGCGGTGCTCGCGCGCGACCTGGCAGGCGCTCTGCACGCCGAGTCCGTTCGGGATCTGCCCGCACTTCCCCACGATCTGCTGCGGTCGGCTTTGCTGGACGAAGTCTTCGCATCCGAGGGGTTCACCGGGGTGCTCTCCGCTCTCCGGCCGGGGGTCGTCGCATCGGTCGAGAGGCACCTCGTCGATGTTCCGGCGTTCGACGAACCCGTCCTCTCGGTCCTTCCCGACGCGATCGCGTCGCAGACCGCCGATCTCGGCAGACTGATCGGCCGGCTCGAACGGGCCATCGCCTTCGCGCGCTGGAGCACGCTGAACAGGCTCGCCGTCCGGGATTTCATCGTCGCCGTCCGTGACGGCGTCGACGGGCGTCCGGATCAGGTCGACGCGATAAGGCCGAGGCTCAGGCGGCTTTCGACGATCGTGAACGGGGTGGCCCCCATCACGCATGCGCTGATTCTGGTCGGCAGGCTGCGCGAACTGTTGGTGGCGCGTGGACGGCGTCGGAGCCGGCGGACGGAATGCGTCCGGACCGCCGCCGGACTCGCCGCCATAGAACCCATCGGTCAATTGGCGCAGTCTCAGGTCGACGGTTTGAGAACGCGGCTGCACGCGCGTTCGGAGCACTGGCGCGACCGCATCTATCAGGGTGCGACCAGCTTCGCGCCGGTTCTGCGGGAGACGGCGATGGATGCTCGAGGCATCATCGAGATCAAGGTCGGACGCGGCACGGTCCAGGCGCCCGCCCAGCACATAACGAACGCATCCGCCCTCAGAGCGAGCCTGCTCGCCTTCTTCCTCGCGTTTCGCGAACATGTCCTCAACGTCAACGGCGGCGTGCAGCTCCTCATTCTGGACGATCCCCAGGATCTTCTCGATGGCGACAACAGGCAACGACTGGCTCGCGCGATCGCGCAGATCGCAAATGGCGCGCAGCTCATCGCCACGACCCACGACCGCGCCTTCGCAAGGACCATCGTCCAGGAGGGGCGTCGGGAAGGGCTGGTTCAGCATCGTTCGGTGCACCCCGTCAACGGGTCCAGAAGGACGCTGGGGATTTCGCTGGCGATCGAGGATCTGGACCGCAAGCGCGACGCGTTCGAGGCCAGCGTCGACTCCGCGATCGCGGCGCAGGACTACGTGAACGAAGCCCGGATATTCCTCGAGGCGCGCATCGGTGATCTCTTCGATGGTCCGACCCATCCGGCCTATGCCTACCCCTCGACGCATCCGTCCCTGTTCCCGCTGATGGACCGGATGCGTGGTTTCGTGGCGCTCAGGCCGAACGATCTCGCCCGCAGCCCGGTGCTCGCTCGCCTCTGCGACGATAGGGCCCTGAAGCCGGAGCACGAGGCCCGTCGGGTCCTGAACGCGTCGCACCATGACAAGGCCTCCATCAGCTACGCCGACGTCATGCGGATCGCGGAGGATCTGAAGCGACTGCGCACCGCTGCCGAAGCCGTTCATGAGGAGTATCGTCGCTTCCGCTGGCGCGAGCCGCTGGAAACGGATGGGGCAGTGATGAACGTCGTCAGGCTGAAGCCGGTCGAGGTCATCGATTTCGACATCCCGCTGTGCGCCGACATCGCGGCCTTCTCGTCCGCTGCGGCGCAAGGAGGCAGTCAGGTGGTTTATGAGGATCGCGTCACCGGCGGGTGGTTCGACGACAAGGCGCTGTTCCACATCCGATACGACACCCTCGGGTTCGCCGTGCCTTCGGGGTCCGTCGCCGTCGTCGAGACGGAAGCCGCCATGTGTCGGGATCACAATCTGGTCGTCGCGCGGTGGGGCAAGAGCGTCTTCGCCCGGAGGCTGCTGAAACCGAAGAACGGCGATGGCATCTCTCTGGCGGCCGAGATGCCCGATCCGAGACAGAGCAGAAGCACGATGCGGTTCGACAACAACGTCGTCGAACTGCATAGGATCGTCGGCGTACTGTTCAGCCACCTTCCTCCACCATCCGGGCGGCAGGAGGCGACGGAGGTCGACGGCTTGCCCGAACTCCGTCGTGTGGAGGTTGCGTTCAAGGTCCGCGAGGACAGTGCGGTTCCGCTCGCGCTTCCGGGGCAGACGGTTCTGGCCGGGGGCCTGCTGACGCCTGCCGATCTGGAAGGCATGCGGGGGGAGGCGGTGGCCGTCACGGTCTCCGACGGCACGACATATTTGAAGAGGGTAGGTAGCAGACTGCCAGGCGGCTTGCGCGCTTTCCGCCATTTCGAGACCATAGGGGGGCTGGGCAGTTCGTTGGTCATCGCCACCGAGGACGTGGACGGTCTGGGCGATGCTCCCGTGATGATCTACGTTCGGGCGGTCATCGGCATCCTCTACCACTAAGCACGGACTGAACCGCCCCGGGTCTGCCAGGGGCCTTGGGTTGTGAGTCATGCTGCCATATCGATGTTGTCCGCAGCAGCATAATATTGATCTTCGGCTTCGGCAGGCGGGATGTTCCCGATGGGCTCCAGCAGCCGACGATGGTTGAACCAGTCGACCCATTCGAGTGTGGCGTACTCGACGGCTTCGAAACTGCGCCAGGGTCCGCGCCGGTGGATCACCTCGGCTTTGTACAGTCCGTTGATCGTCTCGGCCAAAGCGTTG
>Ga0308158_10004633_pt1 | contig 11564 bp, 10 predicted proteins | sample PhyBR2_FD_201038 | JGI IMG/M metagenome (GOLD analysis project Ga0308158, IMG submission 201038) | Phyllosphere microbial communities from UC Gill Tract Community Farm, Albany, California, United States - DLSLB.R2 | ecosystem: Host-associated > Plants > Phyllosphere > Unclassified | place: USA...
TCCCTCGCTCAACGACCGAGGGACGGGACGCGCCTTCTTCAGACGCCGAGCTCTTCGCGCAGGCGCGCGACATGGCCGGTCGCATCCACGCCGTACTCGGCGCGCTGCACGACCCCGTCGCCGTCCAGCACGAAGGTCGAGCGGACGACGCCGTCGAACGTGCGGTCGCCGACCGTCTTCTCGCCCCACACGCCCCAAGCGCGCGCCACGGCGGCGTCGGTGTCGGCGAGCAGCGGGAAGGTCAGACCCTCGGCGTCGGAGAAGGCGCGGATGTCGGCCACCTCGTCGGGCGAGATGCCGATCACCGAGTACCCGGCGGCGGCGAGCGACGACAGGCTGTCGCGGAAGTCGCACGCCTCGGTGGTGCAGCCCGGCGTGGCCGCCTTCGGGTAGAAGTACACGACGACGTTGCGGCCGCGGTAGTCCTCGAGCGAGACCCGGGCGCCGTCGGCGTCGTCGAGGGAGAAGGCGGGCGCGGTGTCGCCGGGGGCGAGGCGAGTGGTCATGGTGTCTCCGTTCGGATGGATCAGTGGGTGACGGGCAGCACGCCGAACGCCTCGGCGAGCTGCATGATCTTGCGGGCGCGGCCGAGGCGGGGCAGGTCGCTCCCGTCGCGGACGATGCGCCCGCGCGCATCGAAGTCCTCGAGGAACTCGTAGGCCCACTCGACATCGGTGCGGGTGGGGCTGATGACCTCGTTCACGACGGGGGTCTGATCCGCCGTGAGGCAGAGCTTCCCGGTCATGCCCATCGACACGGTGATCGCCGACTGCTCGCGCAGGATCGGGTGACTGGATCCGACCGTCGGACCGTCGATGGGTCCGGGCAGGCCGCCGGCGCGGCTGGAGATCACGAGCCGGGCCCGGGGGTACGCCATGGCTTCGCGGTCCGCCGACATGCCGGTGTCGCGGCGGAAGTCGCCGCTGCCGAAGGCCAGGCGGAACACGCCCTTGGCGCGCGCGATCTCGGTCGCGTTCTCGATGCCGATCGCGGATTCCACCAGCGCGACCACGGGGACCTTCGCGCCCAGGCGGTTGAACGTGTCCATGACCTGGCCGCCGAACTCGGTCTTGGCGAGCATCACGCCCTGCAGGCCCGGAGCGTCGCGCAGGCCGTCGAGGTCGGGCGACCAGTGCTCGCTCGTCGCGTCGTTGATCCGCACCCACGCACGGTTCGGCCGGCCGTCGGCCGTCGCGCCATGCAGCCAGCGCACGACGTCGTCACGGGCGGAGTCCTTACGGCTCGCGTCGACCGCGTCCTCCACGTCGAGCACGACGGCGTCGGCGTGGGAGCGGGCGGCCTCGTCGAACGTCTCCGGCTTCGTCGCGGCGACGAGCAGCCACGAGCGCGCCAGCTCCGGCGCAATCTCGCGCGGGCCGGCAGTGGGGAGCGGAGCGTTCATTGCATTCCATTCTATGAAACTTGATTTTTGCAATACGAAAAGATTACTGCGGCAGGGCCCGACGCGCCAGCCTCCTGCGACGCCGTCGCACCGGCCTCAGGGACGCAGCGCCACGACCGCGTCCCAGAGGGCGGTCGCGATGCGACGCTTCGATCCCGACACGGCGGCGACGACCTCGCCGTCCGGGCCGATGATCTCCACCGCGTTGTCGGGCTTCTCGAAACCGTGGTCGGCGTCGGCGAGGTTCACCGCGAGCAGGTCGGCGCCCTTGCGCGCACGCTTGCGCCGCGCACGCTCCCGCCGGGCGTCGGCGTCGGTCGAGGTCTCCGCGGCGAAGCCGACGAGGATCTGCCCCTCGGGCGCAGCGCCGTCACCGCGGGACGCCCCGAGCGCCGCGAGCACGTCCTCGTTCTCGACGAGCTCGATGCGCTCGAGGATCCCGTCCTCCTTGGTGAGCTTGTGCGCCGCGGCCTGCGCCGGGCGGTAGTCCGCGACGGCGGCGGCCATGACCACGACGTCGGCCGCAGCCGCGGCGTCCTTCATCGCGGTCGCGAGCTCCGCGGCGGTCCCGACCCGGTGGATCCGGATCCGGGGATGCGTCGCCGCGGCGAGGACGTCGCCGGCGAGGTTCGCCGCGACGAGGTCGACGTCGGCGCCGCGCTCGGCCGCCTCGACCGCGAGCGCCGCCCCCTGCCGACCGCTCGACCGGTTGCCGAGGTAGCGCACGGGATCGATCGGCTCGCGGGTTCCGCCCGCCGAGACCGCGACGCGGAGTCCGGCGAGATCCTGCGGCGCGAGCAGGCGCAGCGCCGCCTCCGCGATCGCCTCGGGCTCGCTCATCCGGCCGGGGCCGCTGTCGCCGCCCGCGAGCTCGCCGTCGTCCGGACCGATGACGTGAACGCCGCGCTCGACGAGCGTACGCATGTTGGCGCGGGTCGCCGGATGCGCCCACATCTCCGCGTGCATCGCGGGGGCCACGAGCACGGGCGCGGTCGTGGCGAGCAGGGTCGTGCCGAGGAGGTTGTCGGCGATGCCCGCCGCCATGCGCGCGAGCGTGTTCGCGGTGGCGGGCGCGACCACGACGAGATCCGCGGCCTGGCCGAGGGCGACGTGGCGCACCCGGGCGACGTCGTCGTGCACGCTCGTGGTGACCGCGTTGCGGCTGATCGCCTCCCAGGTGGGCGCGCCGACGAATCGCAGGGCGTCCTCCGTGGGCACGACCGTGACGTCGTGGCCGGCCTTCACGAGGAGGCGCACCAGCTGCACCGATTTGTACGCCGCGATGCCGCCGGAGACCCCCACCACGATGTCCATCCCTCGATTCTGCCATCCGGCATCCGTGCCCGCCTTTGTGCAGGGCGTCCACGCCGTTGTGCAGGAACCGGGCGCCGTTCCGCAGGGGCCGGGCGGCGTTGTGCAGGGAGCGGGCCGCGTTGTGCACGGAGCCGCCGGCGTTGTGCAGGGAGCGGGCAGCGTTGTGCAGGGAGCCGTCGGCGTTCTGCAGTGAACGGGCGGCGTTGTGCAGGGAGCGGGCGCCGTTGTGCAGGGAGCCGCCGGCGTCGTGCCGGAGCCCGCCGCCGCGGACCCGCCTGTCTCCGCGCCGGGACCGGCGCTTCTCTCCACCTGGCCCTGCAGAACGGCGCGGGCGCCCTGCACAACGGCCCGGGCACCCTGCACAACGGCGCCACCGGCGCGCATACCCGCACGGATCCACCCGCCGACGCCCTGCCTAGACTGAACCCGTGTGCACGGTCGTGATCGAGGTCGACGCCCTTCGACAGGCTCAGGGACCAGGGGCGCGGCTGCTGGCCGTGCGCGACGAGGATCCGCTGCGCGAGTGGGATGCGCTCGGCGAGTGGTGGCCGGATCGACCCGGCGTCATCGGGATCCGCGACCGTCGCGCGGGCGGAGCATGGCTCGCCGCGGATCCCGCGACCGGGCGCCTCGCCGTGCTGCTGAACCGCGCCGACGTGCTCGACCTTCCCGACGACCAGGCCGTCTCCCGCGGCGCGCTCGCACTCGCCTCCGTCGCCGATGCCTCCGCAGGCCTCCGCGAACGCCTCGAGTCGGGCGCGGTGCGGATGCACGGCTTCAATCTGCTCGAGGTCTCCCCCGCCGGCGCCCGCGTGCTGTCCTGGGACGGCGCGACGCTGCGCGAGACGCCCGTCCCCGCCGGCGTGCACATGATCGCGCACGACGACCTCGACGACCCGGCCACGGCGCGGATCGCGCGCTGGCTGCCGGAGTTCCGCGCGCAGCCGGCCACCGGAGACGACTGGCCGGAGTCGTGGATCCGCCTGCTCGCCGAGACCGCGGAGCTGGATCCGGCCGACGACCGCGCGATCATCCGCGACAACCGCCCGCACGGCTATCCGACGCAGTCACTCCTCTACGCGACCGCCGCCGTCGACGCGGAGGGTGTCGACGTGCGCGACCAAGCTCTCCCGGCACCGGCGCACTGGGCATGACGACAGGGTCCACGGATCGCCTCGCCCCGATCCCCGGGGCCGTGATCCGCCAGGCGTCCCCGGGGCCGGACGACCTCGAGCGGTCGATCGTGCTGCTGCGGCAGGTCGCGTCCGGAGAGGGGCCGCAGCGACTGCTCCGCCTCTACACCCCGGCGCCGACGCTCGCGCTGACGCGGCGGGAGAGCCTGATGCCCGGCTACGACATCGCCGTGGCCGCGGCGGAGCGCCTCGGGTTCGCACCGGCGATCCGCCCGACCGGCGGCCGCGCCGCCGCCTACGACGAGACGTGTCTCGTCTTCGACCTCGTCGAGCGCGAGGAAGCGCACGCCGACCCCACGGCCCTGTTCGCGCAGGCGGGCAGGACTATCGTCGACGCCCTGCGCGGACTCGGCGTCGACGCCCGGCTGGGCGAGGTGCCCGGCGAGTACTGCCCCGGCGAGTACAGCATCAACGCCCGCGGCGCCGTGAAGCTCGCCGGAACCTCGCAACGCGGTGTGCGCGGCGCACGCCTGCTCAGCGGGGTGCTGGCGTTCGGCTCCGTCGACCGTCTCGTCGCGGTGCTCACGGAGGCCAACGCCGCGCTGGGACTCGTGTGGGATCCGCGGACGTTCGGGTCGATGCTCGCTGAGGCTCCCGCGGTATCGCGCGGTGATGTCGAGGAGGCACTGGCGGCGGCGCTGATCGCCTGATCGGCATGGGCAGCGCTGCCCATGTCGCGAACGCGCGTGGTGCCGGTAGCGTCGGCGACATGAGCAAGCCCCAGCAGCAGTTCCCGCCCGCACCCGGTGCGCAACCGCCGGCGAACGCATCGACTCCCCCGCAACCGCCATACGGTTCCACGCCCGCCCATCAGCCGGCGTACCCCGGCTCCCCGACGCATCACGGCTACGTCGCCGGGGCGCAGAACGGTCCTCCGCCCGCACCCGGGCCGGGCCGAGGCGCGGACGGCATCGCTCGCGTCGCCTTCGTGCTGGCGATCGTGAGCGTCGTCCTGGGGGTGCTGTACACGCTGCTCTTCCGCTTCGCGATCATCCGGCTGTCCTACGACGTCCACCTGGGTGCCGGGCTCATCGGCGCGTACAACCTCGTCGGGCAGAGCCTGCTGTTCCTCGTCTACGCCACCACGCTCGTGCTGGGGCTGCTCGGCGCGCGCGGCGGCACACGGCGCCTGCAGGCCGGCGTCGCGATCGGCGTGGGCGGCGCGGGCGTCGTCGGGATCCTGTTCGCCCTCATGACGAACCTGATCAGCGCGGCGCTCTGACTGCTCCCGCGCCTCGCCCGGCTCAGCCCGCGATCGCCCGCCCGTACACCTCGAGCATCGCCGCGGTCCGCGAGGACTGCCGAAAATCCTCGGCGACCTGCGGATCCGGCTCCGGCGCGCGGCCGGCCGCGATATCGGCGGCGGCGATGCGCAGCGTCTCGGCGAGAGCGGCCACCCGCGCAGTCTCGTCCGCCCCGACATCGGGCACGGCCCACAGTCCGCCGCGCAGCTCGCCTGCGATGTCCGGGTCGCTCACGATCGTCGGAGTGCCGAGGGTCGCCGCCTCGAACGGGGTCATGCCCTGCGTCTCGAAGCCGATCGACGTCTGCACGACGGCATCGGCTGCGGCGATCCGCGCGAGCACGTCGGCGTAGCCGATCCGTCCGGCGAAGCGGATACGGGGCCGGCCGGCGCGGGCCGCGATCCGCTCGGCGGCGCGAAGCTGCGCCCCGCCGCCGACCACCTCGATGTCGGCGTCCACGTCACTCGCGACGACGGCCTCGAGGAACGGCAGCAGGCGCTTCTCGGGACTCATCCGGCCCAGCCAGATGAACCGCGGCCGGCCCGGCGCGCGCTCCGCGCCCGGTCCCTGTGGAAAGGCGTCCGCGAGCACCTGCTCGCGCACCTCGTCGTCGATGCCGTTCCAGATCACGTCGACGGATCCGAACACGCCGTGCTGCTCGAGCCGATGCGCGAAGTGCCCCGACGGCGCGGTCACCGCGCGCGACTCCGCGGCGATCCCCGCGAGATACGCCCACCCGTCGGCGCCGCGCGGCTGCACCCCGATCCCGCGCAGCGCCGCGCGCCGCCAGAGATTCAGCGCGCCGAGCACGGGCCGGTGCAGCGGGGTGACGGCGGCGATGCCGACGTCCACGCGATTGTGCATCGTGTGCACGGCGGGGATGCCGTGCCGGTGCGCGAAGCGGTGGCCGATGAAGGCGCCCCAGAAGTCGGCCTGCACGTGCACCAGATCCACCGGCGGACGGCGGGTCAGCGCCTGATCGAGGAAGCGGTCGGTGCGCCGCCCCGGCCACGTCATCGCGTACTCGCGGTCGGCGGTGATCGGGATCGAGGGCAGGTCGACGTAGCCGGGATCGGCGACGCCGTGCTGCCCGCCGCGCGTCGCGTGCATGCGCGGCGCGACGATCGTCACCGTGTGCCCTGCGCGCTCGAGGTACTTGCGCTGCAGGCGCATCGAGACCTGCGCGCCGCCCAGCGACTCGGCGTGCTGGTCGGCGAAGAAGACGATGTGCATCCCGGCTTACTCCGGCAGCGGCTCGTCGCGGTACAGCGCCTCGAAGGTGTCCAGCGTGCGGTTGATGTCGTGCACGGCCACGCCGTCGAGCGAGGCGCGCTGCATGCGTTCGTACTCGGCCGGATCCGCGGTGAGCACGTCGGTGAGACGTGCGGCGAGCTCGTTGACGTTGCCGGGCTCGAACAGGTAGCCGTTCTCGCCGTCGTGCACCAGGTGCGGCAGCGCGACGGCATCGGCCGCGACGATCGGCAGTGCCGACGCCATCGCCTCCATGGTGGCGATGGACTGCAGCTCGGCGATCGAGGCGATCACGAAGAGCGAGGCGCGGCTCAGCAGAGCGCGCAGCTCCGCATCGGTGGTGCGGCCGTGGAAGGTGACCCGGTCGCCGAGCCCGAGCTGCTGCGCGAGGGCCTCGAGCTGCTTGCGCTGGTCTCCCCCGCCGACGATGTCGAAGGTGACGTCGAGAGCCGGATCCAGCTTCGTCATGGCCTTGAGGATGACCTCGACCTGCTTCTCGGCGGTGAGGCGGCCGACGAACACGATCCGGTTCTTCTCACGCGGGCCGATGACGGGGGTGTACTGGGTGCGGTCGATGCCGCAGCTGACCGGGATCACGCCGTCGACGTCGATCGTGCGCTCGAGGAAGTCGGCGGCCCGGCGGGTGGGCGTGGTCACGGCCCGGGTGAGCGCGAACGTGCGCGCGGCATCGGCCCAGGCGAGCTTGAGCACGATGTCGTCGATGAACTTCGGCATCGTGGTGTGGTCGAGGATGTTCTCGGCCATCACGTGGTTGGTCGCGATCACCGGGATGCCGCGCTGGTGCGCGATGCGCGAGAGTCCACGGCCGATCACGATGTGCGACTGGATGTGCACCACGTCGGGCTGCACCTCGTCGAGCACCTTGCGCGCGTAGTGCTTGGAGCGCCACGGCCAGACGAACCGCAGCCAGTCGTGCGGGGCCCAGCGCACCGACGGCAGCCGGTGCAGGGTCATCGCCTCGCCCTCGATCACCTCGGTGCGGGGCTTCGCGGTGCGGTACGCCTGGTTCGGGGCGACGACGTGCACGTCGTGTCCGCGCTGCACGAGCCCGGCGGCGAGGCGCTCGGTGAACCGGGCCGCGCCGTTCACATCGGGCCAGAACGTGTCCGCGCCGATCAGGATCCGCAGGGGGCGCGGAGCGTCGGCCGGTTCGGCCGGGGCGGAGACGGGTTCGGGCGCGCCGGTGTCGAAGCTGTCCGAGGGTCGATGATCGCCGGAGGAGGTCACGTGGTTGCTGCCTTCTGCTGGGCCGCGGCGCCGTCGACCGGTTGCTGAGCTTGTCGAAGCACATCGGCCGCTCGAACCCCGCGGAGATGGCCTGGATCGGGCGCTGGCCACTCTACCCGAGCGCGCTGAGGATGCCGCGGAGGCGGATCCGGCGGCGGCGCGGCGAGGCCGCGGGCGCCGGGGAACGGTGCGGGGGCGGCGCGCCGGGCACCGCCCCCGCGACCCGGCTCAGGATCCGAGCACGATCCGCTTCGCGTGCCCGTGGCCGTCGAGGTCGAACTCGAGCGCGAGCGGCGCCGTCCCGACCACCCGCACCCCGTCGTCGCCCTCGATCACGGTCGTCTCGGCGACCCCGGCGAGCACGACGCGCGCCGTCTTCTGGGTGCGGCTCGGATCGGAGAGCGCCACGGTCGTGCGGCCGCCGTCGGTACGCACCGCGAGCGAGCACGGGCCGCTCACGGTCACGCCGGAGGCCGGTGACCCGCCGGAGGGCGTCGCCTGGAAGAAGTTGGCGAGCGTCAAGCCCTGCCCGGCCACCCGGATCGCCTGCGCCTGGGCGTTGTTGGCGACGACCTCGACGGTGGGCGCGTCCGACTCGGTGAACGTCACCGAGTGCGCGACGTTCGGCAGCACGATGTACGCGTAGCCACCGGCGGTCGGATCCGTGCCGTGGTGGTGGGTGATCGTCACGTAGTCGCGGTTCTTGACGTCGGTCGTGCCACCGGTGTCGGATCCGGAGTTGATGCTCTGCCAGTCACCCGCGCGCGGGACCACCTGCACGTCGATCGTCCCGGCGACGTTCTCCCCCTTGAGGAAGACGTATCCGCCGTGGCCCATGATGTGCACGTTGCGCTTCACGGTGATCGTGCCGTCCGCGGCGGTGAGCACGCGGTTGCGGTTGTCGGTGCGCACGTTCGGCACCCCGCCGGGAGCGAAGGAGCGGTTGTCGATCGTGGTGAACACGTCGTAGCCGGAGGCCGAGGCGATCGCCGCCCCGAGGCAGACCACCTTGTCGTCGAGGAAGAACCACGACTTGCGCGCGCTGAGCGACTTGTCGAAGTTGAGGTGGTCCATGCCCTGGATCCCCCACCGGCCGTCGAGCGCGAGTCCGCCGCCGAACGCCTGGAACGCGCGGGGGATGCCGGTGCCGTCGGCGGCGCCGTTCGTGCGGGGCGCCGCGGTCACCGTCGTGCCCGGCAGACGGTACGGGTCGACGGTCGGCCAGAAGTCGGCGCTGTACTGCGCGGGATCCGCGGAGCTGTAGAAGAAGGTGAGTCCGTCGCCCTGGTACCAGCCCAGGTTGTTCTCGCGGTTGCCCCATTCGTAGCGGCCGATCCGCTTCGACGAGAGGTTGACGACGGAGCTGAAGCCCGGCCGGTGGTGCACCAGGCGGTCCTGGTCGCCGAACGCCTTCGTCGACACGGGCGCCTCGGCCGGGGTCACGCTGTCGTCACCGAGGATCGAGGTGACCAGGAGCGACTTCGCCACGGTCTGCGTGGGCAGGCCGTACAGCTTCTCGTCGGTGCAGCGCAGCAGCCAGCCCTTCACGAGCGAGAGGTACCGACTCCGGTACGGCTCGCCCGCGCCCTGCGCGAGCAGCAGGATCGCGGTGATCGCCGCCGCGCCGTCGACGTAGTCGGGCTCCGCCTGGCGCGACACGGCGCGGCCGCGCACGGCCTCCATCATCCGACCGTTCCAGATGAAGGGGGCGTACGAGGCCTCGACGGCGTCGAGGATCACCGACTTCTTCGGATCCGTCACGTCCCAATCGCTGCCGCCGAGCAGGCCGAGGATCTCGGCGATGCCGCCGAGGGTCACCACGCCGTAGGTGCCGACGTAGGGCAGGGCGGTGTGCTGCACGAAGGATCCGTCGGCGTAGAAGCCGTCGCCGCTCGTGACGTATCCGAACACGCTGTTCTTCCCCGACCGCACGGTATCGCTGAGGGCGTCGCGAGCGAGAGCGATCTCGTCCGGACGCGCATCGAGGATCCCGCGCAGCGCGCACGACAGCGCCTTGTCGGTGCGGTTCGCGCCGGTCTCCGCCAGGCTCGTGCCGCGGCCCCGCCAGTTCGGGTCGGGGGTGAAGTACCGGGCGGCGGCGAGGAGGGCCGAGCGTACGTCGGCGGGGACCACGTCGTGCAGCAGGACGCAGATGTCGGCCGCCTTGCGCGGCACTCCGATCTCCCAGAACCACCAGTTGCCGACCGGCGAGGCGCCGGCCTTGTAGACGTTCGCGCTGAGCCAGGCGAGCGCCGCCACGAGATCGCCCGCGAGCGCGGCGTCGCCGTGCTGGTCGCATCCCGCCGTCGAGTACGCGAGCGCCAGGTCGAAGAGGCGGTTGAAGGTCACGCCCATGTTGCCCGACAGCACCGTGCCGCTCACCCCGGCGAGTGGCAGGTCGCTCCAGATGCCCGGCGACGCCGCAGGGCGCACCATCGCGTTCCACGATGCGGAGGCGTTCGCGCTCATGGTGCTCAGCACGCCGGCGAGCTCGGGCACCGACGCCGCACTTCCGTCCCCCGCGAGCATGATCCGGCGGCGCTCGATGAGGCTCGCGAGCGGATCGCCGGTCGCCGCGGAGGCGGCTCCGGGTGTGCGTGCGCTCGCGGACTGGCCTGCGAGCGTGACGAGTGCGCCTGCTCCGAGCAGTCCGAGCACGGTGCGGCGGTTCATCTCAAGGGGGGACATCGTCGGCCTCCGGGTCGATCGGGGAAGGATTCGCGCCCTACGGTATACGCTTTCCCATCCGAATAGTAGAGCCGGTGAACATATTTCACGGAGGCCGTTCTCAGGCTGGATTCGGCTTCGGCCACCGATCCGGCCGGTTTTCCCACGCCCGGGGCGAATCCATCCTGAGAACGGTCGCCGCGGGGACGCACGGCTCGCGCTCACCTGCGCCCCGTACGCTCTGAGCATGCGCCTTGCCGCCGACGCCGACCCCGAACGCTGGATCCCCGTGACCGGATCCCTGGGCCTGCGCGGCCGGCGACACCGCAAGGCCGCGATCGGGATGCTGCTGGGCCAGTTCAACGGAGCGGTCGGCGCGACGCCCCGACCCGGGTCGGGGTTCGGCGCCTGGGCGCTCAGCCAGGCGGCGCCGTTCCTCATGCGCAAGGCCGACGGACGCGTGCTGGTGTGGACCTGGAAGGCGGAGCCCGAGCTGATCGTGGCGATGGCGAGCGCGCAGGAGCTCACGCCCCAGCTGCGCACGGCGCGGGCCATGATGCCGATGGAGTACGACGACACCGAGGAGTTCCGCAACCCGTACCTCGGCGCGGGCGAGAAGCTCGTGGTGCCGCTGCCCGCCGAGCAGGGCGCGCCGCCGTTCGCGACCTACACGTGGGACACCGGCACGCACCTCATCACCCTGCAGGCGGTGTGCGCCGACCGGGAGCGCTTCGGCACGGTCATCGCCGCGGTGGACGAGATCGCCCGCACGCTCCGCACCGTCGACGACCTGTCGGTCGGCGAGTCCGGTCCGGTCCTGCGCCTGCCTCCCGCCTGAGCGGCACAGCCCCTCCCGGGGTCCGCTTCAAGGGCGGACGGATGCAGGACGCTGCGACGGATGCAGGACGGATCCGTCGTTCTCGTCCTGCATCCGTCTCGCGATCCTGCAGACGCCCCGCGCTGTCCGCGCAGGCGCGGCGCGCTCAGGCGCGCTCGTACTCCAGCACGGTGACCCCCGAGTCGAAGGCCGTGGCGGCTGTGCGCGTGAACGCCGACGGCGCATACCCGCTGCGGCCGAACACCGGGATCCCGTCGCCGAACAGCACGGGGTTGACCTTCAGCACCAGGCGGTCGATCTCGCTCCCGAGCGACGCGGCGAGCGCGCCGCCGCCGCACAGCCAGATCCCCGCCCCGTCCTGCGCCTTGAGCTCGCGCACGACGTCGACGGGATCGGCGTCCGTGAAG
>Ga0308158_10004635_pt1 | contig 11560 bp, 8 predicted proteins | sample PhyBR2_FD_201038 | JGI IMG/M metagenome (GOLD analysis project Ga0308158, IMG submission 201038) | Phyllosphere microbial communities from UC Gill Tract Community Farm, Albany, California, United States - DLSLB.R2 | ecosystem: Host-associated > Plants > Phyllosphere > Unclassified | place: USA...
GTATACCATTGCGACCGTGCATGTCGCAGCGTCCCCCCTGGATGAGGGGACGCTGCAGCATGGGCAAGGATCAGATGCCGCGCGTGGGACCCTTGTCCAGCCGCGGATCGGCGAGCAGCGCATCTTCCCAGCCGCGCTTGACGGCATGCTGTGCCTGCAGCCATTCCAGGCGGCTCTCGCCGCGCTCGGCCGCCCAGCGCGTCTGCAGCTCGCGCTCCACTTCCTCGTAAGCGCGGATCACATCCTGCGCACGCGACTGGTGCCCCAGCCGGTACGCCGGTTCATAGTCCTCGAAGGACGAGCTGGCGTCGTAGTAGGGCTCGCTCGGGTAACGTTCGCGCCAGTAATCGGCGAACGCATCGCGCTGTACACCATCTTCGGGCACGCGGCCGGGGATCTGGTAATCAGGGCTCATTCGTCGGCTCCGTGTCGTCGTTGTTCGAGGTTCCATCATGACGAGCTGCCGGTTAACGGCCCGGGCCCAGCGCGTGAGCGCAGCGTAGAGCCGACACTACGGCGGCGAGCGCTCCATCAACCGTCCTTGCGCGGGAACAGGTAGATCACCGCGCCCACCGCGAATGCGGCCAGCGCAGCCAGGATGTTGGCCCAGCTGGCGCTGGCAAACAGCGCCAGGCACAGCACCAGCGCCAGCACCGGGATCAGCGGGCCGCCGGGCAGCTTCAATGCGCCTGGGCGGTCGGCATAGCGCTTGGCCAACACCAGCACCGCCGCAGCCGTGCCGATGTAAGCGAACAGCCGCGTGGTCATCGACAGCAGCGCCAACTGCACGAACGAACCACTCAGCGCCAGCAGCAGCGAGATGATCCCCTGGCACAGGATCGCTGCGGCCGGGGTGCGGAAGCGGGGGTGCACGTGTGCCAGCACTTTCGGGCCGTAGCCATCGGCGGCCAGTGCGTAAAGGAAGCGGGGGCCCATCATCATCGTGTTGCTGTTGGTGCCCAGGATGGAGATCGTCGCGCCCACGGTCAGGATCAGCGCCAGCGCCTCGCCGCCGAAGCCTGCGGCGGCATCGGCCAGTGGCGTGGCCGAGCCGGCCAGGCCGGGCAGGGTGCCCTGCGCCACGATCTGCACCGCAGCGTAGATCACGGTGACAGTGATGATCATGGTGATAAGCGCGAACGGGATGTCACGCCGTGGATTGCGGTACTCGCCCGCCGCGGCCGGGATGTTCTCGAAGCCGGCGTAGGCGTACAGCAGCAACAACGCCGCCTCGCCCATGCGCTGCAGGTCATGCGGGTCCGGACGCTGCCCGGAGAAGGCCAGCTGCGGATCGATGTACAACGCGCCGATGGCCACGAACAGCAGCAGCGGCACCAGCTTGCCGATCACCAGCACCACGCCGGTACGCGCCGCCGAGCGCACGCCGATGATGTTCACACCGGTCAGGAAGGCGAGCGACAACACGATCACTGCGATCCGCCCGCCGCCGCTGCCGGCCAGCGGCCAGAAGCGCGCCACCGCATCGGCCAGCGCGTTGCTCAGTGCCGCTGCCGAACTGATGCGGGTCAGCCAGATCATCCAACCGATCTCGAACCCGGCGAAGCGGCCGAATGCCTCGCGGGCATACAGGTAGCTGCCGCCGGGTTCGTCGAAGTAACTGGCGGCCTGGGCGTAGCACAGCACCAGCAGCGCGACCACGATGCCGGCAGCAAGCACGCCCCACAGGCTGAAGGGGCCAAGCAGCATCACCGTCGCGGCCGGCAGCAGGTAGATCCCGCTGCCGATCACATCGTTGATGGACAGGCCGACGATCTGCCAGCGGCTGACCGCACGCTGCAGGCTGGGCGTGGGTTGGGTGTCCGGCGCACTCACGGCGTGGGGCCGTGGGCGGCGGCCAAGGCCGGCAGCTGCCATGCCTGCTGCAGGCGCGCGTACTCGGCGCGTGGCAGCAGCACGAACACCGGGCCTTGGCGCGGATCCAGCCAGACCAGCAGCTGCTGCATGTGCGCGGCGGTCATCGCGGTGCAGCCGGCGGTGGCCTCACCTTCCCTGCGCCACAGGTGGGCGAAGATGCAGCTGCCCTGGCCCGGCACATTGCGTGGATTGTGGTTGATGACGAAGCCCTGCTGGTAACGCACATCGCCCTTGTTGTGCAGGTCCAGCCGCATCGGTTCGGTGGAGCCCTCCACCGCCTCCGCACCGACCCGTTCGGCATCGACGATGCGGTTGTAGTACGGCGAATCCGGCACGTCCATGCAGTAGCTGCTTTCCTGCATCGGCTGCCACGGCAGGGCGGTGTCGGCCTGCGCGGCGTAGCCGAACGCGGTGCCCAGCGCGAACACCCCGGCCGGGCTGCGGCCATCGCCTTCGCGCTTGCGCGGGCCGCCGATGGCCTGGACCGGGGCGCGTGCCGCAGCTGCATCGGTGGGTGACGCGATCGCATCGGTGGGTGACGACCGTTGGTCGTCACGGGTGCTGGCCGAAGAGCGTGACGACCAACGGTCGTCACCCACCGAAGCGGCATCACCCATCGAAGCGGCATCACCCACCGAAGCGGCAGCTGCGGCGACAGCCGGATGCAGGCCGATGCCCCAGGCGCTGCCGCTGCGGCCCAGGGCGACATCGAACGCGGTGCCTTCCGGCTTCCAGCCACGGTCGGTGCGGGTGAACGCCTGCAGGCGTCCGTGCGTGCTGTCCCAGCCTTCACTGGTGACCACCACCACCTGCCCGGCACCGTCCAGCGGGCTGGCCGCCCACACCGGACCGGCCAGCGACAGAGCTGAAACGGCAAGGCAACGCAACAGCGACTTCATGGGCGGCTCCGGTCAGGTATCCAGCAGGTGTTCGATGCGTTCCAGGTTCACCGCCAGTTGGCGGTTGCGATCCGGGTTGGCGTCGCACAACAGCACGAAAACAAAATCCAGCAGGGACTGCAAGGAAGCACGGTACAGCACCTGCGCCATGTGCGGCGCACGGTCCTCGGCGCATACCGCCAGCGCGGCATCGGCATGCGCGCGCAGCGGGTTGGCGGTGTGGCGGGTAATGGAGACCACCTTGCCGCCGAGGTCCTGGAACTGCCGCGACAGCATCGACAGCTGTGGCAGCTTGCCGAACTCGGAGAACACCAGCATCACGTCACCGGGGCGTGCGGCAGACAGGTTGGCCAGCATCAGGATCGGGTCTGCATGGTGCACCACCAGCATGCCCAGCAGGGACAGCCGCATCGCGAACTCGCGCGCGTACAGGCCATCGTCGCCCAGCCCGTACACGAACAGCTTCGGCGCAGCATCGACCAGAGCGACAATCCGCTCCACGTCGGCCTGCGGATTGGCCGCACGCGTTTCGTCTTCGGCAGCTGCCTTGCTGGCCTGCAGGGCCTGGGCAATGTGCAGGTAACCATCCCGCCCTTCGGCGACCGCAGGCGCTGAGGACGGTGCGGCACCACTGCGCGCCACGTCCTGGCCGATGGTGAACTTCAGGTCCGGATAGCCTTTGAAACCCAGCTTCTGCGCGAACTTGACCACGCTGGACTGGCTGATACCCAGCGCGCTGGCCAACTGCTGGGACGAGTAATCGCGCAGCAGGTGGGCGTTTTCAAGGATGAAATCGGCGATGCGGCGCTCGATCGCCGACATCTGTCCGCGCTCGGCGCGGATCTTCAGCAGCGGCGGCATGCAGCAGCATCCGGCATGCGTGGTAGCGCCGAAGGCAGCGGCAGGAGCCGCTGCCACCGTCGCTTGCGAGGGCCCGCAGGGTGCCGGTCAGGACGACCGGCATAGCCATGCTTGGCGGACGCGCGGGTGGCACTCAAGCGAGCATCTCCAGCCCACGCACCTCGGTGATGCCCAGCCCCGGCGCGTCGCTGATGCTGATTTCCGATTCGTTGAACGTCACCCCCCCGCTGACCGGGTCGAACAGGCCCAGCGACGGCCCATCCAGGTCCACCTTGGTGATCACATCGCTCTTGGCAACGGCCAGATGCACGGCCGCGGCAACGCTGATGCTGGATTCGATCATGCAGCCGATCATGCACGGCACGCCATGGATGGCGGCGATGTCGGCGATGCGGATCGCATTGGACAGCCCGCCGGTCTTCATCAGTTTGATGTTGACGATGTCCGCGGCGCGCTGCTGGATCAGGTCGATCACCTGGCTGGGATTGAACACGCTTTCATCGGCCATCACCGGCGTGTTGACCCGGTCGGTGACGTACTTCAGGCCGGCGATGTCGGCGGCCTTGACCGGCTGCTCCAGCAGCTCCAGCACCACCCCGGCCTCCTCCAGCGCACGCATCGCATGCACCGCCTGCTTGGCGGTCCAGCCCTGGTTGGCATCCAGCCGCAGCAGCGCGCGGCCTTCCACCGCCGCGTGGATGGCCTTGACCCGTTCGATGTCCAGGCCGATGTCCTTGCCGACCTTGATCTTCAGCGACTCGAATCCGCGGTCCAGCGCGGACAGCGAATCGGCCACCATCTTGTCGATGTAGTCCACGCTGATGGTGATGTCGGTGGTGATCACCGGATCGCCGCCGCCCAGCATCTGGTACAGGGGTGCGCCGTGCAGCTGCGCCCACAGGTCGTACAGGGCGATTTCCACCGCCGCCTTGGCGCTGCTGTTGCGCTCCATCGAGGACTGCACCAGCCCGCACAGTCGGTTGAGGTTGGCCACGTCCTGGCCGACCAGCCGCGGTTTGATGAAGTGGCGGATCGCTTCGATGATCGATCCGTGCGTATCGCCGGTGATCACCGCAGTCGCCGCCGCCTCGCCGTAGCCGGTGTGGCCGGTGTCGGTGCGGACCATCACCACCACGTCCTCGACGGTGTCGACGGTGCGCAGCGCGGTCTTGAACGGGGTCTTCAAGGGCACGCGCAGCATGCCCAGTTCGATATCGGTGATCTTCATCAAGGCGTCCGGGGCGTGCGCTGCGGGCGGACCCGCTGGATGTTGGTGATGCGGTCGATGTAGCGCAGGTCATCGCTGGCCATCATCGGCTCCAGCGGAGTGACCGACACGCCGTTGAGGTGCGCTTGGATGCGGGCGCCGTCCTCACCTTTCCAGCTGCCTCCGGCGGTGTCATGGATCACCCAGGTGCGGCCGTCTACATGGCCGATGGCCATCATCACGTGGCCCGGAATGTAGACCAGGTCGCCCACCTGCAACTCAGCCACGGCGCGGTCGCGGCGGGCGGCGGTGTCCTTGTCGGTGAAGGCGATGCGGTCCAGCGCCGGGCTGATGCCCTGCGCGCTGGTATTGCGCGGCAGCAGCACCCCGGCACTGCGGTAGATCTCCGAAACGAAGCCGCTGCAGTCGCGGGTGTCGTAGTCGTGGCCCCAACCGTAGCGCTCGCCAAGGAACTTGTAGGCCTGGGTCAGCAGGGTGCGCGGGGTCAGCGGCAGGTAATCGGCGCTGCTGTCCTGCGAACGCGGCAACAGCGCCGGCACCAGCTTCAGCGCACCACCGGCTTCGCGCACGGGCAGCTGCACCACCCAGCTGGCATGCGCCTGCTGGCCGTTGACCGCCTGTGCCGGCGACCACTGCGCCAGCACCGGCAGGCGCACGCCCATGTCCAGTTGCAGGCGCGAAACGCGGGGCTCTTCGGGCGTGAACGCGGTATGCGCCACCGCCCCGGTGATCACCCGGTGCGGACCCGTCGCGCCGTAACCCAGCACCGTCTGCTTGGAACCGGTGGCCACGTACTGCGCTTCGATCCACGCGCTGTAGCGCTCGCTGTGCACGAACAGCCATGCCCCGTCGGCGCTGCGGTGGACCACCGCGACCTTGTCGCCGGGGAACAGCGCAGATTCCTGGAAACGGTCGATATCGGCGTTTTCGGGGCTGCTGAAAACACGCTGCCGGGTCGGGAAGGTGCGCAGCGCTGCGCGATGAACCACCAGCCCGTACTGCGGCGTGGTGGCGGCGGGCAGTGCGTCCAATGCCAGGTTGGCTTCGATATCGGCGCGCTGGCCGGCGGGGATCGCGGTGCCGTGGGCGTCGTACAGCGTCCGCGTCGGCCAGCGCGACAGCGCGGTGATCGATTCGCGCAGCGCAGCGGCGGGCAGCGATGCGGGCAATGCCGCGATGTCCTGGATGTGCGGGTCTTCGGCGCGCATGCGCGCGTTCTGTACGGCGATCTGCGCGCGGTCCAGGATCAGCGCATCGGCATCAGGCAGCCGCGCGACCCAGTACTGCGGCGTCAGGTAGGACTCGTGCAGGCCGATGACATAGGGCAGGGCGGGGCCGGGATCCGGCGTGGCTGCCGGCGCGCGCGTGAGCGCCGACGCCGCGCTGCTGCCGAAGGCCAGGCACACGGCCAGCATCAGGGCAGTGCGTGTGGGGCGGGAAGCCAGGATCATGCGGCGATTACCCTCATTGAAAGCTGTTGGAATAGTTATTCCTTTCGTCGCGGAACGCAAGAATAAATTATTGACCGGGTATCCCCCGCGTGTTACACAGCTGTTACCACCTGCGCTGGGGAAGTGTCGCTGTGGATACCGTCGTTCGCAAACTGTTGCTGCCTGCTGCTGCCTGCCTGTGCGCGGCGGTGGCGTGGGCGCAGCCGGCAGCGGATGCGAGCACGCCGATACCCGGTTCGGTGTCCGATGACGCGGTGATTGCAATGATCGACCAGGGGCGATTCGCCGAAGCGGGCACCCATCTGGATGCTTGGCTCGCAGGCGATCCGGGCGCGGCACGCCAAGCAGCATCCGCCTTCCAGAAGGAGCGCATGCGGCGCATCCGCCTGGACTTCAGCCTTGATGAAACCGCGGCCAAGGAAAAACTGCGCCACTGGATCCCCGACCTGCGCGATGACGAGTTCGCGCGCTGGGACGCGCAGGGACTGTTGGAGCATCTGGATATCGATGGCGAGCGGCGGTACTTCAACCGTGCGCCGTCCAACCTGTTCCGGCTCAGCAGCGAAGCCCGCGCACGCCGCCGTGCCGATGCCCCGATGCCGGCCGATGGCCCGTACGAAACGCTGACGCCGTACCACGCGCAGGTAGTGGCCGCCGCCGAACACAGTGGCAAGGATTCGGTGCTGCCACAACGCGTGGAGGTCACCCAGTCGCTGGTGGTGAAGGCTGATGCGGTGCCGGCCGGCGAAACCGTGCGTGCCTGGATTCCCTACCCGCGCGAGATTCCCGGCCAGCAGGAGCAGCTGCAGTGGATCGGCAGTTCACCGTCCGGCGCGCAGCTGGCCCCGGCCAACACGCTGCAGCGCACGGCCTATCTGGAAGCGCCGGCCGTGGCCGGGCAGCCGACCCGTTTCCAGATCCGCTATGCCCTGACGATCAGCGCCCGCCATACCGCGATTGATCCCGCCGCATTGCAGCCCACGCCCGACGAGCCGGCGCTGGCACCGTATCTGGCCGAGCAGCCACCGCATGTGCGCTTCAGCCCGGCACTGCGCGCGTTTTCCGAACGGGTGCTGCAGGGTGAGAGGCGGCCGTATGAAGTGGTGCGGCGGCTCTTCAACGCGGTCGACCAGATTCCCTGGGCCGGCGCGCGCGAATATTCCACGATCAGCAACATCAGCGAGTACGCGCTGCAGGCCGGCCACGCCGACTGCGGCCAGCAGACCCTGCTGCTGATCACCCTGCTGCGCATGAACGGCATTCCCGCACGCTGGCAGTCCGGCCGCGTGTTCTCTGACAACGCGACCGGCTACAGCAACCTGCATGACTGGGGCGCGGTGTATCTGGCGCCCTACGGCTGGCTGCCGATGGACGTCACCACCGGCGCGCTGGACAGCGATCAGCCAGCACTGCGCGACTTCTATCTCGGTGGCATCGACGGCTACCGGATCGCCTTCAACGATGATTTCGGCCAGGCCTTCGTGCCGGCCAAACAGCACTTCCGCTCGGAAACGGTGGACTCGCAGCGCGGCGAGGCCGAGTGGGCAGGCGGCAACCTGTATTTCGACCAGTGGGACGACCGGTTCCAGTGGACGGTACGGCCTGCAGGCGGCAAACCCAGCGCGACACCCTAGTCAACCACACCGTTCAATTTCTGCAGGAGAGAGCAGGGGATGAAGGCAATCAGCATCAAGCGGGCGGCGTTGACCGTCGCCCTGGGCGCGTGCCTGGGCATGATCGTGCCCAGCGTCGCAACGGCACAGAACGTCTCCGGCGCGGTCGCCGGCCGGGCAACCGCCGGTGACCTGGTCACCGTGGTCAACCGCGGTACCGGGCTGACCCGCTCGGCCACTGCCGGCAGCGATGGCAGCTATCGGCTCGGCCAGCTGCCGGTCGGTGACTACACCCTGCAGCTGAGCCGCGACGGTGCCGCCCTGGGCGAGCCGGTCAGCGTCAGCGTGGCCGTCGGTGGCACCACCACGGTGAACCTGGCCAGCGGCGGCGGGGTGGTCAACCTGGATGCGCTGCAGGTGGTTGGTTCGCGGGTGATCAACCGGGTGGACGTCTATTCCACCGAGACCTCCTTCAACGTCAACCGCCAGGAAATCTCGCGGCTGCCGGTGGCGCAGGACCTGTCCGCGGTGGCCCTGCTGGCACCGGGCGTGGTGGGCGGCAATTCCTCGTTCGGCGGGCTGTCCTTCGCCGGCTCGTCGGTGGCCGAGAACGCGGTCTACATCAACGGCCTCAACGTCACCGACATGTACACCCGGCGTGGCTTCTCCAGCGCACCGTTCGGCTTCTTCCAGGAATTCCAGGTCAAGACCGGTGGTTATTCAGTGGAGTTCGGCCGCTCCACCGGCGGCGTGATCAACGCCGTCACCCGCTCGGGCAGCAACGAGTTCGAAGGCGGTGCGGAAGTCACCTTCGAACCGAATGCCTGGCGCTCGGCCGCCCGCGATCATTTCCACCGCGATGGCTCGCCGCACTCCTACGCCAGCACCGACGCCACCTCGTTCACCAAGACCAACGTCTGGGGTTCCGGTGCGCTGGTGAAGGACAAGCTGTTCCTTTTCGCGATGTATGAAAAGCGCGATACAGACGGCAACAACACCTCTTCAGATGGCCGCACCTGGTTCGACAACACCGGCGACGACGATTTCTGGGGGGCAAAGCTGGACTGGAACATCACCGACAACCACACCCTGGAACTGCTGGCATTCTCCGACGAAACCGAAACCACCCAGGCCTCGTCCGGTTACAACTGGGACACGCAGACCCTGGGCCAGTGGGGCGGTGACACGCTGACCGATGGCGGCGGCAAGAACTGGTCGGCGACCTATACCGGCCGCTTCGGCGAAAGCTTCACCGCCAAGGCGATGGTCGGCCAGAACAACCAGCGTGCATTCTCCAACTCCACGCTGGACCTGTACTGCGATGCCGTGTTCACCGATGCCACCTACGCGCCGTACCTGGGCCAGTTGAACGGCCTGCGCGCCGGCTGCCATCCCACCGGCACCGCCATCGCCGAACGCGACGACACCCGCGATGCCGCGCGCCTGGACTTCGAATGGGCGCTCGGAAGGCACCTGCTGCGCTTCGGCGTGGATCGCGAACTGATGACCACCGATCAGTCCACGCGCTATCCCGGGCCGAGCCAGATGACCTACACCGCGTACGCGGCACGGCCCGGCGATGAAGTCTGGGACGGCGCCAACGCCTACGTACCGGCGGGGGTCAACCAGATGCTGCGCGCGCGCAACCGCGTGTCGGGCGGCAACTTCGAAACCGAAGCAAACGCCTTCTACCTGGAAGACATCTGGAACATCACCTCTACCCTGATGTTGAATCTGGGCGTGCGCTGGGACCGCTTCGAAAACCGCACCGCCGATGGCGATGCCTTCATCAAGATGGACGACCTGATCGCCCCGCGCGTGGGCTTTGCCTGGGACATCAAGGGCGACGGCAGCACCAAGCTGTTCGGCAATGCGGGCCGCTACTACCTGCCGGTGACCAACAACATCAACGTCAACTTCGCCGGTGGGCTCACCGACGAATACAGCTACTACGTGCTCAACGGCTGGCAGCAGCAGAGCAATCCGGTCACCGGTGCGCCGTACATGGCGCCGGTCATCGGCCAGCAGGTCGGTCCCACTGATACCCGCATGAACACCGGCGCGGCCGATCTGCGGCAGAGCGTGGACAAGGACCTGAAGGCGGTCTACCAGGACGAGTACATCCTCGGCTTCCAGACCATGATCAACCAGGCCTGGTCGTGGGGCGTCAACGGCACCTACCGCCGGATGACCCGCGCGCTGGACGACATGCGCCTGAACCATACGCCGTGCGGCCCGACCGGCAGCACGCTGTGGCCGATCGCCAATCCCGGCGAAAGCCTGACCATCTGGGGCGATTCCAGCATCGGCTGCGCCGAGGAAGGCTGGATCACCATCGACACCGCCAACAGCGGCTACCGCAAGGGCGGCAGCGGTGAAGTGGTGGGCTACTCCAAGCCCAAGCGCACCTACAAGGCGCTGGAGTTCCAGCTGGACCGCGCGTGGGACGAGAAGTGGATGTTCAACGCGTCCTACCTGTGGTCCAAGAGCGAGGGCAATTTCGAAGGCCCGGTGAACTCGGACACCAACTACGGCGATACCGGCATGGTCCAGCACTGGGACCACCCTTCCAACAACGAGCGCTACGGCGCGCTGTTCAACGATTTCCGCCACCAGTTCAAGTTCCGCGCGGCCTATGCGTTGAACGAGCAGTGGTCGTTCGGCAGCACGCTGCAGGTGCAGTCTGGTGGCCCGGTCACCGCCTTCGGCGTGATGTGGCCAGGCGACACCGTGGCCGGCGGCAGCACCTCCAGCGAGGGCAGCGGTGGCGGCACCGGCTGGCTGTGCGTGGCCAACTGCACCGGCACCTACGACCAGCGCGTGTTCGAGCCCACCGCCCGCGGTGCGTTCGGGAACCTGCCGTGGACGTGGACCATGGGCGCCAACGTCACCTGGCGCCTGCCGGTGGATGGCATCGACCTGAGCGCGCGGCTGTCGGTCTACAACCTGTTCAACAACCAGACCGTGATCAACGTGCACCAGCGCTACGAAAGCCAGCCGGGTGTCTATCGCGAAGCCACGTTCAAAACCGGCACCCGCTGGCAGGCACCGCGCTACGCACAACTGGTGGTGGCCTGGAACTTCTGACCCGGTAGTGACGGCCGCTGGCCGTCACGCTGTGCCCTGGTGGGTGACGACCGTTGGTCGTCACGCTGTTGCTGTTCCCGCTGCGCTCGCCGAGCATTGCTATGCCGGTCGTCCTGACCGGCACCTCCCCACGTTCAAAGGTTGATCGCCATGTACGCGCCCCTGCTGCTGTTCGCCCTGGCCGCGTCCCCGTTCGATGCCATGCTCGAACGCACGGTGCGGCGCGAGCAGTTGCCCGGCATCGCCATGGGCGTGGTGGAAGACGGCAAGGTGGTTTACCGCCGCGCCGAGGGCAGCCGCGGCGACACCCCGGACGCGCGCATCGACGACGAAACCCTGTTCAAGATCGCCTCCAACAGCAAGGCAATGACCGCCGCACTGCTCGCCCGCCTGGTGGAACAGGGAAAGCTGCGCTGGGATGACCCGGTCCGCCGCCACCTGCCTTCGTTCACCATGTTCGACCCCTGGGTGGGCGAACAGATGCAGGTACGCGACCTGCTGATCCACAACAGCGGACTCGGCCTGGGTGCCGGCGACCTGATGCTG
>Ga0308158_10004639_pt1 | contig 11551 bp, 6 predicted proteins | sample PhyBR2_FD_201038 | JGI IMG/M metagenome (GOLD analysis project Ga0308158, IMG submission 201038) | Phyllosphere microbial communities from UC Gill Tract Community Farm, Albany, California, United States - DLSLB.R2 | ecosystem: Host-associated > Plants > Phyllosphere > Unclassified | place: USA...
AAGCCCTTCGCACCACGTGAATCCCGCGCTAGGACAATCCCATGCAACCCGTCCGTATCGCTCCCTCGATCCTGTCCGCCGACTTTGCCAAACTGGGTGAGGAGGTTCGCGCCATCGACGCGGCCGGTGCCGACTGGATCCATATCGACGTGATGGACGGGCATTTCGTCCCCAACATCTCGTTCGGCCCCGCGGTCATGAAGTCGGTGCGCGGCATGACGACCAAGCCGTTCGACGTCCACCTCATGATTTCTCCCGTCGACGCCTATCTCGACGCGTTCGCGGACGCCGGTGCGGACTGCATCACCGTGCATTACGAGGCCGGCCCGCACATCCACCGCTCGCTCCAGCACATCAAGGGCCTCGGCAAGCGCGCGGGGATCGTGATCTGCCCCGGCACGCCCGCCAAGATGCTCGATTATCTGCTCGACATGGTCGACCTCGTGCTGGTGATGAGCGTCAACCCCGGCTTTGGCGGACAGAGCTTCATCCCGAGCCAGCTCAAGAAGATTGCCGCGATCCGCACCATGATCGAAAAGAGCGGCCGTGCGATCGATCTCGAGGTCGATGGCGGTGTCGATGCCGAATGGGCGAAGCGCTGTATCGAGGCGGGCGCCGACGCGCTGGTCGCGGGCACCTCGGTCTTCCGCGGCGGGCCAGCGCATTATGCCGCGAACATTGCGGCATTGAGGGGCGATTGAGCCAGCGCGATCCCGCGACCGACCCCGCGCTCGACGGGATCGATGAAGGCCGCCGCCTGATCCGGCTCGGCGGCGACAAGGGGCTGTCGCTTGCCGACCGGCTGGCCGAGCGCTTCCACCGGCTGACATGGCGTACGCCGCTTCATACGCTTCGCCTCAAGGGGCGCTACCCGCTCAAGCTGATCGCGGTCCCCGACGATCCGATCCTCGGCGACATTCCGCGCGGGACGATGCTGCTGGACGGCGTGCTCTCGTTCCGCGGCGAAGCGCGCGATATCGAGACGCTCGACCTCGCCAAGCCGCTGCCCAAGGCCTTTGCCGACTATCTGCACAGTTTCGCGTGGCTGCGCGATCTCTCGACGGTGGCGACGCGGTCGCGCGGCGCACCGATCGCCGAATATCTGATGGGGCTCTGGCTGACTGCCTATGCCGACAAGACCGGGGGCATCGCATGGCGGCCCGACATGTGGGGCCGTCGCATCCTGTTCTGGACCGCGCACGCACCGCTGATCCTGTCCTCGTCCGACCTGATCTATCGCTCGAAGGTGTTGAACGCGCTCGCACGCGGCGCGCTCCACCTCGATCGCACGGCCGACAAGGCGCCGGCGGGCGCCCCCCGCATCGCCGCCTGGTGCGGGGTCGTCGCCGCCGGGCTGCTGATCCCCGGCGGCGACCCTCGTCGCGCGTTCGGCGAGGCGGGGCTGCTCCGCGCGCTGGGCACCGGGTTGTTCGACGATGGCGGGTCGGTGTCGCGCAGCCCGTCGATGCTGCTCGATTCGATCCAGCTGCTGACGCTGCTCCAGGAAAGCTACGTGGCGCGTGGCCTCGCGCTTCCCGAGACGGTCGGCGTCACGCTCGCGCGGATGGTCGCGGCGTTGCTCGGCGTCGCGCATGCCGATCACGGGTTGTCGAGCTGGCAGGGCGGCGGACCCTCGAGCGAGACGCAGGTCGCCGCCGTGATCGAGGCGAGCGGCGTCCGCACGCGCCCGCTCCGCCAAGCGCGCGACTGGGGCTATCAACGGCTCGCGGCGAGCAGCGCGGTGCTGATCGTCGACGCGGCGCCGCCGCCGATCGCGCGCCTCGTCGAAGGGGGCTGCGCCTCGACGCTCGCGTTCGAGTTCTCGGATGGTCCGTCGCGCATCGTCGTCAATTGCGGCGGCGCGCGGGCCGGTATCGCGCAGCTTCCCGCGGCAATGGTCGAGGGGCTGCGCTCGACCGCGGCGCATTCGACGCTAACGATCGCCGACAGCAATTCCACCGCGATCCATGCCGACGGCACGCTCGGCCGCGGCGTCGGCGAAGTCGAATTGAGCCGTCAGGAATCGGAGGCCGCAAGCCGGATCGAGGCGAGCCATGACGGCTATGTCCGCCGCTGGGGGTTCCTTCATCGCCGCCAGCTGATGCTGACCGGCGACGGGCGCGAGCTGCGCGGCGAGGATGCGCTTCTGCCGCAGGGGCGCAGGCGGCGTACCGGCCTGTCGCTGTTCGCGATCCGCTTTCATCTTGGTGCGGGGGTGCAGGTGTCGCCGACCGCAGACGGCCTGGGCGCGATCCTTCGCCTGCCGGGCGGTGCGCTCTGGCAGTTCCGCTGTCGCGGCGGCGCGCTGGTGGTCGAGGACAGCGTCTGGATCGACGCGGACGGCCGCCCCGTCGCGACGCAGCAGCTGATGATCACGGGCGAAGCCGCAGCCGGTGGCGCGAGCGTGAGCTGGGCGCTGAAAAAGGCCTGACGGTCACCGCCATCATCCCCCACCCCGCGTCATCCTGACGAAAGTCCAGGACCCAGAGCCACAAACGCGGTCGTCTGGTACCCTGGATCCTGACTTTCGTCAGGATGACGGCGGCGGGGAGGGCGCGCGATCAACCCGCCCCCTGTTCCCCAACGTCAACCGCGGCTAAAGGCCGCCGCACGGCGACTCCCGGACCACGAAAGACCCTCATGACCAGCATCCCGATCAAGCGCGCGCTCCTGTCCGTTTCCGACAAGACGGGGATCGTCGATCTCGGCAAGTCGCTCGCGAGCCATGGCGTCGAGCTGGTCTCGACCGGCGGCACCGCCACCGCCTTGCGCGCGGCCGGCCTCGACGTCCGCGACGTGTCAGAGCTGACCGGCTTCCCCGAGATGATGGACGGCCGCGTCAAGACGCTCCACCCGATGGTCCACGGCGGCCTGCTCGCGGTCCGCGACGATGCCGGCCACGCCGCGTCGATGGAGGAGCACGCGATCGGCGCGATCGACCTCGTCATCGTCAATCTCTACCCGTTCGAGGCGACCGTCGCGAAGGGCGCCGACCGCGACACCGTGATCGAGAACATCGACATCGGCGGCCCCAGCATGGTGCGCTCGGCGGCCAAGAATCACGCATACGTCGCGATCGTCACCGACCCCGCGGACTATGCGCTCGTCGCGGGCGGCACCACCACGCTCGACGACCGCAAGCGCCTCGCCGCCAAGGCCTTCGCCACCACCGCCGCCTATGACTCGGCGATCGCGACGTGGTTCGGCACCGTCGACCAGGGCGAGGCATTCCCGCCCGTGCTGCCGATCACGCTCAAGCGCGGCGACACGCTTCGCTATGGCGAGAACCCGCACCAGTCCGCCGCCTTCTACACCGCGACCGGCAATGTCCGCGGCATCGGTCAGGCGCGCCAGCTCCAGGGCAAGGCGCTGAGCTACAACAATCTCAACGACGCCGACGCCGCGCTTGAGCTCGTCGCCGAGTTCCGCGACGCCGAACCCTCGGTCGTGATCGTTAAGCACGCCAACCCGTGCGGCGTCGCCACCGCCGCCACGCTTGCCGAGGCCTATGCCGCTGCGTTCGCGTGCGACACCGTCTCGGCGTTCGGCGGCATCATCGCCGTCAATCGCACGCTCGACGCGGAAACCGCGCGCGCGATCACCGGGATCTTCACCGAGGTCGTCGTCGCGCCTGACGCCGATGAGGAGGCGATCGCGCTGTTCGCTGCGAAGAAGAACCTCCGCCTGTTGCTGACCGGCGAGCTCCCCGATCCCGCGCGCGCCGGGCTCACCGCCAAGTCGATCGCGGGCGGCTGGCTCGTCCAAGGCCGCGATAATGGAGTCCTGGGGGGCACGCCGGGCGACCTCACCGTCGTGACCAAGCGCCAGCCGACCGAGCAGGAGCTGATCGACTGCCGCTTCGCCTGGACCGTCGCCAAGCACACCAAGTCGAACGCGATCGTCTATGCCAAGGACGGCAGCACCGCGGGCATCGGTGCGGGGCAGATGAACCGCCTCGAATCCGCACGCATTGCCGCGTGGAAGGCCAAGGACGCCGCGGACAAGGCTGGCTGGTCGACCCCGCGCACGATCGGCTCCGCGGTCGCCTCGGACGCGTTCTTCCCGTTCGCCGACGGCCTGCTCGCCGCGGTCGAGGCAGGCGCGACCGCAGTGATCCAGCCCGGCGGGTCGATCCGCGACGCGGATGTGATCGCGGCCGCGGACGAAGCCGGTCTCGCGATGGTCTTCACCGGGATGCGCCACTTCCGGCATTGATCGGACCCGGGCCCCCTGCGATTGCGGGGGCCAGTTACGGGATGGCCGAACCGGCGTTGGGGAGCACCGGCTCGGCTTCTGGTGGCTTCTTCTTGAACAACGCCCGGTCTGCCGGGCCGAACGCCCATTTCCACAGGATGAAGAGATACGTCCCGGCGATCGCGGGTTCACCGACCGCGAGTTCGACCCATTCATAGCGTTTGGGCAGCGCGGTGAAGGCGGCGCCGACGACGATCGCAGCCAGCGCGGCCCACACGAGCGGCCAGCGCCATGGCGACACGCTCGCGCCGAGCAGGTGGCCGAGCAGCCTGGACTTGATCACCGAGGTCAGCGCGACCGACAGCATGAGCGCGACCGCGGGCCCCGCCGCCTGATAATTCACCGGATAACCGAGCCCGCGGATCAGGAAGATCAGCGCGAAGCTGAGCCCGATCTGGAAGGCGAGCATCGCCGCCGAGATCATCAGGTTCCGGTGACGCGCGATGTAGACGAGCGCGGATTCGCTGACCGCGCCGGTCGAGGCGAGGAATTCGGCGGTCAGCAGGAACGCGAGCGCGGCGGTGCCGGCGACGAATTGCGGGCCGACCACGCCCATCACCGCTTCGCCGGGAATCGAGCCCATCAGCGCGAGCCCGCCCTGTGCCGCCATGATCCAGAACGCGACCTGGCGAACCTGGTTGGCGATCGCGGCGCGGTCGTTGTTCGCGAGGCTCTGCGTGATCACCGGGCCGAGGATCGGGTCGAAGCTGGTCTTGAGCTTCTGCGGCAGGCTCGCGACTTGCTGCGCCATGTAATAGATTCCGACGATCTTGGGCTCGAACATCACGCCGAGGATGAAGCGGTCGACGTTGCGGCTACCCCATTCGAGGATGTCCGCCCCCGCCAGCGGCACGTTGGCGCGGGCGAGCGTGTAGAGCGGACGCAAATGCGGCGACCAGCCGCGGGGGACGCCGTAGCTGCGCAGGAACGGCACGAGGCTGGCGATCAGCGCCGCGATCATCGACGCGACATAGCTGAGCACGAGCCCGTCGCGGATCGTGAAATAGGAGAAGGCCCAGGCGGCGATCGAGATCGTCCACGGCTCGACCACCGCGCGCGCGGTGACTGCGGCCTTGACGTTGAGGCGATAGGCGAGCGCGGCGAGGCTGACGTCGGACCAGGCGACCGCGACGATGATCAGCGGGAGGAACCGGTCGAGCCCGGTGATCGCGCTGTTGGGGTACATGATCTGCGGGAAGGTGCAGAGCACCGCGCTGGCGATGAGCGAGGCGATGAACGCGACCGCCATCGCATCCCACACGACGTTGGCGTGCGGGCGATCCGCGCTGCTGAGCGCCTGCGCGAGCCCGCGCTTGAGGCCGAGCGTGGCCAGCAACGCGGCGAGTTCGACGACCACGACCGCGATCGCGAACCGGCCGACCAGGTCCGGACCGTAGATCCGGCCCGCGATGAACAGGAACGGGATTCGCGCCGCCAGCCGCAGGACGAAGCCTGCAATGTTGGTTCGACCGCCCTTGGCGAGCGTGTCGATATCCTTGGTCGATTCGGTCACGGGCGGGCGCCGTCGGTGCGTCGCGCCGCGGCACAGCCGCGTCGTCGGTCGGAGCGACCGCTCCGCTGGCCGCGCTGGTGCGAGTCAGCCGGACGCGGCCGGCTGCCGCCCTGCGCGATCAATGCGCTGCGCCCCAGCTCAGGCCGGTACCGATTTCGATGCCGAGCGGCACGTCGAGCGTCACCGCCGGCGTCGCGGCGTTGGCCATCACGCGTTCGATCACCGGCTTGGCCGCCTCGACATCACCCTCGGGCAGTTCGAACACGAGTTCGTCGTGGACCTGGAGCAGCATGCGCACGTTCGGCAGCCCGGCCTCGAGCAGCGCAGGGCCCATGCGGACCATCGCGCGCTTGATGATGTCCGCGCTCGTCCCCTGGATCGGCGCGTTGATCGCGGCGCGCTCGGCGCCCTGGCGCTCGTGCTGAATCTTCGAGCGGATCCGCGGGAAATGCGTCTTTCGACCGAACAAGGTCGTCGTGAACCCGGTCGCGCGGACGCTTTCGGTGGTGTCTACGATGTAGCTCGAGATGCCGGGGAAGCGATCGAAATAGCGGTCGATCATCGCCTGCGCTTCGTCCGCGCTCACGTCGAGCCGGCCGGCGAGCCCCCAGCGCGAGATGCCGTAGAGGATCGCGAAATTGATCGTCTTGGCGCGGCCGCGCGTGTCGCGGTTGACCTCGCCGAACAGCTCCTGCGCGGTGAGGCTGTGGATGTCGTCGCCATTCGCGAACGCCTGCTTCAGCGCAGGCACGTTCGCCATGTGCGCGGCCAGCCGCAGCTCGATCTGCGAGTAATCGGCGGCGAGGATGACATTGCCGGGCTCGGCGACGAACGCGTCGCGGATCTGGCGGCCGATCTCGGTGCGGATCGGGATGTTCTGCAGGTTGGGATCGGTCGACGACAGCCGCCCGGTCTGCGCACCGGTCAGCGAGTAGGAGGTGTGGACGCGGCCCGTCGCCGGGTTGATCTGCGCCTGCAACGCATCGGTATAGGTCGATTTCAGCTTCGACAGCTGGCGCCAGTCGAGCACCTTGCGCGCGATCACCGCGCCGGGCGAATCCTTGTCCGCGGCGATCCGCTCGAGTTCGGTGACGTCGGTCGAATAGACCCCGGACTTGCCCTTGCGGCCGCCCTTGATGCCCATCTTCTCGAACAGCACGTCACCCAATTGCTTGGGGCTGCCGATCGTGAACGGCGCGCCCGCGAGCGCGTGGATCTCGGTCTCGAGGCTCGCCATCTGCGCGGCGAACTCGGTCGACAGTGCCGACAGCTTGGCGGCGTCGACCTTGATTCCGTGCATTTCCATCTGCGCGATGACGGGGACGAGCGGGCGGTCGACCATCTCGTAGACGCGCGTCGAGCCCTCGGCAGGCAGGCGGCGCTTGAACCGGCGCCACAGGCGGAGCGTCACGTCGGCGTCCTCGGCAGCATAGTGGGTCGCGGCCTTGAGGTCGATTTCGTTGAAGCTGCGCTTCGACTTGCCCGTGCCGACCACGTCCTTGAACGCGATGCAGGTGTGCGAGAGGTGCGTGGCGGCGAGTTCGTCCATGCCGTGGCCGTGCAGCCCCGCGTCGAGATCGAAGCTCATCAGGATCGTGTCGTCGAACGGCGCGATCGTCACGCCGCCGGTGGCGGCATAGGCGCGGGCAAGGACGATCATGTCGTATTTGAGATTATGGCCGATCTTGAGGATGCTCGGATCCTCCAGCAGCGGCTTCATCTTCGCCAGCACGGTAGCGCGGTCGATCTGGACCGGGTTTTCCGCGAGCAAATCGGTGCCGCCATGCGCGATGGGCACGTAGCAGGCGAGGTTCGGATGCAGCGCGAGGCTGATCCCGACGAGGTCGGCGCGCGTCGCGTCGATCCCGGTCGTCTCGGTGTCGATCGCGATCCAGCCTTGGTGCCTGGCCAGCGTGATCCAGCGGTCGAGCGCGCCCTCGTCGACGACGGTCTCGTAATCGTCATGCTTGCACGGCTCGTCCGCGTCCATGTCCGCGACGACGGTCGACTCGGCGACCGGCGCTTCTGCGACCGCCGACAATTTGGCGATCAGCGACTTGAAGCCGTGGTGTTCGAGAAACGCGCGCAGCGGCGCGTCGGGGATACCCTTGAGCTCGAGATCCTCGAGCGGCTCGGGCAGCGCGACGTCGCATTTGAGCGTGACGAGCACCTTCGACAGCCGCGCCATTTCGGCATGCTCGATCAGATTGTCGCGCAGCTTGCCCTTCTTCATCTCCTCGGCGGCGGCGAGCACCGATTCGAGGTCGCCATGCTCGAGGATCAGCTTAGCGGCGGTCTTGGGGCCAACGCCGGGGACGCCGGGGACGTTGTCGACGCTGTCGCCCATCAGCGCGAGCACGTCGCCGAGCTGCGCCGGGGTCACGCCGTGGAATTTCTCCGCGACATGCTCCGCGCCGAGCCGGCGGTTGTTCATCGTGTCGTACATGTCGAGACCGGGCTCGATCAGCTGCATCAGATCCTTGTCGGAGCTGACGATCGTGACTTCCCAACCCTGCGCGAGCGCGGCCCTCGAATAACAGGCGATGATGTCGTCGGCCTCGAGCCCCTCGGTCTCGATGCACGGCAGCGAGAAGGCGCGCGTCGCGTCGCGGATCATCGGGAACTGGGGGACGAGATCCTCGGGCGGCGGCGGACGCTGCGCCTTGTACTTGTCGTAAAGATCGTTGCGGAACGTCTTCGACGACTTGTCGAGGATGACGGCCATGTGAGTCGGGCCGTCGGCGGCGTGGACCTCGTCCGCGAGCTTCCACAGCATCGTGGTATAGCCATAGACCGCGCCGACCGGCTCGCCATGCTTGTTGGTGAGCGGCGGCAGCCGGTGATAGGCGCGGAAGATATAGCCGGAGCCGTCGACGAGATAGAGATGGGGCATCACGCGCGGTCTAGCGGATGCGCGCGCGCGGACCAATGGGCGAAGCGTGGCTGTTGGGTATCAGGTTGGAGGAAATTTCGCCCGTCTCGATCAGGCGATCCTCCCCCGCCAGAGGGAGGTGGCAGGCGTCAGCCTGACGGAGGGGGAGGGCACGGAGCCGAGGTCGCCTTGACCGCCCCCTCCGTCTGGCAAGTGCCAGCCACCTCCCCCTTGCGGGGGAGGATTGGAGTCAGCTTTGAGGGCGCACGCTGCCCGCATGCGCGGCGACGGCCGCCGCAACCGACTGGATCAGCATCTGGCGTTCGCGGATCGGGCGCAGCGTGTCGCCGATCATCACCGCGATCGCATAGCGCTTGCCGTCGGGTGCGGTGAGCAGGCCGACATCGTTGAAGCCCGCGTTGCGGCGCCCGAGATCCTGACCGGTGCCGGTCTTGTGCGCGATCCGCCACCCCGCGGGCAGCGCAGCGCGAAGCCGCGCGCGGCCGGTGACCGACGCCCCCATCGTGTCGAGCAACACCTGCGTCGAGCTCGCGCTGAGCAATTCGCCGCGCGCAAGCCGCGCGAGCGCATCGGCAATCGCGATCGGCGCAGCACCATCGGGCGGGTTGGCGACATAGGCATCGAGCGCCGCGGCACGGACCGTGGGATCGAGCTGCGCGCGGGCGACGGCAAACGCATTGCCGAGCGCATAGGCCGGCTGCCAGACGAGCCCGGCGGTCCCGCTCTGCAGCTGGCGCTCGCCCGGACCGAAGCGGATCTCGCCGAGCTGCTTGCGCAGGATCATGCCGCGCACTGCCCGCGGGCCGCCGACATAGCTCAGCAACCGGTCGTTCGCGGTATTGTCGCTGTGCGTCAGCGCGCGCGTCAGCAATTCGCCGACCGTGGTGTGATAGCCGTCGCCCTTGACCAGCATCGCGATCGGCTGGTGGAACAGCGTGAGATCCTCGGGCCGGACCACGACCGGATCCTCGAGCCGTGCCTTGCCCTGGTCGCGCAGGTCGAGCAGCGTGATCGCGACCCAGAGCTTGCTGACCGATTGCTGCGGCAGATGCTGGCGTCCGCCGACCTCGACCGTCCAGCCATCATCGACCGCGCGGATCGCGATCCCCGATTTGCCCTCGAACCCCTGGTGCAGCGCGACGATCGCAGCATCGAGCTGTGCCGGCGCGGTACGCGCCGGGCGCGCGGCGACGGGCGGGATCGGGATCGAGACGGTCGCCTGCGGATCGCCCTGCGGCGCGGCGGTGCTCGTCCCCGGTCGCGACGAGGGGCCACAGCCCGCAACCGCGAGCGCGATGCCGGTGACCCCCAAGAGACACGCGAACCTGCCAGATGCCATATGTACCGATTGCCCCGTGATCCGGCGGCAATCCTTATCGGCCCGCACGGTCCGCGATATGCCCGTACCGGCCACGTGCGACGAACCGCACCCTGGACACGTCGGGCCGCGAAAAATCAGGGAACGAGCACGGTATCGATCGCATCGGGCAGCATGCCGGGATAGTCGAGCGTATAGTGCAACCCGCGGCTTTCGTGGCGGTGCAACGCCGAGCGGACGATCAGCTCGGCGGTCTGGAGCAGGTTTCGCAGCTCGATCAGGTCGGGCGTGACGCGGAAATGCTGATAATATTCGGCCACCTCGTCGTTGAGCAGCTTGATCCGGTGCTGCGCGCGTTCGAGCCGTTTGGTCGTGCGGACGATGCCGACGTAATTCCACATGAACCGGCGGATTTCGGTCCAGGTCTGCTTGATGACCACTTCCTCGTCCGAATCGGTGACGCGGCTTTCGTCCCAGGGGCGGATCGGCGGGGGCGGGGGCAGGCTGTCCCATGCGGCGGCGATGCTGTCCGCCGCGGCCTCGCCGAACACGAAGCATTCGAGCAGCGAGTTGGACGCGAGCCGGTTCGCGCCGTGCAGGCCCGATTCGGTGCATTCTCCCGCGGCATACAGGCCGGGGAGGTCGGTCTTGCCATGCTCGTCGATGACGATCCCGCCGCAGGTGTAATGCTGCGCGGGCACGACCGGGATCGGGCCGGTCGTCATGTCGATGCCAAGCCCGAGCAGCTTGTCGTGGATGTTGGGGAAATGATGCCGGATGAAGTCGGCGGGCATGTGGCTGATGTCGAGATGGACGTAATCGAGCCCGTCGCGCTTGATCTCCGCGTCGATCGCGCGCGCGACCACGTCGCGGGGGGCGAGTTCCATCCGGTCCGGATCGTAATCGACCATGAACCGGTGTCCCGTCGACGGGTTGATCAGCCGCCCGCCTTCGCCGCGCACCGCCTCGGTGATCAGGAAGTTCTTCACGTCGAGATTGTAGAGGCAGGTCGGGTGGAACTGCATCATCTCCATGTTGGAGACGCGCGCACCCGCCCGCCACGCCATCGCGATGCCGTCGCCCGTCGCGCCGCGCGGCGCGGTCGAGAAGAGATAGGTCCGGCCGGCACCTCCGGTCGCCAATATCGTCGCCCGCGCGGTGTACAGCGCGACGCGTTCGGTGTGGCGATCGACCGCGTAGACGCCCCAGACGTTGCCGGCACCCGAATAGCGCTCCTCGTGGCGGCCGGTCGCGAGGTCGATCGCGATCTGATCGGGGACCAGCGTGATGTTGGGATGCGCCTCGGCGGCCTTTTGCAACGCCTCCTGCACCGCCCAGCCGGTCGCATCGGCGACATGGACGATCCGGCGATGGCTGTGCCCGCCCTCGCGCGTCAAATGGAGCGCATTGCCCTCGGTCTCGAACGGGACGCCGAGATGCGTGAGGCGCTCGATCGCGGCGGGGGCGCCCTCGACGACCATCTCGACGACCGCGCGGTCGTTGAGGCCGGCGCCCGCGACCATCGTGTCCTCGACATGGTTTTCGAACGTGTCGCCGGGTTCGAGCACCGCGG
>Ga0308158_10004640_pt1 | contig 11551 bp, 10 predicted proteins | sample PhyBR2_FD_201038 | JGI IMG/M metagenome (GOLD analysis project Ga0308158, IMG submission 201038) | Phyllosphere microbial communities from UC Gill Tract Community Farm, Albany, California, United States - DLSLB.R2 | ecosystem: Host-associated > Plants > Phyllosphere > Unclassified | place: USA...
CTGGCCCTTCTCCAGACAGATGTCTGCGAGCGAGCGCGTTGCATCCTGATGCACGGTGGCGAAATAAAGCGCCGTGGTCGTGCCATTGGCGAGCAGATCATCGACGAGCAGGCCGTAGCTGCGCTTCGCGAAGGCGAGGTCCTCGTAGCGGGCTTCAAGCGGGAAGGTATATTTCTGCAGCCATACCTCAAGCGGCACATCGAGCGCGCTACCAAGCTGGGGATATTGCGGCGCATGGACGTGAAGATCGATGAAACCCGGAAGCAGATAAGAGCCTACTGGCAGCGTGACCAACTCGCCGCCTTCCTCGCGGGCCTCGCGAATGGTCCGGTAGTTGGGGTCGCTCGGGCGATGCATCGCGGCGATCGTGCCATCCGCGCCGATATCGATCAGCACCTCGTCCAGGATATCGATCTTTCCGCGCTCCGGAGCGTGAAATCCGGAGGCGCAGAGCGTTTTATTGCGCAAGTCCAATGCTGTATTCCCAATTCAATCAATGCGTCAGTATCCGCGCACGTATGCACGAATTTAAATCTATAGCGAATGGCCACGGGGTCCATCGCAGGAGCCCTGCGTTTTTACGGTGGCTGCCGTGCAATGATGGGACGCTCGGTCGTCCGGCAGCTGTCGCCGTGATTATCAGGCGCGAGTGGACTGCTCGGCATGCTGAAGCAACCACGCCCTGACCTTGGCTACAGATTGGGCCTGCCTCGGCTTGCGGAGCGAGACGACGTAAAAGTCAGATTGCGCACGCATCGTTTCCGCGAACGCCGGCACCAACCGGCCGGCGGCGATATCCTCGTTGACGAAGACCGCGCTTGCCAGCGCGATGCCCTGTCCGGCAAGCGCAGCCTCGATGGCGTGAGACGTTTGATTGAAGCGGACGCCCTTCGAGGTGGCGACGGGCCTTGCGCCAGCGATCGTAGCGATGAATTCCGGCCACTGATTGTGGGTATCGTGGAGCAGCACGAAACGCGCGAGATCGGCGGGGTCGAGCGGCCCGGTTGCCGGCATCAGCGCCGGGCTACATACCGGGACAAGCTCCTGCTCGAAAAGCAGATTGGCCTCCAGCGAGGACGGAAAGGGCGGCCGCGCCAGCCGGACGGCGATATCCACGTCATCCGATTGGAAGTTGGCGACGCGTTCGCTGGCCAGAATGCGCATATCGAGATCCGGGTGCGCGGCCAAGAAATCCGGCAGCCTCGGGATCAGCCATTTCGACGCGAAAGTCGGCGTGACGCTGATCGTCAGCCGCAAGGGCTCCGGCCGCAACGTCGCAGTCGCATCGGAGATCAGTTCGAAGGCGCGCCGAATGCTTTCGGCATAACCACGTCCGGCCTCGGTCAGGGCAAGCCTGCGTGGCAGGCGCTCGAACAGAGCGAGGTTCAGCTCCTTCTCCAATCCGCGAACCTGCTGAGCCACGGCCGCCTGGGTAACGCCCAGTTCCTCAGCCGCGCCGCGAAAATTGAGATGGCGGGCGGCGACCTCGAAGGCGCGCAGGCCATTAAGCGGCGGAAGGCGGAAAAGCGGGTCGTTCATGCGATAGATTTTCTACTGATTGATGCCAATCGAATTGGCTCGAAGCGATGCCTTCTCAATGGTATCATGCGGCATCAAAGCTGAAAACACGCGCGATGCGCAAGAAGAGCGACGAAAGGGTGGATGTCATGACAGTAGAAAAAGTGGCATTAGTGACGGCGGGTGGCAGCGGCATGGGTGCGGATGCCGCCAAGCGTCTGGCGGCCGATGGCTTCAAGCTCGCCATCCTCTCGTCATCGGGCAAGGGCGAGGCGCTGGCCAAGGAACTCGGTGGCGTCGGTGTCACGGGGTCGAACCAGTCGAATGACGATATCAAGCGACTTGTGGATCTCGCCATGCAAGCCTGGGGCCGCATCGATGTGCTGGTCAACAGTGCCGGACACGGTCCGCGCGCGCCGATCCTCGATATCACCGACGAGGATTGGCACAAGGGCATGGATGTCTACCTGATGAACGTCATCCGCCCGACCCGGATCGTCACGCCGATCATGCAGGCGCAGAGGTCTGGCGCGATCGTCAATATCTCCACCGCCTGGGCCTTCGAGCCATCGGCGATGTTCCCGACGTCGGCGGTCTTCCGCGCCGGTCTCGCCTCCTTCACCAAGATCTTCGCCGACACCTATGCGGCAGATAACATCCGCATGAACAACGTCCTGCCGGGCTGGATCGACAGCCTGCCGGCAACCGAGGAACGCCGCGAATCGGTGCCGATGAAGCGCTACGGCACAAGCGAAGAGATCGCGGCAACCGTCGCGTTTCTGGCATCGGAAGGCGCCGGATATATCACCGGGCAGAATATCAAGGTGGATGGCGGGCTCGGCCGATCGGTGTGATCGAAACCGCTGACGTTGAGGAATCAAGCGGCTTTTGACGGCCGCTTGATAAACGTCACGTCGCAGGTCTTCGATAGAGGTAATCTATCGAAATATTTTTCTTTATCTATTTCATTTATCGCCGGCCCCTGTTTATGTTGCGCTGCGAAAGCGGGTTTTCGCTTCGCAGCAATTTCACAGGAGCCTTCATGTCCCTTATCAACACATCCATTAAGCCCTTCAAGGCGCAGGCCTTCAAGCAGGGCAAATTCATTGAAGTGACCGATGCCGACACCAAGGGCAAGTGGGCGGTATTCTTCTTCTACCCGGCCGACTTTACCTTTGTTTGCCCGACGGAACTCGGCGATGTCGCCGATCACTATGCCGAGCTGCAGCGCCTTGACGTCGAGGTCTATTCGGTCTCGACCGACACGCACTTCACCCACAAGGCTTGGCACGACAGCTCCGAGACGATCGGCAAGATCCAGTACACGATGATCGGCGACCCGACGGGCACGATCAGCCGCAACTTCGAGGTCATGCGCGAATCCGAAGGCCTTGCCGATCGCGGCACCTTCGTTGTCGACCCCGATGGCGTCATCCAGGCGATGGAAGTGACTGCCGAAGGCATCGGCCGCAATGCTGTCGATCTGCTGCGTCGTATCAAGGCTGCTCAGTATGTGCGCGCGCATCCGGGTGAAGTTTGCCCGGCCAAGTGGGAAGAGGGCGAAAAGACGCTCGCTCCGTCGCTGCACCTCGTCGGCAAGATCTGACGTTCAAATGACAAGCCGCCTTCCGGTCCATGCGGAAGGCGGCACCCAATACCATATTCGGCGCCTCAAACGCGGCGCGGCCATCCATTTTTAGCGGAGTGTCCCATGCTCGACGACAATCTGAAATCCCAGTTGAAGGGCTATCTGGAGCGGGTCGTTCGCCCGATCGCGATCACCGCTTCGGTCAACGACAGCGCCAAGTCGAAGGAGATGTCGGAGCTTCTCGCCGAACTGGTCGCACTTTCCGACAAGATCTCGGTTGTCGAAACCCGCGATGACGGCGAGCGTGCTCCATCCTTCGCGCTAACGAGCCCGGGCCACGACATCAATCTGCGTTTCGCGGGCATTCCGATGGGCCACGAGTTTACCTCGCTGGTGCTCGCTCTGCTGCAGGTCGGCGGCCACCCGCCGCGCACGGAACAGGCGATCATCGACCAGATCAAGGATCTCGATGGCGATTTCCTCTTCGAAACCTATTTCTCGCTCACTTGCCAGAATTGCCCCGACGTCGTGCAGGCGCTGAACCTGATGGCCGTATTGAACCCGCGCGTGAAGCATGTGGCGATCGATGGCGGCGTCTTCCCCGCCGAAGTTCAAACCCGCCAGGTCATGTCGGTGCCGACGGTCTATCTCAACGGCCAGCTGTTCGGTCAGGGCCGAATGGAAGTCGAGGAGATCGTCTCCAAGCTCGACACCAACTCGGCTGCCCGCGCTGCGGAAAAGCTGAATAACCGCGAAGCCTATGACGTGCTCGTCATCGGCGGCGGTCCGGCCGGCGCTGCGGCGGCCATTTACGCCGCTCGCAAGGGCATCCGCACCGGCGTTGCCGCCGAACGCTTCGGCGGTCAGGTTCTTGATACGATGGCGATCGAAAACTTCATCTCCGTGCAGCACACCGAGGGGCCGCAGTTCGCGGCCTCGCTGGAAGCGCATGTGAAGCAATACGACGTTGATATCATGAACCTGCAGCGCGCCGAAAAGCTCGTTCCCGGCAAGGACATGATCGCAGTCGAACTCGCCAATGGCGCGACGCTGCGCTCGAAGACGGTTATCCTGTCCACCGGTGCGCGCTGGCGGCAAATGGGCGTTCCGGGCGAGGACCAGTATCGCAACAAGGGCGTTGCCTATTGCCCGCATTGCGACGGTCCGCTGTTCAAGGGCAAGCGCGTTGCCGTCATCGGCGGCGGCAATTCCGGCGTTGAAGCGGCGATTGATCTTGCCAACATCGTCAGCCATGTGACGCTGATCGAGTTCGACAACAAGCTGCGTGCCGACGACGTCTTGCAGCGCAAGCTGCGCAGCCTTCCCAACGTCGATATCCTGCTTTCCGCCAAGACGACGGAAGTGCTGGGCGACGGCCAGAAGGTGACCGGGCTCGTCTACGAAAACCGCGTTGCGGGTCAGCGCCACACGCTTGATCTCGAAGGTATCTTCGTCCAGATCGGCCTGCTTCCGAACACCGAATGGCTGAAGGGCGCCATCGAACTGTCGCCACGCGGCGAGGTCATTGTCGATCATCACGGCCAGACGTCGGTTCCCGGCGTCTTCGCCGCCGGCGATTGTACGACGGTACCTTACAAGCAGATCGTGATTGCGCTCGGCGAGGGCGCCAAGGCATCGCTTGCGGCCTTCGATCATCTGATCCGCACGTCTAGCCCGGACGAGGATGCGGTGAAGGCGGCTTGAGGCTGATCGACACGGTCCTGAAATGACGCTTCGCGAGCTGGAGTACCTGATTGCCTTGGCGGACCACCGGCATTTTGGCCGGGCCGCCGAGGCGTGCCTGGTCAGGCAGCCGACACTTTCCATGCAGATCCGGAAACTGGAGGAGACCCTTGGCGCTCCGCTGATCGAGCGCACGCCGCGCACGGTCATGCTGACGCCGTTCGGCGAGGATACCGTCAAGCGGGCAAGGCGCATCATGCAAGAGGTCGCCGAGATCAAGTCATCGGCCTTGCGCAGCCTCAATCCGGAGGTCGGCACCCTGCGTCTCGGCATCTTCCCGACGCTTGCCCCCTATTTCCTGCCGCATGCGGTGCCGCGCATCTACAGGCAGTTCCCGCGGCTGGAGACGCTGCTGATCGAAGAAAAGAGCGATGCGCTCCTGGCGCGTCTTAGAAGCGGCAATCTCGATGCAGCCATCCTCGCTCTCCCCATCAACGACGATCATTTGAAGTCAGAGTTTCTCTTCGAGGAGGACTTCCTGCTCGCCGTTCCCGGCACGCATCCGCTGGCAAAGCGGCGGTCGCTGACGCTCGCGGACCTCGTCCGTTACGACCTCATGCTGCTCGAAGAGGGGCACTGCCTGCGCGACCAGGCGCTCGATGTGTGCCGCTTGTCGGGTGCAAGCGAGCGCACCTCGTTTCGCGCCACCAGTCTGGAGACGCTGCGTCAGATGGTCGGCGCCAATGTCGGGATCACGCTTCTGCCGGAGCTCGCCGCGCTGCATTCGGCGTCGGGCGATATCAGGCTGCTGCGTTTCGAAGGCATATCGCCGAACCGGCGGATCGGCATCTGCTGGCGCACGGGTTCGGCGATGGGCGCTTTTCTGGAAACTATCGCCGGTCTCCTGCGCGAAGTTGCCCAGGAGCTGCTTGCCGATATCAGGCGCTCACCGGCCGCCTAAGGCGACTTCACTTCCATTCCCACAGGACCGTGGAGGAAAACGGTCGTGTTCCGATCAGGAGCTCGGGCTGCGTGAGCTTGGCCTCGAATGTCGCGGCATCTGCGTCACCATTCAGCCCGACAAACAGCATCTTCATCGAAGCACCGCGCGGCTGGCCCTTCTTCCGGTAGGCGAACCGGACCGCGCAGGTGGGATATTCCCATCCCGCCGTCAGCGTCTCCGCGAACGCTTCCTCGCCGAGCCCGTTCGCCCGCCCCGTCGACGCCAAGAACTGGCCCAGTCCGAAGAAGCCGGAGAATACCCGGTACGCTGTCTCCTGCGACATTTGCGTACCCTGTCCGCTTGCCGTGTCGCGACGATAGAACAGGCTGTCCACCTGGCCCTGCTTGCGGCTCATCGCGTAGCTGATCAGGTTTTTCTGGGCGAGCAGCTCCATTGTCAGATCGTAAGTCTGATAGGCGCTGGGGTCGGTATGCAGATCGTCGATACGTGCCTTTAGATCGACAACATAGTCACGATAAAATACGGCGCTCATCGGCGTTTCCTCATGTTTTCCGGCGCGTGGTAGCAGAAAACGCGGAAATTCCAAGGGGGCCGGCGACTTGCGCCGCAACGGCCATGTGGCGCGGATCTGCGACAGAAGCTGCGCGTCACGCGCATAGCGCATAGCTGTTCTGCAGAATTGTGCCTATGATTTGAGCTCGCTTGCTGTATAAATAAATCATCGAAGCGATGCACCTCCTCCCGCAGAGCTTCGAGTTGCAGGTGGCCTTATCCTCCTCCCAAGGGCGCCTGTGGGAATGACAGCACTCCTCCTCCCAGCTGTCATTCGGTTATTTTCGAAAAGCCTGTCGCACCTCCTCCCGCGGCAGGCTTTTTCGATTCTGGCCCACGCGTTCTTCAGCTTTCAGTTTTTCGGATCAGACGGCAGCGCCAGCGCGCAAACCGTCAGTCCTGCGCGCCGTTCGCTCGGGTAGGTGTCATCTGATGCCGCCGAGGCAGACGTATTTGATCTCGGTGAACTCCTCGATGCCGTATCGCGAGCCCTCGCGGCCAAGGCCTGAAAGCTTGACGCCACCGAACGGCGCTTCCGCCGTCGAGATCAGGCCCGTATTGACGCCGACCATGCCATATTCCAGCGCCTCGGCCACACGGAACACACGCGCGAGGTCCTTGGCGTAGAAATAGGAGGCGAGGCCGAATTCGGTGTCGTTGGCCTGTTCGATCACATCCGCCTCGTCCTTGAAGCGGAAGAGGGGAGCAAGCGGGCCGAACGTCTCCTCACGCGCGACCGCCATATCCTTGGTGACGTTGGCGAGAACGGTAGCCTCGTAGAAGGTGCCGCCAAGCGCATGCGGCTTGCCGCCCTGGATGATGTTGGCGCCCTTGGCGAGCGCGTCGGCGACATGCTCCTCGACCTTCTCAAGCGCCGGCTTGTCGATCAGCGGCCCGAGGATCACGCCCTCGTCGAAGCCATTGCCGGTCTTCAGTTTGCCGACGGCATCCGCGAGCTTCTTCGAGAAGGCATCGTAGACGCCATCCTGCACGTACAGTCTGTTGGCGCAGACGCATGTCTGGCCGTTGTTGCGGAACTTGGCGATCAGCGCGCCCTCGACGGCGGCATCGAGATCGGCATCGTCGAAGACGATGAACGGTGCATTGCCGCCGAGCTCGAGCCCGAGTTTCTTGATCGTCGGCGCGCTCTGCTTGTAGAGTTCGGCGCCGATTTCGGTCGATCCGGTAAAGGTGAGCTTGCGCACCGTGGGGTTCGACGTCATCTCCGCGCCAATCGCGGCGGCGGAGCCTGTCAGCACTGAGAAAAGTCCCGCCGGCAGGCCGGCGCGCTCGGCAAGCACCGCGAGCGCGATCGCCGAAAACGGTGTCTGCGATGCCGGCTTCAGCACCATGGCGCAACCAGCCGCCAGCGCCGGACCGGCCTTGCGGGTGATCATCGCGTTCGGGAAATTCCAGGGCGTGATTGCCGCGACCACACCGATCGGCTGCTTCATCACCATGATGCGCTTGTCTGGCTGGTGGCCCGGTATCAGGTCGCCATAGATGCGCCGTGCCTCTTCCGCGAACCATTCGATGAAGCTCGCGCCGTAGATGATCTCGCCGGTGGCTTCAGCGAGCGGCTTGCCTTGCTCGAGCGTCAGGATGCGCCCAAGGTCGTCCTTGTTCTCGATCATCAGATCGAACCACTTGCGCAGGATGCCGGCACGCTCCTTGGCGGTACGCGCGGCCCAGCCCTTCTGCGCGACGCGCGCCGCCTCGATCGCCGCCTTCGTCTCGGCACCGCCGAGCTTGGGCACGCGGCCGATGATCTCTCCAGTGGCCGGATTGTTGACCTCGATCGCATTGGCCGGATCGGCGTCGATCCATTTTCCGCCAACAAGAGCGGCCTGGCGAAAAAGGGAAGGGTCTTTCAGCTGCATCGCATTCATCCTGTTTGACAAGTTGCCCGCATTGACGCCGGCACTGATCGCCTCAGCGTCTTTCTTGTGCGTGGATAAACTGGTGTCCCGTCCGGCAAGATCAAATTGGCCGAATTGCCCAAGACTTGCAACTGGAGCCATTGGTGGCTTTTCAGTGCCGGAAGCGGCGCGACGGTGGGCCGCGCCGATGTTCAGCCAACTGATCGGCAGGTGTCAGACCTTTTTCGTAGGGCGCCCATGCAGCGGCTCGGCGCGGTGCCAGTTTTCCAGGATCCGGCCGTCGGTGTGGTTCTGCTTTGCCCAGCGGATCCCGTTCGATATGACCTTGTGAATGGTCTTGTCGTGGTAGATCGGGTAGCTCTCGTGACCGGGGCTGAAGAAGAAGATGCGTCCCCGGCCGCGCTGGAAGGTGCAGCCGCTACGAAACACCTCGCCGCCCGAATACCAGGAAATGAATACCAGCTCATCGGGCTGCGGGATGTCGAAGGGCTCGCCATACATCTCCGATGCATTCACCTCGAAATAGGGCGGCAGTCCCTCGGCGATCGGGTGAGACGGATTGACCACCCAGACGCGCTCGAGATCGCCCTCCGGCGTTTCGCGCCAAGAGAGGTTGGCGTTCGTGCCCATCAGGCGGCGGAAGAGCTTGGAGTGGTGCCCGGAATGCAGGACGAGCAACCCCATCCCCTTGAGGACGCGCTGCTGGACGCGGTCGATCAGCCCGTCGCTGACGTCCTCATGGGCCATATGGCCCCACCAGAGCAGGACGTCGGTATCGTTGAGCACTGAATCGGGCAGGCCTTCGTCGGGATCATCGAGCGTGCCTCGGCGAATCTCGAATTCCGGATGTGCAATGCCTGCTGCAATCGCACCGTCGATGCGGTCAGGATAGATCTCCTGAACCTCCTTGTGCAGCTGTTCGTGGCGTCCCTCGTTCCAGATGGTGACCTTGATCGTCATGATGTCCTCGATGTTATCAACGTGATTAGGATGCTTGAGCCGAGCGGATGACACGCCCGGTGGTGTCGAACAGATGGCAGGCGGCGCCATCGGCTGTCAGAGAGACGCGGTCTCCCGGTCGCACCGCTATATCGCCCTCGGCGCGTACGACGATCGGCTGCGCCTCAGAGCCGACGGTCATGTAAGTCTCGACGCCAAGGCGCTCTACGATGACGACGTCGGCCGTGAAATTGCCCTGGCCCTCGGGTGCGATCTTGAAGTGCTCCGGGCGGATACCGAGCGTGGCGGCCCCCTCGGGAACCGTTCCGGCGCCATCCGGCAGGTCGAGCGCCAATCCGATCGGGCTTTGCACGCGCAACGCGCCGGCCTGTGGCTTGCTGATCGTCACGGGAACGGTGTTCATGCGCGGCGAGCCGATGAAGGTGGCGACGAATTCGTTGTCGGGCTTGTGATAGAGATCCATCGGCGCGCCCTGCTGGGCGACAAGCCCCTTGTTCAGGACGACGATGCGGTCCGCCATGGTCATGGCCTCGACCTGGTCGTGAGTGACGTAAACGACGGTGGCCTTCAATTCGCGGTGCAGGCGCTGCAGCTCGGCGCGCATCTGTACACGCAGCGCGGAATCGAGGTTGGACAACGGCTCGTCGAACAGGATCAGCGACGGCTTCTTGATGATGGCGCGACCGATCGCAACGCGCTGTCGTTGGCCGCCGGATAGTGCGGCGGGCCGGCGGTCGAGATAGTCGGTTAGCTGCAGGATTTCGGCGACGCCTTCGACCTGCTTGCGGATTTCCGCTTCCGGCACTTTCTTCAGGCTGAGCGAGAAGCCGATATTCTGCGCCACCGTCATGTGCGGATAGAGAGCGTAGGACTGAAACACCATGGCGATGCCGCGCTTGTCGGGTGGCACATCATTGATGCGCTTGCCGTTCAAGATGAGGTCGCCGTCGTCGATGCCTTCCAGCCCGGCGATCATCCGCAGAAGGGTCGACTTGCCGCAACCGGACGGGCCGACGAATACGGCGAACTCGCCGTCCTCGACGGTGATGTCGACGCCCTTGATGACCTCCAGGGCGCCATAGAATTTGCGAACGTTCTTGAGATTGATCATCTGTGAAACTCTTTCTGGATATCAGCCTTTGACGCCGCCCGCGAAGGTCTGGACGAGGAAGCGCCGCGCGAAGCCGAAGGCGATCACAGCCGGCAGGAGGTAGATGAAGGCGAGGGCGGCGAGCAGGCCGTAATCGATCTCGTTGATGCGCAGAAAAGCGCGAAAGAGGCCGAGGGGAAGCGTCTGCAGCTCCGGTGACGAGAGGAAGATCAACGGCAGTAGGAAATCACCCCATGCCGACATGAAGGCAAACAACCCGGCCGCGGCCAGCCCTGGCAGCGCCAGCGGGATCAGGACACGGCGGATGCGCTGCGTCATCGTTGCGCCGTCCATAAGTGCTGCTTCTTCATAGTCGCGCGGAAGGCCGTCAAAGAACGTTTTCATGATCCACAGCGCAAGCGGCAGCTGCATGGTCGCAAGCACTAGGATCAGGCCGAGGTAACCGTCGATGAACCCCGTCCAGCGCATGATCGGCCGGGCATACTCGCCGAAGATCGGTCGAAGGATCGCGCCCTCGGCATTGTTGAGCGTCAGCAGGAACTTGTAGAGCGGCACCACAAGTGCTGTCGGCGGCAAGACGCGGATCAGAAGGATCGCGTAGAGAAACGGCAGTTTCCACCACGCCCGCGTGCGCGACAGGGCATAGCCACCGAGGCCGGCCAGCACCATGACCAGCACCGTCGCCGAGCCGACGACAAAGAGCGAATTGAAGAGCCACTTCGCTCCATCCTCCTTGGTGAACACACGCAGATAATTGTCGAGTGTCCATTGCTCCGGCCAGCGGAGAAACAGCTGGGCGTCGCCATCGAGCGACGCGAGCAGAACCCATAGGAACGGGATGGCGCAAAAGATCGAGATCAGCGACAGCGTGGCGTAGGCAAGCAGATCCGATCGGGTCTTGTTCGCGTTTTCTGTCGGGGAAAGCGCTGCCATGTCAGACCTCCACCTTCATTGCCCGCACGTATGCGATGCCGAGGATCAGCGAGATCACCAAAGTGACGACCGCGACCGCGGCGCCATAGCCGAGCTGGAAGGCAGTGAAGGACTGGTTGTAGATGTAGATGCTGATGACTTCGGTCGCACCACCAGGGCCGCCGCGCGTCAGCGCATAGACGAGACCGAAGACCGCGATCGTCGAGACGGCGGAGATCAGCATGTAGAGAAGGATTGTCGGCATCATCAGGGGAAGCGTGATGCGGCGGAACATCTGGGATGGCGTGGCGCCGTCCATGCGGGCAGCCTCGTAGATTTCGCTCGGAATGGTGCTGAGGCCCGCGGTCAACAGGATCATCGCG
>Ga0308158_10004641_pt1 | contig 11549 bp, 7 predicted proteins | sample PhyBR2_FD_201038 | JGI IMG/M metagenome (GOLD analysis project Ga0308158, IMG submission 201038) | Phyllosphere microbial communities from UC Gill Tract Community Farm, Albany, California, United States - DLSLB.R2 | ecosystem: Host-associated > Plants > Phyllosphere > Unclassified | place: USA...
CCACTGGTTCACCGCCGCCGGTGCCGCCACGCCCGGGCGGCTGGCGCGGACAAGCCGGGTGATCCAGGCCAGCACATCGTCGCTGACGTGCACCTGGCGCACCGCGTCCTGCAGCGCGATCACCGCCTCGGCATCCATCACCTTCGGGACGCTGCCGCTGGTGCTGCCGGTGGTCTGGCGCAGGATGTCCTGCTCTTCCTGCTCGCTGGGGTAATCCACCCGCACATGCAGCAGGAAGCGATCCAGCTGTGCTTCCGGCAGCGGGTAGGTACCGGCCTGTTCGATCGGGTTCTGGGTGGCCAGTACGAAGAACGGCTGTGGCAGCGTGTAGGTTGTCCCGGCGTAGCTGACGGTGCGTTCCTGCATGGCCTCCAGCAACGCCGCCTGGGTCTTGGGCGGCGTGCGGTTCAGTTCGTCGGCCAGCAGCAGGTTGGTGAAGATGGGGCCTTTCTGGAAGCGGAAATGGCGATGGCCGGTGCCATGGTCTTCTTCCAGCAGCTCGGTGCCCAGGATGTCGCTGGGCATCAGGTCCGGGGTGAACTGCACGCGGCGGAACTGCAGCTCCAGCGCTTGTCCCAGCGAACGCACCAGCAGGGTCTTGCCAAGCCCGGGCGCGCCTTCCAGCAGGCAGTGACCGCCGGCCAGCAGGCCGATCAGCAGCTGCTCCACCACCTCATGCTGGCCGACCACGGCCTGGGCGAGCGCATCGCGCAGCTGTTGCAGGCGCGGCAGCAGGGAATCAAGGTCAGGGGCGGTCATGGTCAAGCCTGTCAGGTGGGGGGGAGGCCGGGAAACGCCGGCCATGCTCAGTTGTTCAACGCGTACATCACGATGTTGACGCCGAAGCGGGTGTTGTCTTCGGCCAGGAAACGCTTGTTGCGCCAGTCGTAGTCCCACTCGCAACCGTAATCCTTGTTGCTGTAGAGCACCCCGAGCCGGCCGTCCACTTCGATGCCCTTGAGGTAATCGTGGACCAGGTCGTCGCCCCAGCCATTCAACTCGAAACCGGTGGCCGGCGGGCCGTCCGGGAAGTTGAAGAAGCTGCGGTACAGCGCGTGGTTGTCGGGCAGTTTCTTCAATGCCGAAGCGCCGAACAGCTTGCCCATCTGCGCTTCGAAGGACTTGGCGAACAGGCCATCGATATCGTGGTTGCAGTCGTCCACGAACACGAAGCCCCCGTTGCGCACGTACCGTACGAAGTTCTCGCGTTCGGCGGCATTGAACTCCACCAGCTTGTGGCCGGCGAGGTAGCAGAACGGTGCCTGCAGCATGCGGGGATCGGACAGGTCCAGCACGTGTTCCTTCGGGTCCACGCGCAGGCTGGTGTAATCGATCAGCGAGGTGATCAGGTTGGACGGCATGCGCGCATCCACGTCCCAGTCACCGGAATCGTATTTCAGCCGCGTGAACCAGAAATCGTAGCGCCCCGCCTGGGCACGGGCGAAGCGCGGCAGCGCCGCCAGGGCGGCGCCACCGAGCATCGCACGCAGGAACTGCGCGCGGTTCACGCCGTCCCTGCAGACGGCCAGCGGCCGTCGCTATCCGTCCAACCCGGCATCAGACCGCGTCGGACAACGAGGTGAAGGTGAAATCGCGCAGGCGCATCGGCGGGATCATCATCACGAAGCTGGACTCGTCACCGGCCACGCGCACCGGCTTGCCCAGCTCGTCGATGTTGTTGAGCATGATCACCGGCGATTCGTTGAAGCGGAAGTTCTTCACCGGGTGCTTGATCTGCCCGTTCTCGATGTAGAACGTGCCGTCGCGGGTCAGGCCGGTCAGCAGCACGGTCTGTGGATCGACCATGCGGATGTACCAGGTACGGGTGACCAGGATGCCCTTCTGGGTACCCCGCACCAGGTCCGCCGTGCTCTTGTCGCCGCCGCTCATCAGCAGGTTGCCCGGCCGCGCGTTGGCGGTCTTGCCCTGCTTCTGTGCCCAGAAACGCGAGTAGTCGAGGTTGGCGATCTTGCCGTTCTCGATGATGGCGACCTTGTCGCGCGGCATGCCGTTGTCATCCCACGGCAGTACCGGCGCTTCGGGGTGCCACGGATCAGCGTGCAGGTTCACCCGTGGGTCGTACACCTGTTCGCCGAGCTTGTTGCCGCCGCCCTTCTTTGACAGGAAGCTGCGGCCTTCATCGGCCGAGCGCGCATCGAAGAAGCGCATCATGAAGCTGATCAGACCGGCAGCCGCAGCCGGTTCCAGGATCACCGTGTACTTGCCCGGTTCCAGCGCCTTGGCTTCGGCCGATTCGGTGGCCTTGCGCATGGCGATGCGCACGTCCTGGTCGGCCTTGAAGTCGGCCGCATCCTTCAGGTTGCGACCGACCCAGCCCGAACCGCGGCCGTCTTCGGTGCGCACCGTGCAGGTGTAATCGAAGCTGCTGGTGCGCTGGTAGCCGAAGTTGCCGTTGCTGTTGGCGGTGGCGACGAAGCCGTGGCCGTCTTCCAGGAACCCGGCCGCGATCACCCCGGCCTGGCGGCACGGCAGGATCGAATCGGCGGCGACCTTGGCGCGGAACGCCGGATCGATGGCGCCGGTGGATTCGCTGAAGGTCGGCGTAGGGCGATAGGTCTGCTTGCCGATCGCCGGGATGAACTCCGGGTTCTCCGGCGCCAGTCGGGCCAGGTCTTCGGCACGGCGCACCACGCGTTCCAGCGCGGCATCGTCGAATTCGTTGATCGATGCGGTGCCGACGCGCTTGCCGAAGGCCACTTCCACGGCCAGCGAGGCATCACTGACGATGCCGCTGGTGGAGATGTTGTTCAGCGCGAAACGGATGTTGCCGTTGATGGACCCGGCCAGGGTCGCGGTGCACTCATCGGCCTTGGACAGGGCGATGACCTTGTCGAGGATGGCCTTGGCCTGCTGTTCGGTGAAGATGCTCATGGGTTTCGGGCTCCAGACCGGTCAGCCGAGGCTGCGTGCGGTGTTGATGACGTTGATGCCATTGAAACGGGCAGTGGACGAACCGTGCGAGACCGCCGAGACCTGGCCCGGCTGGCCCTTGCCGTCGAAGAACGAGCCACCCAGGCGGTAGTCGCGCTCGTCGGCGACGGCGCTGCAGGCGTTCCAGAACTCCGGCGTGCGGATCTGGTAGGCCACGTCCTCCAGCATGCCGGTGATCCTGCCATTCTTGATCTCGTAGAACAGCTGGCCACCGAACTGCGCGTTGTAGCGCTGCTGGTCGATCGAGAACGAGCCGTCACCGATGATGTAGATGCCGTTCTCCACGTCCTTGATCAGCTCATCCACGCTGAGCTTCTGCTTGCCCGGTGCCATGGACACGTTGGCCATGCGCTGGAACTGCACGCTGGACCACGAATCGGCATAACAGCAGCCATCTGACTGGGTCTTGCCGAGGATATGGGCCTGGTCGCGGATGGTCTGGTAATCCACCAGCTTGCCGTCGCTGATCAGGTCCCAGCGCTTGCACTTCACGCCTTCGTCGTCATACGCCACCGCGCCCAGGCTGCCTTGCTGGGTCTTGTCGGCGAAGATGTTGACCAGCTCGCTGCCGTACTGGAAACGCTGCTCGCGCTTGTCCAGCGTGGCGAAGCTGGTGCCGGCGTAGTTGGCCTCGTAGCCGAGTACGCGATCCAGTTCCAGCGGGTGGCCGACCGACTCGTGGATGGTCAGCCAGGTGTGCGAAGGATCCAGCACCAGGTCGTACTTGCCGGGCTTCACCGAAGGCGCCTTCAGCTTCTCGCGCGCCTGTTTGGCCGACGCGATGGCATCTTCCTTCATGTCGTAGGACGTGGAGTAGTTCACCACCCCGTTGGGGGTGACCACCTTGCCGGCGGCCGAACCGTCCAGGTACTCGTAGCCCATGCCCATCGGCGCGGACAGGCCCTCGCGGGTGCGGAACTTGCCGCTTTCCTTGTCGATGGCGGTGATCGTCATCGGCACCCAGATGCGGTGTACGTCCTGGTCGATGTAGGAGCCATCGGTGGAGGCGAAATACTTCTGTTCGTTGACCAGGAACATCATCGAATTGACGAAGCTGGCGCCGGCATTGATCGCCGCCGCGTTGACGTCCAGCAGCAGGTCGACCTTGTCTTTGATCGGCACTTCCATGGAATTGCGGCGTACCGGCGTGCGCCAGCTGACCTCGCCCACGCCGGGGGCTGCGGCCAGCTGCACCGGTGCGGTCTGGATGCCGGCGTTGGCGCGTGCGATGCCCGCCGCCTGCTGCGCCGCCTTGGCGATGTCCGCACTGGCCAGCTGGTTGGTGGCCGCAAAGCCCCAGGCCCCGTTGACCAGCACGCGGATGCCCACGCCGGTGGACTCGGTGTTGACCACGTTCTGCACTTTGTCTTCGCGGGTGATCACGAACTGCCGCAGGTAGCGGCCGATGCGCACGTCGCAGTAGGTGGCGCCGGCACTGCGCGCCGCCTGCAGGGCGACATCGGCCAGGCGCTTTTTCAGGGCCGGGTCGAGCACGGTCTGCAGTTGTTCGGCGGCGATCGCCTTGCCGAAGAAGGAGGGCACCAGCAGCCCGCCCGCGGTAAGCCCGGTGAGGGCGAGGAAGTCACGTCGTTGCAAGGCTGCTCTCCACGTGTGGATGTTGGACAGGACTCATGCGCCGAGACTGCGCGCGGTATTGATGATGTTGATGCCGTTGAAACGGGTGGTGGACGAACCGTGCGATACCGCCGATACCTGCGAGGGCTGGCCCTTGCCGTCGAAGAACGAGCCGCCGAGGCGGAAATCGCGCTCATCGCAGATCGCCGAACAGGCGTTCCAGAACTCCGGCGTGCGGATCTGGTAGGCCGCGTCCTCGACCATGCCGGTGATGCGGCCGTCCTTGATCTGGTAGCAGAGCTGGGCGCCGAACTGCGCGTTGTAACGCTGCTGGTCGATGGAATACGAGCCGCGGCCGTGGAAATACAGGCCGTTCTCCACGTCCTTGACCATCTCCGCCACGCTCAGCGGCGCCTTGCCCGGCGCCAGCGAGACGTTGGCCATGCGCTGGAACTGCACGCTGGACCACGAATCAGCGTAACTGCAGCCATGCGAGGCGTCGCGCCCGAGGATATGGGCTTCATCGCGGGTGGCCTGGTAGTCGACCAGGATGCCATCGCGGACCAGGTCCCAGCGCTGGGTCTTGACCCCTTCATCGTCGTAGCCCACCGCGCCGAGGCTGCCCGGCTGGGTCTTGTCGGCGGTGAAGTTGACGATGTCGCTGCCCCAGCGGAAGCCGGCATCGCGCTTGTCCAGCGTGGCGAAGCTGGTGCCGGCGTAGTTCGCCTCGTAGCCCAGCACGCGGTCCAGTTCCAGCGGATGGCCGACATTCTCGTGGATGGTCAGGAACAGGTTGGACGGGTCCAGCACCACATCGTACTTGCCGGCCTTCACCGAAGGCGCAGTGAGCTTTTCGCGTGCTTGGCGCGCGGCGGCCAGTGCGTCTTCGCGCGGGTCGTAGGAATGGCCGTAGCCGACCACCCCGCCGGGCAGTTCGAAGCGCCCGCTGCGGTCACCGTCGAGGAACTCGTAACCCATGCCCATCGGCGCGGACAGGCCGTTGCGGGTGCGGAACCGGCCGCTGGCCTTGTCCACCGCGGTGGCGGTGAAGGGCAGCCAGATGCGGTGCACGTCCTGGTCGATCCAGGAGCCATCGCTGGAGGCGAAGTACTTCTGTTCGTTGACCAGGAACAGGGTGGAGTTGAAGTAGTCCGCGCCGGCGCCGAGCGCGGCGGCATTGATGTCCAGCAGCAGGCCGACCTTGTCCTGCACCGGAACAGCCATGGCGTTCTTCTTCAGCGGGGTGCGCCAGCTGACTTCGCCCACCCCGGGCGTGGCAGCCAGCTGCACGCGGCGGGTCTGCACCTTCGCGTTGGCGCGGGCGATGGCCACCGCCTGCGCCACCGCCTGCACGACCTGCTCCGGCGTGCGCTGGTGGGTGGCAGCGAAACCCCAGGCGCCGTCGACGATCACGCGCACGCCGACGCCGGCCGATTCGCTGTTGGTGACGTTTTCCACGTTGCGTTCGCGGGTGATGATGCCCTGGCTCAGGTAACGGCCGATGCGCACGTCGCAGTAGCTGGCACCGGCGCCGCGCGCGGCCTGCAGCGCGGCATCGGCCAGGCGCTTGCCGAGCGCCGGGTCACCGGGTTCGAGCAGCTGCTCGGCGGCGATCAATCGCCCATGCGGCAGCATCAGGCCGGCCAGGCCGGCGCCGGTGAAGGCCAGGAAATCTCGACGTCGCACTGCCACCACCCCACGTGCACTCAGTTGACACCCGACTTTCGCCAGCGCCATCCAATGGCACAAGTGACTGCAGTCATGGTCGTGTCACAGGCACAATGGCGTTCTGCCACTTTCGTCACGGACCATGACCGAAAAGCCGTACTCCCTTGCCTGCGAGCGCAACCGCGATCCCATCGCCGCCGCGCTGGACCCGTTCATGGCCGATCGCCGCCGCGTGCTGGAGATCGGCAGTGGCACCGGCCAGCATGCCGCCTGGTTCGCCCAGCGCTGGCCATGGCTGCAGTGGCAGCCCAGCGACCACCCGGACCACCTGGCGGGGATCCGCGCGTGGCGCGACGATGCCGGGCTGGCCAATCTGCAGCCACCGTTCGCGCTGCAGGCCGCGCTGCCGCCGGCGCCGCCGCTGGCCGTGCCGGCCGGTACGCCGCGTTTCGATGCGGTGTTCAGTGCCAACACCCTGCACATCATGGGCTGGGAGCACGTACAGGCGCTGTTTGCCGGCCTGCCTGCGCTGCTGGAGGGCGGTGCGCTGCTTGCGGTGTATGGCCCCTTCAACTACGCCGGTCGCTTCACCAGTGACAGCAATGCCCAGTTCGATGGCTGGCTGAAGGCCCGCGATCCCCGCAGCGGCATCCGCGATGGTGAGGCGGTGCAGGCGCTGGCGGCAGCGCAGGGGTTCGTCGCAGTGGACGATCTGCCGATGCCGGCCAACAACCGGTTGCTGGTGTGGCGGTTGGGGTGATCAGGCGTCGGGCGCCTCGAACTTGCCGAGCAGACGCGCACACGACGCATGCAGCTCCTCGACGAGATCGTCCAGAACGGGATGGGCCATTCCGTCCGCGCGCATGCGGATGTTCACTGCGCTGGCAGCAGACGGCAGGCTGCCGGCCATCTCGGCCAAGGTGTACAACGTGGCCGTGGGGTCGAGCTTCATTGATTCGGCGGTGGTCTGCCAGTCCTGCAGCCGGATATCCCACCATCTGTAATGGCTGCCGACCTTCATGGCCATCTTTATCTTCCGCCGCTGCAGGCTCGGATAAGGAAATGCGCTGGAAATGTCGTACAGCGGCGCAAGCCTCACCGTGCCGCCGGATCCGAAAAGCAGTGAATAGTTCTTCGCGTGGGCGTCGGTTCCACCGATGAGATAATTGAACATCAGTGCGCGCATCAGGACATCTACGTCGACGCGAGGCTGGGAAGAGTGCGCCCACAGCAGAGCGGCCAGATCAGCGGGACCAGGTCCACCCTGGTTCTGGTACTTCAGGTGAGGTGTGATCGAAAGCGCCTGGCAGAAATCCTCCTGATGGATCCGATGCCAGACCCCGTCGATCTGCTGGCGATCATAGCGTTCGACCGAAATCGCGGATTCGCCATTGACGACCATCTTTTCCACGTGCGCGGCAGGAAGGCCAAGCTGGCGTGCCAGTCGCAGGCAGAAGATCTCGTTCTCCACGAAACCGTCATAGTCGCCGCTCGGTGGTTTGATGATATGGGTCGTCGGCAGTCGCCCACTGGGAATCGCCCAGCAGCCGTCCGGTTGCTTCATCAATGCGATCTTCGACTGGGCTCCGGCGAGGCTGAAGTGACCTACCGTGTCGTCAGGGCGCCCGACACCACCGGTCTGCCGCAAGCCAGCAAGACGTGCAGCGACCTCTTCGGCGGTCAGCGTGACCACGCCATCGTCTGCACCACCCAGGACGGCCGCGAGTCTCTGGTCGGTGATGAACTGGACGGCACCGGCGCAATCTTCGCCCACGTGCGCCAGCAGTGCCGCGGGATTGCGGGGCGACACGTGGAAATGTGAGCCCCAGCGCTGGAGCAGGTTCTCGTTGTCGGGCAGCAGCCCCCACAGCACCGACGCGACGTCCTCGTGTCCGAACCGCTTCCGCAGCAGCGGCAGGCTCAACGAGAGGGGATAGGCGGCAGGTGATTCCAGCCATCCACTGGCGTAGTCGAACTGAGGGTGGCCGTGGGCATCACTGCCGAGTGTCCCTGCAATCTCACCAGATAGAAGTACAGTCAGGGCCATCGGTGTTCCCAGGTTCGTGAGCTGGTTGATTGATTGCGAAGACGAGGACCTGCGGAGTGCGTCAACGGGATCGGCGTGGGTGATTTCCATCCGCAGGTTCCGGAGCACCCAGGACATTACGTTGTTCAACGCTGTCTTTCTCTTGCAGGTGTCCCGAATCCGCGCGTGTAAGCCAATTGCCTACGAGATCCGCGAGCGCGCTCTTGTCGACGTCGGGCGCAGCCTGTTCGACTTTGCTCTTATCAATGATCCGGTTGATGTCCACGCGCGGGCCACTGCCTTCGGCAGTGGGAGAAGACGAAGAAGGCGTTGCGTCCAAGCGCAGGCCGAGCACGTTCAAGGTGCGGAGTATCAGGCCCAGTTCGGCTCCGGGCTTTCCTTTTTCCATCTCGATGACCCATCGACGGCTGACGCCGACGGCATGCGCCAGCGTGGCCTGATCCCACGCCAGCGCCTTGCGCCGCTGTCGGATGAGAACTCCAAGATCATTGGGCGTCTTGAGCTGGGCCATCGGGCAAATGTAACCGATAGTTCACATAAGTCCAATAGTAATCGAACGATTACATTTCAACGAAGTAACTGTTCGATTACCTTGCCGACGGCCAGTGGCCGTCGCTACCTGCCGACGGGGCAGCAGCCGTGGCAGCCCTCAAGCCACCTGGACGATGTGCAGCGCGCGCGGGTTGTTCCACTGCGCCAGCAAGGTGGCCTCGCGTGCCTTGGCCTTCTCCAGGTGCGCTTCCTTGACGTGGCCGTAGCCGCGGATGTGCTCGGGAATGCTGGCGATCTCCACCGCCAGCGCAAGCCGGTGGTCATCCAGGCCGTCAAGCAGCAGCTGCACGGTGGCCTCGTAATCGGTGATCAACCGGCGTTCGCCGACGCGCTCGGCGGTGCGGCCGAACGGGTCCAGCCGGCCGCCACGCAGGAACTTCAGCTTGGCCAGCACGCCGAAGGCCTTCAGCATCCAAGGGCCATACTCCTTCTTGATCAGGCGGCCCTGCGCATCCTTCTTCGCGAACAGCGGCGGGGCCAGATGGAAGCGCAGCTGGTAATCGCCTTCGAACTGCTGCTGCAGGCGGCGCTGGAAATCGCCACTGGTATACAGCCGCGCCACTTCGTACTCGTCCTTGTAGGCCATCAGCTTGAACAGGTAACGGGCCACGGTTTCGGTCAGCGCGGTGGAGCCGCCCAGCGTGTCCTGTTCCCCCTTCCGCACCCGATCGACCAGGCTGCGGTAGCGGTCTGCATAGGCCTGGTCCTGGTAGTCGACCAGGAATGCGGCGCGGCGCGTGATCATTTCATCCAGCGAGCGCGACAGCCGCTCATCGTCGAGCGGCAGGAACGCCACGTCATCGCCGGCGTGCCCGGGCAGGCCTCGCAGCTCGCGTTCGTCGCTGCTGTTGCGCGGTGCGGTGGTGGCGCCCCATTCGGTGCTTTCCCATTCGCCCGGCGGCAACGCGTGCAACGGACCCGGCGTGGTTTCGGCCGAGGTGTGGCCATTGCGGACCAGGCCCGCAGCCTGCTGCACGGCGTGCGGGTCCACCGCGGCCAGGCGGCCCCAGGCAAAGGCCTGCTGGTTCATCGCCACGGCCGCGCCGTTGAGCTCGATGGCGCGCATCAGCGCATCGAAGGACAGCGGCACCAGGCCCTGCTGCCACGCGTAGCCCAGGATGAACAGATTGGCTGCGATCGCATCGCCCAGCAGCGCGGTGGCCAGCTGGGTGGCGTCCAGCAGCAGCGGCGATTCGCCGCCCAGCGCCACGCGGATGCCGGCCACGATGTCGGCGGCGGGGAACTGCATGTCCGGCCGGGTGGTGAAGCTGCCCGGCATGGCTTCATAGGTATTGAGCACCACCTGGGTGCGACCGGCGCGCACCTTGGACAGCGCCCAGTAATCGTTGACCACCACCATGTCGCAGCCCAGCACCAGGTCGGCTTCACCGGCGGCGATGCGCACGGCATGGATGTCGGCCGGCGTGCGTGCGATGCGGATGTGGGTGGTGACCGCACCGCCCTTCTGCGCCAGGCCGGTCTGGTCCAGCACCGAAGAGCCCTTGCCCTCCAGGTGCCCGGCCATGCCCAGCAGCGCGCCGATGGTCACCACGCCGGTGCCACCCACGCCGGTGATCAGGATGTTCCAGGGCTGCTCCAGCGCGGTCCGCACCGGCGGCGCCGGCAGGTTGTCCAGCAGGGTGGAGGCATCGCGCTTGCTGCCCTTGCGCGGCTTGCCGCCGTGCACGGTGACGAAGCTCGGGCAGAAGCCGGTGGTGCAGGAATAATCCTTGTTGCAGTTGGACTGGTCGATATCGCGCTTGCGCCCGAACTCGGTTTCTTTCGGCAGCACCGATACGCAGAAACTCTTCTTGCCACAGTCGCCGCAGCCCTCGCACACCAGCGAGTTGATCACCACCCGCTTGGCCGGGTCTTCCAGCTTGCCGCGCTTGCGCCGGCGTCGCTTTTCGGTCGCGCAGGTCTGCTCGTAGATCAGGATCGAAACGCCCTTCACCTCGCGCAGCTGCTTCTGCACCGCATCCAGCGCGCTGCGGTCATGGAAGGCCACGCCGTCCGGGAACTGGTCGCGCTGCCGGGTCCATTTCTCGATGGTGTCCGACAGCACCACGATGGTCTGGATGCCTTCGGCGCGCATCTGCCGGGCGATGTCCGGCACGCTCAGCGGGCCGTCCACCGGCTGGCCGCCGGTCATCGCCACCGCGTCGTTGTAGAGGATCTTGTAGGTGATGTTGACCCCGGCGGCGACCGATTGGCGGATCGCCAGCGAGCCACTGTGGAAATAGGTGCCATCGCCCAGGTTCTGGAACACGTGCGGGGTATCGGTAAAGGCGGCCTGGCCGGCCCAGGTCACCCCTTCGCCACCCATGTGGGTGAAGGTGTCGGTGCTGCGGTCCATCCAGGTCACCATGTAATGGCACCCGATGCCGCCCAGCGCGCGCGAGCCTTCCGGCACGGTGGTGGAGGTGTTGTGCGGGCAGCCGGAGCAGTAATGCGGCACGCGCGGGAAGTTGGCGCGCGGCAGGGCCAGCTCGGCTTCCTTCTCCTGCATCCACTGCAGGCGTTGTTCGATGGAGTCGTTGTTGAAGAACTTCTGGATGCGCCGGCCGATCACCCCGGCGATGGTGGCCGGGGTCAGCTCGCCGGTGGACGGCAGGATCCACTCGCCTTCTTCGTCGTACTTGCCGACGATGGACGGCCGCGGACCCCAGCTGGCCGGCCAGTTGAAGAACTGCTCCTTCATCTGGCGCTCGATGAAGGCTCGCTTCTCTTCCACCACGATGATGTCTTCCAGCCC
>Ga0308158_10004642_pt1 | contig 11549 bp, 11 predicted proteins | sample PhyBR2_FD_201038 | JGI IMG/M metagenome (GOLD analysis project Ga0308158, IMG submission 201038) | Phyllosphere microbial communities from UC Gill Tract Community Farm, Albany, California, United States - DLSLB.R2 | ecosystem: Host-associated > Plants > Phyllosphere > Unclassified | place: USA...
TGCCCGGCTTGACCATCTTGACGTCAAACACGCTGCGCAGGCGGCCGGTCACCGTGTTGGCAGGCTCAACTTTGGCGCCGTCCGGGCCGGTAATCTGCAGCAGGTCCAGGCGCAGCGGCTGATGGTCGATCTCGAACAGGCCTTCGGAGATCGCGGCATCGACCGTTACCCAGGCGTCCTTGCTATCGACCAAGGTGCTCGATGGCACCATCCACGGACGATGCGCATGGGCGCTCAGCGCCACGCCGGACAGGGCCAGCACGATCAGGGTCTTGTTCAGTTGCTTCAACATGATGGGCTGGCCTTATGGTTTGAGTTGGACGACGACATTACCGAGTTCTTCCTTGCCTTTGCCTGGCACCGACTGGGCCGACTTGGGCGGCCACTGGAACGGCACGCGCACCAGTTCGCGGCCACCGGCTTCGCGCGCCGCTTCCACTACCAGCTGGTATTCGCCGGCCGGCAGCTTGTCGAGCACGGCCTTGGAACCGGGGAACGTCAGGGTGTGCTCACCAGGGGCGCGGGTAGCGCCACTGACGCCATCGACCGGCATGGCCAGGTCGCGGCCACTCTTGCGCCACCACTGCCGCATGTCCTTGAGCCACTTTTCACCGGCCTTGTCTTTTTTCTTGACGTCGTACAGCACTGCCAGGTTGCCCACCACTTTCTGGTCCGGGGTTTCCAGCCATGCCGCCACGTAAGGGCGGTGGTATTCAGCCACGTTCAGTTGCGGGATTTCAAGCTTCAAGGACAAATCGGCCGCCATGGCCGAGGTGCCGATCAGGGGAAGGCCGAGCGCAAGGGAGTAGCGTAATTTCATGGTGTGCCTGTCAAAGTAAAAAAATCAATGGATGAACAGCAGCGCAATTGCGCAGGGAATCAAAATGCCCAGGCCAACCATCGGCCAGGTCAAGGGGCGGTTAGTTGCATGGAACTTCAAAATCAGCAGGCCAGTCACGCAGAACACAATGCACAGGCCGGCAAAAATATCGATAAACCAGATCCAGGCGGTGCCGGTATTACGTCCTTTATGCACATCGTTCAGCCAGGAAATCCAGCCACGGTCGGTCAGTTCATATTCCGCCGCGCCGTCTTCCAGGCCGATACGCACCCAGGCGTCGCCGCCGGCCTTGGGCAGCGGCAGATAAACTTCATCGATACTCCACTCGGCCGGGCGGCCGCCCGCATTGAGCGACCATTGCTGCTTGAGCCAGCGTTCAGCGTTGTCGGGCATCGGCGCGTTGGCGCCGTCATGCGCGCTGGCATAGGCCGACAGCTCAGTGAGCAAGGGCGCCGGCACTTCGGCCTTCTGGCGCGTAATGGCCGGTTTGGATTCGATCTGGCTGGCGTGATTGAGGGTAATGCCGGTAATGGCAAACAAAAACATGCCCAGCAGGCATAGAGCCGAACTGATCCAGTGCCACTGGTGCAACTGCTTGAGCCAGACGGCGCGGCTGGCGTTGCTTTTGGCCTTGTCGGCATCGGCTTGCTTCATTTCCTGTTTCTATCCCTGGCTAAGCTTTATTTAAACATTATCCAATAAATGATAATGATTATCATTTATTAAGTCAATATCATAAATGCGCTAGTGCAACAACGTTTTGTAACAAGCCAGAAACATGACGCGGGCGCAGCCCGGCGATTGCCGCTCACGGTACGCTGTCGTACAGAGTGCGCAGGTGGCACGCACTATGCTGGTGTGGAGGCAAACGCCCTGTTTTCTATTCCATGGAGATCGACATGAGTTACTACACCAGCGAACAACTGAACACCATCGTAAGCAAGATTGAACATGTGAAATTCGGCATGTTTACCACCAGCGACGATACCCGCACGCTGACCAGCCGCCCGCTGACGCAGCAGCAAGTCGACACCAATGGGCAGATGTGGTTTATCGTTTCCGATGAAGCTGCCTATACGCGCGACCTGTTGAACAATCCGCAGGTCAATATCAGCTTTGCCGAACCAGGCGACAGCCTGTATGTATCGGTATGCGGCCGTGCAGAACTGGTCAGGGACCGTGCCAAGACAGAGGAACTGTGGAATCCCATGGTCAAGGCCTGGTTCCCTGGCGGTCTGGACGACCCGCACCTGGCGCTGATCAAGGTCACCATCGAGTCGGCCGAATACTGGGACAGCGACGCGAGCAAGATGCGTCAGTTCTTTGAAATGGCCAAGGCGGCGTTTACCGGCGATAAGCCGAAAGACCTGGGCGAGCATGGCAAAGTGCAGCTGTAAGTCATTTTACCCGGGTATTATTGACTTTTATTTTACCCCGGGTAAAATTACCTCCTACTCAAGGAGGAAGCATGTCCGAACCCACCCTGCTGACCGCGTTTGCGGACAAGCAAAAAGTTGCTACCGCTACCCTGCATGTGCTGGCACCCCTGCTCAAGGAGCGCGTCACGCGCGAACCCGATGCGCAAATCCTGATTTTCAATGACAGCACCGGCAAGCAGGTTGACCTGAACCTGCATGGCAGCCTGGCCGAGGTATTGCAGCGCCTGCCAGCTCCACGCACGCCAGCAACGCCGGATGCGGCAGCCCCACGCACGGCAGGGCGGCCAAAGCTGGGGGTGGTGGCGCGCGAGGTGACTTTGCTGCCGCGCCATTGGGAATGGCTGGCCAGCCAGCCGGGCGGCGCATCGGTGGCGCTGCGCAAGCTGGTGGAGCAGGCCCAGCGCGATAACCGCGAGGTCGACCTGCAGCGCCAGGCGCGCGATGCCGCCTACCAGTTTATGAGTGCGCTGGCCGGTGATGCAGCCGGATTCGAGGAAGCGAGCCGCGCACTGTTCGCCGGCAAACAGGACGATTTCATGACGCAAACTGCAGCCTGGCCGCCAGACGTACGCGAACATGCCCTGCAACTGGCGGACAAAAGCTGGCCCGCCAGCGCATAAGATGATGGCGGGTCAGACGCCGGTGCTGCCAGTGGTGTCCGGTGCGTCGTCGGCGCTTTGCCGGCTCTGACCGGCATTGCCGCCCTGACGGTGCGGCAGGCGGTCGGCCCGCCGCACCTCGCCTATGGCGTACAGGTCGTCGCCGATATCGAGCCCCTGCTCGCTATCAACCAGCACAAAGCTCTGCCCGTCTTCGGCATGGCTTTGCCTGTTGCCCTGCTTCTGCGGCACGGTAGCTGTAGCTGCCTGACCGCTGCCCTGCAGATTGCCGGGGTTCCCAGCATCGGAACTGGCCCGCTCATTTGCCTGCTTGTCACTGTGTGCCATGCCGCCTCCCATTTATTGCGCGTTTATAAAATTTAACCGCTGCAAGATTACAGCTACTTCAGGGTAGTGCATGCTGGCTGCAACAGACAGAGAAAACTTCAGGAAAATGCGTAGGTCTGGTCCTACAGAGCAAGCTGTCTAACCGCCGCGCGAACCCGATCCGCCGCCCTGTTTGCCAGCTGGATCGCTGCCACTACCCTGCTTGGCGCCGCTTTGCCGGTTGCCATCGTTCTTGTGGCTCTGGCTGCCGGCACGGCGCGCTTCTTCCGAGGTGAATTCATGCGCCGTGCCTTTTTCATGCGCAGCGCGGCCGCCTTCGCTGGCAATTTCACGCTGCTGTGCCGGGTCCATGGAGGCGAACCCGCGCTTGCTGGTGTCGCTTTGCTTGCTGGCGCCGCTGCCCGACTTTTGCTGCCCTTTTTGCTGACCTTGCTTGCTGTCGCTCGATGTGGCCATGATCGTCTCCTGTTCAATGAAAGTTTCCCTGCATGGGAAACCTCATCTTAGTCGCTGCATCCACGGGCCAACATAGGCGCAGGACAAGTGCGCATGTAGGATGATTCCCGCCGCCCGTGAGTCGCTTGATATTGGTTTTTAATGGCAACAATAATATTTTCAGCCCGTTCCCGGCACCCGGAAGACAGCCTCGTCAGCCGTCACAAAAACCTGTTCGCCAGCTTGCACCTGCTGCGCATGGCCACCGGTAAAGGCGCCAAACGACGGCAGGATGGCACGCGATACACCCAGTAAAAAGCAAGGCAGGCGTAAAGTGTCACGTCCGCCGCGCAAATGAAATACCGGATGCACATGGCCGGCCAGCACATAGCCGGGTGCGGCCAGGTCGGGATGGTGGCATAGCGCAAACGGGCCTGCCGCATGCGGTTCATCAACCATTGCAATATCGAGCGCAGCCGGCGGATCGCCCGCATGCAGGTCATGGTTGCCGCGCACCAGCGTCAGGCGCAACTGCGCATGGCGCAAACGCCAGGCCTGCATGGCGCCCAAGGTGGCTGGCGCATGGGCTGCTCTGGCATGCAGAAAGTCGCCGAGAAACACGATCTCGTCGCAGGCATAACGCGCCAGCAACGCGTCGAGCGCCTGCAGGTTCTGGGTGGTAGTGCCGCGCGGCACCGGCACGCCCAGCGCGCGAAACGCCGTGGCCTTGCCAAAGTGAATGTCGGCCACGATCAGCATGCGCCGCGCCGGCCAGTAGATGGCTTTTTCGGCCAGCAGCCAGAGTGTCTCGCCAGCCAGTTCGACCGCACAGTAGCGGGTGTCGGCTGCGCTCATGCCGCCGCCTTTTCCAGCTCGCGCACCAGGCGCGCCACCCGGTCCGACAGCTTTTCGGTGGTCAGCTTTTCACGGAAGCGCTCGACCATCAAGCCAAACGCAAACGGCGAGGCGCGCTTGAGCGCCTGCAGGCTCAGGCTGCGCGCCTGCAACTCCTGCAAGGTGGCGCGCAGGCGCGTCAACTCCAGCTCCTGCTCCAGCACTTCGCGCTGCGCCTGGGTCAGCAGCAGGTTGTGCACATCATGCTTGCGAAACACTTCAAAGAACAGCGACGACGAGGCCTGCAGCTGGCGCGTGCTTTTCGGCTGGCCCGGATAGCCCTGGAATACCAGCCCGGCAATGCGGGCGATTTCGCGAAAGCGCCGCTGCGACAGTTCGGTGGCGTTCAGGCTGGCCAGCACGTCTTGCAACAGCGACTCGGTACTGAACAGCGGCAGCGCGCCATCGGGCGCAGCAGCAAACAGCGGCGCAAAGTCGATCTCGTCGCCGCCCAGCAGCTCGAAGCCGTAATCGTTGACGGCAATTGAGAAGGTAGCCGGCTGCGTGCGGGCGATGCGGTAAGCCAGCAGCGAGGCCAGGCCCAGGTGTACCGAGCGGCCGGCAAACGGGTACACAAACAGATGGCGGCCTTCACGGCTGGCCAGGGTTTCCACCAGCAGGCTGGTGCGTGTGGGCAGGCTGGACCAGGTCGACTGGATCGCCAGCAGCGGCGCCAGCGCCTGCATCTCGGGGCCACTCGCATGGCCCTCCTGCACCAGCTGCAGCTGGTCGAGCACGGCGTGCGCCAGCTCGGACGACAGCGGCATCTTGCCGCCCTGCCAGCGCGGCACTGCGCCGCGGCTGCCCGTAGCGCGGCGCACATAGGCGGTCATTTCATGCACGCGCACAAATTCCAGGATGCGCCCGCCAAACAGAAAATGGTCGCCCTGTTTGAGGCGTGAAATAAACGACTCCTCGATGCTGCCAATGCGCCCGCCGCTCATGAATTTCACCTGAATCGACGACTCGGACACAATGGTGCCGATGCTCATGCGGTGGCGCCGCGCCAGCGCCGCGTCTGGCACCCGGTAGAGGCCCTGGTCGTCGGGCAGCACGCGCCGGTATTCGGGGTACACGCTCAGGCTCTGGCCGCCGCGCGCAACAAAATCAAGCGCCCACTGCCACTCCTCTTCGCTCAGGTGCCGGTACGACCAGGCGCCGCGCACTTCATGGTACAGCTCCTGCGAGACAAAGCCGCCACCGAGCGCGATCGTCACCAGATGCTGCACCAGCACATCGAGCGGCTTGTCGGGCACCGGCCGCGCTTCGAGTTCGCCGCGCGCCAGCGCTGCCCGTGCGCCAGCCGCTTCCAGCAGTTCCAGGCTGTTGGTGGGCACCAGCGTGACGCGCGAGACGCGCCCCGGTGCATGGCCGCTGCGCCCTGCCCGCTGCACCAGCCGTGCAATACCCTTGGCGCTGCCGATCTGCAGCACCCGTTCTACCGGCAGAAAATCGACGCCCAGATCCAGGCTGGAGGTGCACACCACGGCTTTCAGGCTGCCCGTTTTCAGGCTCTGCTCGACCCACTCGCGCACCGCGCGGTCGAGCGAGCCATGGTGCAGCGCAATCAGGCCGGCCCAGTCGGGCCGCGCATCGAGCAGGTTCTGATACCACAGCTCGGCCTGCGAGCGGGTATTGGTAAATACCAGCGTGGTGGCGCTGCCCTCGATCTCGGCAATCAGGGGCTGCAGCATCTGCAGCCCCAGGTGGCCGCCCCAGGGAAAGCGGGTCGGGTTCAGCGGTATCAGGCTGTCGACCACGATGCGCTTGCGTACCTTGCCTTCGACCAGCACGCCATCGGCGCCCTCGCCCAGCAGCACATCGCGCGCCTGCTGCAAATTGCCCAGCGTGGCCGACAGGCCCCAGCTCAGCAGCGCCGGATTCCAGCGCCGCAAGCGCGCCAGCGCCAGCTGCACCTGCACGCCGCGCTTGCTGCCCATCAACTCATGCCATTCGTCGACAATCACCGTTTCAAGCAGGCTGAAACGCTGGTGCGCGTCAAGCTGGCTGAGCATCAATGACAGGCTTTCGGGCGTGGTGACCAGCACCTCGGGCCAGGATCTGGACTGGCGCGCGCGCTGGGCCGCGCTGGTGTCGCCGGTACGCGCCTCGATGCGCCAGGTTGGCGCCAGGTCGCTGCCCGACGCCTGCAAGGCGCGCACGGTGTCGGCCGCCAGCGCGCGCATCGGCGTAATCCACAGCACGCGCAATCCCTGCTTGCGGTTTTTTCGCTCCACGCGCTGCGCCCGCAGCAGCGCACCGAACCACACCGCATAGGTCTTGCCCGAGCCGGTGCTGGCGTGCAGCAAGCCGCTCTGACCCTGGCTTGCGGCGCGCCAGACGGTGCGCTGGAACGGGAACACCGTCCAGCCTTTGCCTGCAAACCAGTCGTCGATCTGCTGCGCCAGTGCACTCTTGCTCATGCCGGCGATTCCAACAGGGCTTTGAGCATATCGAGCGTATCGGCCTCGCCCACTTTCTTGTCGTCGCGCTGGCGCAAAATACGCGGAAAGCGCACCGCGATGCCGGCCTTGTGGCGGCTGGACGCGGCAATGCCCTCGAAGCCGATTTCAAACACCATGCTGGGCTTGACGCTACGCACCGGGCCGAATTTTTCAATCGTGCTCTTGCGGATTACCGCATCGACTTTGGTGATCTCGGCGTCCGTCAGGCCCGAATAGGCCTTGGCGAACGGCACCAGCTTGCGATCTGGCTGGCTTGCCGGGCCATCCCAGACGGCAAAGGTATAGTCGGTATAGAGCGAAGCGCGCCGGCCATGGCCGGCCTGGGCGTAGATCAGCACGGCGTCAATGCTGTAGGGGTCGATCTTCCATTTCCACCAGGTGCCCACGTCCTTGGTACGGCCCACGCCGTAGGCGGCCGAGACGGCTTTCACCATCATGCCTTCGACGCCGCGTGCACGCGACTGTTCCCGGATAGCCGCCAGTTCTTCCCAACTGGCGGCAACGATGCGGGGCGACAAGCGCAGCCCCGGCTGATCCAGCTGCGCCACGATCTGTTCAAGCAGCGCGCGCCGCGCGTGCTGCGGGTGCTGGCGGATATCTTCGCCCTGCCACTCCAGCACATCATAGGCAATCAGCACGGCCGGCAGTTCGGCCAGCAGTTTGGCTGACACGGTTTTGCGGCCCATACGCTTTTGCAGGTCGGCAAACGGCGCCGGCGTGTCCGCCGGCGACCAGATCACGATTTCACCATCGATCACCGTGCCTTCCGGCAGCGCCAGGGCCGTCAGTTCGGGAAAGCGGTCGCTGATCAGCTCTTCGCCACGCGACCAGAGCCAGTTCACGCCCTCGCGGCGCAGCAGCTGGGCGCGCATGCCGTCGTACTTCCACTCCACCAGCCAGTCGCTCACCTCGCCCAGCGTGGCGGGCGGCGCCTGCAGCGGATGGGCCAGGAAGAAGGGATACGGCTGGCCGCCGCGCAGCGCATGTTCGTGCTCGGACTGCTCGCCGATCAGCTGCAGATAGCCTGCACCGGTCGGGCTGACCTTGCCATCGGTCCAGCCCATCAGGCGCTGCGCAACAAGCTTGCTGTCGATGCCGGCCATGGCCGACAAGGCACGCGTCACCAGCAGCTTCGATACGCCCACGCGAAAGCCGCCGCCGATCAGCTTGACCAGCAGAAAACGTTCGCGCGTTTCCAGTTCGTCCCACCAGGCATAGAGCGCGGCGCGGATGGCTTCGGGCGCCGCGCCACGCAGCGGCGCAATCCGCTGTTCGACCCATTCGGCCAGGCCGATATCGCTGCGCGTGGACGGTTCCGGCAGGATCAGGGCAATGGTTTCAGCCAGGTCGCCCACCGCATGGTAGGCCTCGTCAAACAGCCATTCGTCGAGCACCGCGTATTCGGTAGCGTACTGGCGCAGCAGTTTGGTGGGTACGGCCTGGCGCGGCTTGCCGCCGGCCAGGAAATACACGGCCCAGGCGGCATTGGCTGGCGTGGCGCTGGCAAAGTAGGACTGCAGGGCGGCCAGCTTGCGGCTGGTAGAGGTTGTTTCGTCAAGCTCGGCATACAGGCGGGCAAAATCACGCATGGGGCGCCTCGTTGCCGGGCATGGCCAACTCCTCTTCCGGCGCCGCCTCGTCGTCGCCATATTCGGTCTCGAAACCGCCGGCCTGCCAGCCGTTCTGCCGCAGCCAGCGCACCATGATCGGTATCGAGCCATGGGTGACGATCACGCGCTGCGCTTCGGTGGCCTTGATGGCGCGCATCAGGCCGGGCCAGTCGGCATGGTCCGACAGCACGAAGCCGCGGTCCACACCTCGCCGGCGGCGTGCACCGCGCAGCAGCATCCAGCCGCTGGCAAAGGCGTCGCTGTAGTCGCCGAAACGCTTCATCCACGATGAACCGGCCGCCGATGGCGGCGCGATCACCAGCGCTGTCTTCAGGGCGGCCTTGTCAGTGATGTCGCTGACCATGACGGTCAATGGCAGCTGCACGCCCGAGGCGCGGTAAACGTCGGTCAGCGACTGCGCCGCGCCGTGGCAGATAATCGGGCCGATCGACGGGTCGATGCCGGCCAGAATGCGCTGCGCCTTGCCGAAGGCGTAGCAGAACAGCACGCTGGTGCGCCCTTCGGCAGCATTTTTTCGCCACCACTGGTTGATTTCCTGGTTGATTTCATCGCCGCTCTGCCAGCGGTAGATCGGCAGGCCAAACGTCGATTCGGTAATAAAGGTGTGACAGCGCACCGGCTCGAACGGCGCGCAGGTGGGGTCGGGCGCGAGCTTGTAGTCGCCCGAGGCGACCCATACTTCGCCGCCCACTTCCATGCGTACCTGGCTCGATCCCAGCACATGGCCGGCCGGATGCAGCGACACCCTGACGCCGTTTTGCGTAATGACCTGGCCATACTCAAGCGCCTCGACCGAGATATTGCCCAGCCGCGCCTTGAGCACCTGCACGCCCGGCGCAGCTGCCAGGTAGTGGGTGTGACCTACGCGTGCGTGGTCGGCATGCGCATGCGTAATGATGGCGCGTTCGACCGGGCGCCACGGATCGATATAAAACTGGCCCGGCACGCAGTACAGGCCCTCCTTGCGCACCACCACCATATCCTTGTTACCTGCGGTACTCATGCCCACTCCCGGTCAGCCAGAACAGATGCATTCTAGCCAGCCGGTGCGATCTGATCTGTTCCCTTGCGCACACTCAGGCCGGTGCGACGAACTCGGCCATGAAAGTGCGGGTAGTATTTTCAGGAAATTCGATGGTGATCTTGTCACCTGCCACCGACAGCACGGTGCCGATATCGAAGCGCGGCACGCGCACGCGGCTGCCCACGGCAATTTCCGGCAACTGGCTTGACGCTGGCCGCTGCGGCTGGAGCTGTGGCAATACAATGTCGTCAAGCTGGATCGGAGCAGACAGCGCCGGCGGCGAGATGCAATTGTCGCAGGTGCAGCACTGCTTGAAGTCGGCATCGTCGCCAAAGTAATCGAGCAGCAACTTCCAGCGGCAGTAGCCGCTTTGTGCATAGCCGACCATCTGTTCGAGCGCCTGCTTGTCGCGCTCCTGCTTTTCGACGTAGATCTGCTCAAGCTCTTCATAGGAGGGCATATTGACGCGCGCCGGCTTCAGGCCGTAGCCCAGCTTGCGGTCCTGGCGCAGACGCTTGCCGTCTTTCAGCAGTTTCAGGCAAACCTTCAGATGGCTTTCGGAAAAATCAGGCAGGCAGTCGGCCAGTACCTCAAAGCTGAAGCGCGGCGGCAGCGCCTGGGCAGCGGCCACAATCGCAGCCAGTTCGCTGGCGCACGGGTAATGACGGGCCAGGAAAAACTGCTGCACCCGCTTGTCGTCCTGGAAATACAGCAGCGTGCAGTCGGCCGGCAGGCCATCGCGCCCGGCGCGTCCCGACTCCTGGTAATACGCTTCCAGGTTGGCCGGCACCTGCAGGTGGATCACAAAGCGCGTATCGGGCTTGTCGATGCCCATGCCAAAGGCGTTGGTGGCCACCATGATGCGCCGCTCGCCGCGCATGAACAATTCCTGGTGCTCGCGCCGCTCGCGCGCCGACAGCTTGCCGTGATAGCAGGTCACGCTTTCTTGCAGCTCATCGAGACGCGCCGCCAGCGCCTCGACGGCCTTGACGGTGGCAGCGTAGATGATGCCCACGCCCGGCGTCTCGCGTACCAGCCGCAGCACCTGATCCTGCTTTTCTTCGGCATTGGTGACCTGGATCACGCGGTAGCGCAAATTGGGGCGATAGATGCCGGTGTTGATCACCTGCATCCTGCGCGCATCGAGCTGGGTGCTGATATCGGCAATCACATCGTCGGTGGCGGTGGCCGTCAGCGCCAGCACGGGCGGGCGGCCCAGTGCGCGCACGGCAGCGCCGATATCGAGATAGGCCGGGCGGAAATCGTGGCCCCACTGGGAAATGCAATGGGCCTCGTCGATCACCACCAGTTGCGGCGCCCTGTCGGCAAACAGGCTGATAAAGTCGGGTGTCGCCAGCCGCTCGGGGGTGCAGAAGACGATTACCTTGCCGCCGGCGGCAATGGTGGCAGTCGCTGCCTCTTCTTCGGCGCGCGACAGGCTGCTGTTCAGTTGCACGGCCGCAATGCCCAGGCTGGAGAGTTTTTCCAGCTGGTCTTTCATCAGCGAAATCAAGGGGGAAATGACCAGCGTGGCGCCCGGCAAGAGCGACGCAGGAATCTGGTAGCACAGCGATTTGCCGCTGCCGGTCGGCATAATGGCCAGCGTGTCGCGCCCGGACAGCACGCTGTCGATCACCTCCTGCTGGCCGGCACGCAGGCGCTCGACGCCAAACACGGAACGCAGCAATCGTGCAATTTTCTTGGCAGGCTTGGCCGGCTTGGCGGCTTTGGCGGCAGCTTGTTTGCTGCTGGTGGTCGAGGTGCTGGTTGGCATGCTGGTCCCATGGTGAGAAATGATGAGAATGATGCCGGCGCTGCTGCGCCAGCTTAATCACACTCTACGGTTGCCGCTGCAACCGCACCATAGGACTGC
>Ga0308158_10004644_pt1 | contig 11538 bp, 22 predicted proteins | sample PhyBR2_FD_201038 | JGI IMG/M metagenome (GOLD analysis project Ga0308158, IMG submission 201038) | Phyllosphere microbial communities from UC Gill Tract Community Farm, Albany, California, United States - DLSLB.R2 | ecosystem: Host-associated > Plants > Phyllosphere > Unclassified | place: USA...
AATTCCGCCGGCGCCAACAAAGGAGGCGATCATGTAACCGCTCATCCAGACGCCGCAACACATCAGGCCGGGGCCTCGTTCAAAGCACCCCCGGCCAAATCCCTCCGACCGAACTGCTTGCGCCCAGACAACTGCGCCGGTTTTGGATCGAACCATTGTTATTCCTGCGGGAAGGCCGCGAAGGCGGACGAGGTGGCGGCATGAGCACTTGGTGGGATCGCGCGACCGATGAGCAGAAGCTCGCCCAGATCGACGCTGGCATCGCCCTCGGCATGACCGGCAAGAAAATTTCCATGAACCTTCGAGCGCCGGTGAACGCCGACGGTGGCAGCAAGGTGACATCCTTCGCCCGTCGTCACGGCCGTTCGTTTCATGGCGTGAAGAGCAAAGCCAAAATTCTGGCCGCCGCTCAAAGAGGTGGCAGCGCGGGCGGCAAAGTCGCCGGACTGCTGAACACTCGGCGGAAGGGCCTGCCAGAAACGAGTGTGCGATCGGCGTTCGAGCTCTTCGGCCCTTCGGAAGGCCATTCATTTGAGATCGATTTTCTGGATGAGGAGATGTCGGCATGAGCTCGACCATAGATGCAGCGCGCCACGTGCAGAGGCGAGCCGTTCGTTTCGCGACGTTCCACTGCTGCCCTGCATGCGATCGAGTTCTCTCAATTCCGGAAATCATTGAGCGGCATTGCGAGCGCTGTGACGCGCCGATGCAGCCGACAGAGGTGAGGGAGCGCGCGGCATGACCACTATCACCATCGCCTTGATCGGCTGGCTTCTGGTGTCCCTGCCTCTCGGCTTCATCCTGGTGAAGACCATTCGCTTTCGACTTCGAGATTGACGGCGCGGCACCCCCAGCCCCGTCAACGCCGGTCCCGCCTTACTCCTCCCGGTCGGGACCGGCAACCTTCAACCTCAGGCGCTTATTCGCCGTCCTCAATACGACGGCTTGAGTGAGCATCCCGAGGGAATGAAACGCTGACGGCAACGGCGGATTGCCGTCAGCTACCGACCCTGACGAAGCGGCGGAACGGGGTCGGAATGGAATTACTGCGGTTGGCCCAGGCGGACCGGAGACCAAGGGCGGGAGCCCGGCAAGGCTGCTTTGCCCTTGGTCTTTCTCATCATCTCTCCGGTGCATCTGAAGGCTCCTACTGAACAAGGAGATTCATCGCACAGGAGATTTCGGAAATGTCCGAAAAGGGTTCGGAGAAATCAGAAATGAGTACAGTCGAGTTTTGTCAGAAAGCTTTGAAGGAGGAAATTGCGCCTCCGTCCATCGGGAGCGTGTCAGCGCGCATCCGAGCTGCGGCCCGTGAGCTTGGCTGGTCTTACACCAGAACCAAAGACACTTGGTACGCCGATCCACGAATTTCGATCAAGCCCCAAGAGCTTTTCCGCGTCGAGGCGGTCAGCGGGCTCACCTACGACGCAAGGCAGGAGATGCGCAAAAATGACCAAGCAATTGAAAGAGCCGACGCTCTCCTTGGTGGGCCAGATACGCGTCTCGTTCGCACGCTGGTTGCTGCGGTACGCGAGGCATTTGGCCTACGCGATCGCGCCTGAGATCAGGGAAGAGGCGGACGATAAACCATGAATCAGCTTGTTACACAGCGCACGGTCCTGGATCTCGTCGACGAGTACGACGAGAAGAATGCCGCAATGGACGATGCGATCGCTTCATTCGAGGCAGCGTTCAGCAGGTTGGAGCTGGCCGCGAGCGTTCAGGGCAAGTACGTCGCGCCGGTCACCAGGCATCGGCCCTATGTCTCAGCGAGTGAACTGCGCTCCAATCTGCTCAAGTCCGGTTGGAAGGCAATCTATGATCGTCTGCAGATCGACATGATCGCCAGCGCCAAAGACAAGAAGCTGTTCGAAAGGACGCTTGAGCAGCCGCCGGAACTGACGTTCGACAACGCCAAGGCCACATTCGGCGATTACCTGATGCGCCCGCGCTACCACATTCTGCGCGGTCTGGCTGAAGTGTTTTCGGATCTCGATCAGGCTTACAAGTCGCATTCAAAGGTCAAGATCGGGGTCAAGGGGCTGCCAAAACGCGTCATCATCAGCACCTATGGCGGCTACGGCAGCTATGGGCGCGACAAGCTGCGCGACATCGTCAACGCACTGGCCGCCTATCAAGGCAAGCCGCTTATGAGCCACGACGAACTCAGTGCCATCGAAGCGGCGCATGGTTCCAACGAAGACGCGGTCTTGGACCGTCGAACGATCGCATGGAAGAGCAAGTATCGGGAAGGCGAATATCAGACGCTTGATCGCGGTCTTACCATCAGGAAGTTCAGCAATGGCAACGCGCACGTCTTCTTTGCGCCTAGCACGCTACTCGACATCAACCGCGCTCTTGCCGAGTTCTATGGAGAGGTTCTGCCAGACACTGAAGAAGAGGACGCAAAGCACCAGACCAGCACGGCAGTTTCGAAAGACCTGCAATTCTATTGGTCACCAGCCGATGTTATCGCACGCGCTATGGATGTTGCCGGCATCTATTCGGGACGCGAGGCGCCCGCGCATAGGGTGCTTGAGCCATCGTGCGGTGACGGTCGCATCCTCGACGAACTTCGCGCCCGAGGCTGCCGGCCGTTCGGTATCGAGGTTCATGCCGGTCGTGCCGCCGAGGCGCGTGCCAAGGGACATTCTGTCCTAACCGGGAATTTCCTCGAGCAGCCCGCCAGACCTGAGTTCGATTTCGTCGTGATGAACCCGCCGTTCTACGGCCGGCACTACGTCAAGCACGTCAACCATGCGCTGAAGTTCCTGAAGCCAGGCGGAACGCTGGTGTCTATCCTTCCAGCAACGGCCCACTACGACCATCAAGAGCTTCAAGGACAATGGACTGACCTTCCTGTCGGCAGCTTCTCGGAGGCTGGCACGAATGTGCCTACCGGGATTCTGAAGATCCGGAGGCCAGCATGATGCGGCAGCTCTCCATGCTCGACCTGATGATGCCGCCACCGTCGCCGGTCCTCGATGCCCCCACCTGGCTTAAGACCAATCTAGATAAGAAGGGCTGGAGCTACGGCCACATCGGCGTAATGCGCAACAGTGACGGCACCTGGTCCTATACCACGCGTGACCAGTTCGGCGGGTATTGCGGCCACGGCGGACCTTTCCATGGTTCCTATCCGAGCTTCGACGAAGCGCTCGGCACTGCGATCGGCCGCCTCTACTGCGGCTGGTACCAGATTTCGCAGCGGATGAACGACAGCTGCTGCAAGGACAATCATCGGGCTATGGCCAAGAGCGGCTTGGCTTGGCTGGAAAGCCTCGAAGCTGAGTACGGGGTGTCGCACTGATGACCGAGCCCGATCTCCTCCGCGAAGAAATCACCGTCCAGACGGACATAGCCGAAGGTCTCCGCTCGAGGATGGCCACCCAGGACAACGGCTATCAGCAGCACAAGCTCAAATGCGTCACACGTACTCTCGATCGCCTCAAGCGGTCGCTGGCAGCGCATGAGCGGAAAGGGGATGCGGCATGACCTGGTTCTTCGATCCTCTCTTCCCGCTTCACTACGAGCATATCGTCATCGACCCGCCTTGGGGCTTCGACCTCTACAGCGAAGAGGGGGCGAAGAAGTCTGCTTTGGCGAAGTATGAGTTGATGAAGGACGCCGACATCTTGGCGCTGCCCGTCGGAAGCCTCGCGAGTATGAACTGCCTGCTATACTGCTGGGCGACCGCTCCGCAGCTACCGCTCGCGATCGAGTGCGTCAAGGCTTGGGGCTTCCAGTATAAGTCCTTTCTCCTTTGGCGGAAGACAACCGCGTCCGGCAAGGTCCGCATGGGGCCCGGCTATCGCGTCCGTACGACAGGCGAGATCGTCGTCGTCGCGACCCTCGGCAACCCGAAGCAATCGGCAGTCCCTCAGACGATCTTCGACGGTATCGCTCGAGAGCATAGCCGGAAGCCTGAAGAGTTCTATGCCATCTGTGATCGCGTGATGCCGCATGCTCGCCGAGCCGACGTCTTCGCTCGCGAGAGCCGCGCTGGCTGGCATGCATTTGGCAATGAGGCCACCAAGTTCGACGAGGTGGCAGCATGAACGCCTTGGAATGGTTCCGCCTCGGCCACGACTACATCGAGATATCTAACCTCCTCGGCATATCCGAAGCCCAGGTAGAGAAAGACATCCACAAGCTCCGTGAAGAGGAAAGCCCTCTTGAGCGCCGCCGTGCCTTGGGTCGCGAATACATGCGACGGCAGAGAGCGGAGAGACGGGCATGACCGAGACCATGAGCCGGGAAGAGTATCTGGCCGCAGTCGCCAAGCCGAAGCGCGGCAACAAGTTCGGCGCCAAGCGAACCGTCGTCGACGGCATCACCTTCGACAGCAAGCGCGAGGCTGAGGTCTATGGCGACCTGAAGCTCCTAGAGCAAGCTAGACGCATCAGCGGCTTCGAGCGCCAGCGTAAATTCGAACTGATCGTCAATGGCGAGATTATCGGCACCTATCGCGCCGACTTCGCCTTCATCGACCACGACCAGGACGGACGGCTCCGCGTCATCGACGTCAAGGGCGTAGTCACCCGAGACTTCCGGCGTGTCCGGAAGATCATCAAGGCGGCATACAACATCGAAGTGGAAGTGTGGAAATGAGTAAGCGCAAGCCACTTGGTGTGAAGGTCCGCTTTGAGGTCTTCAAGCGTGACGGCTTCACATGCGTATATTGCGGAGGTCAGCCTCCAAAGGTCCTTCTTCATTGCGACCATGTCGTATCGGTGAAGTCTGGTGGGACAAACGATATCGATAATCTCGTCACGTCTTGCCAAGACTGCAATCTAGGCAAAGGCGCTCGCTCACTCTCGTCCGTTCCGGCGACCGTGCAGCAGAAGAAAGAGATGCTGGAGGAGCGTGAGGCGCAGATCATCGGATTCAATCAACTGATTGTCGAAAAGCGTCAGAGGATTGAGGACACTGCTTGGTTGGTCGCGGATGTGTTTCTTGCCCAGTGGGGTGGCACAAAGTTCAGAAGCGATTGGTTCGCCAGCATCGAGCGTTTCGTTGAGGACTTATCGTTAGATGACCTGCTCTTCGCGGCAAATCGCGCCATCACCAAGCAGCCTCGAAACGAAAATGCGTGTTTCTCATATTTCTGCGGCGTCTGCTGGGGGATCATTCGCAATGGTGGCCGACTATGAGCAACCGCGCATGGATGCCACTCCATATCGCCGACTACCTCGCTGACACCGGTCACCTGACCGCAACAGAGCACGGCGCCTACCTTCTGCTGATTATGCACTACTGGCAGAACGGCCATCTGCCGGAGAACGAGCGCGTCATCGCTCGCATCGCCAAGCTGACACCGGAGCAGTGGGAGGAGAGCCGCGACATGCTCGCCATGCTCTTCGGACCCGGCTGGACGCACAAGCGCATCGACGCCGAGCTGTCCAAGGCTGACGACATCATCGAGAAGAGGAAAGCAGCCGCAGAGGCGCGTTACGGAAAAGGGAAAAAACAAACATCAGATGCAAATGCGATGCATGTGCAAAGCAAGTGCAGTGATACGGGCGCGTTACCGACAACCTCTGACCTATCCTCTTTTCAATCGGATACTTCCTCACTTCGTTCGGAAGACGCGAGCGCGCCCGAAGCCAATCCTGATTTCGAAAGATTTTGGGATGCCTACCCCAACAAGACCGGCAGGCCATCGGCGGAGAAGGCTTTCTCCCAAGCCATCAAGCGCGCCAGCCTCGACGAGATCATGGCAGGGGTCGCGACCTATGCCGCCAAGACCGACGATCGCCAGTGGTGCTCGCCTGTCCGCTGGCTCTCCGATGATCGGTGGAAGGATCAGCCCGCTAAGCCGCCTGACAAGCGCCTCCCAACAAACCCGTCCGGCTTGTCTCACCTGACCAAGCCTCAATCCCGAGAAGAGTACCTAGCCGCCGAGAAGGCGAGATCCGAAAGGAGTTTCAGATGATCGTCACAGCAAAGGAATTCGAACCACAGTCGGGGCGCGCCGCCCAGATCTCCCATTATGCGGAGGTCCGCAATCGGATAGCGCGCCTCGATGCGAAGCCGGTTGCCACAGCGGCAAAGACGGCGGCGTCAGATGCGCTCATCATCGGAGAGCTCCGCGAAGAGAATGCCGAATTGAAACGCGACCTAGCACGGGCACGGAACAGCCTGCGCTTTGTAGCTGACCGAGAGCGTAGGCACCGCGAGATCGATGCACGGCTTCAGCGCCTGGAACTTGACCTGGCTGACGCTCGAGCGCGGATCCTCACGCAAGCCGAGATGCTCCGGTCTATCGACGATGAAGGAGACGAGCCGGTAGATCATCGCCGGTCGGTTCCCGAAATCGTTGCGGAGGTTCTCCAAGACTATCCCGATGTGACATGGGAAGACATCAAGGGCATCCGCCGCACGCGCAACCTTATCGCGCCTCGCCATGCCTGCATGAAGGCAGTTTACGAAGAGCGGAAGGATCTGTCTCTGCCGCGCATCGGGAAAATCTTCCACCGGGACCACTCGACCATCTTGAACTCGGTCCACAAGACGGATGCGCAGCGAGGTGAGGCATGACCAACGCTTTTGCCTCAGGTGCCATCCTCTCCCCGAACGGCTGGATAGCCTTCTATCGCGATGTGCGGTGGTCATCGAATCGCGTCCTGAGAGACGGCAAGCACGACATCATCTTCGCCACCCAGCAGGAGGCCAAGGACGCAGGCCACGCGGCGCTGCTGGCCCATTTGAACGGGCACATGGTCGGGGATTTCATGACTGCCGTGCCAACATCGATGAAGCGGGCGAAGTTCGCGGAAGCAGAGCGCAAGCTATTCCGCGGTGGCGGCCGGGTTGTCGAGGTGGTGGGATGAGCGACGACAACATCACCAAGCTGCCGATCAAGTTCAAAGCGCCGCCATCGGACGATGGCCCGATGCTCAAGATCGTAGATCGGTATGACCGGGGCTCGTGCAATCACAGCTACCAGTTCATCAACGGCAGGACCGTCAACGCAAAATATCTGATCCGCGAAGGCGAGATGGAGGTCGAGTGCAGCCTGTGTGACACCAAGCTCGACCCGATGTTCGTCCTTCGGCGCCTCGCTCACGAGGAGACGCAGTGGGAGCGGTCGCGCAAAACCTACCACGAGGAGATGGCCCGCCTCAAAGAGCGGAAGGCCACCAAGTGCGAGCACTGCTCGAAGATGACCAGGATCAGCAGGCGATAACCGAGCGGCAGCTCGACACGAGGGAACGAGAATGGCGAAACGAGGACGTAAGGCGAAGCTGGCGGCAGTGACATTGGCTGAGATCGGCCACCGGCAGGTCAAGCCGGTGATGAGCGAGATCGACAACCCGCTCCACAACCCGGCCCACGACGGCGAGGCATGGAACCCGAAGAAGATCACAGGGCTCAAGAACATGAAGGAGAGCGCGCTTGTAACGCTTGAGCAGCGCGGCCTGCTTGACGACGCACAGGTGAAGGCGGGCGAGCGATTCCGCACGGTGTGGGAGGCGCTGGGCGGCTCCGGCGCCGGATCGTTCGACTATAGCCGCGAGCCGGTGGATGGCGGCGGAGCACGGTCGGCGCTCTCCGATCGTCAAATCCAGGCGGGGATTGACCTTGCCGCCTGCCGCGCCGTCCTTGGCATCGGCTATGACATCATGGTCAAGGTTGCCGGCGAGGGTAGGGCGGTCACCGAGATGACGCAGAGCAAGAACCTGCAACGCGCCTACATCGAGATGCTCAAGCAAGGCCTGACCGCGCTCGCCATCCACTTCGGATACGAAAACCATGGGAAACTGCGAAAACGTGCTTGACTAGGTATTTTACTCGGAACCCGAGGATGCTACATAGAAATCACGGTGGTGATTTGCGCCGATGAGAGTGAAATTCACCAACTCCCCATTTCCAATAGGCGACGGCCGCCGAAGATAGCCGTAGTCGGTTAAGGGTGGCTGCAAAGTCCTCGTGAGAGCCTCGCCCGAAAGGGTCCGACTAGGGCAACCAACAATGCCTGCCACGCTTCGGCGCACCCCGGCGGGCTACTTATCGGGAAGGCGGATGGAAGGACTAGGGAGCAAGGTGCTCGCGGGACCGTTCAATCCTATGCCATCAGGCGTTGGCCAAGTGAAAGCTCCTGCCGCCTTCCCGTGCAACTCAGAGGGCCAACAGGTTCCCGTAGCTCAGGCGGATAGAGCGCTTGGTGTACGCACTGAGAGGTCGCGGGATCGAGGCCCGCCGGGAGCCTGCCTCTGGGGCATGAATTCAAGTAGTCCGGAAATTCCGGATAGCTTATCGGGAAGGCGGGCAATAGCTCGAGGGTCGGGGTTCGTGCCTGGCCGTTCCTTCCCGTCGATGAAGCGTAGCTCAGTCGGTAGAGCAGGTGGCTGTTAACCGCCTTGTCGCAGGTTCGAGCCCTGCCGTTTCAGCCATCCCAGCCCGCCCGGTTCGCCGAGGCGGGCTTTCGCGTTCCCGCCATAACCCAGAGAGGCAACAATGGCCGAAGTAGACAGCACATCCGACGCCCGCACAGTCAACAACACGGTTCGCCATGCCTATCGAGTTCTCTCCGATGAGGAGAAGGCCCAGATGCTGAAGATCAAGGACGCTGGCCAAGCGCTGATCGACATCATCAACGAGACCGGCAAGAGCCGCGAGCTTTCCCTTGCCCTCACGAACGCCGAGCAGTCGGTCATGTGGGCCGTCAAGCACGTAACGGCGTAAGGGGGATCGGATATGCGATACAACGCACTTCTCGGAATGGCGCTGGCCACTATTGCTGGCCTCGGGTTCTCCGCAGGCACGCCGATCAACATCATGGCGCCAGAGCGTCTCGCGGTGATGCCGCAGATGCCTGCGATCGCAAAGAAGGCTCGTAAGCCACGCAAGACCACCGGCTTCCGCGCCAATGGCAAGCGCGAGGTCGCCCGTCGTCTCCGGCAGATTGCGGCCGGCCAGCTCACCCGCAGCAATGGCCTCGTCACCTCTGCCGAACTCTATGGCAAGGCTCTCGCCGCCTAACCCCTTCGCCACCCATAGGCGAGATACATGGAGAACTGGGATGAACGAGGACCAGATCAAGCGCATGGTCGATCGCTTCCTGAGTTGGAAGCTGCCAGCCGATTTCAGCCCGGACGCAGGCATCAGCTTCAAGCCGGACTTCAACGAGCATACCGATCATCCAATGAAGCACGAGCCGACAGGGACCAATCTTTTCAGCGCAGCACAAGCAGAGGCGATGGTTCGCCATCTGCTCGCCGAATGAAGCGCCCGCTGGTCATCATTGCGATCGTCATCGCTGGCGCGTTTATCGCCGCCTCTGTCATCGGCTGCGCTCACTACGAGCCGCCTGGTCGGGATCTGTGGCGAGCGCTCTAGCCGAGCTTTATATCAAGATCTCGGATCAGAGCGCGCAAGGTGTCGATTATGTCTGTGTAGTCGGCAATGCGTTGTGGTGTGAGGTCGGTGCGCTCCCCAGTAGACCTGTCGACCTCGTATGTTTGCTCACTACCATTTTGCATGGCTGCCAGAGACTTCTCATAGTCCTCTACGTTTTGAGCGAGTTTGTCACGATAGGCGCGTAATGCTTCGTTCAATTCCGTCTCCCAAGGTTGACCCATGCCAGTCCTAAAAAATGCACGGCATGAGAAATTCGCGCAAGAGTTGGCGAAAGGCAAGACAGCAGATCAAGCCTACCAGGATGCCGGCTTTAAAGCGAACCGTGGGAATGCTGCGACATTAAAGCAAAAGCAAAGCATTCAAGACCGCGTGACCGAGCTTTTAGAGTGGGAGCAGGTTGTCGAGCGCAAGGCCACGGAGAAGGCCATCGACAAGCTCGCCATCACCAAGGAGCGCGTTCTGGCTGAGCTGGCCAAGATCGGCTTTGCTGACATCCGCAAGGTGATTAAGTGGCAGGGCACGCTGGTGACCGAGGAAGACAATCCCGACGGTGGTGACACGCTGGTCATCAAGAACGTCGTCACCAACAATGTGCAGCTGATCGCCAGCGACGAGATCGATGATGACACGGCCGGCGCGATTGCCGAGATCAGCCAGAACTCGACCGGCGGCATCAAGCTGAAGCTTCACGACAAGAAGGGCGCCCTGGTCGACATCGGCAAGCACCTTGGCATGTTCGTCGAGCGGCACGAGCACACCGGCAAGGACGGCGCACCCATACAGACCGAGACGAGAACATGGCGGGAAGTGCTGCGCAGCGAAAAGAGCTAGACGCCACCACCCACCTGACCAACCCGGCACTGCATGACTTTTGGGAGCGGGTATTTCTCGGCCAGGCCGACATCGCTGTTCTTCACGGCGGGCGATCGAGCTCGAAGACGAGAGACACGGCGTGCCAGCTGGTCCGCTTGGTCGATCATGTCGGCGTCCGGATGCGCGTTCTATGCATCCGCCGCTTCCAGAACCGCATTCAGGATTCGGTCTACACCGAACTGAAATGGGCGATCGCTCACCTGGGGCTCGAAGCTGCCTTCGACGTCCAGAAGACGACGATCATCCACCAGCGCACTGGTGCGGAGTTCATCTTCTACGGCATCGAGCGAAACCTTGAGGACATCAAGGGCACGTCCGACGTCGACATCCTCTGGGTGGAAGAGGCGGAGAAGCTTACCGAGGATCAATGGACCGTCATCGGGCCGACGATCCGCAAAGAGGACAGCCTGGCGATCCTGCTGTTCAACCCGAAGCTGGTCACCGACTACGTATGGAAGAACTTCGTCGTCAACGTGCCGCCGCACTGTGTGGTCCGGAAGATCGACTATACGGAGAACCCTTTTCTCTCGTCTAAGGCATTGCGCGACATCGCGGCGATGCGGGAGCGAGATCCTGAGAAGTTCGAGCATGTCTATGGCGGGGTACCGCTCGGCGACAGCGAGCTCTCGATCTTCAAGCGCAAGTGGCTCGATGCCTGTGTTGATGCCCACAAGGTGCTCAAGATCGATGTCACCGGTCGGAACATCATTGGTTTCGACCCTGCCGATGACGGCGAAGACAAGAGCGCGACGGCCGACAAGATCGAAGGTGTCTTCACGGATGCCGAGGACTGGGCGTCGGGCAAGGATGAACTGGTGCAGAACGCTAAGCGCGTCTGGGCCAAGGCCAAGCATGCTGGCGCGACAGTATCCTATGATACGATCGGCGTCGGTGCCTTCGTCGGCGGCTACATCGACGAGCAGAACGAGAGCGGCGGCGCCAAGGTCAAGCACTACGCCTTCCACGCCGGCGGCGCCGTGATGGACGGCGACAAGCCGAGCGATCCGCTGAACAAGAACAGTCCTCTCAACAAGGACGAATACCTGAACCTCAAGGCGCAGGCCTGGGCGAACACGGCTCGGCGCGCCATGCTGACGTTCAACGCAGTGGTGCGCGGGCATCCGGTCAAGCCAGAGGATATCCTCTCGTTCTCCTCAAAGATGGGGAAAGACAAGCTGGACGCCTTGTTCACCGAGCTTTGCGTGCCGTGGTGGGTCGAGAGTGAAGGAAAGAAGCGGGTCGTACCGAAGCTCAAGCTCAAGAAGGACTTGGGCGTCAAGTCGCACAATCTCGCCGATGCGG
>Ga0308158_10004650_pt1 | contig 11525 bp, 7 predicted proteins | sample PhyBR2_FD_201038 | JGI IMG/M metagenome (GOLD analysis project Ga0308158, IMG submission 201038) | Phyllosphere microbial communities from UC Gill Tract Community Farm, Albany, California, United States - DLSLB.R2 | ecosystem: Host-associated > Plants > Phyllosphere > Unclassified | place: USA...
GTTCTTCAGTGAGGCATTTGCGGCCGGGATGCGTCGGGCCAGCGATACGATGTGGCCGACGGTCAGTTCGGCTGCGGAGATGATGTTGGAGGTCGGAGCATTGACCACCATGACACCAGCCTGGGTAGCGGACTTGATGTCCACGTTGTCCAGGCCAACGCCTGCACGGGCGATGACCTTGAGGTTCTTGGCTGCTGCAATGGCCTCGGCATCTACCTGGGTGGCAGAGCGGACAAGGATTGCATCGACATCGGCAATGGCCGCGAGGAGCTGAGAGCGGTCCGCCCCGTCAGTCTGACGAATTTCAAAGTCGGGGCCGAGGGCAGCAACTGTCGCTGGGGAAAGTTGTTCGGCCAGAAGTACGATGGGCTTGTTGTCAGACACGGGTGTGGCACCTTTGCGATTTCATAGGGCTGATGCTTGCATATTGGCGATCGTTGATAGCCGCCAACATGTTCTAGCCTAGCGCCGGACGCCGGTGGATCCCGTCGAATTCGTGCATATTACGCGCCTCTCGCGTCACTTTGTGAAAACTTTCACTAAAGGTCTAGAATACCCGTAATCCGCGCTATGGGCGGTGCTTCACGAGGCCCGGGATCAGCCAGTTGCCCGGTGTAACAAGTTCCGTGGCCCACGGTCTTCGATCACGGCCACCGCAGCTGGTTTTCCCGCGATCTTTCTACCCCGCTTCGCCGCTAGCCCCAGAATTCTTGTTCCGCTTCGCTGCCAACGCGCGTCCTGCCTGCCAGATGAACAGAGAGCAGAGCGAGGCGACCCCTCCGAGGATCACCATCCACCATGGGAAGCCTGGCAGATGCGGAGCTTCACGTGCTGCTATTTCATCACCAATTGGCGTGGGTGTTACTCGCACCGCATTAACCAGGATGCGATGGCTATTAATTCCCAAAGGAGTACAGGTCACCAACGTAATCATGTCTTTACCGGGCACTGGCAGGATCGATTGCGTCTCTTTAGGATCGATCACCAACATTTCAGAGACCCGGTAGGTGAGCACCTGATCAAGCAGTGACACCGTGAAAGTATCGCCGATTTCCGCATCATTGAGATGCGTGAAAAGTGTTGCCTCTGGCAGGCCGCGGTGGGCGGTCAGCACGGATCTAGTGTCAGCGCCCCCTACCGGCAACGAGGTTCCTTCAAGGTGGCCAATTCCACGCTCCAGGGTTTCCATGGAAGTCCCGTGATAGATGGGCAGATCGATCTCCAAGCGTTCGTACAGCAACCGGCCCATGAAGCCGCTGCCGCCGGTGTTCAAAAGCTGCTCGTAGTCATAGCCGGCAATCCGCTGCCCGGTCTCTCCATGCGCAATATTCTCGTTGGATCGGTACACCGCGCCGCTGTTGAGCGCCTGGTTGTACTCCTGGGCCTGGGCCAGGGCCATGTCCCATTCTTGCTCCTCCTGCTGCCCCCCTTCGCCCAAGGATTCAAGAGCGGTGCCGGTGACCCGCGACTGCTCCTTTTGCGAGAACCAGGCAGCCGTTGAGGGGTACATGAAGACCAGAACCCCGGCAAGCATCAGCAGAGCCGCGATGCTTTCCATCCACGGCCAGGCCCACCGTTTCCTTTCGGCCCGCCGGTTGGCTCTGCGGCTAGCGGTTTGGGTACTCACGAGTTGCCCCCTGGAAAGAAGTGACGCCGGCTGCCGCCGGGGATCAATGCTGCTTGCTTGCTGGCGTGCCGAAGGCGGCGGTTCCCCCAAGAAACCACCGCCATCGGCCTGCTGCTAATGACTCAGCAATCCGCGATGCCTAGGCATCATGCTGGTGACGCCGGCGACGGGCCAGGAACATCACTGCAGCGCCAACTGCAATAATGGCCAAACCGCCAATCGTCATCATGATGGTGCCCTGGGCACCGGTCAGCGGCAGATCCGGTCCGTCCTTCTTGCTGTTGACTACGGTCAATTCAAGAGGGGCGCCATTATTGGTGGTGATGGTCACCGGATTGTCAATCTGCGTTGCCACGTGGCCAGCAGGGACCACCGTCTCGTAGACGCAGTACTCAGCTTCCGGGGCGGCCTGTTCTTCATTGAAGTTCCCGATGAACAATCCCAGTGGGCTGACATCGCCGTCTCCCCACTTGACCACGCCGCTGGCATCAGATTCACCGACGGCCACGGCCCCGCTCTGTGGTGCGTCCGCCGGGCAGGTAGCACCATCGGCCAGATCAAAGACCTGGAACTCCGCTCCGGCCAGCATCAGCGGCGTTGCGGAATCGTCAGTCTTCAGGATGCTCAATTGGCCCCAGTAGGTGAACGGAACCTGCGTGCCTGGAACTTCGGTGCCATTGAAGTTGCTGTTGTAGTCCGGGTTGGGGATGATGCCGTTGCCCACCGCAGTGACCGTGGTGTCGAAGCTAATAGTCAGCTCTTCACCCATATGGGCATCGAGAATTGCTTTACCGGGGTCAGTGAAGGTCCAGACCGCGTTGTTAGTGACGTTGTAATCAACGCCATCTTGCAGCGGCTCTCCGCCAACCGAAGCCTGAGTTGAGCCCTCGACGTAAACCAGCCGGCTATCCAAGTCATCGGTGATGACGGCCGTGCTGAACTTTTCGCCATTGTTCAGCGTTGGAACCGGGACGCTCATCGTCCAGGTCACGTCACTGCCCACGACCAAGTTGGAAGGATCCTCGTCGATGGTTTTCGTCGGAGCCTCCATCAGCTGGTTCTTCGGATCAGCTACGACGTCATAGTTCCAGCCGCTTCCGGTATCGCCTTGCGAGGTCGGGATGGATACGTAGAAGTCTGGAACCTTGGAGACAATGTTGTTGTCTCCCGGGTCGGTTTCCTGGACGAAGTAGATTCCCAGATCCAAGGCGAACTCGGTTTGCCCATCTACCGTCGCCTGCACAGCAGGAGTTCCCGTCGTGCAGTATGGGTCAGTAGGCGCTGCTGGCGCCGAGGCAAACAAGCCATCGAGCCCGTCCCACTGGGCTGCATCGGTCAGATCGATGGCTTCGCAAACACCGCCAACGAGAGTGCCTACCTGTGTCACGGTGAATTCGACACCGTCCAGCAGGTTGTCAGGATCAGGGGTTTCCCCCTCGCCAACTGGTGCACCAGAGTACTTGTTGATGGTCAAGGTGCCTTCAGTTGGAGCATTTGGCTGGTCGGGACCAACTGCTGCCAAAGCCGGGGCCCCCAAAGCCATCATTCCGCCCGCCACCAGGGTGGCAGCTCCCAATGCTGCTGCTCCACGCCACATAAGTGGTTTCTTCACGGTCATGATTCTCCGTCTTTCTCTCTTGCCATATCCGGTTGTGGGTATGGCCTTTTTAATTGGTCCCAAGAGTACGAGTAGATAGGGCCAAAATTTGTAAGAATTTGACGCGGCGGGCCATCGGCGCCCACCGCCAGATCGATTAGCTGAATGAGCTGTGGCGGCGGCGCCACTTCATCAGCCAGTAGGCGACTGCACCCATCGCGGCTACCGATCCGCCGAGCAGGAAGTACAGGTCCCTTCCCAACCCTCCGGTCAGTGGCAGCATCGGGGATTCTCGGCGAAGGTTTTCGATGCCTGCCAGGTCGATCACCAGGTCTCCGTCGATGATTTCGAAGGCCAGCGGATCCGCCATCGGGTAGTAACCTGCCGGAGCCTTGGTTTCCTTCAGCTCGTAGTTGCCCCATGGAAGGTGGACCACAGTGAATTGTCCGCCTGCTGGATCCCGGTCGGCACCGGTGCAATCCGCGGATTCAGCGGCAATGCAGTCTTCGATGGCCATTGGCGCCCCGTCGTTGAAGTCGTCGGGTCCGCTTAGTTCCCATTCGGATTGCGCCAAGGGGTCGCCTGCTTCATCCGTCTTGGCCCAGTTCACCGTGCCGAGGATTGGATGCTCGGTGCACTCGGTGACCTCCGGATCACAAGTGCCAGGTGGTTCCTCGCCATCCGGCATCAGGAAGTTGGCAGCCACGCCATTTCCGAAATCTTTGGTCTTGATGGTCACCGCGTAGGTCACGGTCACAGTATCCTGGGCTGCGACTTCACCGCTGAGTGCAATCTTGCCGTCCGTGATGGATGCCGTCAGCCCTTCACCCTGCACCTGCAAGGAGCCATTGTTATAGGTGGCATCATCCAAAACATCGGTGAGCCAGTCACTGTAATTGACCTCCGCTGGGACGCCGCCATCATTGGTGAAGGTGAGCGTGTAATTCACGATGCTGCCCGGCGCGACATATGATCCGGACACCGGGTCCGAAGTCTTATCCACGGTCAGGTCTGCCGGCAGGCAACCAGTCACCGTGACGCTGTCTTCATCCAGGGCTGTTTCCGGGTCATCCCCGAAGAGCTGGGCGATGTTGGTGAATTCATTGCACAGGTTGTCACTTTGCTCGTAGGCCCAGGAGACCTCGTAGCTCCGTGGTGGCGGGACAACGCCCTCCTGATAGGTAATCGACCATGCTGGATCGAAATCGTGGTGATCATCGAGCACTGTCACGGTTTCGTTGCGCTTGGTGATTTCCCAGTCTCCGGCGGCGTAGGTCGTTGCGGTATGCGCGCCCCGTCCAGTCATTGTCGACGCCGCAACCGCATCCCATGTGACGACGGCGCCCGAGGTCCCCGAGTAGTCCGGCTGCGCATCCACGGTGCATTCGTAGGAGAAGTCCACAGTGGCAGAAGAAGGGATCACGGCTTGGAACCCTTCGAGCGCAACGTCGCCGTCGGTCTCTGTGATGGTGCAGATCGAAGTGCTCAAGCCACTGAAGGTTGGCTGTGCAATATGCACTTGCACGTCTTGCCAGTTATTGGGGTTATTCACCGAAACGGTGCCGTTGATCGTCCAAGCCCGGTCCACGGGGGTTCCCGGGGTGACGATCACTTCGTATTCAGCGGTAGCCTTATCCTCCTGGTCAAAGACCAGCGGCTCATCGCTCAACAGCTTCTTTTCGATGTCCCAGAGGTATTCCCGTTCCAGGCTCATGTCGAGGCTGCTGGAGACCAGCAGATCTGCACCCGAGCAAAGCGTGACCAGGGTTGAATCGTTCACCTCTGGAATTTCCTTGACCGACGCGGTGTTGCTGAATTCCGTGCACGTACCAGGCTCGCCCTGATGCTCCAGGGTGTACGAGCGGCTCAGATTATCCTCCGGGTCTTCCCATGTGATCATCCATCCGTTTTCATCTTCACCTGGCGCCGCGAAATCATGCTGATCGTCAAGGACCGTGATTGTCTTATTGATCTCGGTGACGGCGTAGTCGAACTCCTGGATATCAGATACCGAGCCTGTTCCCGCGTTAGCAGGATCGTCTAATTGCCCCTGGGTCTGCGGATAGTCGCCCAAGTCCCACGTCACCGTGGCTTCGTTGCTGCCGGTCAGCTCTGCAGGTTCCTCCTCCGCCGTGCATTCGTACCCGAAGGTCGACTCCCCCGAGGGGAGTTCCACCTGCAAGCCAGCGGTGTCGGCATCCATGTCGGTCGCGCTGATAATGCAGGCAGTACCATCGGCGAGTTCATCCTCCAGCGTCGCCACCATGGGCCGGTCATTAGGATTATCCACGGTGATCTCCCCGCTGACCAGCACGTCACGCACAATGCGCTGCAATGGTTCCACAGCTACCGAGTAGTCGAAGTCCACTGCAGTGTCCCCAGCGGTCGGTACCTGCTCTCCGTCGACGTCTTCACCGGCAACAGCAACGGATTTGTCGATGTCCCACGTGTATTCAACTTCGTAGCCGCCGGCAGCCGACTTTTCCACGGTCAGCGGCTTGTACGGCTTGGGATCCACGAAAATGACCGAATACGTGCCGTAGGCGCTGGCGGTCACGCTTTTCGTGCGGTCCGCAGGAGCTGGCAAGAGGTAGCCTTGTGGCGCGATGGTTTCTTCGATAGACAGTGGGCCAGCAAAGTAATTCGAACGCAACTTGATAACGCCATTGGCAGTTCCATCAGCATCGTTGCCGCTGCCGTCGGCCACGGTCAAAGACCCGGTTCCGGTCAATGGATTAGGCGTGATCCGGAAGGTTGCACCTGATACTAGCTGACCGGCTTCATTGCGCTTTTCTATGTCGATATCCGCACAGCGAGGGGGGATCGACACCGGAGCTTGAACGCGGTCTTCAAGATCGGGATTTCCGGTATTCGATGCACGGCTGCGGATATTGATCTGGGTGAAAGTACCCCGGGTACAGGTCGGGTTCTGGTTCAGGGCAGTCAGGTTGAACGAGGCTTCCATGAACGTTCCGGCGGCATATCCTTCACTTGCAGCCGCGTTTGACTCGCCTTCAATGGAGTTCGTTGGCCTGGGCTTTTCCACCCATGCACCGTTGGTCCACTCTTGGTAGCCATTGATTTCGAAAGGGTCGTTGCCACCCTGGCCGATGCTCAGCATGATGTCGCCATTGGTGCGGATTGGAACGAGTTGCCCTTCCGGAGCACTGACCTGGTTGAGCTCGACTCGATACCCAACGCTTCCGGTGCCATCCTGGCGGGTAATGGCCAGATAGAAGTACTGGTTGCCGGCAACTACTTGATTGTAAGTGAAGACGTCGCCAATATCGGTCTTGCCTGATGCTGAAGCGCCGGATGACACCCAGGTTGCGGGGTTGTTTTCCTTCCCACCGAGCTGCGTACTGTCTTTGAATCCGTCGTTCGTGATCCGCGGTGTCACGCTGGACCAGTCCGCTGATCCTGTCCCATTCAAGGCCTTGTTGCCATCAATTTCAAAGCCGCCGACAACGGCAGCTGGGGCCAAGAGCTGAAGTCCGAGCTCCTTGGCCGACTCGCTCTCAGGAGCTTCGCTCGGAGCGGTTGGCTCTGATTCTTTTGCTGTTGGCGTTGAGTCAGATTTCTTGGCAGCAGTTCGCTCAGAAGACTTCAGTGTTTTTTTGCTGGAACTCTCTTCCGTTGCTTCCGGTGCCGCGGCGCTGGGTGCCACAGATTTCACTGGCTTTGGCTGAGTTTCCGGCCGTGCGCTCGGTTCTTGCGTTCCGACGGGGACCGTGGACTCTTCAGGTTGTGCAGTGGCGGGCGCAGAATCTGCTTCCGTTGGCTGATCAGTCGGCGCGCCTGTTTGGGCGAGCCTCGTGGAATCAGGAGTCGGTAACCCGGTATTTTCACTCGGTAACGTCGACAACGTTGTTGTTGGTTCATCAGTTTTGATCGCCGGTTCGACCGCTTGATTCGTTGGGTCAGTGGCGGCCGCGGATACAGCCCCTCCAATGAACATCGTTGCGACTACCGCTGAAATGGCGCCCATCGACAAAATCGAACGCAGAGTGCGTCGCCAACGACGCGGCCCCATATTCCGCAGTTGCCGTGCAATACGGTTCCTGCGATTTTCCGGGCACGAACCACCTGTAAATTTGCCAGTCACTGACTTCCCCAATACCCCAGTGAGACATCACCGTTGGTAGTCGAAGCCGGCAAATTTGTATAACGCTTATTCGCGTCTATCTACCCAAATCAAGACGCGAAAAATTCCCCAAGTTTCGACACCAGGCGAGTTCCCCAACTCTTAGTGCGTGTGTCTGATCACAGCTTATCCCTCAAAAGAGCAAACTGTCCATTGAAATAAATCTAATTCTGAAAACTTTCGTTTAATGCACAACGAGTGGTGTTCCCGCAATCGTGAAAGTTCGCTTGATCTGGATTTTATTGGCATTCGCACGAATCACATTTATTGCTATTTTCTGTGATTCAACCTTACTCATCGGTGGTTAATCGAGAAATTCCGCCCCGGCCCGGAAGCACCGTGGCTGAACACTGATCCATGGCATGCTCTTGGCACGTAGTTGCATCTTGAGAAACTGGACTCGCCCCAGGAGATTCAATGTGCGAGCTTCGCAATGCCGGGCTCCCGCTCCCTTGTACTGGGATAGTGGCCCGACGCCAGCAAGTAAACAGCACTGTTGGGCCATTGAAAAACCGGCGCCCCGACCATATGCCACATCCCTGCTCGTCAGACTGTCGGAAGTTCGCTCGGCGACACCATCAGATCTCCAACACCGTGGATCATCGGTCATTCGGAGCTCAGCGAGAAAAAGAGAAAACTTAAGAATGCATCTCTTTCACGGAGCGGTTGAGGAACGACTTCTACGGGCGCATTCTTGTCATAGGGCGGTTCCCAAACACGTTGCACGCGAAAGCCAGCCGAGATCAGGGCAGCCATGGTCTCATGCAACGGTCGATGCCAATAAGTCATCGTTGCGGATCGGCCATCAAGGGTGACTTCATCGGTGTAGCGAGTCAACTGGAAATAGTCCTCACCACGATGGTTGAACGGATAGAGAATCGGATGATTGACCGACATGATCAGCCGCCCTCCAGGCTTGAGCACACGGCGCACTTCGTCCAGCGCAAGCGTCCAGTCTTGAAGGTAGTGAAAGACCAGGGAGGCAACCGCGTCATCAAAGGAGTCATCCTCGTACGGGAGCTTTTCCCCTAGCGTCGCCACGCACAGCTCCGCCTTGTCTCCCAGTCGTCGTCGAGCCAGTTCAATCATGGCTGAGCTGGTATCAAACCCTGCAACCATCGCACCTCGCTTGGCCAGCTGCTCTGCCAGCGGCCCTGTGCCGCAGCCTATGTCCAGAATTCGCCGTCCCGCTACGTCTCCCGCGAGGGCCAACATCGCTGGACGTTCGTAGTAGGCATTGAGCAAACTGGTTTCGTTTTCCCTCGCATATGATTCGGCGAATTCGTCGTAGTCGCTGACGTGCGTCATTACCCGCTCCTCTATTAGTGTTGGGCTGATCCTAGCAATCCGACCATTGAGCTTCGTGACGAACACCAAAGAATGTCCTGTTGCTCGAACTAGTATTTACGTCACCGTGTATCAGCCGTCGGGGGGTCCCTACAGCCGTCGGGGACTTTTTGCAGTTCAAGCCGTTCGCGCAATCTACTCGTCTGAGTTTTTATAGATCCCGTTCTGAATCGTGCCGGGTAGCGTTCAACGCCGAACCCATTGGCGTGCATATGCGGAATCTCGCCTAATCCGATTCAACGTGGCTTAGCTGTCCTGCCGTCTGCTGCCTTTAGGCGCTACGGCTACTTGGCCAAGACGATCACGGACGATGCACCCAAATCTGGTCAATCGCATTGCCTATGCGATGGCTGGCCGCCCCAGTGCCCTACCGTGAGGTACAGCGAAAATCGAGCCTGCCAAGTTCGAATTGGTCAGGGACCGACGGGCATAGCTCGGAATGAAAAGATGACGAAGTTTGCAGCAGATGCCTAGGAAACTACCACCATGCTGGATCGACGGTGCTGGGATTGAATTTTCGTTATCCTTGGGCGCAAGAGAGCGGCGTCGAAGAATCGCGTCGCCAGCAAGCCAGCGACGGTAGATGGCAATAGCAGGGACCAACGGGGATGCCTGCCGGCCACGTGCGAGCTTGGCGAGCCAGAATGCCTGCCAACAGGAAAGCTGCGTAGATCGCCTCATCAGCACCAGTAGCCCTAGTGGGGCCGCAACGCCTATGCACGTGCCCACTGGCCGCTTTCAACACAAGAAGTTACTCTGTGCGGCCGGAAAACATGCACGGCGGAGCAAGACGAGAAGAGCATTGGTGTCCGCCTATCCGCGGTGGCAATCCGCGGCCAACACTGCCCACACCACGCTGCGTCATTTCATCGTGCTTTACGCGCGGGATAAGCCCATTCCCACATTAGAATCAATACTGGAACATTCAAGTTCTAACTCGCCCTACTAATGATGAGGACATATGAAGAACATCGTTCGGCGCTCGCTCGCTGTCATCGCGACCTGCGCCCTCGCCTTTTCAGGCGTTTCAGTTGCTTCGGCAACCCCTCTGCCAGCCTCGGCGCCATCCATCGGCATTGTCGCCGCCAAGAAGGCACCTGCAGTCACGATCAAGAAGATCGGCACCAAAACTGTCAAGGGCAATGCCAAGGCCACGATCAAGCCCAGCTATTCCAAAGCAAAAAACGTACAGGTCAAGTCGGCACTCCTGAAGGTCACCAAGGGCAAGAGGACGCTGGCGAAGAACAAGAAGTCCGTCAAGCTGGCCGCAGGTACGTACAAGGTCACCACGACGGTCAAGTACAAATACAAGGGCAAAACGTCATCACTGTCGAAGACCCAGACCTTGCAGGTGAAAAAGGCTTCGACCAAGCGCTCGGTGAAGATGAGCGGCAAGTCCTACAACTGCCCGTCAGGATTCCCGGTCAAGGGAAACCGCACCGGTAGCAAGAAGGAATGGAAGTACCATGTTCCTGAAGGCTCCTATTACAGCCGCACCAAGCCAGAAGAGTGCTTCAAGACCACGTCAGACGCCCGCAAGGCGGGTTACCGCGCGTCCAAGCGCTAGTCCACGGCAGCAAGCAGGCCCCTTGCGATAGACCGCGCTGCAAGCATGCCCGGCCTTGTCCAGATTAGGACAAGGCCGGGCATGCTTTTTGTTCAGTTTTCCGCTACCTGACAACGCAAAGGCCCGGTGCGCATCCCGTCGAACTGGGAATGCGAACCGGGCCTAGGCACTGACGCTACGGCCAGCGGAAATCCTGCTTAGCGGGCGACGGAGCCGTCAACGTAGTCATCCGAGGATGCGTCCGAGATCCAGGAGAACAGCGAGCGCAGTTCGCGGCCGGTGGTCTCGATTGGGTGGGACTCGCCCTTGGCGCGCAGTTCCTTGAACTCTGGAGCGCCAGCCTTCTGGTCATCCATGAAGCGCTTAGCGAAGGCACCGGACTGGATGTCAGCCAGTACAGCCTTCATGTTTTCCTTCACCTCTGGGGTGATAACGCGTGGGCCGGAAACGTAGTCGCCGTACTCAGCGGTGTCGGAGATGGACCAGCGCTGCTTGGCGATGCCACCTTCCCACATCAGGTCGACGATGAGCTTCAGCTCGTGCAGAACCTCGAAGTAAGCGATCTCTGGCTTGTAGCCAGCTTCGGTCAGAACTTCGAAGCCGTACTGAACCAGCTGCGAGGTGCCACCGCAGAGAACAGCCTGCTCGCCGAACAGGTCGGTTTCGGTCTCTTCGGTGAAGGTGGTCTCGATAACGCCGGCGCGGGTGCCGCCGATGCCTGCAGCGTAGGACAGTGCCAGTTCCTTGGCGCCGCCGGAGAAGTTCTGCTCCACAGCGATCAGGTCAGGGATGCCACGGCCAGCTTCGAATTCGCGGCGTACGGTGTGGCCTGGAGCCTTTGGAGCAACCAGGGCAACGTCAACGTTGGCTGGTGGCTGGATGAAGCCGAAGCGGATGTTGAAGCCGTGGCCGAAGAACAGGGCGTTGCCCTCTTCCAGGTGCTCGGCGATCGACTCGGTGTACACCTGGGCCTGGACCTGGTCCGGGGTCAGGATCATGATGACGTCTGCCCAAGCGGCAGCCTCAGCCACGGTGGAGACCTTCAGGCCTTCAGCTTCGGCCTTGGCGCGGGACTTCGAGCCCTCAGCCAGGCCGACAACAACCTCGACGCCCGAATCGCGCAGGCTCAGTGCGTGTGCGTGGCCCTGGGAACCGTAGCCAATGATGGCTACCTTCTTGCCCTGGATGATTGAGAGGTCTGCGTCGTCTTCGTAGTACAGATCAGCCACTGTAATTCTCCTTA
>Ga0308158_10004651_pt1 | contig 11525 bp, 10 predicted proteins | sample PhyBR2_FD_201038 | JGI IMG/M metagenome (GOLD analysis project Ga0308158, IMG submission 201038) | Phyllosphere microbial communities from UC Gill Tract Community Farm, Albany, California, United States - DLSLB.R2 | ecosystem: Host-associated > Plants > Phyllosphere > Unclassified | place: USA...
CTCCAACGGTGATGGCGATGAGTTATACGAAGGCAATTTACCGGAAAACAAGGCTGGCAATCACTGCCGGCCTTCTGCTGTTCGCAGTAACGGGCGCGGGCGCTTCCGACCGCATCGCCTTTGTCGTGCCTTCGGCAACCGTCTATCCCGGCCAGATCGTGAGCGATACCGCACTGCTCGAAAAGCAGTTTTTCATCAGCGCACCGGCTGCAAGCCAATATGTGCTTTCGCAGGATCAGGCCGCAGGCAAAGTCGCGCGCAAGACGCTGCTGCCGGGCAAGCCCATTCTCGTTTCCGCGCTTGGCGAACCATCGCTGGTGAAGCGTGGCGTTCCTGCGCCGCTGGTGTTCACCTCGGGCACTCTGGTGATCACCGCAATGGGCACACCGCTTGAATCGGGTGCGGCAGGCGATTTCATCAAAATTCGCAATATAGACAGCGGCATCATCGTGTCCGGCACAGTGCTTGCCGATGGTCGCATTCAGGTGGGGATGCAGTGAGAAGAACCCGCGCAGCCCTGATCGCCCTTTTGGCCTTGGCCCTCCAGCCCATCGCCGGCTTTGCCGACGAAGCGTCCAAAAACGCGCGTGAGTTTGGCAATGCCGTGGAAGCGGATGCGGACTGGCTCGGCTCAGGTGGCGATCCGTCGAAAATGGCTTATGCCGAACTGGGCCGGGGCAGCGCGGTTGCACGTCTCAAGGACATTGCGACCATTCAGGGCGTGCGTGAAAACCAGCTCGTTGGTTATGGTCTTGTGATTGGTTTGAAAGGCAGTGGCGACAGTCTGCGCAATTCGCCTTTTACCGAACAGTCCATGCGCGCCATGCTGGATAATCTTGGCATCAGTGCACCGCGCAATTCAACCCGTTCCAAAAATACCGCAGCCGTTATCGTGACGGCCAATCTGCCCGCATTTTCGGGAACCGGTTCGCGTATCGACGTGACTGTCTCCTCGCTCGGCGATGCGACATCGCTGCAAGGCGGTACGCTGGTCATGACGCCCCTGATGGGTGCCGATAATCAGATTTATGCGGTGGCGCAGGGCAACATGATCGTTTCGGGCTTTTCAGCCGAGGGCGAAGCGGCAAGCATCACGCAAGGCGTTCCGACATCCGGTCGTATCCCGAATGGTGCGCTGGTCGAGCGCGAGGTTGCAGGCAATTTCGGCAAGGACAGCGAAATGGTTGTCGAACTGCGCGATCCTGATTTCACGACGGCTGTACGGGCTGCCGATACGATCAATGTGTTTGCCAAGCGCCGTTACGGGCGCGGGGTGGCGATTGCACGCGATGCCAAGACCATCCGCCTGCAACGCCCGAAGAATGTTCCCGCTGCACGCTTCCTCGCAGAACTTGAAGGCCTGCCAATCACGACCGACGAAGTGGCCCGCGTGGTGGTGGATGAGCGCACCGGAACTGTCGTCATCGGTGAGAAGGTGCGTATTTCCAAAGTGGCGATCAGCCATGGCAGCCTGACCGTGCGGGTGACGGAAACGCCGATGGTCGTGCAGCCTGATCCTTTCAGCTATGGCGAGACGGAAGTTGTGCCCAATACCGATATCGCCGTTAATCAGGCCGATTCCAAGATTGGTATCCTGACGGGGGCCAATCTCGAAAATCTGGTGAAAGGCTTGAACCAGATCGGCGTCAAGCCAAACGGCATCATTGCCATCTTGCAGGCGATCAAGTCATCCGGTGCACTTCATGCAGAACTGGTGGTGCAATGACCATGGCTAGAAACATCATCCGTTATGGTTCAGCTGTTGCACTGCTCGTTGGTGCAAGTGTTCCGGCTTTTGCCCAGCAGCCACTGCCTCCTGTTCCGGCCCCTGTTTCGGCGCCCGCAACTGCTGCGCAGCAGCTTGCGGCTTCTCCGCCAATTGGCAATCTCGACGAAATCCGCAAGTTCTGCGGCAATATCGATGATCAGGCGGCAGATGCGCGGTTTGCCCTTCAGACCAAACAGCTCAACGATCTCAAGGCTGATGTGGAAGCGCGTATGCGTGCGCTCGAAGACAAGCGCAAGGAATACGAGATGTGGTTGAAGCGTCGTGACGAGTTCGTCAGCAAGGCGCAGGATTCACTGGTCGATATCATCTCCAAGATGAAGCCAGATGCTGCGGCAGCCCAGATGTCGCTTATCGGCGACGAAGCCGCCGCCGCCTTGATCCTCAAGCTCAATCCACGGGTGTCGAGTATCATTCTCAATGAAATGCCGCCTGAAAAGGCGGCCAAGCTTGCACGGGTCATTGTTGGTTCGCAGCGCACGGCTGCAACACCCCCATCCAACAAGGCTCAGAGCGCTCAGGCTGAAACCGGGAATACGGTGCAATGACGAGAAGCATGAACAAAGCGATCCTTGCAACAGCGATGCTGGCTTTGCTGGCAGGTTGCGCCACCAAGCCCGAAGAAATCGGACGCGCGCCAGACCTGTCGCCTGTCGCTGCCAATCTCGGCATGAACAACAATCCGCAATATAGCGGTTATCCGATCCGTCCGAGCAAGGCGTCATATTCGCTGTGGGATCAGCGCTCGACCAACTTCTTCAAGGACCCGCGTGCGGCTGAGCCTGGTGACGTGCTCACCGTCATCATCTCGATCAATGACCGGGCAAATATGGATAACAAGACCGACCGCGAGCGCGTGTCGAAAGGCCTTTACGGCGGCGGCGCGTCGTTCGATACCAGCAGCCTTTCCGGCGCGGCTGGCGGCGGTGATATCGATGCATCGGTCAATACCCGTTCCAACAGTACATCCAAAGGCAAGGGCAAGATCGAACGCAGCGAAGACATTCGTTTGCAGGTCGCTGCCATCGTCACTGACACCTTGCCCAATGGCAATTTGATCATCCGTGGCTCGCAGGAAGTCCGCGTGAACTATGAGCTGCGCGTATTGAATGTGGTGGGTGTTGTGCGTCCGCGCGACATTTCCGGGAACAATACGATTTCCTACGACAAAATCGCCGAAGCGCGCATTTCCTATGGCGGACGCGGGCGCCTGAGCGAGGTTCAGCAGCCGCCATATGGCCAGCAGATTCTCGATCAGATTTCTCCGTTCTAAAGTTGGGCAGGCATGAGCGATACAGCAATCGATAAAGACGGCAAGGCAAAGACCTCCATGGTGGGGCTGCTGGCTGCTGTCGCTGTGCTGACCGCAATTGCAGGCGGTGGCGGCTGGTATCTTGGCGGGATAATTTCCGCCGATCAGCAAGTCGCGGCCAAATCGACAACCAAGGACGACAAGCCCAAGCAAGGCGATTTTGAATCCCGCTCCATTGGCACAATTGTTCCTTTGCAGCCGATTGTCACCAATCTGGGCATCCCACAGACCACATGGGTCCGGCTTGAAGCGTCGCTTGTCGCGAAGCCGGGTCGCGAGATTCCGGCAGATATGGCAGCGAGCGTAGGCGATGATTTCATGAGCTTCCTGCACAGCGTCAATCTCATGCAATTGCAGGGTGCGGCGGGGCTGGCTTATCTGCGCGCCGATCTTGAAGAGAGGGCGCGGATGCGTTCGGAAGGCGCGGTGGACCGCGTTTTCATTTCGACACTGGTCGTAGAATGAAAAAGATTTTTGCCCTTACTGGCCTGCTCACGCTGGCATTTATTTCTGCCGCCCATTCACAGGCCTTGTCGCTGGATAATCTTCTGCCTGCCGGTAGCGGGGCTGCCAGCGGACAGATCGTTCAGCTGTTTGGTCTTTTGACGGTATTGTCGGTAGCGCCCGGCTTGTTGATCATGGTCACAAGCTTCACGCGCTTTGCAATCGCGTTCTCGCTTTTGCGTTCGGGACTGGGTTTGCAGACTGCGCCTGCCAGCATGGTCATGATTTCGCTGGCGCTCTTCATGACGTTCTACGTCATGGCACCGGTGTTTGACCGCGCGTGGAACAATGGCGTTCAGCCATTGATGCGCAACGAGATTACGCAAGAGGTGGCTTTCCGCGAAATCTCCACGCCTTTCCGCGAATTCATGATGCGCGAAGTGCGCGACAAGGATTTGCGTCTGTTTGAAGACCTCGCGGACCCGGCTTTCCGCACCGGCGAAGACGGCATTGTCGATTTCCGTGTGCTGGTCCCCGCCTTCATGATCTCGGAATTGCGTCGCGGTTTTGAAATCGGCTTTCTGATTGTTCTGCCGTTTCTGGTGATCGATCTTGTGGTTGCCACACTCACCATGTCGATGGGCATGATGATGCTGCCGCCGACGGTGATATCCCTGCCGTTCAAGATATTGTTCTTCGTGCTGATCGATGGCTGGAATATCCTCGTGGGCAGCCTGATACGATCATTCTCGTGAATGATGCGCCCCCGCAAGGGCCGGGTAATGGAATGTTTCGGGGCCTTCAAGAGGTTGTTAAGCATCCGGACAGGGTGCCCCTGCGAAAAGGGCTATTCGTTAAAAACGATCGCATTATATTAATATATTCTTAACAATTGGGTACTAGTGCTAGCACTCATAGCGGGGTCCCACGCGTTTCGTGGTGACAGGCATGATGCCGTTCTCCTATGCCGGTAATATTCAATCCGGCCTGTCCCTCAGTTTGTTTTCCCAAGGGGCAATACAATGGCTAGCATTCTTACCAACTCTTCAGCTCTCACCGCTCTTCAGACCCTTTCCTCGACCAACAAGTCGCTGGAAACCACGCAGAACCGTATTTCGACCGGCCTGCGCATCGGTGAAGCTTCTGACAATGCATCCTATTGGTCGATTGCGACCTCGATGAAGTCCGACAACAAGGCCAACTCGGCTGTTCAGGACGCTCTCGGCCTCGGCGCCGGCAAGGTTGACACTGCATACACTGCAATCAACGACATCAAGGACCAGGTTGACAAGATGAAGTCGCTTCTGGTTAGCGCTCAGGGCGCCAGCCAGGAAGACCAGAAGAAGGTCGCGACCGAACTTAAGGCAATCCAGTCGCAGATCAAGTCGTCGGCAAGCAACGCGAACTACGCTGGTTCCAACCTGCTCGTCAACGATGCTGCTGCAACTTCGGACCTCAAGGTTGTTGCATCCTACAACCGTACCGGCACCACTGTAACGATCGACACCGTTGACGTTGCTGCTGCTGACGTACAGGTCTTCGCAGATGCAGCCGGTACCGGCGGTATCGCTGGCGGTCTCGTTGCTGCTGCTTTCTTCGATCCGTCGACTGCACAGCTTGACGACGCTGCAATCAAGACTGCTCTGGAAACCGTTGAAACGGCTCTCGACAAGCTCACCACCGGTGCAGCTTCGCTCGGTGCTGCCAAGTCGCGCATCGACACCCAGAAGAGCTTCATCTCCAAGCTCAGCGACTCGGTTGAAAAGGGCGTTGGTACGCTCGTTGACGCTGACATGAACAAGGAATCGGCTCGTCTGTCGGCTCTGCAGGTTCAGCAGCAGCTCGGCGTTCAGGCTCTCTCGATTGCCAACTCGTCGAGCCAGTCGATCCTGTCGCTGTTCCGCGGCTAATAGCTTCGCTGATACGGCTTATATACGAAGGGCGCGGGATTTATTCCGCGCCCTTCTTCTTTTTAAAAACGCCCCGTCATCCGTGCCGACACTTTCGCGCAAGCTTCGCGATCTATTTTGCCCGCATCAGGATGGCGGTGGTATCGATGCAGCAGAATTTCCAGCAATTACTCGAACAGCTTAAGGCAACGCTCGGCAAGCTTGGCGCGCGAAAACTTATAGCGCTCGGACTTGTCGGAGCCGCATTGATGGGCGCGATCCTCTACACAAGCGTTTATCTGAGCCGCCCCTCCTATGAAACGCTCTATGTCGGTCTTTCACGCGACGACGTAAACCGCATGGGTCTGGCGCTTGGCGAAGCTGGCATTGCTTTCGACGTCAAATCCGATGGCTCGTCGATCCTTGTCCCTATCGGCAAGGCCGAGCAAGCACGCATGTACTTAGCTGAAAAGGGTCTGCCGACCTCGAACAATGCTGGTTACGAGCTGTTCGACAATATGGGTTCGCTCGGTCTGACGTCCTTCATGCAGGAAATCACCCATGTTCGCGCGCTTGAAGGCGAAATCGCCCGCACCATTCAGGCTATTCGTGGTGTGAAGGCAGCGCGCGTTCATATCGTTCTGGCAGAAAAAGGTTCGTTCCGCCGTGGCGATCAGAAGCCTTCGGCTTCCGTCGTCATTCGTGCGGAAGGTGGCTTTGCAGCTGAATCGGCGCAATCGATCCGCCAGCTGGTTGCAGCCGCTGTTCCTTCGCTTGATGCATCTTCCGTGACCGTTCTCGATACCAATGGACGCCTGTTGGCATCGGCTGGTGAAGCTGCCAATGGCGCGGCACTCATGACCGCTTCGCTTGAGCAGCAGGTGGCTGCGAATGTGGATGAAAGCATCCGCAAGGCGCTCGCGCCCTATCTTGGCATCGGTCATTTCCAGAGCAGTGTTCAGGCGTCGCTCGATACAGACCGTCGCCAGACCAACGAGACCAGCTTTGATCCTGAATCGCGCGTCGAGCGTTCCGTGCGCGTGGTTCGTGAAAGCGGCGATTCCCGCAATTCCCGCAATGACAACGCGACAGGGGTCGAGCAGAATATTCCGCAGGAAGAAATTCAGAGCCGCAATGGCGATAGCTCCACGGAAAAAACCGACCGTCGTGAAGAGCTGACCAATTATGAAATGAACACCAAGACGGTATCGACGGTCAGCGATGGCTATGCCGTCAAGCGTTTGTCGATTGCAGTGGTCATTGATCAGGCGCGTTTGCTTGAAACTGCCGGGACCACCCCGCCGCCTGCCGATTTTGTCGATCAGCAGATACTGAAAATCCGTGATCTCGTTGCCACCGCCGCCGGTCTCAACGCTGATCGTGGCGATGTTATCAATGTGACTGCCGTCAATTTCCTCAATCCGGCAGGTGCAGATATGGACCCGGTTTCGACGCCATGGTCTGAGCAGCTGATGCGTCAGAGCGGCTCCTATCTGAATGCGCTGGCAATTCTTGGTGCCGTGGCACTCCTGATCTGGTTTGGCGTGCGTCCGCTGCTGCGCGACCAGAATGCCAAATTGGCAGGAACCGAAGTTGCACTGCGTGAAGCCGGTGACGTTGGCGTGCCGAACTTTGTCGGCGATACGCAGCAGGCAATCGCAGGTGAGGGCGCCAAGGCGGTGATCGGTGGGCCGGAAGCCTATGCCGACCAGATGAAGACCAGCCTCAGCGATCTGCGTCAGCGCATGCGTATGCCTGCCAAGTTGCGTCTCGAACAGATGATCGAGATGGATGAGGAGCGTGTGGCCGCCGTTCTCAAGCAATGGATTCATGAAACTGCCATCAAGCAGGAAGCCGCATCGACGCAGCGGTCTGTCATGCCGGAGCTTGAGGCAGCCTGATTATGAGCACGCTCGCCCTCAGCCGTTATCTTCCCGATTTTTCAACGCATCCCATTCCTGATGATGCCGTTGAGATCATAGCCGCACCCGCACATCCCCTGCCGCTCGCTGAACATCCCAAACGGCTGGATGCGCAAGACGCGTCGGTGGCAGAAATGGCGGCAGTTGCCGAACAGGCGGAAGTCGCGCGCATCATCGCTGTTGAGGAAGAGAAACAGTTGGCATTCGAGGCCGGTCGCGAAGACGGTCACAAGGAAGCCGAAGCTTTATACGAGGCCGAGAGAGCAAGACTCTTGCGTGAACACGAGGCCGAGATCGAGGCGTTGCGCGCCAGTTTCTCCCGCGAACAGGCTGTTTTGCTGGCGGGGGCACTGACCGAGGCTTTGAGCGGGCTGGAACAGAGCCTTTCCGCGCAGATTGCCGATGTTCTCGCGCCCCTTCTTGCAGCCAGGCTGGAACGGGATGCCGTTGCCGGTTTCGCGCAGCGTTTCAGCACACTTGCTCTTGAAGGGGAAGCGCCGGAAATAGCCGGGCCGCTGCATCTTCTTGAGCCGTTGCAGGCACATGCCGATCTCCTGCCAGCTGGATGCCGGTTCACGGAAACCGCATCCGGTGAACTTTCATTTTCCTTTGGTGAGCGCGTGCTTGAAACGCGCGTTGCACCGGTTCTGGAAGAATTAAGGGCTGCCGCAAGATGAGCATCGATCCGGAAACCAAACGCGAAATCATAATCGTTCGTCGCGGCAGGCACGATGACCATGACGGCCATCATGGTGGCGTCTGGAAGATCGCTTATGCCGATTTCATGACTGCAATGATGGCGTTCTTTCTTGTCATGTGGCTCATCAATGCCGCAAACGAGGAAAGCAAGGCTGCTGTTGCCAGCTACTTCAATCCCGTCAAGCTGATGGACCGCCATTCGAGCCCCAAGGGTGTGCAGGATATCGACGAGAAGAACGGCAAGGTTCGCTTCGAGAGCGACAAGCAGATAGAAAACAGCACCAAGGTCATCAACGACAATGCAACCTCTCTGCCGATTGAGCAGGAAGAGAGCCGCATGTTCCGCGAACCATATGCGGTCTTGTCCGAACTTGCGCATGAAACGGGCGTTCTGCAGAACCAATCCACGAAGGGCGATGGCGGCAGCGCACAGGCTGGCACGCAGACCGGGGCGGATGGTGGGGACGCCTATCGCGATCCATTCAGCCCGGATTATTGGTCGAGCAAGGCAGCAGAAGAGCTGACGCAACCCGAAGCCACGCCCGCCACACCGCCGCAGCAGACTGCTGACGCAAAGACCGAGGCAAAGCCGGAAGAGGCTGCAAAACCTGCTGAGAGCCAGGAACAGCTTATTGGGGATCTGAAGAAAGCTGCGGGCGGAGACTGCGGCCGATGGCGGAAAGGCTGCGAAAGCAGAGCCGATGCCCGATGTGACGGTTGTCCCTGTCGAGGGCGGTGTGATGATCCAGCTGACCGACAAAGTCGATTTCGGCATGTTCACAATCGGCTCTGCCAAGCCGGATGCCCGTGTTGTGCAGATGCTGGAGCGCATCGCGCAGGTTATTGCGCGCCAGCCGGGCGAAGTCATCATCAGCGGCCATACCGATGCGCGTCCGTTCAAGAGCGCGACCTATGACAATTGGCGTCTGTCTTCGGCGCGTGCGCAGATGGCCTATTACATGCTGGTCCGTGGCGGACTGGATGAAAAACGCGTGTTGCGCGTTGAAGGCTATGCCGAGCGTCAGCCCAAGAATGCCGCCGATCCGAATGCCGCCGAAAACCGTCGCATCGACATCTTCCTCAAGTCCAACCCATGAAGAAACTGGTAGCGCGCTCTTTGCTGGCACTTGCTGCGAGCCTGCCGCTGGCAAGCGGGGGAGCGGTTTCCCATGCCCAGACGCCTGCAGCGGACGCGCCGCGCAGTCTGCCGGTTTTAGAACCTTACAAGCTCGTTCGTTCGCTGCGCATGTTGCAGGACCAGCTGGTCTCGGGAAAGCCCGAAGCAGTCGTCATGCTCAACAGGCTTCTCATTTTCGTCAGTTCCGACATGGAGCGCGCTCCAAAGGAACACTGGGAGAAGCCTGAGAATATTTACGCGGCGATTATCTACCTGTTCAATGGCGGCAACCCGGAAGCCGTGCGCAAGGTTCTGGCTGACCTCGATAGTGAGACCGTGTCGCCAGAGCTGGTCAAAGGTGCATTGGCTTACGCTTCGGGCCAGAACATCGAAGTCGTGAAACTGTTTTCACTGCCGTTGTCGCAACAGCTTCCGGCGGAGCTGCGATCCTCCATCATTCTGGTGACCGCAAGCCAGATGACAGCCTTTGATCCGGCCACTGCACTGCTGAGACTTGATCAGGTTCGGCTTGAAAGCCCCGGTACGCTTTTTGAAGAGGCGGCAATCCGCCGCTCGATGCCGATTGCGGCCAAGCTGGGCGATGCCGACAAGATACGCATGCTGTCACGCAATTATTTGCAGCGCTTTCCGCGCTCGCCCTATATGCGCGATTTCATGAAGCAGTTCGTCGATGCTGCGTTGAAGCTCAATGACCGTATTGGCAATGCCGAGTTGGTAAAGCTGATAGGCACCGCTGATCCCGTTATGCAATATTCGCTATATTTGCAGATTGCGCGCGGTGCCCTGGTGAATGGCCAGACTGAACGCGCCCGTTTCATGTCGGGTGAGGCACGCAAACTGGCCGATCATCTGAAGACCGATCCAAGCCGTGCCAATCTTTATGCGGCGGCAAGCGATGTGGCATCTGATTCCGCCGGAGACGCCTTGCGGGAACTGTCGCAGATTTCGCCGGATCGGTTGCAGGAGCGCGACAGGCAGCTTTTGCAAGCAGCCGAGGCTGTCGGTTCGGTCGTCACACGCAGCCCTGCCAGCACGGCGGATAAGGCAAAGCCGGTCAAAACGGAAACTGACATCCCGGCGATGCCAATTGCGGATGCGGAGGAAGAGCCAGCACCGGTTGCAGCAGCGCAGGAAGTCGCGCCAGCGGTTGGCTGGAAACCATCCCAGCCCGCCAAGCCCGACGATGATTTGCAGAAGACCATGGATGACGCGCGGCGCAAGCTTGCAGAAATTGACGCCTTGCTAGGAAAGACCATTCAATGAGCGTAGATGTTTTGCTCAATACGGCTGGAAGATTAGGGTCGCTCGCCAAGGGAACAGGTGCGCAACAGGGCGCTGTGGCGAAGCTGAATGGTGAAAATCAGGAACAATCCGAGCCTGCAAAACTGTTCGGCGCGCTTCTCGAAGAGCCTCAGAACAAGCTGTCGCCGGATGGTGAACTGAAGGACGATGATGCGCAGTCTGATGATGGCGACAAGACGGAACATGAAACTTCGGCTCAGTCTTCCGTTTATGGTGCATCGCAGACTTTGCTTGTTTTGGCTGCTGGATTGAATAGCGCGACCGGAGACAAACAAGCTGCGGCAGGCAACGGCCCGGCCAAGCTTGATGCCAATATGTCGGCGCTGGCAGATGCGGCGGAGGCCGATCCGGCAATGGCTGCCGCGAATGTCGCCGAGATGCCGATGTCTGAGACGGAGCCCAAGAAGGATCTGCCCAAGAAGGATCAGCCAAATAAAAATCAGAAAGACAGCGTTCAGGCGAGCCGGAACAATCCGTCTTCTGTTGATCCGAAAAGCGCTGCAAAGGCTGAAAATATTGTCAGTCACAATCAGGCTGCTGCAACGACAGGGAAACAGGCTGATGGCGCAGCGGAAGGTTCTTCCGCATTGCCCAAGCCCGATCTGTCTGCCCAGTCAAATCAGGCCGCAGAACCCGATCGTCCCAATGTGCAGCCGCAACAACAGGCCGGGAAGTCGTCTTCCACCGTTGATGGCAAGCTGCCTTTGCCGGCGGCTTCAACGGCAGCAGCGCGCATTGCGGATATTCAGCTTGTATCCGAGCGCAGCTTCGGTGCGGTGAAGACCTTGCAGATCAGGCTTGACCCCGTGGAGCTTGGCACCGTGACCGCGCGCATTCGTCTGGTCGCCGACAATGGTGTGGAAGTGCATCTTGTGGCTGACAAAGCCCATGGGGCGGAGGCACTGGCAGCGGATCGTTCCATGATTGAAAAGGCGCTGAAAGCTGCAGGGATTGCAGATGATGCCAAAATCACGGTGACGGTCACCGAACGCGGAGCAGCCGGTGCCGTTCAGCACAGTTCGGCAAGCCAGAG
>Ga0308158_10004653_pt1 | contig 11518 bp, 10 predicted proteins | sample PhyBR2_FD_201038 | JGI IMG/M metagenome (GOLD analysis project Ga0308158, IMG submission 201038) | Phyllosphere microbial communities from UC Gill Tract Community Farm, Albany, California, United States - DLSLB.R2 | ecosystem: Host-associated > Plants > Phyllosphere > Unclassified | place: USA...
AAAAGCATCGACCTGTATGCCAACACCACCAATGCACCGGAAATCGGCACGTCGGACAACGTCAAGGCCGAGCGCACGCATTACTACGATATCGGCATCAGCCACCAGCTCACGCCTAAACTGACCGTCACGGCCGACGCCTACTACAAGAAAATCAGCAACCTGTTAGATGAAGGCCAGTTCGGCCAGGCACTGATCCTGAGCCCGTTCAATTATGCGCAGGGCTACGCCAAGGGCCTGGAACTGTCGGCCATCTACAGTGAAAAAGACTGGGGCCTGTTCATGAACGCCAGTACCCAGAAGGCGCAGGGCCGCAATATCGTCTCCGGCCAGTCGCTGTTCGGCGCCGATGAGCTGAACTATATCCGCAACAACTATGTCTACCTCGATCACGACCAGACGGTGACATTGTCCGGTGGCGGCCACTATCACTTTGGCGATTCGCAAGTAAGCGCTGACTTCCTGTATGGCAGCGGTTTGCGCATGACACCCGATGGCGGCGCACCGAACTCGGGTCATCTGCCGCGCTACTTCACGGTCAATACGGCGGTGACGCATACGTGGAAAAACACGCCGGTCGGCAAGGTGGAAGGACGCCTGGCGCTGATCAATCTGTTCGACAAGTCCTACCTGCTGCGCGACGGTTCCGGCGTCGGCGTCGGCGCACCGCAATACGGTGCACGCCGCAGCATCTACGGCGGCCTGTCGACCAGTTTCTAAGCTTGCGCGCGAAGACAGCGGCAGGATGCAACACCTGCCGCTGTCGGCAAGCGCAAGACCACATTACTCATCAGGCCCAGACAATCGGCGCCTGGCCATTCGCTTCCAGATAGGCATTGGTCTGGCTGAACGGTTTGCTGTCAAAGAAACCGCGATGCGCCGACAGCGGCGACGGATGCGGCGCTGTCAGAATCAAATGCTTGCCTGCATCGATCAGCGCGCGCTTGGCAATCGCATACGATCCCCACAGTATGAACACCACGCCTTCACGCTCGGCTGACAGGCGCGCAATGGCGCTGTCGGTCAGCTTTTCCCAGCCCTTGCCCGCATGCGAGCCAGCCTCGCCAGAACGCACCGTCAATACGCTGTTGAGCAGGAAGACGCCCTGTTCTGCCCAGTCGGTCAGGTCGGTATGGGTGCGCTGCACGCCAACGTCGCTGGCCAGCTCCTTGATAATATTGCGCAAGCTTGGCTGTGGCCGCGTACCGTCGGGTATCGAGAAGCACAGGCCCATTGCCGCACCGGGCGTGTGATACGGATCCTGGCCCAGGATCACCACTTTGACCTTGTCGAACGGCGTCAGGTCAAACGCACGGAAAATGTGTTTACCCGCAGGAAAACACGGTCCGGCTGCATACTCCTCCTTCACAAACGCCGCCAGGCTGTCCCACCACGGCTGCTCGAACTGCTGCTGCAACTGCGTTTTCCACGACGCTTCGATACGCACATCCATGCCTGCTCCTTCATTCAATCAGATGGGGCGAGTATAAACAGTGTGCGGCGTCCATGGTTCACGTTTCAAGCAGGCAAAAAAAACCGCCCGGCGATGCGGGCGGTCATGACGGCCTGTGCTGTGCTTACGCGTTCAGCGCCGACTCCACGCCAGCCAGATGCGCCTGCTCGTCGGCATGGTAGGAACTGCGCACCATCGCGCCCACGGCAGCGTGGGTAAAGCCCATCTTGTAGGCTTCGGCTTCGAACATCTTGAACACGTCCGGGTGCACATAGCGGCGTACCGGCAGGTGGCTGTCCGACGGGGCCAGGTACTGGCCGATGGTCAGCATGTCGATATTGTGCTCGCGCATGTCACGCATGACCTGCAGGATTTCCTCGTCGGTCTCGCCCAGGCCGACCATGATGCCGGACTTGGTCTTGACGTCAGGGTACATGGCCTTGAAGTCCTTCAGCAATTTGAGCGAATGCATGTAGTCCGAACCCGGGCGCGCTTCCTTGTACAGGCGCGGCGCCGTTTCCAGGTTGTGGTTCATCACGTCCGGCAGGCCATCCTTGAACAGCAGCAGGGCCTTTTCCAGGCGGCCGCGGAAGTCCGGCACCAGCACTTCGATGCGGGTGTTCGGCGACAGCGCGCGCGTTTGCTGGATACACTCGACAAAGTGGCCGGCGCCGCCGTCGCGCAGGTCGTCGCGGTCGACCGAGGTGATGACCACGTAGTTCAGGCGCAGCTTGGCGATGGTTTTCGACAGGTTGCCCGGCTCGTCCTTGTCCAGCGGATCAGGACGGCCATGGCCGACGTCGCAGAACGGGCAGCGGCGCGTGCACTTGTCGCCCATGATCATGAAGGTGGCCGTCCCCTTGCCGAAACATTCGCCGATATTCGGGCAGCTTGCTTCTTCGCACACGGTCACCAGCTTGTTCTCACGCAGCGTATCCTTGATTTCATAGAAACGGGTCGATGCCGAAGCGGCCTTGACGCGGATCCAGTCCGGCTTTTTCAGGCGCTCGACTTGCTCGATCGGAATGATCTTGATCGGAATGCGCGAGGTCTTGCTGGCGCCTTTTTGCTTTTCGCTCGGGTTGTACACAGGCGTGGCGGCTGCTGCGGGGGCGGTGCTGGAAACGGTTTCAGAAGTCATGGCTGCTGGCCCTTGACGGGCGTGTTGGTTTGTTTGCTCAGGCAGCTGCTGCCTGAGGTGCGCCTGCGGCGCTCTGCTGTACATCGAGTAATACGGTCAGTTCATGGGCCAGCGCGGCCTGCACGCCGGCCAGCGGGGCGTCCACGCCCTGGCTGCGCATGTCCACCGTTTTCAGGCCGGAATAACCGCAAGGGTTGATCCAGGAAAACGGCGCCAGGTCCATCGCCACATTGAGCGACAGCCCATGATAGGTACAGCCGTTGCCGCGCACTTTCAAACCCAGCGCGGCAATCTTGGCACCTTTGTCGGGCCCGCCGGCCATGTAGATGCCGGGCGCGCCGTCGATGCGCTCGCCTGCGAGATTATACGCCGCCAGCACATTGATGATGGCCTGCTCGATTTTATGCACGAACTGGCGCGCATAGAGCTTGCCACCCGGTTTGTTGCGGCGCAGGTCCATCAACAGGTAAATCACCACTTGGCCAGGACCATGGAAGGTCACTTCGCCGCCGCGGTCGGTCTGCACCACGGGAATGGTGTCAGCGCCAGCGAGCAGGTGGCCACGGTCGGCGCCCAGGCCCAGCGTAAACACGGGCGGGTGCTCGACGATCCACAGTTCGTCGCGCGTCTCGGTCGTGCGCGCGTCGGTAAAGGCGCGCATGGCGGCAAAGGTCGGCTCGTAATCGACGCGGCCCAGCTCACGGATCAGGGCCGTTTCGTTGAGGGTGGTGGTCATGACAGGTTCGGTGGTGATGCGGTGTACCCATGATTATAAGCCAGGCTGGCCTTTGAGTCAGCGGCTGGGGGCCAGGGCAGCACCGCTCACCGGTGTTACATGACGATCTTGACCATCGGGTGCGCCGACAGGGCGGTGTACAGCGCGTCGAGCTGCTCGCGGCTGACGGCGCGCACGGTCACGGTCAGGCCCGTGTAATTGCCCTTGCCGGAAGGACGCGCTTCGAGGCGGCCGGCGTGGAAAGTCGGATCGTGACTGATGATCAGCTCGGTGATGGTCGGTGCGAAATCGACATGGGTCGGACCCATGACCTTGATGGGAAAGTCGCTGGGATACTCGATCAGCGATTCGCTGGGAGGGATGTTTTGCATGGTCAATCCAATCAATGCTGAAGTGCGGTGAACGTTGCTTTAGGCAAGGTATATGCCGACATTGTAGCCAAAATCAAGCGGCAGGCCTGGCGGGGGTGGACTTTCACCGGTGAAAGTCCAAAAAAAAGGCTCTGTCACCGAGAAATAAGGGAACACGCCTGAACTGCCCAGGTCTAACGATCTGAGCCACCTTCAGGAGTCCATCATGTCCCCTTCGCAATGGCAGTCCTTCATCGCCGAGTTCGCGCAATTGTCGCCGCATCAGTGCAGTGTCGCCATTGAACTGCTGCGAGCGGCGACCGGCGCCAATGTCACGATTACGCTGGTCGAGCAGGCAGCGCGTGCGCATCTCGCCTGTCCAGCTTGCCGCTCAACGCATTTTCACCGGCATGGCCATGCGCAGGGCTTGCAGCGTTATCGCTGCGTCGACTGTGGCAGGACTTTCAATGCTCTTACCGATACACCGCTGGCACACTTGCACCATAAGGCGCGCTGGCTCGCCTATGCCGGATGCATGCTCGAATCGTTTTCGGTACGCAAGGCCGCAGAGCAAGTTGCTGTTCATCGCAATACCAGTTTTCGCTGGCGCCACCGTTTTCTGGAACTAGCCAGAACGGATCGGCCGCTGTGCCTGCATGGTATTGCCGAGGCCGATGAAATGTATCTGCTGGAATCAGAAAAAGGTGCGCGCCACATGACCCGGCCGGCGCGCCGGCGTGGTGGTCATGCCAAAAAGCGTGGTATCTCCAGTGAGCAGGTGTGCATTCTGGTGGCACGTGACCGTACCGGACAGACGCGCGATTTTGTTACCGGCAAGGGCCAATTGACCGCCAGCCGGCTGCACACCTGGCTCGAACCGGTAATCGACCGCGATGTCCTGCTCGTCACGGATGGTCATCCGGCCTATCGCGCTTTTGCACGCGAGGCAGGCATCAGCCACGAGGCGGTCAATCTGCGCGCAGGCATGCGGGTTCGTGGGGCAGTCCATGTGCAGAACGTCAATGCCTATCACAGCCGGTTTAGGCAGTGGCTGGCGCCGTTTCATGGCGTAGCCACGCGTTATCTGCCCAATTATCTGGGCTGGCGCTGGATATTGGATGCCAGGCGCATCCGTTCGGCGGAAAGCCTGCTTAACGCTGCGCTTGGGAAATTCCCACATTTAATGGTGACATAGCCAAAAAAAACCAGCCCGAAGGCTGGCTAAAACTATTTCAAATCGGAAAAAAAGAAATAGCGGAAAAACACTGTCTGGTCTCGACGCATGCACCGCGCCAGCTGAGAAGCTGGTCGGGGCAGTGCCTGCGCCGCTGCGTTTTGCAGTAAGGCCAGATTAGCGAAAACCGCTTGCCGTCACCAGCGGCGTGTGACAGATGGTAGAAATAACAGCTTGAATGGCCAGAATAACGGTACAGAATGCATGCTGCTCAAGGCTCCACCTGGCGTACCCGGTTATTTTGCGGCCGCTGGTTTTCGCGGTTTTCCCGCGGCTCGCGCACACGTTCCTGACGCGGCTCAGGATGCGGCTGCGCTCGCTCGACGCGTGCCTCCTGCCTTGCCTCCTGCCGTACTTCCTGGCGTGCTTCAGGCCGCCGCTCGGGGCGCGGCTCGTTACGCTCAGGGCGTGGTTCGCGGCGTTCCGGACGCATTTGTTCCGACGGCGCAAAAGCTGGCCGCCCTTCACGGTTATCACGCCCTTCGCGCGATGGCCGTACATGATCCTGCACTGGCGGCAGCGCAGGCACTGCCGGCATGGATGGTGCAGGGGGCACTGCCGGCATGGATGGTGCAGGGGGCACTGCCGGCATGGCCGGTGCAGGCGGCGCCGTCACGATCGGTGGGCGCGCCTGCGGCGGGCGCGGCGCGGCAGGATTGAACACCGGTGTCTGGCCATCCGGGCGGTTGCGCCAGCCTGTACGGCCCGGGCGGTCATCGTCACGCGTGTCCGGCGTTTCAGTCTGCAGGCGGCCCGGACGATTGGTCCATGCCGGGCGCGGTGCATCGCCACGGCGTTCACCGCGTCCACCGGGTTCGCCTTGGGGGCGCTGCCATTGCGGCTGCCCCGGCGGCGCGGTTGTCAGCGGCATATTCGTCAATTGCGGCGCCGGCATGGTCACACGGCTGCCGCGCGGCACGTTGACCGTGCGGTGCGGGCCAAACGACTGTCCTGGCAGCATGGTCAGGCCTTCACGGCGCTCGCGCTCGCCAGGCAGTTGGCGGCGCCCTTCGGCCATGCGGTTGACGCGCCAGGCATAGTCGGGCCTGACGCGGTAGCCGGGCACATAATGGTCGCGCGGCGACAGCGGGAACCAGCCCACGCCAGGGCCGGCATGCATGCCGGGACGGCCCGGATGGCTGCCGCCTACCCAGCCTACCAGCGCCGGCGCCCACGCGCCACGCACCCGTTCGCGCCCGGGCGCCCAGCCCCAGCGCTGGCCGACCAGCACCCAGCGGCCGTAGTGCGAAGGCGCGTAGCCCCACGGGGCATTGTCGATCCAGGTCCAGCCCCACGGCGCAATCCAGCTCCAGCGTCCGTCGCTGTACGGCGCCCAGCCAGCCGGCACAGTGCGCGGCAGCCATAACGGGCCGTAATCGGTATTGTCCTGCCAGGCGCCGTAGCGGTCCAGCTCCTCATAGCCGGTGACGTCCTGCGTGACATAGCGCAAGGCCGGTGCGGCCGATGGCAGGCTTTCCGGCCAGTCGTCAAAGGCGATGCGCTGCAGCGGACCGGTGTTCAGGCCGTCATTGCTCAATTCGGCGCGTTTGCCGGCGCGTACGGAGATACTGGCCATGCTGCCATCGACTTCGGCCTGGCCTTCAAGCACGCTGATGACGCTGACGCCGGCCGGGCGCTCAGCGTCAACGCGTATCCAGCCCGGCTCGCGCAAGCTCACGCGCGCCTGGGCCGTGGTCAGCTCGAAGCCGCGCAGGGCGTCCGTATCGCGCACGCGCACGCTGACGCTGCCATAGCTCAGGTGCAGCCTGAAGCTGTCGTCATCGAGTTCGCTGATCTCCAGTTCCGAATCGGCGTCCAGGCGCACCGCAGCGGCGCCCACGCGCAACTCGGCCAGGCCGTTGCGCTCGGTGGTAATGCGGTTATCGGTGGTGATCGGCCAGTTCAGCAGCGCCGTTTGCGCCTCGCCGTCGCCCGAGCGCAGCACAACCGATCCGGCCACGTTGGAAATGCGGCCCACGCGTTCGGGCGCTTCGAGCGTATCATCGGCAACAGCAATAGAAAACGCCGAGCTCAGCAGCACGGCGCACAGGGTATGCAAGAGATTCGGACGCATGGCAGCGCTCCAGGCAGGACAGCAAAGAAGGGATGATGCCATTACAGCGCGCCTGCAGCCTGATCACAAGCGCGCTTACAAATGATTGCACCTCGAACAATGCGATACCTCAGGCGTGCGCACCGCGCTTGACGAAAAACAGCGCGGCGCCAACGGCCATCAGCAGGCCGCCAAAGAAGCGGTTCTGCTTTTTGACGGCGCGCGCATCGCGGAAAAAGCGCTGCATCGACGAAGCCAGGAATGCGTAGCTGTGCATCACAATCAGGTCGATGGTGCACATGGTCACGGCCAGTATCAGCAACTGCGGCAGCACAGGTGCAGCGGGGCTGATAAATTGCGGCAATACCGCTACCATGAAAATAATGCCTTTGGGATTGGTCACATTGGTCAGGAAACCGGTCAGCACGCGCTTGCGCGCCGAAGGCAGCACGCTCGCTGCATGCAGGTCGCCGGCAACCGCCACCCTGGCGCGCCATTGCGACAGGCCCAGGTAAATCAGATACAGCGCACCGACCGTTTTGACGATATTGAAGGCCACTTCGGAGGCCAGCAGCAGCGAACCGACACCGGCGCCGGCAATGAACAGCACTACCAGCAGGCCCAGCTGCAGCCCCAGGATGGTGGCGCTGGTCTTTTTCACGCCATACGACAGGCCATGCGACATCGACAGGACGGCGCCGGAGCCGGGCGAAACGGCAATAATCGAGGCGGCAAGCACAAAGGTCATCCAGGTGGCAAAGCTCATCGTGGTTCCAGAAATGGCAAAGAGCGGCATTTTACCGCGCGCCGTGCGTCGCTGCCTGGCGCACTGGGGTAAGATCATGCTCAATCAACCTTGCTCCCCTGCCAATAAGAATATGATGAACAATACACCGATTTTTTCCCCGTTCCTGTCCCCTGCAGGAGGAGTGTGATATGGCCGGTTCCAGCCTGTTTGCCCTCCTGGACGATATCGCCAGCATCCTGGACGATGTTTCGCTGATGACCAAGGTGGCCGCCAAGAAGACAGCCGGCGTGCTCGGCGACGACCTGGCCCTGAACGCCCAGCAAGTGTCGGGCGTGCGCGCCGAGCGCGAGCTGCCGGTGGTATGGGCCGTTGCGGTCGGCTCGCTGAAAAACAAGGCTATCCTGGTGCCGGCCGCACTGGCCATCAGCGCCTTTGCACCGTGGGCCATCACGCCGCTGCTGATGGTCGGCGGCGCCTATCTGTGCTTTGAAGGCTTTGAAAAGATCGCCCATCCCTTCCTGCACCCCGACGACAGCCACAAGGCCGAACTGGCCGAGGCGCTGCGCAACCCGCAGGTCGACCTGGTAGCGCTGGAAAAAGACAAGATCAAGGGCGCCATCCGCACCGACTTCATTTTGTCGGCCGAAATCATCGTCATTGCACTCGGTACCGTCGCTACCGCGACCTTTGTCGAGCAGGTGACCGTGGTGGCCGGCATTGCCCTTATCATGACCGTGGGTGTGTATGGCCTGGTAGCCGGTATCGTCAAGCTCGACGACGCCGGCTTCTACCTGGCGGCACGCCAGGGTGGCGGCAAGCTGATGGACGCCATACGCGCACTGGGGCGCATGCTGGTGTCGGCTGCGCCCAAGCTGATGAAGTTCCTGTCGATTGTCGGCACGCTGGCCATGTTCATGGTGGGCGGCGGCATTCTGACGCACGGCTGGCCATGGGCCAGCGAACTGCTGCACCAGGTCGAGCATGCAGTAGCCGGCGTGGCCGGCATCGGCCCGGTACTCGCCGCCGTGGTGCCCAGCGTGATCAACGCCATCGTCGGCGTGATCGCCGGCGCTGTGGTGCTGGCCGTGGTCAAGGGCGCGCAGGCTTTGCTGCGCCTGGTCAAACCGGCCAAGTAAGCGCCGTGTTCTGATACGGTGGCAAGCGCAGCCGCGCCTGCCGCCACCGGCTTGCCTGGCGGCGTCACTGCTGCCAGGAGCCTCCATGCACAAACTCCCGCCTCAACGCCCCAGCGCCGCCTTTATCGGCGCCTCCTGGGCTGCCTGCTGTTCGGCACCCCGACCTATCTGAGCGGCCTTTCAATACCAGCCTGCAAAACAGCGAAAAAGGCTTTTATGCCATGGCGTTTTTGCTCAGCCTGTTTGCCGCAGTGACGGTGCAGAAAAACGTGCGCGATATCAGCCAGTGTGCCTCGGCAGAATCGGAAAGTATGCCAGGCAATGCCACGGACAACTGACACGCAGCCGATGCCAGCATCGCGTCAGCCTGTCTACGGCGCCAAATACCTGAGCCAAGTTTGATGATTTTGATCTACATCAATAAATTTGCCTTGGTGAATCCTTACACTGATCCACGTTCTTGCAATCATGCAAGTTGTACTTAATAAAAGCGCCTGACTATGGTCCGGCGCACCGTCCGGGAAACCCCATGCGCCAGAATCTGCCAGTTACCAATCGCGAAGCCCTTGTTCTGGAAGACCAGGCCATCGTTTCCAAGACCGACATGAACGGCAACATTGTTTATGTGAATCCCTATTTCAGCCAGGTGTCGGGCTTCAGCGAGGCTGAACTGATCGGTGCGCCACAAAATATCGTGCGCCACCCGGACATGCCGGCCGAAGCCTTTGCCGACCTGTGGGCCTCGGTACAGGCCGGTACGCCCTGGACCGGGATTGTGAAAAACCGCTGCAAGAACGGCGATTACTACTGGGTACGCGCCAACGTCACGCCGATCCGCGAAGCGGGCAAGACAGTGGGCTACATGTCGGTGCGCGTCAAGGCCGAGCGTGAGCAGATCAAGACTGCCGAAGAAGCGTACGCCGCCATCCGCAACAAGGAAGGCGGCAATATCGTCATCAAGAACGGCCAGATCATCCGCCCGGGCGCCGCGCATCTGCTGCACAAGCTTACCCATATGTCGCTGGGCCTGCGCATCTGGGCCGCCACGTCCATCGTCAACTGCCTGCAGGTGCTGGTATGCGCGATCAGCCTGTTTGCCAACGGCGGCCATGCCACCAGCTACGCCATCTTTGGCGCCACCCTGTTCGGCCTGCTGATCAACGTCTTCCTGTGGTACACGCTGCGCATGTCGGTGCTGCAGCCGCTGGGCAAGGCCCTCAATGGCGCACGCGCGATTGCCGCCGGCGACCTGTCGGGCAGTTTCGAGACCGACAGCACCGATGAAATGGGCCAGCTGCTGCGCGCGCTGCAGCAGATGAACAGCAACCTGATCGCCACCATCCGCGACGTGCGCATCAATGTTGAAACCATGGCCGTGGCCACCAAACAGATTGCAGTGGGCAATATGGACCTGTCGGGCCGTACCGAATCGCAGGCGGCCAGCCTGGAAGAGACGGCGTCGAGCATCGAACAATTCTCGTCCACCGTCAAACAGAATGCCGACAACTCGGTGCAGGCAAACGACCTGGCGCTGGCCGCCTCGAAGGTGGCCGTGCAGGGCGGCGAGATCGTTGCCGACGTGATTACCACCATGGACGATATCAACACCTCGTCGAAGAAAATTGTCGACATCATCGGCCTGATCGAAGGCATCGCCTTCCAGACCAATATCCTGGCGCTGAACGCAGCCGTGGAAGCGGCGCGCGCCGGTGAACAGGGCAGGGGTTTTGCCGTGGTGGCCGGTGAAGTGCGCAACCTGGCGCAGCGTTCGTCGCTGGCCGCCAAGGACATCAAGCAGCTCATCGAGATTTCGGTCGGCAAGGTGGGCGCCGGCATGGTCCAGGTCAACCGCGCCGGCACCACCATGGAGCAGGTGGTCAGTTCGGTACAGCAGGTCACGGCCATCATGCAGGAAATCTCGATTGCCTCGCGTGAGCAAAGCATCGGGGTAGACCAGGTCAATCAGGCGATTGCCCATATGGACCAGGTCACGCAGCAAAACGCGGCGCTGGTCGAAGAAGCGGCAGCAGCGGCCACCCGCCTGTCGGAAGAGGCGGCCAGCCTGTCGCAGGCAGTCAGCCTGTTCAATTTCGGCAAGATGCCTGTGCGCCGCGTGGCACGCGCCAACCATCAGGCTGGCGCCGCCAACTCCAGCAAACCGGCCGGCCTGAAACGCCTGGCTGCCTAATTTTATTTCAGAACCAAACACATCATGCCTACACTACTCAGCAATGCTTCCGCCGAACTGGACGCGGTAGTCGAATTCGACCCCGCCATTATCGGCAAGATGAGCCAGTCAGGCCCCCGCTACACCTCGTATCCGACCGCCGACCGTTTCAACGCCGAATTTGGTTATGGCAATTTCCTCGAAGCGCTCGCCGCGCTGCGCCTGCGCGGCGGGCGCCGTCCGCTGTCGCTGTATGTTCACGTGCCGTTCTGCGACACGCTGTGCTACTACTGCGCGTGCAACAAGATCATTACCAGGGACCGCAGCAAGGCTGCGACCTACCTCAGCTACCTGAAACAGGAAATCGCCATGCAGGGCAAGCTGTTTGCCGGCATGAACCAGGTCGAGCAGCTGCACTTCGGCGGCGGCACGCCGACCTATTTCAGTGAAAAGCAGATGGAAGAGCTGATGAGCCATCTGCGCCTGCACTTCGATTTTGC
>Ga0308158_10004654_pt1 | contig 11517 bp, 15 predicted proteins | sample PhyBR2_FD_201038 | JGI IMG/M metagenome (GOLD analysis project Ga0308158, IMG submission 201038) | Phyllosphere microbial communities from UC Gill Tract Community Farm, Albany, California, United States - DLSLB.R2 | ecosystem: Host-associated > Plants > Phyllosphere > Unclassified | place: USA...
TCCGGGGGGCTGGATCAGCGTTTGAACCGTCTTGAGGCCGAGCTGGCCAAAAAAGGTGTGCTTAAACCGCCGGCTTCCGAGGATGAGCGGTCGGAGACATCCAGTTCCGTCGCGCAAGCCATGAAACTTTCCAGCGAGTTTATTGCTGGTATCGTGGTCGGTGCGCTGATTGGTTGGTTTCTTGATCGCTACGCAGGCACGTCGCCATGGGGGTTGATCGTCTTTCTCCTTCTGGGCTTCGGCGCTGGCACCCTCAACGTGCTCCGTTCCGCAGGTTATGTTGCCGATCAAGGCAATATTAAGTCTAGCGTGGAAAAGAGCGATAAGGAATAAGTCTTCGCGGACATCACGAAAATGTTCGCGTATAGACACGTAAGACATGCGGGCCATTCGCCCGAGAATTAAACGCCCTAGGGCAGGAACGACAGACGAGGTAAAGGTGGCCAACGATCCGATCCATCAGTTCCAGGTTTCCCGGTTGATTCCGATCGACGTCGGCGGTTTGGACCTGTCGTTTACCAATGTTTCGGCCTTCATGGTCGCAACGGTGGTGCTTGCGTCAGGCTTTCTTTACTTCACATCGTCGAGCCGTGGACTGATCCCAAGCCGCCTTCAGTCGGTTTCGGAAATGGCTTATGAATTTGTGGCGTCGAGCCTGAGAGATTCGGCCGGGTCGAAGGGCATGAAGTTCTTCCCTTTCGTTTTCTCGCTGTTCATGTTCATTCTGGTCGCAAACTTTATCGGTCTGTTCCCGTATTTCTATACGGTTACCAGCCAGATCATCGTAACGTTTGCGCTGTCGCTGCTCGTCATCGGCACCGTGATTATCTATGGTTTCTACAAGCATGGCATCGGCTTCCTCAAGCTGTTCGTGCCAAGTGGCGTACCGGGCATCATCATCCCGCTGGTTGTCGCCATTGAAATCATTTCGTTCCTCTCGCGTCCTATCAGCCTCTCGGTTCGTCTTTTTGCGAACATGCTGGCTGGCCACATCACGCTCAAGGTTTTCGCAGGCTTCGTTGTCTCGCTGAGCTCGCTTGGTGCGCTTGGTGTTGGTGGCGCGATCCTGCCTCTCATCATGACGGTCGCGATCACCGCGCTTGAGTTCCTGGTTGCATTCCTCCAGGCCTACGTCTTTACCGTTCTTACCTGCATGTACATCAACGACGCAGTACATCCGGGTCACTAAAGCATGTTGCGGAAAAGTGGTTTACCGGTTTTCCGACAACAACATGCGTTATGAAAACATTTAAAGCGCTTCGCATCGATACAATTAAAGTGATGCGCTTTGAGGTTCTAGCCGGCGGGTTTCCGCCAGAACAGAAATCCGCACTAATTTGCAATCCAGAAGGAGCTTTAACATGGAAGCGGAAGCAGCAAAGTACATCGGCGCCGGTCTCGCCTGTTTCGGTATGGCCGGTACGGCTCTCGGCCTCGGCAACATTTTCGGTAGCTATCTCTCGGGCGCTCTGCGTAACCCATCCGCTGCTGACAGCCAGTTCGGCCGTCTGGTATTCGGTTTCGCTGTGACGGAAGCTCTGGGCATCTTCTCGCTGCTCATCGCGCTTCTGCTCCTCTTCGCTGTTTAATAAACAGTCGCAAGAAACTGGCCTGCCGCGATCTGTATCTTGAAATGCAGCGCGGCTGGCCTTTGCATATGACGTCTAAGTGAGCATGTTTCTATAAATCCGGGACTTCTTTCCGGGAAAGAACATGCTGGATTGAAGGGGAAATCTGGATGTTCGTGTCCACGGCGTTTGCCCAAACCGCCACCGAATCGCAACCGGCACCAGCTGCTGGTGAGCACGGCGCAGCCGATGCTGTGCACACCGAAACCGGGGTCGCGCACGATGCCGGACACGGCAGCGGCGTATTCCCGCCGTTCGATTCCACCCACTACGCATCACAGCTTCTGTGGCTGGCGATCACTTTCGGTCTTTTCTATCTGTTCCTGTCCCGCGTGGTTCTGCCACGTATCGGCGGCGTGATTGAAAACCGTCGTGACCGTATTGCCCAGGATCTGGAGCAGGCTGCCCGCCTCAAGCAGGATGCAGACAACGCCATTGCTGCTTACGAGCAGGAACTGGCTGCTGCCCGCACCAAGGCCGCTTCGATTGCCGAAGCTGCTCGCGAAAAGGGCAAGGGCGAAGCGGCGGCCGAACGCGCCACTGCGGAAGCCGCTCTTGAGAGCAAGCTTGCTGAAGCCGAGGAACGTATCGCCGCAATCAAGGCCAAGGCCATGAGCGATGTCGGTACTATCGCCGAAGAAACCACGTCTGCGATCGTTGAACAGCTTCTGGGAACCAAGACCGATAAGGCCGACGTGACCGCAGCAGTCAAATCCACAAACGCTTGAGGAGACGACAATGGATGCAACATTTTGGGCGTTTATTGCCCTCCTCCTCTTCATTGCACTGATTGTTTACCTGAAGGTTCCAGGCATGATCGGACGCTCGCTTGATGAGCGTGCCGAGAATATCAAGAAGGAACTGGAAGAAGCCCGCACTCTGCGCGAAGAAGCTCAACAGCTTCTTGCTGAATATCATCGCAAGCGCAAGGAAGCTGAGAAGGAAGCGGGCGACATCGTTGCCGCCGCTGAACGCGAAGCAAAGGCGCTTCTTGAAGACGCAAAGCGCTCGACTGAAGAATTTGTTGTTCGTCGCAACAAGCTTGCGGAGCAGAAGATTGCAACCGCTGAAACCGATGCGATCAACGCAGTCCGCGCGTCGGCTGTTGATCTGGCGATTGCTGCTGCTGGCAAGATCGTTGCAGACAAGGTTGACACCAAGGTTGCAGGCACCTTGTTTAAGGATGCACTCGGTCAGGTTAAGACCAACCTGAACTAAGCTCAGCGATTATTGAATTTAAAAACGCCGCCTCGAAAGGGGCGGCGTTTTTGTTATTGGGAGGCTAAGACGATTCTAGGTCGTGGTGACGATTTAACTTTTGAGCGGCGCATGTCGGAGGTGAAATCCGCTGCGTCCTGAAAGGATATGGTGAAAATCGCCCATCTTGTCGTCGCGAAACCTCAATGGAGTTCACTCCACCTTCGGTTCCGCTCCTGAAGCTGAACGATTTTCCCGCATACCGCTCCATAAGTTAAATCATCACCACGACCTAGAGCATTTTCTGTTTTGACTGAATCATTGGAAATGCGTCTCACTTTTTGTTTTTACGCGCATCTTGTTCCGATAACCGTTTCACACTTTTCGGGACGCTAGGTTTTCTGTTTCGTCGGTAATGTCATCGCGACGACGCCTATGACAACGAATACCAATCCCAACCAGGCGGTTGATGTCAGCCTCTCTCCGAGAAAGATCACACCGATACCCACACCAATGGGAACACGGAGATAGGCTTGCGCGGTGGTGCCGACCGAACCCAACGTCTGGATCAGCCGGAAGTAGATTGTGAAAGCAGCAGCTGTTGAAAAGACAGCAAGGCCGAGCAAAGCGAATAACGAGTGAGTGCTGGGCGTCAGGGTCCACGGCTGATCGATGACGAGGCTCAGCGGAATAAGGATGACCGCGCCGCTTATAAGCGAGCCCGCGGCGGGGATCATTGGGTCAAGGCCCTTAAAATTTCGGCCGAAGATGGCGGCACCTGCATAGCAGATAGTGGCAGCAACGATTGCAAGCTGCGCCCACAATTCATTGCCCAATCCGGCAAGCGCCTGCACGCCGATGATGAGGCAGGTGCCTGCGAGACCTGCTGCAACGCCGAACAGCCTGCGGCTGGTAACGGCTTCGTGGCGTGTGATCAGAAGCGTGATGAGAAATGTAAAGATCGGTGTTGTCGAGTTAAGGATCGCAGCCAGACCTGCGTCAGTTGTTTGCTCTGCCCAAGCAATCGCGGTGAAGGGCACCACGCTGTTGAGGCAGGCCTGAAACAGAAAGCGTTTCCAGATCAAAGCGTCGGTTGGCAGCTTCAAACCGCGCAGCCTGATTATGACAATTAATATCAATCCCGCGATCAAGGTTCTGGCTGCAATGAGGGTGATTGGCGGGATCGTAGCAACGCCGATCTTAATGAAGCTGTAGGATGCGCCCCAAAGGGTCGCCAGTAACAACAGCAATCCGAGTTCGACAACGATATTGGTTTTGTGACTCATCTTGTCCTGCATGTTTGAGCGGCTTTACTGCTCTCTAGCAGTCCAGCGTCCACACATGCTTCGGTTCAGGCCGAAGTGTTAAGGCATGTCGCATGGACATGATAAAGCGCGACACGCTTTAGGAGGAAAAGCGCCCTTTGATCGGGGCGAATGTATAGCGATGAATACCGGGCACAGGACCGTCGGTCTCAATTGCCGTACGGTGTTTGAGAGTGCCATATCCGGCGTGAATTTCCATCCCGTAGGCAGGATGGGCATTGCCTGCCCGGATCATCATACGATCGCGCGTAACCTTTGCCACGATGGAGGCCGCAGCAATGGAAACTGAGCGCTGATCGCCTTTCACCAAAGCAGAACCGGGGCAGGTCAAGCCGGGTGGCACGTCGCGTCCGTCAATCAACGCATGGCAAGGTTTGAGAGTAAGGCCCAGAAATGAACGGCGCATCGCCTCAAGCGCTGCTTTACGAATGTCGCTGGCGTCAATGCTGCGCGCACTTAAGCTTGCGACTGACACCGTCAGTGCCTTGGCAAGAATAATCTCGTACAGGACGTCGCGCTTGGCAGCCTTAAGCCGCTTGGAGTCATCCAGCCCTTCAGGCAAATCATTGGGATCAAGCACCACAGCCGCCGCCACCACCGGACCAGCCAAAGGTCCGCGACCCGCTTCATCTATACCTGCAATATGAAAAAGGCCGCGTGCCAGATGTTTCCTCTCCTCAGAGAAGTCTGGCGCAAGCGGGATGTCGAAAAGGGGCGGAGAATCAGAAGACAAGCGTTTCATTAGGCGGCAATGCTCGCATTGCTTCTGGTTCTCCGCAAGGTCCCTGCCGAGGAAGGTGGCGTAAAAGCAGGGACCTTCCGTCTGAAATGGACATCAGACGGGGATTAAATACGCAACGCGTAACTCATGCAAATTGCTCACGTTCAAGACGGTGAGCGCGAAAGCTTAAAAAAGCGAAAGCTGCTTGCCACCCTTTTCGACCGGCTCGAACAGATCGGTCCGAAGATGAAGCCGTTTGGAATTGAAACCGAGCTTGCGGGCAGCGATCTCAAAGCGGCGACCGATCTGCCAGGCATAAGGCCCGGTACCCCGCATGCGTTTGCCCCATTCAGCATCATAATCTTTGCCATCACGCATGGAACGTACAAGCGACATCACATGACGATAACGATCAGGGTAGTTGTGCAAGAGCCAATCCTTGAACAAAGGCGCCACTTCCAACGGCAGACGCAAGAGGACGTAGCCTGCTTCGCGGGCGCCTTGTGCATAGGCCGCATCCAGAATGCGCTCGATTTCATGATCGTTGATGCCGGGAATGATCGGACCCATCATCACATTGGTCGGAATGCCGGCATCGCTGAGTTTGCGAATAGCCTGCAAGCGCAGTGTCGGCGTCGATGCGCGCGGCTCCATCGTACGGGCAATATGGGCATCAAGTGTGGTGACTGAAAGCGCGACCTTGGCGAGGCCTTTCTCTGCCATACGGCTTAGAATATCGATGTCACGCACGACGAGCGCTGATTTGGTGACGATACCGACCGGATGATTGGCGGCTTCCAGCACTTCGAGAACCTCGCGCATGACACGCCATTTTCGCTCAATCGGCTGATAAGGATCGGTATTGGTGCCAATGGCTATGGTCTTTGGCTGATAACCGGGCTTTGCCAGCTCACGTTCAAGCAAGCGCGGTGCATCTGGCTTGGCGAAGAGCCGGGCTTCGAAATCAAGGCCCGCCGAGAGCCCCATGTAGCTATGCGTTGGCCGTGCAAAACAATAGATGCAGCCATGTTCACAACCGCGATAGGGATTGATGGACCGATCGAAACTGATGTCAGGGGAATCATTGCGTGTGATGATGGTACGCGGCTTTTCCACCTGAACATCTGTCTTGAAGGGTGGAAGGTCTTCAAGCGTCTCCCAACCATCGTCAAATTCATGCCGTGTGGTGGGTTCAAATCGCCCGGTGGGATTGATGCCCGCACCGCGCCCCCGACGTCGTGAATGATCAATGCGCAGGCCTGCTTCGCTCACAAGCGCATTGGCGTGTTCCGCGCGCCCTGTTCCGAATGCTGCTTTATCTGCCTGCTGGATGATTTCCATAACCGACTCTCTTGTTGATGAATCTATTCCTATCGCAAAAATTGGAACAAAGCAAGAACATACAAGAAGGCAGCTTTTCGATCACAGGGTCTTGATATAGAACGGATCATGCTTTCCGTTCTGATCCTCACTCGAAATTCTGAAAAGCTTTTGGCGAACACATTGTCGGTGTTGGTGCCAGCAGTGGTTGAAGGCCTTGTGCGTCGCGTTGTCGTCGTCGATCAAGGCTCGACCGATGAATCAAGGTTGGTGGCAGAAGGCGCAGGTTGCGCTCTTTATAGCGAGGATGAGTTGACCGAGGCGCTTGGTGCGTTGCGAACGGATTGGCTGCTGGTTTTGCAACCTGGGGCAACATTGTCCGATGGCTGGGAAGACGCCGTGCGTCGCCATATGGAAACAAGTCGGGTTTCGGCCAGATTTACTTTGCAGCAAGAACGGCGCTTGGGCTTGCTCGGCAGGCTCGCTGCACCCAAGCCATCTTTGAACTCTGGTTTGCTCGTGCGGCTTGACGCACTCAATCCGCTGCCAAAGAGGGGACTTGAACTGGAAGGTTTACCACGCCGGTTGAAGCCTGTTCGGTTGCCGCAAATCATTACACCCCCACAAACAACAAAAGGCGGAGCCTGAAGAGGCTTCGCCTTTTTGTATTTGACCGGCTTGCGTCGATATTATTTCTGGTAGCTCGATGGCGATGCATCGCCAAAACGATGAGCCGAGCCGTCCTGATATGTGGTCGTCTGACCGATGGAAGCGGTCGCGGTGTTGTCAACCTGCTGGGTTGCAACGGGTGTACGGTCATTTGCATAAAGATCGGCAGGTTCGCCAACATGTGGGTTTTCGGCGAAAGCAGCACCGGCGCTCAGGGCAACGGCTACGGCGGCAAGAGCAAACTTCTTCATTTTTCTATTCCTTCTAATCGCCCCTTTGGATGGCATCAGCGCGTCCGGGGACACCGGGGTGACACCAATGCCATCCACCGGGGAGATAACTGGGGATCGTTCAATATTCTGGCTTAGTTCTGGACGCTCGATGGCGATGCATCACCGAAGCGATGAGCAGAACCGTCATGGAAAGCGGACTGGCCGATGGAGGCGGTTGCAGTGTTATCAACCTGCTGGGTTGCAACGGGTGTACGGTCATTTGCATAAAGATCGGCAGGTTCGCCAACACGTGGGTTTTCAGCGAAGGCAGCACCGGCACTCAGGGCAACGGCTACGGCAGCAAGAGCAAACTTTTTCATTTTCTATCTCCTTGAATTTGGGAAGCGACGGTGTGTTCGTCGTTTCGATGGTTGAGAGATAGGCCTTTCAATCGGCTGCGCCTAGATCGCAAATGGTTCACGCATTGTATTCTTATTGGTAGACAATATGCCGTAAAAATGGCTTGGCCCACCGATAGAGCGCAATTTATTCAAGTATATGTGAACAGTATGGGGTCGAAAAATGGCTGTCTGACGTCGGAACTACGATGCAGACGTTTGGGTGGAAACCACAAACCAGTCAGGCTCTTGCGCCCGAATTTTGCAAGCCGCATCATCCGCACTCTGCTGGTCGTTGAAGATGGCAAAGCAGGTCGCACCCGAGCCTGACATCTGCGCAAAAAGCGCACCCTGCATGCGTAAAAGATCAAGCTTATTGCTGATTTGAGGGGCAAGAGTCAGAGCTGCGGGCAGGAGATCGTTGCGGGTTGAGCCGAGATAGGCGCAAATGGTTTCTATGCCGCTTTCTGAAGGCGAGGGGAGGGAAGCGTTGTCGCGCTTTGTCAATGCTCCGAAGACATCGGGTGTCGCAACAGCCGTACCGTCATTGACAAGCAGCATGGGAAGAGCGGGCATTTGCCGGAGTTTGGTCAGTTGTTCACCAATGCCGCGCGCAACAAGCGGAGTGCCGAGAGCTGCGCCATGCAAACACATGGGAAGATCGGCACCGAGTTTGAGGCCGAGTTCCGCCAGTGTGTCTAAGTCGAGGCCAAGCTGCCAGATATCATTGAGTGCCAGCAATGTGGCTGCTGCGTCGCTTGAGCCGCCGCCGATACCTGAAGCCACGGGCAGATTCTTCTCAAGATGGATAGTAATGGGCGCGAGATCGCCACCCGCATATTGCTTTAAAGCATCGCGCGCCCTGATGACCAGATTGCGGCTATCAAGCGGTATGCCATGAGCAAAGCGCCCATCGATGCTGAAACTGTCATGATGCGCCTGTTCCACGCTTATGCGGTCGCCATAGTCGGCGAACACCACCAGCATGTCGAGCAGATGATAGCCGTCGTCCCTGCGCCCTGTGACGTGCAGCGCGAGATTAATCTTGGCCGGTGCCACACGATGAACAGGATGACGAACCAGAGTGGCGGCCTCAGCAAAATGATGCATTCAGGAAAGCAGAATTAATCTTTTTTGACGTAATATTCGCCGGTCTTCGGGTCCTGAACGAGCGTGCCATGAGCGCGGTTCTGCGCTTCTTTTTCTGCCCGGCGTACGCGCTGGGTAACGCGTACCGCTTCGCGTTTGAACGAACGATAGCCGTACCAGGCGGCAGCGATGATCAACAGCAGAAAGATAAGCTGGGGCATGGCCTCTAGTCCTCAGGCTTGCACAAGATCCCGAAAATGCCATTTCGGGATCACGCAGGGAAAAGTCTTGGCGAGCAGCATAACACTGATCCACCCATTTATGCATCATATCATGGTGAAACGATGGAATTCAAAGCCCATATCGCGCCCAGAGTGCTTTTTCTTCGGCAACCGACAGTAAGCCCTCACCAAGATTGGCGGCAATGCTGGCTGGATCAAGACCCATGCCGAGGCTCATTTCGACGCCCGGTGCCTTGCGTCCGAGCAGGCCGCGTTTTGGCTCAATGAGTTTGAGCTTCACCTTGTCCCCATAGGTTTTGCGCAAGAAGCTGCGCATATCGCCAATCCCATCGATAAGGCCGATCTCCTTGGCCTTTATGCCGGTCCAGAACATGCCGGTGAAAAGATCAGGATCATTTGCAAGCTTGCTTCCGCGACGTTCCTTGACCATGTCGATAAAGGTCTCGTGGATTTCAAGCTGAAGCTTCTTCAAGCGATCAATATCTGCCTTTTTCTCGGGCTGGAACGGGTCAAGCACGGCTTTATTCTGGCCAGCGGTATAGACACGGCGCTCAACGCCGATCTTTTTGAGCAGTTCCGGAAAACCGAAAGATGCCGAAACGACACCGATAGAACCGACGATCGAAGAGGGGTCAGCAATGATTTCGTCGCCTGCAAGCGCGATCATATAACCGCCTGATGCGGCAGCATCCTCGACGAAAATGAAAACACGTTTCTGATGTTCATCGGCCAGATCGCGAATGCGACGATAAATCAGGCGCGACTGAACGGGAGAGCCGCCGGGTGAGTTGACAGAAATCGCAACCGCCGGTGTTTCCTTGTCGGTGAACGCCTTTTCCAGCACGCCTGCTGCGGTGGCAAGCGAGAGTGCTGGCCGGAAAGACGAGCCGCCCGTCATGATGGCGCCATGCAGGCGCACCACGGGGATCTCAATTTCTTTTTTGCGAAAACGACGCGGAATGAAACGGGTCAATATTCCGGACAAATCAAACTCCAGTTGAAAAAGCTTCTTCATTCAAATGTAGAAATCAATCTTGGAAATACAAAGAGAAATGCCCGGAAAATTGTTCCGGGCATTTATGGCGTATTACTTTTTCGGCTTTGTCAGCATCCTAAGCATGACGTAGCCGCATAGTGCCGACAAGGCGGAGCCGGTGAGAACCCCGATTTTCGTTTCCGCTTGCAACAGTTCCGAGGGGAACGACAAAAGGCCGATGAAGATGCTCATTGTGAAGCCGATGCCGCACAGAACTGCAACTCCATAAAGCTGAGCCCAGCTCGCACCCATTGGTTTTTGTGCCAGCCCTGACTTGATCGCAAGCCAGGCTGCGCCGAACACGCCAAACTGCTTGCCGACAAACAGACCAAGCATGATGCCGAGCGGTAGCGTATCAAAGATGATGGAAGGGCTCATCCCGGCAAAGGAAATACCGGCATTGGCAAAGCCGAACACGGGCACGATGAAGAACGCAACTGGCTTTGCCAGCGCATGTTCCAGGATATGGAGCGGCGAGCTCATATCATCTGGCTTGGCTTTGGCAGGCTTGAGCGGGATCATCAGTGCTGCCACAACGCCTGCGACAGTCGCATGGACACCGGAATTGAGCACGAAGAACCACAGTACGGCCGCACCGATCAGATAAGGCAGCAGCCTGGCTACGCCGAGGCGGTTCATGGCAAACATCACCGCAGCCGTTGCAAATGCTGCGCCGAGATAGGGCATGGAAATTTCGGCCGTGTAGAAAATCGCGATGATGACCACGGCTGCCAGATCATCAAGGATTGCGAGCGTTGCCAGAAATACCTTGAGGCTTGAAGGCACGCGTGAACCCAGCAGCGATAATACACCAAGCGCAAAAGCAATGTCGGTGGCAGAGGGTACAGCCCAGCCGCGTGCTTTTTCCGGGTCGCCATAGTTGAATGCGACAAAGATCAGAGCGGGGAGAACAACGCCGCCCGCAGCGGCAATCCCCGGCAACATGCGATTGGGCCAGCTTGCAAGCTGGCCATCGAGAAACTCTCGCTTGATCTCAAGCCCGACCAGCAGGAAGAAGACAGCCATCAGCGCATCATTGATCCAATGCGCAAGACTGAGTGGTCCGATGTAAAGATGCAAAGCTTCGAAATACGCCTTTGAGAAAGGCGAATTCGCAACGATGAGTGCAAGGGCTGCGGAAAGCATAAGGACGATGCCACCAGCCGATTCACTATCAAGAAAGCGGCGCATGATGGAAATGGGACGGGCGGGCTTCGGATGAGACGTCATTGTTTTCTTTTTAGGTTGTTTCCGGGTTTTCTTTTCAGGTTATTTCCGGAGCGTCTACTTCGTAGAGCATGAGATTTCGATCCGTTATGCCCAGCCTTGGCCACTCGGAACGCCAGTCTGCTATGTGGCCAGAAGTGAAATGTTTGTCCAGTGAAACCCGGTCCTGCCAGAGTTCTTTTACATGGATGAGGCCGGTATCCAGAATGTCCTGAGCATAAGAATATTCAATGCAGCCACTTTCAGCGCGACTTGCTTCGATCATGCGCTGCATTACAGGGCGTGCTTCGTCTAATTTTTCGGCCAATATTCGCACGGTTCCGACGATGAGCAGCATGTCTTCAATTTTCCACTTTATATTGTTTGCAGATCCGGCCTGGTGAGGTTCGATAGGTACGGAAACCGATCGCTTCGTAATAAGCGAGCCCGATGTCGTTGTCGTCGCCGATACTC
>Ga0308158_10004655_pt1 | contig 11515 bp, 10 predicted proteins | sample PhyBR2_FD_201038 | JGI IMG/M metagenome (GOLD analysis project Ga0308158, IMG submission 201038) | Phyllosphere microbial communities from UC Gill Tract Community Farm, Albany, California, United States - DLSLB.R2 | ecosystem: Host-associated > Plants > Phyllosphere > Unclassified | place: USA...
CGCTGGCCGAAGTGGTCAAGGCGATGAACTCGATCGGCACCACCCCGCAAGACTTGCTGGCCATCCTGCAAGCGCTCAAGGCCGCCGGTTCGCTGCGCGCCGAGCTCGAAATCATCTAAATCGGGAGACACGCCATGATCGCCTCGCCCAACCTTGACCAGACCAGCAAGCTCGCGCTCGACACCAACAGCCTCAACGGGCTGAAGAACAGCGCGAAAGCCGGCACGCCGGCCGCCATGAAAGAGGCGGCGACCCAGTTCGAGGCGATGTTCATCAACATGATGATGAAGAGCATGCGCGATGCCACGCCGCAGGAAGGCATGACGGACAACCAGCAGACCAAGACCTTCACGACGATGCTCGACCAGCAGACCAGCCAGAACCTGGCCAAGCGCGGCGTCGGCCTGGCCGACGTGCTGGTGCGCCAGCTGAGCGCGAACCAGATGGGGCAGCAGGCGCTGGCCATCGGCGCCGATGGCATGGGCGGCGACGCCGCCGCTGGCGCCGGCCGCCTGACGCCGTCGCTGAACAACGCCGCGGCCCTGTACGGCAATGGCGCGGCGCTGGGCGTGGGCGCGGCGGGCAATGCGGTATCCGGCACTGCCGCCAGCAAGGCGCCGCCGCTGCCGGCAACGACCGAGACGGGCCGGGTCCAGGCGCCGCACGTGCGCGCGTTCCAGGAAAAACTGCACGAGCACGCCCATGCGGCCGAGCAGACCACCGGCGTGCCGGCCAAGTTCATGCTGGGCCAGGCTGCGCTCGAGACCGGCTGGGGCAAGCGCATGATCAGGAATGCCGATGGCAGCAACAGCAACAACCTGTTCGGCATCAAGGCCGGGGCCAGCTGGAAGGGCAAGGTCGCCACGGCCGTCACCACCGAATACGTGAATGGCAAGCCGCAGACGAAGGTCGAGAAATTCCGCGCGTACGACAGCCCGGCCGATTCGTTCCGCGATTACGCCAACATGATCGCGAAGAATCCGCGTTACGAAAAAGTCATCGGCAGCAGCGACGCGGCCACCTTTGCCCAGGGCCTGCAGCGCGCCGGCTATGCAACCGATCCGAATTACGCGGCCAAGCTGACCCGCCTGATCAAGAATTCGCTGGCGTAACGGTCGCGTGCGCCCATTGACGCCATTCTTATGTCAGCCGACCGTCAAGTTTTTTGAAAAACTGCCGTTGACTGTACTGTCACAGAGAGAAAAAAATTATGTCAGGTAGCCTCCTCGCCATCGGTAAGACAGGGTTGTATGCAGCACAGGCAGCCCTGGCCACGACCGGCCACAACATCGCCAACGCGAACGTGGCGGGTTTCTCGCGCCAGACCGTGGTGCAGGCCACGTCGGCCGCGCTCGATACCGGCGTCGGCTTCCTCGGCACCGGGACCGAGATCGCGCAGATCAAGCGCTACAGCGATAATTTCCTGAACACGCAGGTGCGCTCCGCGCAGGCCAGCACCAGCGGCCTGGAGTCGTACTATTCGCAGATCAAACAGATCGACAACCTGCTGGCCGACACCACGTCGGGCCTGTCGCCGGCGATGCAGGGTTTCTTCAAGGGCGTGCAGGACATGGCCGCCAACCGCGCGTCGGTGCCGTCGCGCCAGGCGATGCTGTCGAGCGCCGAAACGCTGGCCACGCGCCTGCAAGACCTCGACTCGCGCCTTGGCGAAATCCGCAGCGGCGTGAATGGGGAAATCGAAGCAAGCGTTACCGCCATCAACACCTACGGTTCGCAGATCGCCAAGCTCAACGAACAGATTTCCACTTTCGCCTCGTCCGCGACGCGCCCGCCGAATGACTTGCTGGACCAGCGCGACCAGGTGGTGCTCGAACTGAACAAGTTCGTCAAGGCCACCGTCACGCAGGGCGACAACAGCAGCCTGACGATTTCAATCGGTAACGGCCAGCCGCTGGTAGTGGGCAACGACTCGTTCCAGCTGGCGGCGATGGTCTCGCCAACCGACCTCACGCGCCTGGAAGTGGGTTACCAGGTTGGCACGAAGGTGGCGGTGCTGCCCGATGGCGCGCTCTCCGGCGGCAAGCTGGGTGGCGTGCTCGAATTTCGGACCGAAACGCTCGACAAGGCCCAGAGCGCGCTCGGCAAGATCGCGATCGGCATGGCCTTCGAATTCAACGCGCAGCACCAGCTTGGCCTGGACCAGAACGGTAATCCTGGCCAGCCGTTCTTCAGCGTGGCCCCCGCCTTTGTGGGCGCCAGCATCAACAACGCCAAGGGCACCAATGCCAATCCGGCGGCCGAGCTGACCGCGAAGGTGACCGATCCGGGCAAGCTCAAGGACAGCGACTACGAAGTCACGTTCAACGGCACGAGCTACAAGATCGTGCGCCAGTCGGACAATGCCGAAGTGGGCACCGTCACGCCGGCTGCCGATGGCACGGCCACGTTCGAAGTGGACGGCGTCGAGTTCAATTTCAAGAACAATGCGCGCAACAAGGATACCTTCCTGGTGCGCCCGACCATCGACGGCGCGGCCAACTTCAACGTGCTGGCCAACGATGTGTCGCAGATCGCCGCCGCGGCGCCGATCCTGACCAGCATGCCGCTGACCAATACCGGCACCGCCAAGATCAGCGAAGGCAAGGTGTCCAAGGACTTCCTGACCGCGCCGGCGGCGCTGCCGGTCACGCTCGCCTTCGATGAAACCAGCGGCAACCTGACCGGCTTCCCGGCCGGCATGGTCACCGTGGTCAACAGCAAGGGCGAGTCAAGCCAGGTGAACGCCAATAACGTCAAGTTCGACAACGGCTCCACCTACAGCTTCGGCGGCGTCAGCGTCACGATGACGGGCAAGCCGGGCAACGGCGACAAGTTCACGATCGCGACCAACAGCAGCGGCGTGGGCGACACCCGCAACATCGCCGCGCTGGGCGAATTGCAGACCAAGAACATCTTCAACAACGGCACCGCGACGCTGACGTCGTCGTATGCGCAGATGGTCAGCCAGGTGGGCAACAAGACGCGCGAAGTGCAGGTCAATGCGCAGGCCGGCAACGCCTTGCTGGCGCAGGCCACCGGCGCCCAGGCCGATGTCTCGGGCGTGAACCTCGACGAAGAAGCCGCCAATCTCATCAAGTACCAGCAGGCCTATCAGGCGTCGAGCAAGGTCATGCAGATTGCCGGCACCATCTTCGACACGCTGCTGTCCATCAGCCGCTAACACAGCGAAAGAACATCATGCGTATCAGTACCGCGAACCTGTATGCCAACTCGACCAACCAGCTCAACACGCTGCAGGGCGCGCTCGCGCGCACGCAGATGCAGCTGTCGACCGACCGCCGCCTGTTGACCGCCGCCGACGATCCGGTCGCCTCGGCACGCGCGCTCGAAGTGAGCCAGTCGCAGGAAATCAACGCCCAGTTCGCCACCAACCGCAACAGCGCGAAGTCGTCGCTGGCGCAGGTGGAATCGACGCTGCAGAACACCGGGGACTTGTTGCAGGACATGCAGACCCTGGCCGTCTCGGCCGGTAATGCCACGATGCTGCCGAGCGACCGCGAAAAGCTGGCGACCGAACTCGAAGGCCGGCTGGCCGACCTGCTGGGCATCGCCAATACCGCCGACGGATCGGGCGGCTACCTGTTCTCGGGTTACATGACCACGACCCAGCCGTTCACCAGCACCCCCACCGGCGCCGCCTACCAGGGCGACCAGGGCGTGCGCCAGTTGCAGGTGAGCGATTCGCGCAAACTGCCGCTGTCGGCATCCGGCAGCGCCATTTTCGAGGCGATCCCGACCGGTAACGGCACGTTCCAGACCCAGGCTGGCAGCGGCAACACGGGCGCGGCGCTGATCTCGTCCGGTTCGGTCGTGGATCGCCAGGCCTTCAACAGCACCAAGTACGGGATCGAGTTTGCCGTCAGCACCGACACGCCGCCCGTGACCACGTATGCGGTCTACAACACGAGCAGCAATCCGAAAGCCCTGGTCAGCGACGGCAACGCCTATGAAGCCGGCAAGCAGATCACCTTTGGCGGCATGGCCTTCGACATCAAAGGCGCGCCGGCCAATGGCGATACCTTCAGCGTCGAACCGAGCCAGAAGCAGTCGGTGTTTACCACCGTGACCGACCTGATCGCCACGCTGCGCCTGCCGGGCGACGGCTCGGCCGGCAAGGCGGCACTGACCAATGGTCTGAACACGGCCATCGACAACCTGAAGAATGCGCACGACAACGTGCTGACGGTGCAGTCATCGGTCGGCGCGCACATGAAGGAACTCGACTACCTCGACAGCACCGGCGACGACCTGGACATCCAGTACGCCGCCACGCTCGACGACCTGGTGGGCCTCGACACCGTCAAGGCCATCTCGGACTTCTCGCAGCAGCAATTGACGCTGCAGGCGGCGCAGATGTCGTTCAAGACGATGTCGGGCCTGTCGCTGTTTAACTACCTTTGATTTTCGGCGCGACTTTCCCGTTCACCTTCGGTGGTTGCTTCGCGGCGCTGATCTCGGCGCCGCAATTCGTATCGGGCGCCTTGTCGACGTTAATCAACGGCAGCAGGGCGGCCAGCGGGTTGATCGCTGCCAGTGCCACGGCCGCGCCGGCCTTGAGCGCCAGCGGGCCGGCATGCGGGCCCACCTTCGGATCGGTAAACGTGCCGCGCGCATACAACGGCGTGCGCAGCGACAGGATGCGCGCGCCCTTCGTTTTCGGCCGCACATCCACGTCGAGCTTCTCGGTGGCCAGATCCACGTAGCCGGTCGCGTTCACCACTGCATCTTCACTGTCGAGCACGAAGCGATCGATATTCGCGCGGCCATTGCGCACCGTGGTGGTCGCCGCCACGCAGTTGAGCATGGTCTGCTTGTCACCGAAAATCTTGACGTAGACGGCATTGGCCACGTTCAGGCCCGCCAGTTCGAGGACGAACTGGCTGACCGTGCCCTCGGTCACCACGGCATTGATTTCACCCTGCGACGTGCCCAGCATGGCGGCCACGGTATTGCCCTTGCCGACCAGCGCGCCATCGCCATTGATTTCGCCGAAGGTCGCCTGCATCGATTGCAGCTTGGGGAACAGTTCACGGATCTTCACGCCGCGCGCCGCCAGCCGCGCCGAGGCGTCCAGCGTCTTCTCGCGACCGTCCAGCCGGATATTCGACGTGATGCGTCCGCCCGCCAGTGCAAAGCTCAGCGGGGTCAGCGTCAGGACCTTGTCCTTCATGCGGATCGTCGTATCGATGTCGCGCAGCGGAATGTTGGCAGTGCGCAGGATCTGCTTGCCCGTGAACTTGACCTCGGCGTCGAGCGCGCCCCATTTGGCCGTGTTGAACTGGTCGACCGGCAGGGCTTTGCCCGGCGCCGGCGCCTTGACCTTGCCTGCGGCCTTGGTGCCTTCGCCGGTGTCGGCGCCCACGGTCGGACCGAGGTCGGCCAGGCGCAGTTGCTGCGATGTCAGCGCGCCCGTCAGCAGCGGCCGCGGCTTGCGCTGGGCGTAGGCGAGCGTGCCGGCGATATCGCTGGCGCCGACCTTGCCGGTGAAATCCTTGTAGGTGAAGGTCCAGAACTCGCCGTCTTTCTTGCCCAGCAACGTGCCCTTGGTGGCATACGGCGGGGTTTCCGGCAGCAGCACGCCGGTCAGCCCGTACAGGTCGGCCATGCTGGCGCCGGCCAGTTGCATCTTCAATGCAAAGCCCGACAGCGAGCGCGGATCGCGGATGATGCCGCGCAGGCCGAGCTTGTTGTCACCGGCAGTGGCTTCCGCTTCGATCGGGAAGCTGGTGTTGTCGCCAGTGAGCGAGAGTACCGCGCCGGCCTTGCCGCCGCCGGTGATCTTTGCCTTGTTGTAGGTGCCAGCCAGGGTGAACGCCAAACCATATGGCGGCACGCCGACCGCGGTGGAGGCGCTCTCGCCGCCCTTGATCGAATCGGCGGTGGCGCGCAAATCAAGACCAACCGGCTCATCCATGTAGCGCACCTTGGCGCTGTCGAAGGCCAGGCGTTGCAGATCGACCTTCCATGCGGAAGGGCCATTGTCCTTGAAGGTCCACGAATTGCTGCCATCGGCGCGGCGCTGGACCGCGATGTCCGGATTGGCCAGGCGCAGGTCGGTGATCACGACATCCTTCGTCAGCAGCGGCAGGATGCGCACGCCGGCCTCGACGCGCTGGGCGGCGGCCATCTGCTTGCCGACCGTGCTCCAGGCAGGATTGCTCATGTAGACGTTATCGGCCGTGATATGCGGTTGCGGCACGAAACGCCGCCAGCCGGTCTCGCCGTTGCGATCACGCTGGAACCTGACGTCCAGGTCACCGCGGATGGCGAATTCGCGCCCGGTCGTCTCCGACACCTTGCGGTTGATGTACGGACGCAGCATGTTCCAGTCGAACAGCATGAGGAACAGGATTACTGCCACGGTGATGGCCAGCAAGATCCAACCGGTGATTTTGAGAGGTCTGGAAAGGGTCATTGTCGATCGTGCCCATGAGTGGGTCGGCGGCTGGCGCAGCGAGGCACCGGGATTGTCAGGCTAGCAGGGTCCAGGCAATATTGTTGGTTGGCTAAGTCGCACTACTGCACATTTAATTGGTATTTTTTTATGCTTGACGTCAGGTAAGGAAAAACTCAAGGCCACGCGCCATCGCCGGGAAGGTTGCCGCACCGTGGTCTTCATGCGCCAGCAGGTGGAACTGCACACGCGCCAGGGTGTTGGTCTGTTGCAGCCGCTCGCCCAGTTCGCGCGCGTTGTCGATCATCCGGCGCGCGGCGGCAATCGCGTCACGGCCCTGCAGCGGACCGTTCGCCGTTGACGGTTGTTCCAGCTCGCCCACGGCCAGCATCAGCGACGGTTTCGACGGCAGTGCAGCAACGCGCCGGCGAAAGCCTTCCATCCCGCCCAGCACCACGCGCTCGCCGTACCAGATCGACGGGCTGGCCGCCAGGTACGTCTGGAACATCGCCGGGCGGGTGAACAGTGCGTGCAGTGTGCACAGGCCGCCGTACGAATGGCCATACAGCGCCTGGCGCCCCGGGTCGAGCGGTGCCAGTGTCGCGATCAGCGGCTTGAGTTCGCGCTCGATAAAGTCGAGAAACAGGTCGGCGCCGCCTTCCTTCGCAGGACCATCTGCGCCCGACGGCGGCGTGTAGTCGCGCCCGCGCGCCATCCCGTAGTCGAACTCGCCCGGATAGCCGATGCCGACGACGACGGGCAGCGCAGTGCCCCGGCGCAGGATCGTGCGCGCCATCAGCGCCAGCGTGGGGAAGGTCGCATTGCCGTCGAGCGCGTAGATGACCGGATAGCCGGCCGGCGGGGGCGGGGTGGTCGGGATGCTGATGAAGATGCGGTAGGTCTGGCCGGTGATGGGCGAGGTGATGTCGCGTTGCCGGGCCTGGTGCAGCGTGGCGGGTTGCCAGTCAGCGGCGGCGCGGGCCAGGGGCGTGGCCATGACGGACAGGGCGGCAGCGGCGAGGATGCGGCGGCGCGGGAGAACAGTCGGAACGGCAGCAGGAGTGGCCATGCGCTTGATGAAAGATGAGAATGATTCTCATTGTAGCGCAGTGCGATGGCGCCGTTATCCGGGCGCGGGCACCACCGGCCTGGCCACCGGCTGCGCACCGGCCGTCCCCGGCTGCGGATTGCTGGCGCGCGGCAACGATCTGCTCACTTCGATGCCCTGGTTGAACAGGTTGACGATCGGCGCGCCGAGGTAGGGCAGTACCAGGCTCAGCGTCAAAAAGCCCACGCCCAGCGTGATCGGAAAGCCGATGCCGAAGATGTTTAACTGCGGCGCGGCGCGCGTCAGGATGCCGAGGGCGACCTGCGTGATCAGCAGCGCAGCGATGATCGGCATGGCGATCTGCAGCCCGGCCGAGAAGATGCGCCCGCCCCAGCGCACCAGTTCGAGCGCGGTGTTCGATGAAAACGGGGTGTCGGTAATCGGCATCGTGATGAAGCTTTCGGCCAGCGCCTCGAGCAGAATCAGGTGGCCGTTCACGGCCAGGAAGGCCATTGTCGCGACCAGTGCCATGAACTGGCTGATGGCCGACGAACGCCCGCGCGTGCTGGGGTCGAAGAACATCGCGAAACCCAGGCCCATGGTCTGGCTCGAGACCTCGCCGGCGTACTCGATGGCGGCGAATACGATGCGCATGGCAAAGCCCATTGCCAGTCCGATGATCATTTCCTTGGTCAGGATGAGCAGGCCCGCCCACGAGGTCGGGTCGGCCGCCGGCACGGCCGGCACGAGCGGGGCGATGACGATCGCCAGCAGGATGCCGAGCGAGACCTTGGCGCGCACCGGCACGCTGGCATTGCCGAACAGCGGGGCGGCAGCGATCAGGCCGAGAATGCGTGACAACGGCCACAGCAGGCCGGCGATCCAGGCATTCATTTCCGCCGAAGTCAGCGTCAGCATCAGGCGCCTCCGGGCGTGCGCACGCGGGCCTTAACCGATCAGGCCGGGAATACCCGTGAACACCTGGCGCATGTAATCCAGCATCACCGACAGCATCCACGGCCCGGCCACCACCAGCGTGACGAACACGCCGACCAGCTTCGGGATGAACGACAGCGTGGCCTCGTTGATCTGGGTCGCGGCCTGGAAAATACTGATGACCAGGCCGACGATCAGCGCCACCAGCAACAGCGGGGCCGACACCATCAGGGTCACTTCCATGGCCGTGCGGCCCATCGTCATCACGCTCTCGGGAGTCATCGCGCGGGCCCTCTAGTAGAAGCTCTGGGACAGCGAGCCCAGCAGAAGTTGCCAGCCGTCGACCAGCACGAACAGCATCAGCTTGAACGGCAGCGCGATGACGGCCGGCGACATCATCATCATGCCCATTGCCATCAGGACCGACGCCACCACCATGTCGATGATCAAAAACGGAATGAAGATCGCGAAGCCGATCTGGAACGCCGTCTTGAGTTCACTGGTGACGAACGCGGGAATCAGTACGCGCAGCGGAATGTCTTCGGGGCCCTGCAGCGCCGGGGAGCGCGAAATCTTGACGAACAGCGCGAGGTCGGATTCGCGCGTCTGCTTGATCATGAATTCCTTGAGCGGCACGGCGCCCCGGTTCATGGCCTCGGTCATCTGGATCTGGTTATTCTGCAGCGGCAGGTACGCTTCGCTGTAGATGCGGTCGAAGGTCGGCCCCATCACGAAGAACGTCAAAAACAACGCCAGCCCGACCATGACCTGGTTCGGCGGCGCGGTCTGGGTGCCGAGCGCCTGGCGCAGCAGCGAGAGCACGATGATGATGCGCGTGAAACTCGTCATCATCAGGAGCGCAGCAGGCAGGAAGGTAAGCGAGGTCAGCAGCAGCAGTGTCTGCACCGGCAGCGAATATGCGGTGCCGCCGTTGGGCGCCGGGCTGCTCTGGAATGCCGGGATGCCGGGCTGGGCCGCTGCGATCAGCGGCAGCAGGGCCAGGCCCGCGGCCAGCCACAGGTGTTTATGACGCATTGCGTTTGTCCATCGTGTTCTTGAGCCAGTCGGCGAAGCGTGTGGCCGGCATGTTGCCTTGCGCGGCGCCCGTGCCCGCGCCCAGGTCGACGTCCTGGCGCGGCATCGTGTGCAGCGCATTGACGCGCCCCGGTGCGGCGCCGACGACGATCCACTGGTCGCCCACCTCCACCACCATGATGCGTTCGCGCCCGCCAAGATTCAGTGCGCCGACCACGCGCAGGTTGGCCAGCCCGCCGCCCGGCTTGGGGCCGTAGCGCTTGAGCAGCCAGGCCAGGCCGATCAACAGGCCCAGCACGAGCAGCAGCGCGAAAATCGTTTGCAGCAGGCCCGCCGCGCCGGGGCCGTTCGACGCCGGCAGCGCGACTTGCGGCGCCGGGCGCATGGGGGCGATGGCAGGGGCAGTGGTCGTCGTGGATGGCGCTGGCGTCACCACGGTGCCGGCAGGGACGGCAGGCTCGGCAGGTACGACAGCATCGCCCGGCAGCGCGGCAACGGGCGGTGCAGTGACGGTGGGCGCGGTGGCTGGTGCCGGCACGGCGGGCGTGGCCGGCCGGCCAGTGGTGGTGTCGGTTGCCGGCGCTGCTGGCTGGGCCAGCGCGAGGGGCGCCGCCAACAGCAGCAGCGCCGCAATGGTCGTGAAATGGCTGGCGGCGACGCGGGGTGCGATCATTTATTGAGTTTGCGAATCCGCTCGGACGGCGTGATGATGTCGGTAAGCCGGATGCCGAACTTGTCGTTCACGACCACCACCTCGCCCTGGGCGATCAGGCAGCCATTGACCAGCACGTCCATCGGTTCACCCGCCAGACCGTCGAGCTCGACCACCGAACCCTGCGCCAGTTGCAGCAGGTTCTTGATGGCGATCTTGGTGCGGCCCAGTTCGACCGTCAGTTGCACCGGGATGTCGAGGATGAAGTCGATATCGTTCGGCGTTTCGTTGCGCGCGCCCTTGTTCGAAAAATCCTTGAACACGGCTGCAGCGGCCACCGGCGCGGCGGCTGCGGTGGACGTCTGGCGTTCGAGCGCTGCGGCTTCGGCCGCGGCCTGTTCGGCAATGGCGGCGCCCCAATCGTCGTCGATGTGTTCCTGGTCTTCCTGATTGTCGGACATGGTGTTCTCCTGTGCGGCGGGCGCTGCGCGCCTCGCCAATATACCGATTACTTGTTGAATGTGTCGCTGTTGGCGAGCAGCTTCTCGACCTTCAGCGCATATTGTCCGCTGAAGACGCCGTAGCTGCAGTCCATCACGGGCACGCCATCGACGGTGGCCTGCACCATCTCGGGCACCACGATCGGGATCACGTCGCCGATTTTCATGTTGAGGATTTCATCGAAATTTGCCTTGCCGTGGCCCAGCACCGCGACCAGTTCGACTTCGGCGACCTGGATCTGCTGCGTCATCAGGCGCACCCAGCGCTTGTCGACTTCGAGTGCCTCACCCTGCAGGCTCGAGGTCAGTGCATCGCGGATCGGTTCGATCATCGAATACGGCATGCAGAAGTGGATCTGGCCCGACACCGAGCCCAGTTCGACCGTGAAGGTGCACGACACGACCACCTCGTTTGGCGTGGCGATGTTGGCGAACTGCGTGTTCATCTCGGAACGGATGAACTCGAACTCGACCGGAAATACCGGCTCCCACGACTTGGCGTACGCCTCGAACACGATATCGAGGATCCGCATGATGATGCGCTGCTCGGTCTGCGTAAAATCGCGGCCCTCAACGCGGGTGTGAAAGCGTCCGTCGCCGCCGAACAGGTTGTCCACCAGCAAGAACACGAGGCCTGGATCGAGCACCATCAGCGCCGTGCCGCGCAGCGGCTTCATATGCACCAGGTTCAGGTTGGTCGGAACGACCAGATTGCGGATGAATTCGCTGTACTTGGATACCCGCACCGAGCCGACCGATACTTCGGCGCTGCGGCGCAGGAAGTTGAACAACCCAATCCGCAGATACCTGGCGAAGCGCTCGTTGATGATCTCGAGCGTCGGCATGCGGCCGCGCACGATGCGCTCCTGCGTTGCCAGGTTGTAGGTGCGGACCCCCGAGGTGTCTTCAGGCGCCGAGATGTCGTCCTG
>Ga0308158_10004656_pt1 | contig 11513 bp, 10 predicted proteins | sample PhyBR2_FD_201038 | JGI IMG/M metagenome (GOLD analysis project Ga0308158, IMG submission 201038) | Phyllosphere microbial communities from UC Gill Tract Community Farm, Albany, California, United States - DLSLB.R2 | ecosystem: Host-associated > Plants > Phyllosphere > Unclassified | place: USA...
CGGCCTGGGTACCCCAGTACACCTGATGGGTGCGGCACCACTGGCGCGCGGCGCCATTGCGGTATTTGCCAGCTGGCACCAGATCACAGACAACTATTGCATCCAGGCCGGCGCCGGCATTGAAATGTCCGGTAATTTGCCCGCTGGTCATGGCAATATGGCCGACCGTGGCGTGCAGCGGCCAGCAGATGCCGGGCAGGGTCAAGGGCAGTTTCATCAGGCGTATCTCTCCTTTTTGATGCCAGCCACCGGCGTGGCCAAGGTCGTGGCGCGCACCATAGCCACGCGCCCGGGTGAAAAATCGCCTACAGTGGTGGTCATGGCTGGTCCTCTCGTCACATGGCTGAGCGGTTCAGGCAAGCTTAGTGTTTTTTTAATGCGCACGGCGCACAATCAGACCATTTTTTACATGAAGGAGTCAAGATGGGATTATTCGACCAACTGGCAGGACAAGCTATCAACGCCCTGGGCAACAAGGCCGAAGGCGCTGGCGGGCATTCAGCGCTGATGTCTGCGGTGATGGACCTGATCAACCAGCACGGTGGCGTGGCCGGCCTGCTGCAAAAATTCCAGGAAAGCGGTCTGGCGCCACAGGTAGCCAGCTGGATCGGCGCCGGCGCCAACGCCGTGCTGTCGAGTGAGCAGGTCAAAAGCGTACTCGGCGCCGATGTGATTGCACAGATTGCCGAGAAAACCGGGCTGGCGCCGGACACCGCATCAAGCGGCCTGGCCGCATTGTTGCCGCAACTGGTGGACCATCTGACGCCCAATGGCCAGCTGCCGGAAGGCAATGACCTGGTCGGCCAGGGCCTGAATATGCTCAAAGGCAAGTTCTTCGGCTGATCCCGAACCAGAACTCAGGCTGCCGCCCTCATCGACAGGCGCGCGGTGGCGCCTTCGACCAGGCTGGGCCGGTACTGCCGGCCTTCCATGGCGCCGCCGCGCCGCGCCATCAGCTGTTCGAGCATGCCAACCGCATCGCTGGCCATCTGCTGAACCGGCTGGCGCAGGGTCGTGATGTTATAGCTGAGCCAGCTTGACGCTTCGAGTGCATCGAAACCGGCCACCGACATCTGCTGCGGCACGCTAATACCCAACTGCTGGCGTGCCGTATCGAGGCAGCCGATGGCCATGATGTCGTTACCGCAAATCACGGCGTCCGGCACCCGGCCCAGGCGGTCAATCACTTTGCGCAGGCCCAGGCCGCCACTGGCGTAGTCATAGTTGCCGCTGACTACGATGGGTGCCGGCAAACCCAGTTCAAGCAGGCGGTCGAGCATGCCGGCCTTGCGCTCCTGCGCCACCGGCGAATCGCCAGGACCATCGATAATGGCAAACTGGCGGTGCCCCGATTCGGCCAGGCGCGATACCAGCAGGCGCGCCGCTTCCGCCTGGTCGCACAGCACGGCATGCACGGGCTGCTCGCGCGAGCGGCGGTTGAACAGCACCAGTGGCACGTCGCGGCGCGCAAATTCGGCAATCTGCTCGTCCGACAGGCAGGCGGCGACGATTGCGCCATCGACCTGGTACTGCCAGACATCGCACAGTACTTTGCTGATATCGGTTTCGCGTTCCAGCGTAAAGAGCAGCAGGCGCTTGCCCTGGCGGGCAATCTGCTCGCTCAGGCCGGACAATACCTGCGGGTAATACAGATTGGCCAGATGGGAGACGATCACTGCCACCAGGTTGGATCGGCGCGTGATCAGGCTGCGCGCAGCAGCGTTGGGGATATAGTCGAGTTCGGCGGCGGCCCGCATGACCTTGGCCTGGGTGGCCGGCGACACGCTGGCGCCAGGCTTGAAGCAGCGAGAGACAGCCGACTGCGATACGCCGGCCAGGCGTGCAACATCATATGAGGTGACGCGGCGGCCATTGCCCGCTGCGGCAGGTTTGGCTGGCGTCTCATGGATCAAGTTTTTACGCATTGTATAGGTCAAGCACCTGTCTCAAGGTCCTGCTGCGGGCCCGGGCGGAACTGGCGACCGGATCGAAGGGTCGAGGATAACGCAAATTATTGCCGTATTGCAAGAGTGCTCTGTTGAAAACGTACTATTACGCATGTCAGGATACTAACGCCGGCAATTCCGGCACTGCCAGGAGCTTGTTGTCTGCTGCAACACATTGCAGCGGCGGTTGTTGGCCTTTTTCCACCCGCACCGTATGCAGTTCTGCTAAACTAACGCCCCTTTATTCACGGAAGGTCGACATGGACCATGCTTGCGGTGTTGATTTCGGTACGTCAAATTCCACGGTAGGGTGGGTGCGTCCCGGACAGAGCGCCATGCTCAGCCTGGAAGACGGCAAGACGACCCTGCCGTCGGTGGTGTTCTTCAACGCCGAGGACGAAGAAGTCAGCTATGGCCGCGCAGCGCTGGCCGGCTACCTTGCCGGCTATGAAGGCCGCCTGATGCGTTCGCTCAAAAGCCTGCTCGGCACCAGCCTGATCGATGGACAGACCGAAGTGGCAGGGCGCGCCTTGCCGTTTCGCATGTTGCTCGCGCAGTTTATCGGCGAAGTCAAACGCCGTGCCGAGCAGTCGGCCGGCCGCGAATTCAGCTCGGCCGTGTTTGGCCGCCCCGTCTTCTTTATCGATGACAACCGCGAGGCCGACCAGCTGGCGCAAGACACGCTGGCCGAGATTGCCCGCTCCGTCGGCTTCAAGGATATTGCTTTCCAGTTCGAGCCGATTGCCGCTGCCTTCGACTACGAGTCGCAAATTGCGCGCGAAGAGCTGGTGCTCATTGCCGACATCGGCGGCGGTACTTCGGACTTCTCGCTGGTGCGCCTGTCGCCCGAGCGGGCCAAAAAAGCCGAGCGGCGCGACGATATCCTGGCCACTGGCGGCGTGCATATCGGCGGCACCGATTTCGATAAATACCTGAGCCTGTCGTCGGTGATGCCGCTGCTCGGCTACGGCAGCCGTCTCAATAACAATAGCGAAGTGCCGTCGAGCTATTACTTCAACCTCGCTACCTGGCATACCATCAACCTGGCTTACACCAAGAAAATTGCGGTGCAGCTGGCCGATGTCTGCCGTGACGCGCGCGAGCAGGGCAAAATGAAGCGCCTGCAAAACCTGATCGAAGACCGCGCCGGTCACTGGCTGGCCATGAAGGTGGAAGAGGGCAAGATTGCGCTGTCGGACGCCGAACAGGTGCAGCTTGAACTGGACCGTTTGTCGCCGGCGGACAGCCTGCTGCTCCAGCGCAGCCAGTTCGACGACGCCATCGGCCATCTGTGCGGCTCGGTCGAAGAGACGGTGCTGCGCCTGCTGCGCGACGCCGGCGTGACACCCGACGCCGTCGATACGGTATTCTTTACGGGCGGCTCGAGCGGCGTGCGCTTGCTGCGCGAGAAGATTGCTGCTGTGGTGCCGTCGGCGCGCAAGGTCGAAGGCGACCTGTTCGGCAGCATCGGCGCCGGCCTGGCGCTCGATGCGGTACGCAAATTCGGCTGATCCACCCGCGCAAACCTCAAGGAAACGTCATGCATGCCTTTGACAAACCGATCGTGATGATCGACTTCGAGACCACCGGTTTGTCGCCGGAGATGGGCGACCGCATTACCGAGGTGGCGGCGCTGCGCATCGAGGACGGGCGCATTACCGACCGCTTTGTCACGCTGGTCAATTGCCAGGCGCGCATACCGGCTTTTATTACCGGCCTGACCGGCATTACCCAGGCCATGGTCAACCGCGCGCCGCCGGTGGCCGAGGTGGTGCCGCAGTTGCTGGACTTTATCGGCAGCGATGCCTTGTCGGCCCACAACGCCAGCTTCGACGAGAAATTCCTGCGCGCCGAAAGCGCACGCCTGCAGCTGGCGCCCGCGCACCAGGCGCTGGTGTGCTCGCTGAAACTGTCGCGCCGCGTGTTCCCAGGCCTGGCCAGCTACAAGCTGGGGCTGCTGTCGAGCCAGCTGGGCATCGCCTTCAAAAGCGCGGCCCACCGGGCCGAGTCCGATGCCGAAGTGGCGGCGCAGGTGCTGATTCATATCGGCCGCCATCTGCGCAGCACCTATGGCATCGCCGACGTGGACGCCGAGGTGCTGGTGGCGCTGAACAAACTGGCCGCGGCCAAGGTGCCGCAATACCTGCAGAAACAGGCCAGCCGCGCCTGATTCCCGGTGACGCAAACGCGTCAAAAGAATGGCATTTTGTTATGGCGTTTGAGTTCGCTCAAGCCCGTGCAGCATATCGTCTCTACAATCGGGATCATGATCCAACCGGATTGATGTCGCCGTGCACGGGAGGGGGCGATGGACCATCGCGATGCTGCCGCGGACAGCCAGCAGGCCTATCGCTGGTTTCGCGCCGCCGCCGAACAAGGCAATGCCTACGCACAATTCAATCTCGCTCTGCTATATCGACGTGGCGAAGGTGCGCCGCAGGACGACGCGCGCGCCTTTGCCTGGCTGCGCCTGGCCGCGCTGCAGGGTCTGGCGTTTGCGCAAAACCATCTGGGCGCCATGTATTACCACGGGCGCGGCGCGGCGCAAAGCGACGTTGACGCCGTCCTGTGGTTTCGCCGCGCCGCCAGGCAGGGCGACGCTACGGCGCAGCAGAATCTGGCGCAGATGTACCGCAAGGGGCGCGGGGTAGCGCAAAGCGATGAGCTGGCGCTGGGCTGGTTCCATCGCGCCGCCGAGCAGGGCGTGGCCAGCGCGCAGTCGCAGCTGGGCATGGCCTATGCGCAAGGCCTGGGCGTCAGCCGCAACGACGCGCTGGCGCTGGCCTGGTTGCGCAAGGCTGCGCTGCAGGGCGACGCCCAGGCGCAGTTCCATCTCGGCCTGGTTTTCCAGCGCGGCCAGGGCGCGCAGCAAAGCGACAGCCAGGCGCTGGCCTGGTTCCGCCAGGCCGCAGCGCAGGGCCTGGCAGTGGCGCAGCGCGAACTGGGGCTTGCCTATGCACGTGGGCAGGGTGTGGCCGCCGACCAGCAGCGCGCCCACGCATGGCTGCAGCGCGCAGCCGGGCAGGACGACGCCGAAGCCCGGTTCCAGCTGGCACGCATGCTGACGCCAGGCCAGGGTGCGCCGCGAGACGACACCACGGTCCGTTCCGACATGGGGGGCTCGCTGGTGACCCAAGGCGGCGAGCGTGCGGCCGCTTGCGCGCAGCAGCTGAGGCACCAATGGCAGCGCCTGCATTTTCCGCTGGCGCCGGGCAAACATTGAACGGCTCTCCCGTGTTTTGCCCCCTCGGCTTGCCATGCGATAATCAGCTCGTCAATTATGGCGGCATGGTGAAAGGACGGGCATGGGCAGTCAGGAAAGTACGCAGCAAAAGCGCACCGCATCGGAACAGAAAGTAATTGACGATATCGCCGCATATGGCTGGCACTGCGTGCACATTGTTGCCGATGACAGCGGCCCCGCCTACTCATTTACCATCGGCGCCTGGCACAGCTACCGGCAGCCCGAACTGCTGATCATGGGCTTGCCGCACGATCCAGCCAGGCAAATCCTGGCGCTGGCCATCGAAGCGCTGCGCAGCGGCGACATCACCGATTTGAATGCGCCCACCAGCGCCTTGCTCATAGGGCACGACTGCGTCTTTGTACGGGTGCCCGAGACCCATTATCATGAACATGTCGGCTATGCCCGCTGGTATTACAAGGGCAATGATTTTCCGCTTTACCAGATCGTCTGGCCGTCGCGTGAAGGTCGCTTGCCGTGGCAGGCGCCGGCTGACGCGTCCTATCTGGCGCAGCAACCCTTGCTTGGGCCTGCCCCATGAGCCGCCCCAGCACGACTTTTGTCACCGACACCGCCACCATGTGCGTGTTCGACCCCGTTGGCCTGCTGCACAAGCTGGGCGACAGCGCCGACTGGTGGAGCTTGCCTGAAGCCGAGCTCGACGCCGTCAATGCAGGTCAGGCCGCGTTTCTGAACCTGGGCAGCGATGGCGCCTACACCGTGCAATTGCACGAGCAGATCGACGAACCGGTGCTGGCAGTGAACCTGGCCGTGGTGTCGGGGCGCGTCTTTATTGGCGCCGCTGAAGAAGTGACGGCCGACGGGCTGGAACCGGAAGGTGCTTTCGGCGGCATGTTTGTCTCGCTGCCGATTGGCAGCTACACGCTGCTGGCGCGGCGCGAAGCCAACACGATTGCGCTGGCGCTGGTGCCGGCCGAGAGCTGCAGCAACGGCTTTCCTGAGCTGCTGCGCTTGTAGAGCTCAGGCATCGGGCCGCGGCCTGGCCCCCTGGCGGCGGTCGATAAACAGGCTGTTGCCGTGGATTTTCTTGGCCTGTTTCTTCGCTTCCGCAGCCTGCGTGGCGATCTGGTGGTGCGTGTAGTACTGGTGCGCCTCGACCTTGATGGCGCCCAGTGACAGGCTGATCAGCGAATAAAACACTTTCTTGCCCTGGCGGTCTTCGCTGATATAGCCACCGCGTTCGCAATCGTCCTGGCTGTAAAAATCGAGGATGGCGCTGGAAAATTCGTCCAGCATTGCCTGGCAGCGTGTTTCCCAGTCCTCGCTCTGGAACAGAATCATGAAATCGTCGCCGCCGATGTGGCCGATAAAGTCGCGGTCGGGATCGCAATGGCGGCTCAGCAGCTCGCCCGTGAGCTGGATCACGTCGTCGCCCTTGCGGTAGCCATACACATCATTGAATGGCTTGAAATGATCGAGGTCGCAATAGCAGACCCAGAAGCGGCTGCCGCTGTGCAGGAGGCGGTCGATATGCTCGTTGATCGGCACATTGCCCGGTAGTTGCGTCAGCGGATTGGCGTAGCGCGCTGCATTGATCTGCATCTGCGTGATTTCGCGCATCAGATCGTGGCCGCGCCCCATGCCCAGGTAGCGGCCATTTTCGGTAATGATGAAGCCATTGAACAGATGATGCGCGTCGGACTGCACCATGGTGTAGCTCAGTTCCTGCAAGCTTGTCTCATGGTCGGCGATCAGCGGCTGGCCATCCATGAACTGGCTGCATGACTTCTTGCCGTACAGTTCGCGCTGGTAGGGGCGCGCAAAGTGGTCGATCATGTCAAAGCGGTTGATCAGGCCCAGCGGTACGCCCTGGTCCACCACCGGGATCACCATCAATTTCGGTTCCCTGGCAAACAGCTCATAGACATCGTTATTGCTTTTGTCCGATGACACCGTCACCACATGCTGCAGCAGCTTGCGGATGCTGGCGCTGTTCTTTTCCAGGCTGCTGCGCTGCGGATAGACGGCAACGCCATGGCGTCCCAGTGCCTGCACCACCTCGGCCGGCAGCGCCCGCGCCGGTACGGCATTCGGCCGCCCCAGATGATAGCCCTGGCCAAAGGTCACGCCCAGGTCGCGCAGCACCAGCAGTTCGGTCTGCGTCTCGATGCCTTCGGCAATGACCAGTGTGCCCGATTTCTCGGCAATTTCCTGGATCGAGCGCACAAACTGCAGCTTGACCGGGTCATGGTTGATGCCCTGGATAAAGTGCATATCGATCTTGACGTACTGCGGACGCAGTTCGGACCACAATCGCAGGCTGGAAAAGCCTTCGCCCAGATCGTCGATGGCGATCTGGAAACCCATATTGCGATAATGCCGGACTGCATCGCGCATCAGTTCGTAATCATAGGTGGGCTGGTTTTCCGTCAGCTCGATAATCACGCGGTCCGGGTTAATGCCGATCTGTTCGATGTATTCCAGCGTGCCGCCGTGGCGCGCATTGCGCAGCAGCAGGCATTCCGGACTGACGTTGAGAAACAGCTTGCCGGGAAGGTCGAGTTCGGCAAAACGTTCGAGCACCACCTGGCGGCACAAATGCTCGACCTCCTGCGTCAGACCACTGGCGCGCGCCACCTTGAACAAATTCATCGGCGCATGCAGCGGGCTGTCTGACGGCCCGCGGATCAGCCCCTCATAGCCGATAATGTCGCCGCTGTGCATCTGGATAATCGGCTGGAACAGCGCCGTCAGCTTGCGTCCAGCCACGATATCGAGCAGATCCGCCGTCGGGTCTGCCGCCATTGCCGGCGTTTTCAGGTAGGCGACATTGGCTGGCAGGGGAAGGTCCGACATGGGTACGGGCGTAGGCATGACGGCGCAAAGAGCTAGGTTGGGCATGAACAGTGGGGGAGGCAGCAATCTGGCATGGCAAAGTCGCAAGCCATGGTCTATTGCTCATCATAAATGTCATTTATGACGGCTTGATGAAATGCATAAATTACGAGCAATATTTCTTGGCTGGCTGTCATACTTGCGCTGCCGTCATTTAGATGATGATCCTTACTCGATGCCGAATTAAAACCGGCGTATTGCCCGGATAACTGTGCATTAAAAGTTGTAATCCACGTTATGATTTACTTTGGCGAAAGCCAACATGGGCAGCGCCGGCGCAAGACCAGCTTGCCATTCGAGTATCCCCACAATGAGACGAACAACCCATGCAATTACGTAGTGCAACCCTCATCCTCAGTCTGCTGGCCGCATTTGGCGGCAATGCCATGGCCCAATCCGCTTCTGCGCCTGCCACTGCGGCAGCATGCCCGGCCGGCGACGGCGCGCCCGTGATCTACCCGGTGACCAAAAAGGTCGACCAGCAGGACAGCTATTTCGGCACCACCATTGCCGACCCGTACCGCTGGCTGGAAGACGCCAACAGTGCCGAGACGCATGACTGGGTCGTCGCACAGAACAAGCTGACGCAATCGTACCTGGGCACCATACCCGAGCGTGAAGCGATCAAGCAGCGCCTGACCAAGCTGTGGAACTACGAGCGTTTCAGCACGCCAACGAAAGAGGGCGGCCGCTATTTCTTTACCCGCAATGACGGCTTGCAAAACCAGGCCGTGCTGTACACGGTGAAAAGGCTGACCGACGAGCCGCGTCTGCTGCTCGACCCGAACACCCTGTCGGCCGATGGCACAGTGGCGCTGGCCGGCACTTCGATCAGCCCGAACGGCAAATTCCTGGCCTACGCTACCGCTGCTTCCGGTTCCGACTGGAACGACTGGAAAGTGCGCGACATTGACACCGGCAAGGATTTGACGGACGAAATCAAGTGGGCGAAATTCTCTGGCGCTTCCTGGACCAAAGATAACGCTGGCTTCTTCTACAGCCGCTATGACGCGCCGAAGGAAGAGACCAAACTGGCCGATATCAATTACTTCCAGAAACTGTATTTTCACAAGCTGGGCACGCCGCAAAGCGCTGATGTGCTGGTGTTCGACCGTCCGGACCAGAAAGAATGGGCGTTTGGCGGCAGCCGCGTCAGTGATGACGGCAACTACCTGATCATCACCGCTACTCAGGGCACCGAGCGCAAGAACCGCGTGTTCTACAAGGACCTTCGCCAGAAGGACGCCAAGGTATTGGGCCTGCTGGAAGAGTTCGATGCGTCGTACGCGTTTATCGACAATGTCGGCCCGGTGTTCTACTTTGCCACCGACAACAAGGCGCCAAAGTCGCGCGTGATCGCCATCGATATCCGCAAGCCGCTGCCGGCCGACTGGAAAGAGATCGTACCGCAAAGCGAAGAGACGCTGGTGTCGGCCAATATCCTCAACAATCAGCTGGTGCTCAACTACCTGAAAGACGCGCAGACCCAGGTCAAGATCACCAGTCTCGACGGCAAGCTGGTGCGTGAAGTGGCGCTGCCGGGCATCGGCTCGGCTGGCGGCTTTTCCGGCAAGAAGAACGATACCGAAACGTTCTATTCGTTCACCAGCTTTACCACCCCGGCCACCATCTACCGCTATGACATGAAGAGCGGCAAGAGCACCGTGTATCGCCAGCCTAAGGTCGACTTCGATCCGACTGCGTTTGATGTGCGCCAGCAGTTCTTTACCAGCCGCGACGGTACGCGCGTGCCGATGTTCATCGTCTCGAAAAAAGGCATGAAGCTCGACGGCTCGAACCCGACCTATCTGTACGGCTATGGCGGCTTCAATATTTCGCTCACCCCAAGCTTCTCGGTGGCCAACCTGGCCTGGGTGGAAATGGGCGGCGTCTATGTGATGGCCAACCTGCGCGGCGGCGGCGAATACGGCGAAGCCTGGCACCAGGCCGGCACCAAGCTCAACAAACAAAATGTGTTTGACGATTTTATCGGCGCAGCGCAATGGCTGATCGATAACAAAGTCACCTCGCCAGCGAAGCTGTCGATCGGCGGCGGCAGCAACGGCGGCCTGCTGGTCGGCGCGGCGATGACGCAGCGTCCCGACCTGTTTGCCGCTGCCATCCCGCAAGTCGGCGTGCTCGACATGCTGCGCTTCCACAAATTCACCGTGGGCTGGGGCTGGGTGCCCGACTACGGTTCGTCCGACGACGCCGAACAGTTCAAGGCACTGGTGAAATACTCGCCGCTGCACAACCTGAAAGCGGGCGGCTGCTACCCGGCCACCATGATCACCACCGCCGACCATGACGACCGTGTGGTGCCGGCGCACAGCTTCAAGTTCGCCGCCGCCGCCCAGGCCGCGCAAGGCGGTGCCGCGCCAGTGCTGATCCGCATCGACAGCAAAGCCGGCCACGGTGCCGGCAAGCCAACGGCCAAGCAGATCGAAGAAGTGGCCGACCGCTGGGGTTTCCTGAGCCGCGCGCTCAAGATGACGCCGGCAGTGGCTGAGCCTGCCAAGGTGGCGGCGCAGTAAGCTGCTGATTGTGGGGTGTGAAAAGCGCGGGTGCGGTTGGCCCGCGTTTTTTTATGCGCTGTCACGACAAGACAGGATATTATCGACTTCAATGAAAAACTACCTGCACGTGCTGCTTGTTTGCCTGGCGACCACTTCCTTCCCCGTCCTGGCCGGTGAAGACTACCTGATCGCTCCCGACCGCATCGAGTGGGTCAGCGGTGCATTGTACGACGGCGTTTTCAGCGAAGAAACCCGTTTTCAGATGGAACTCGCCTACCAATTCCCGCCTGAGCGCGGCGGTGCTGCCGGTACCGTGTTGCACCCGTCGTATTGGTATCCGAAGTTCTACCAGGGTACCCCGATCCCGTTGGGAGGTTTCCATTACAAGGGTGATCCGCTGCGCCTGGTACGTAGCGTGCCGGCCGGAGACGGCTCCTGGCGCGATGAGGAATTTTTTACCGTCAATTTGGAGCCGGACAAGGCGGCTGGACATGGGCACTGGTATTCCCTACGTCTGAAGAAGGAACTGGACTTTACCCTGCAACGCGCCATTCTCTATAAAAGCGTGCTGGTGCGGCGTCCGTATCGCAACCGCACCACCGGGGAAGAAAGTGCTTACCCGTTGTTCGAGTATTCCGCATTGTTTCCGGTAGTAGGGCATGCCGTGGCCGACGCATGGATACGCGAGCAGGCGCTCAGCTGCGAAGCGGACCAGCAATGCCTCAATCGCGTGCGAGTCACCTGGAAGTCCGATCAGCTCTTGTCGCTCCACGCCTTGGTGGGGACCTACAACAAGGACGCCGCCCATAGTGACAGCCACGAGCTGACCCGGCACTATCAGCTCAAGGACGGAAATCTGACGCAGCTCGACTTTGCGTCCTTCATCAAGCCAGGCCGCGCCTGCCGCGCCCGCGTTTCCAGGGCAATTGTAGCGAGCTTGCGCGCGCAGCA
>Ga0308158_10004659_pt1 | contig 11508 bp, 5 predicted proteins | sample PhyBR2_FD_201038 | JGI IMG/M metagenome (GOLD analysis project Ga0308158, IMG submission 201038) | Phyllosphere microbial communities from UC Gill Tract Community Farm, Albany, California, United States - DLSLB.R2 | ecosystem: Host-associated > Plants > Phyllosphere > Unclassified | place: USA...
AGTCACCCTCGACGATGAACAGTTCGGACAGCGCGGGATCCTTTTCCTGGCAGTCGGCCAGCTTGCCCGGCAGGCCGGCGATATCCAGCGCGCCCTTTCGGCGGGTCAGGTCACGTGCCTTGCGTGCGGCTTCGCGCGCACGGGCGGCATCGACGATCTTGCCGGCAATGGCCTTGGCTTCGTTCGGGTTTTCCTGCAGGAACTCTTCAAGCTTTGCGCCGAAGGTGCTTTCCACCGCCGGCTTGACGTCCGAGCTGACCAGCTTTTCCTTGGTCTGGCTGGAGAAGCTGGGGTCGGGCACCTTCACCGACAGCACCGCGATCATGCCTTCGCGCATGTCATCGCCGGTCAGGCTGATCTTGGCCTGCTTGGCGACGCCGTTCTGCTCGATGTAGTTGTTGAGCGTACGGGTCAGCGCGGCACGGAAACCGGCCAGGTGGGTACCGCCGTCCTTCTGCGGAATATTGTTGGTGAAGCAGTACATCGTTTCCTGGTAGGAATCGGTCCACTGCAGCGCGGCCTCGACCACGATGCCGTTGGTTTCGCCGGTCACCGCGATCACGTTCGGATGCAGTGGGGTCTTCACCTGCGCCAGGTGCTCGACGAAGCTCTTGATGCCGCCTTCGTAGTGGTAGTCGTCGCGACGGCCTTCGCCGCGCTCATCCACCAAGGTGATGTTGACGCCGGAGTTCAGAAACGAAAGTTCGCGCAGACGGCGCGCCAGGATTTCGTAATGGAACTCGACATTGCCGTGGAACGCCTTCACCGACGGCCAGAACCGCAGCACCGTACCGCGGCGGTCACTGGTTTCCAGCTTGTTCAACGGGGTCAATGCAGCACCGTCGCTGTATTCCTGCTGGTAGTGGAAACCACCCTGGTAGATATCCAGCATCAGCTTCTGCGACAAGGCATTGACCACGCTGACGCCGACGCCGTGCAGGCCGCCGGAAACCTTGTAGCTGTTGTCGTCGAACTTGCCGCCGGCGTGCAGGACGGTCATCACCACTTCGGCAGCGGAGACTTCGCGGTCGAGCTTCTGGCTCATCTGCGCATGCTTGCCGACCGGGATACCGCGGCCGTTATCGGCCACCGATACCGAACCGTCGGCATGGATGGTGACCAGCACATTGTCGGCGTGACCGGCGAGGGCTTCGTCGATGGAGTTGTCGACAACCTCGAACACCATGTGGTGCAGGCCAGTGCCGTCATGGACGTCGCCGATGTACATACCGGGACGCTTGCGAACAGCCTCCAAGCCTTCCAATGCGGTGATGCTGTTGGCGTCGTAATTGCCGTTGTTGACCGGGGTGTTCTGTTCTTCGCTCATTGCGCTTGCCGTAGGCTCCGCAGGTCATGCGCCGTTCCGGGGAACAGGCATGAGAGATAGGGGATGACGTTCCGATTATACCTGCCGGGGGAACTTCCGCCCTGAAGGCTCAACTTGCGGCCTTGATGGTGCCATGTTCCACGTGGAACACAGCCGCCGGCTGCAGTTCTGCTTCCAGTGCGGCCGGTGTTTCGGTTGCCGTGATGAAGATCTGTGCCGGTGTTGCAGCCAGGAATTGCAGAACGCGCTGCTGGTGATTGCGATCCAGCTCCGAGCCAAGGTCATCCAGGGCGATTACCGGCCATTCGCCGCGTTGACTGGCGTAATCGTCTGCCTGACCCAACAAACAGGCCAGGGCAGTGAGTTTGGCTTGCCCGCGCGATAGAGCATCTCGGCCAGGGATCTGCGTGAAACCAACGCTCCAGTCGGCCCGGTGTGGCCCCACCGAGGTATAGCCTGCACTACGGTCGCGCTCACGGGCCAGCAACAACGCATCGCCCAGCGACATTTCGTGCCGGCGCCAGCCCGGCTGCAGTTCCAAGGCACTCAATTGCAGCCCAGGTGCAAGATCTGCAGCAATTGCGACCGCCCGCTCCTGCAGGCGTTCCAGATAGTGCTGGCGACGTGAGGTGAGAGGAGTTCCGGCTTCAGCCAGCTCCCAATCCCAGGCATCCAACTGTTTCCCGGGCGCGCCCATCTTCAACAGCGCATTGCGCTGCTTCAACGCCCGCGTGTAACGCCGCCACAGGGGAAGGAAGTCAGGTTCCACGTGGAACAATCCCCAATCGATGAAGCGTCGCCGGGGTTCGCTACCGCCACTGACCAACGCATGGCTGCCTGGTTCAAAGGTAACAACGGCCAACGCAGCGCAAAGATTGCCCAGTTGAGCCACATCTTCGCCGTCCAAACGGCCCTTCCAGGCCTGCCCACTGTGTCGTAGGCCGGCACGCCGCGTAGAAACGCCCAATTCTGCGTCGCTACGCTCCTGCCATTCGACAAAAACGTCCAGATTCTCGGCGCCTTTCTGCACCAGACCATCGCGCACGCGGCCACGGAAGCTGCGGCCGTAGGCCATCAGGTGCAGGGCTTCGAGCACGCTGGTTTTTCCCGCGCCATTGGCGCCGGTGATCAGATTGATGCCGGGGCGGGGGGCCAGTTCCACTGAATCGAACCGACGCACGCGGTTCAAGGCAACACGGACGATATGCATTGACGCTCGAAAGAAAGCACGACGCCAGCACGGGAGCCGTGGCTGGCCATGCGCAGCTTAAAGCATCCGTCCGGTTTGAGCAGGCCAAGCCTGCGCGCTACCATTCCCCCGATCCACACCACGTGGAACATCGCAAGATTTCTTCAAATCTGATCGATGGGCACGGCAGTACCGCTGCAGATTTCACGAAATCTCGCGCTTTCAGGGGCCGGTATAGGTCGGGGTACAAACCCTGTGTATAAGTTGGGCAATCTGTGGATAAATTTGGGGTTGAGAGCCCATCCAGGCCTTATCCACAGATATCCACAGGTTAGAAGCCCTGTTTTACAGGGGGTTTCGGCACCAATAACCTTTTCTAAAACAACAACTTAAACTAGTTTTACATAAAATCTGCTCCTACCATCACCACCAAGCTTTTGATTTATTCTCAGATTTAAAGCATAGAGCTGAGAAAACCGGCAACCAGGAAAGGCGAAAAGCCAGAGCTTTGAATCCTTCAATTCTGGTGCCTGGGATCCAGGCCTCCGCTTCAGATTTGAAGAAATCCGGGCCCGGCCCGATTTGAACTCCGAGCTCGCGCTGTCCTCTGTTCCAGACAACGCTTTCACAACTCCAGATTTCTTGAAATCTGATCCATCGCGCAGGGTTCCTGGCCTGGAATTTCAAGGTTCACGCTGTTGGCTCAAGTCCCGCGTTTGGACTTCGCGTTGGAATCAGCGAAAGCAGGGGGAAACTTGCGCGGCTTCAAGCGCTACGGATTCAATCCGGCTGCGCACAACCGCGATCTTCACCAACCAGGCGCGTTCCACAGCAAGGGATACGTTTGCAGGGTAGGGCTTGCACGGAGACCAAGCTTCTAGCTGCCACTGGAGCGATCGGGCAAGAACTTCAGGAGGGGACGTTATGCCCGTCGAAATCGCAGATCCGAGCGTTTGGCCGATTGAAGCCGGTATCTGGTCGCAACAGCGGAATCATTGCCAACCACGTAGCCTGGCCGAAACCTAAGATTCCGCAGCCTGGGATTGGCCGCTTCTCCTTGCACGGCGAAAAGCGAGTAGACAGGCCTGGCTGAGCATCCAGAACCCAGTGACTTGTGGGGCATCGGCTCATCTGTTCCACGTGGAACCTCAGCTGGAAATAAAAAAAGCCCGGCAGTAAGCCGGGCTTCTTCGTGTTCCACGTGGAACCTGCAGGTCAGAGACGCAGCGGCATCACCACGTGACGCGACTTCTCGCTGCTGGCTTCACGCACCAGTGCCGAGGAGTTGGAATCACGCAGCTGGATGACAACATGCTCATCGCGCAACGCCGACAGCGCATCGAGCAGGTAGTTCACGTTGAAGCCGATGGCCAGGTCGCTGACCGTGGTGTCGGCTTCGATTTCTTCCTGCGCTTCTTCCTGCTCCGGGTTATGCGCGCTGATCTTCAGCTGGCCCGGGGTCACTTCGACGCGAACACCGCGGTACTTCTCGTTGGAGAGAATTGCCGCACGCTGCAGCGAAGCGCGCAGGGTTTCGCGCTCGACCTTCACTTCGCGGTCGGCGCCGATCGGAATCACTGCTTCGTAATCCGGGAAACGGCCGTCGATCAGCTTCGAGGTGAAGGTCACATCGTCGCGCTTCATGCGCACGTGGCTGCGGCCAACTTCCAGCTCGACTTCGCGCTCGCCGCCTTCCAGCAGACGCTGCAATTCGGTCACGCCCTTGCGCGGCACGATGATCTGACGCTTGGCGCCGTTATCGTTTTCCAGTGCGGTTTCGCACAGGGCCAGACGGTGGCCGTCGGTGGCAACGCAACGCAGGATGCTGTCGCGCAGGTCAAACAGCAGGCCGTTGAGGTAATAGCGCACGTCCTGCTGCGCCATCGCGAACGCCGTGCGTTCGATCAGTTCCTTCAACGCGGCTTCCGGCACGACAACGCGTTCGGTGGCTTCAACCTCGTCAACCGACGGGAAGTCGTTGGCGGGCAACGTGGCCAGGGTGAAACGGCTACGGCCAGCCTGGACCGTGATCTTGTCGCCCGTCTGCGAAACCGTGATGCGGCTGCCATCGGGCAGGGCGCGGATGATTTCGAACAGCTTGCGCGCCGGAATCGTGGTTTCGCCGTCCTGGGCGTCTTCGACCGCAATGCGGGAGACCATTTCCACTTCCAGATCGGTACCGGTCAGCGAAAGCTGGCCGCCCTGAACCTGGACGAGGAAATTAGCCAGAACCGGCAGGGTCTGACGGCGTTCAACCACGTTGACGACCTGGGCCAACGGCTTGAGAAAGGCTTCGCGCTGCAGTGTGAAACGCATGTGGTTTCGTGCCCCTATGCTTTTAAAAGATGTGGATTAAATCAAAAGCTTGGTGGTGCTGGTAGAGCCAGATTTGGTTTAAAACACACCCAAGTGTTTGTTTTTAAAGGTTTTATTGAAGCTGAAACCCATGTATTACTGGTCCTGAGCAGGTGGGTGAACCTGTGGATAATTTTGATCCGGATCTGCCGGCCAATTTTATCCACAACTTCCCCAGAGCCTGCCCCCGAATCATGCACCGTTTTGTGCGATGACGCCGCAGTGGCGTCGGTGCATCATTCGCTGCACTTCCGGCCCAGACCTCGTTGCCCCAATGGTTTTCCCACCTGTTTCATCGATGAGCGTTTCCACAGGGCAGCGCCGGGGCTTACTCGCTGAGCTTGCGGATCAGCTTGTCCCAGTCCTCGCGCAGCTTGCCGTCGGTTTCCATCAACGTGCGGATCTGCCGACAGGCGTGCAGCACCGTGGTGTGGTCGCGGCCGGCAAAGGCGTCGCCGATTTCCGGCAGGCTGTGTTCAGTCAGTTCCTTGGTCAGCGCCATGGCCACCTGGCGTGGACGGGCCAGGGAACGGGTGCGCCGCTTTGACAGCAGATCCTTGATCTGCAGGCCGTAGTAGTCGGCAACCGTTTTCTGGATATTGGGGATGCTGATGGCTTGTTGCTGGGCACGCAGCAGATCGCGCAGGGTTTCCTGGGCAAACTCGGTGGTGATTGCGCGGCCGGTGAAATTGGCGCGGGCAGTCAGCGTATTGAGCGCACCTTCCAGATCACGCACGTTGGAGCGCATCTTCTTGGCGATCAGGAAGGCCACGTCGTCCGGAATCTCGGCGCCGCGTTCGCGGGCCTTGGCCAGCACGATGGCAGCACGGGTTTCAAAGTCCGGCGGCTCGATGGCCACCGACAAACCCCAGGCCAGGCGCGATTTCAGGCGGGCTTCCAGGCCTTCCACTTCGCGTGGATAGCGGTCGCAGGTCAGGATGATCTGTTGCTTGCCATCGAACAACGCATTGAAAGTATGGAAAAACTCTTCCTGGGTACGGTCCTTGCCGGCGAAGAACTGGATGTCATCGATCAGCAGCGCGTCGACCTGCTGGAACTGGCGCTTGAACTGGTCCATGGTCTTTTCCTGCAGCGCACGGATCATCGCGCTGAAGAACTGTTCCGACCGCAGATACAGCACTTTTGCCGCCGGATTGGCCTGGCGCATGGCATTGCCTGCGGCCAGCATCAGGTGGGTTTTACCCAGGCCGGTGCCGCCGTACAGCAGCAGCGGGTTGTGCGCACGATCGCCCGGCTTCTGCGCCGCCTGGAATGCCGCCGCCAGACCGAGCTGGTTGCTGCGGCCTTCGACGAAATTGGTGAACGTGTAATGCGCATCGAGGTTGCCGTTGAACGGCACGACGGGAGCGGCAGGCACGGAACCGGTGCTTGGGGCGACCAGCGGTGCCGGCTCCGGTGCCCGCGGACGCGAGCCGATTTCGAGGATCACCTCGCCAAAACCGGCGAAATGGGTCAGCAGTTCGCCGATCCGCGACAGGTAGCGTTCGCGCACTTGATCGACAATAAAGGCGTTGGGCGCGTACAGCACAAGGCTGTCTGCGCGTTGGTCGGCCTGCAGCGGCTTCAACCAGGTGTGGACATCTTCGGGCGGAAATTCCGCCTCCAGACGTTCAAGACAACGTGTCCAGGCATCCATCAGCAATAATCGTCAAAGGCTTGCCAGCCGGGCGCAGAAAGCCGCCGGGCCACAGGCCGGAAGGGGGAAAGTGGATGGCTCAGACTACCACCGCCGGCCCGATGCGGGAATGCTTGTCCCGGTTTTATTCACAGGCTCATCCACAAGATGTACACCGGCCTGTGGATAGCTTTGTCAAGCCAGACTTGACGGGACCCCGAGGGGGTCTATAGAATTTCCGGTTCTTTCCGTCCACTTCATACAGGTGCCCCAATGGCCACCAAGCGCACGTTCCAGCCCAGCAACCTCAAGCGCAAGCGCGGTTTCCGTGCTCGTATGAAGACCGCCGACGGCCGCAAGATCCTGTCGCGTCGCCGCGCCAAGGGCCGCAAAGTCCTCAGCGCTTGATTGCGTTGCCGCGTGAAGCGGCAAGCGCAACCCCGATCGTGATCAGTACCTGCCCGCGCAAGCGATTTCCTCGCTCTGCGCGGGTTCGTACGCGTGCCGAATATACAACGGTCTTCAACGGCGCCCGCCGTGTATCCGAGCCCTTGATGACACTCCACTGGTTGAAAGGGGATAGCCCTGCTCGACTCGGTCTGGCTGTGTCACGCAAGGTGGATACGCGTGCGGTCGGTCGTAACCGTATCAAGCGTGTGTTGCGGGATGCAACACGCCATCTACGGTCGTGCCTGAAAGGTGGCGATTACGTCATCGTGGCCCGGTCGGCGGCCAAGACCGCCAGCAATCAACAGATCCGTGAGGCGTTTGAGCGCCTGCTGCGCCGCGCTGGCGCATTGCCCCCTGTAGCTGCGGGCGGCACAATGCCGCCGCACGAGGGCGCTGACACCCCTCTTCCTTTGAACGTACCGGATACCTCCTCCGGTCGAGCCGAGCCTGCCTGCTGATGAACCAGACCCGTGTATTCCTGATTTTTGCCTGGCTGATGGTAGCCGTGCTGCTGTGGATGGAATGGGGTCGCGAAAAGGCCGCACCGGATCCGGCAACCGTGGCCACCGCCCAGGCGGCCGTGCCGGGCGCCAATGACGTTGATCTGCATGCGCCGGTCGCCGGTGATGTGCCGCAGGCTTCCGTCCCGGGCCAGCCGCCGGCCGCTGCCGCGCCGGCAGGCATGGAAGCGGCCGCCAGCGCACAGCGCGTGACCGTGACCACCGACGTATTGAAGCTGGTGCTCGATGGCCGCAGCGTGCTGGACGCCGATCTGCTGCAGTTCCCGCAGACCAAGGCCGCCGGTAGCCCGCCGGTGCAGCTGCTGACCGAAGACAAGGCGCATCCGTACAGCGCCACCGCCGGTTGGGCCAGCCAGAACAATTCGCCGGTGCCGGGCGCGAACGGCTTCCAGCCGGCGCAGGGCGTCACCGCCGTGGCCCTGGCCGATGGCCAGAACGAAGTGCAGGTGCCGTTCGTGTGGAATGGCCCGAATGGCGTCAGCATCCACCGCACCTACACCTTCAAGCGTGGCGACTACGCCATCAGCGTGAAGGATGAAGTGGTCAATACCGGTACTGCTCCGTGGCAGGGCTATGTGTTCCGCAAGCTGGACCGCGTGCCGCCGGTAATCAGCAAGGGCATGACCAACCCGGATTCCTTCAGCTTCAACGGCGCGACCTGGTTCAGCCCGGCCGATGGCTACCAGCGCCGGGCGTTCAAGGACTACATGGAAGACGGCCCGATCAACCAGACCATCAGTGGTGGCTGGGTGGCGATGCTGCAGCACCACTTCTTCACTGCCTGGATTCCGCAGGCTGACCAGTCCGCGCTGTACCTGCTGTCGCAGAACGGTCCGCGCAACGTGATCGAAACCCGTGGCCCCGGCTTCACCGTGGCCCCGGGCCAGAAGGTCAGCACCGAAGCACGCCTGTGGGTGGGCCCGAAGCTGGTGAACCAGATCGCCAAGGAAGACGTGAAGGGCCTGGACCGCGTGGTCGATTACAGCCGCTTCTCGATCATGGCCATCATCGGCCAGGGCTTGTTCTGGGTGATGAACCAGGTGCACAAGCTGGTCGGCAACTGGGGCTGGGCCATCATCGGCCTGGTGATCCTGTTGAAGATGGCGTTGTTCCCGCTGGCCAATGCGCAGTTCAAGTCGCAGGCCAAGATGCGCAAGTTCCAGCCGCGCATCGCGCAGCTGAAGGAGCGCTACGGCGACGACAAGCAGAAGTTCCAGACCGCGATGATGGAGCTGTACAAGAAGGAGAAGATCAATCCGCTGGGTGGCTGCCTGCCGCTGCTGATCCAGATGCCGATCTTCTTTGCCCTGTACTGGGTGCTGGTGGAATCGGTGGAACTGCGCCAGGCGCCGTGGTTGGGCTGGATCCAGGACCTGACCGCACGTGACCCGTACTTCATCCTGCCGATCATCAACATCGCGGTGATGTGGTTCACCCAGAAGCTGACCCCGGCTGTGGGCATGGACCCGATGCAGCAGAAGATGATGCAGTTCATGCCGCTGGTATTCGGCGTGATGATGGCCTTCATGCCGTCCGGCCTGGTCCTGTACTGGGTGGTCAACGGCGGCCTGAGCCTGCTGCAGCAGTGGTGGATGATCAAGAAGCACGGCGAAGACGCGCCGAGCAAGGTGATCGAAGCCAAGTAAGCAAAAGCCCGCCGCAAGGCGGGCTTTTCGCATGTGGGCCAAGCCGCGCGAAGACAGGCCGTTTGGCTGTCTGTCTGCTCGGCTGTTTGTGGGAGCGGCGTAAGCCGCGAAGCTGACATTGCTGGAACCCTTGGAACCTATGCGATCTGACGCTGTGCTTGCTTCGCGGCTTACGCCGCTCCCACAAACAGCCCAACAGCCGAACAGCGCCGCAAGCTTGGCCTTTCGCCTGTGGCGTTAGAATCACCACATCTGCTGCACCCTTTCACCCCCGAGCCTGCCATGCCCCGTTCGTTGTCGTGCCGCCTGATTTTGCCTGCCGTGTTGCTTGCCGCTTTGACGGTCGCCGGCTGTTCCAAAAAGGACGAGACTGGCACCGCGACGCCTACCCAGGCCAGCGCGCAGGCCGCAGCCGCAGCCAATCCAGCGGCGGCACCGCTGTTGACCGCACTGCAGAAACAGCTTGATGGTCATCGCCGCATCGTCGTGTTGCTGGCCGACGAAGCACAGCAATCGCCAACTGACCGCCAGACCTCCAGCCGCATCGGCCAGCAGTTGTTCCATGACGGGTTGGAACAACGCCAGGCCATCGCCGCACAGTTCGACGCCTTGCTGCGTGACCCCAATCCACAGCGCTTCGCCACCTTGGGCACGGTGCTGGATTACATCGAATCCTCACCCGAGCTCTACGACGCCGACCGTCTGGCTTTCCGCGAAATACTGCGCGAGCTGCATCAGCGCGTGGGCGCGGACTCCTCGCTGCCGGCGGTCAAGCTGCACCAGCGCATCGGCGAGGACCTGGACGCGCTGGATGAGATCGAGCGCAACTACAACCAGGAACTGACCCGCATCTTCAGCCGCTTCGAGCGCACCCGCGCCATCGAGCTCAAGCGTGAGAAGTGGGACGACTATGTCGCCCACCTCAATACGCTGTACAAGCGCGACGCCATCCTGCGCGACTTCGGCGTGATCGAGCCCTACCCGATGTCGATGCAGGACAGCGACCGCGAGATCTTCGGCCGCGACCTGCCCGCCAAGACCGTGGTGCTGACCTTCGACGACGGCCCGCACAAGGCCTATACCGATGAAGTCGTCGCCATCCTGCAACGCTACGACGTGCCGGGCGTGTTCTTCGAAGTGGGCCGCAACCTCGGCGCGGTCGAGGCCGACGGCAAGGTCAAGCTCGGGCCGATGGCCGGCATCAGCCGTGGCCTGATGGAGCACGGCTACGCGGTCGGCAACCACAGCCTGACCCACGCGCAGCTGTCGCGCACCACTGGCGATGCGCTGCGCCAGCAGGTGCTCGATACCGACACGCTGCTCAAGGGCGTGGATGCCAAGCGCGCGCCGCTGTTCCGCTTCCCGTATGGGGCGCGCAATGCCGAAGGCCTGCAGCTGCTCAACGAAGCCGGCCTGAAATCCATCATGTGGAACATCGACTCGATGGACTGGGCCGATCCGGTGCCCGAATCCATCGTGCAGCGCGTGGTCGACCAGGTGCAGAAGGAACAGCGCGGCATCATCCTGTTCCATGACATCCACGACCGCGCGGTGAAGGCGCTACCGCAGATCCTCGACAAGCTGATCGCCGACGGCTACCAGTTCGCCGGCTGGAACGGCCGTGATTTCAGCGTCAGCCGCGCGCGCAAGGGCGCGGTCGCCGATACCACGGTCACCACCGGCTACGAAAAATCCTGGGCGATTGTCATTGGCATCGATGACTACGCCAAATGGCCCAAGCTCGAATATGCCGGCCGCGACGCGCAGTCCATCGCCGATACGCTGACCGGCCAGTTCGGCTTCCCGTCCTCGCAGGTGATCGTGCTGAAGAACCAGCAGGCCACCCGCAACAACATCCTGGCCGCCTTCCACGACCGCCTGGCCGATGAGCGCACCGGCAAAAACGACCGCGTGTTCGTGTTTTTCGCCGGCCATGGCGCGACCCGTCAGCTGGCCTCCGGCCGCGACCTGGGTTACATCATTCCGGTGGATTCGGACCCGAATGAGTTCGCCACCGATGCGATTGCGATGACCGATATCCAGAACATCGCCGAGAGCATGCAGGCCAAACACGTGCTGTTCGTGATGGATGCCTGCTACAGCGGCCTGGGCCTGACCCGCGGTGGCGGTTCGTCGTCCTTCCTGCGCGAGAACGCACGCCGCAGCGCGCGGCAGATGCTGACCGCCGGAGGTGCCGACCAGCAGGTCGCCGACAGCGGCCCGAACGGCCATTCGGTATTCACCTGGGTGCTGCTGCAGGCCCTGGCCGGCAAGGGCGACCTCAACGGCGATGGTTTGATCACCGGCACCGAGTTGGCTGCGTATGTGGCGCCGGCAGTATCGGCGGTATCGCGGCAGACCCCGGCCTTCGGCAGCCTGCCCGG
>Ga0308158_10004660_pt1 | contig 11507 bp, 11 predicted proteins | sample PhyBR2_FD_201038 | JGI IMG/M metagenome (GOLD analysis project Ga0308158, IMG submission 201038) | Phyllosphere microbial communities from UC Gill Tract Community Farm, Albany, California, United States - DLSLB.R2 | ecosystem: Host-associated > Plants > Phyllosphere > Unclassified | place: USA...
TATCGCATATTCACGGCCGGCCTGTTCGCAAGCGCCGGTCTATTGGCGCTAGCCGGGTGCAGTGACAGTGAGCCGGAGCCGACGGAGATCGGCCCTAGCCCGAAACTTCCGGCCCAGGCCGAATATTTCGTGCCGCCGATGAACGTCGCGAAGGTGGTCGGTTGGAAAGATGGCGAGACGCCGAAGGCGGCGGCAGGGCTAAAGGTCCAAGCTCTGGCCACCGGGCTTTCACATCCTCGTTCCGTCTACACGCTTCCAAACGGCGATGTTCTGGCCGTCGAATCCACGGCGCCAAAGGGCGAGCCGATCACACGGCCCAAAGACCTGATCGTAGGCTGGGTGCAATCCCTGGCGACAGGAGGTGGCGGTGGCGGAGGCGAGGCCAGCAACCGTATTACGTTACTTCGCGACGCCGATGGAGATGGTGTGGCTGAGACGCGGGAGGTGTTTCTCGATCATCTGAGTTCGCCTTTCGGCGTGGCGCTGGTCGGAGGCGATCTCTATGTCGCCAACACTGACGCAATTGTCCGCTACCCCTACCGCGAGGGCGATACCAAAATCAGCGACCCCGGCACGGTTCTGACCGAGCTGCCGGGCGGCCCGATCGACCATCACTGGACAAAGAGCCTCGTGGCTAGCGACGACGGCAGTCTACTTTATGTCGGCGTGGGCTCCAACAGCAACATCACGGAAAACGGCATCGAAGCGGAGAAGAACCGAGCCGCGATCTGGGAGGTGGACCGTCAATCGGGCCGCCACCGCATTTTTGCTGCCGGCCTGCGCAATCCGAACGGATTGAGCCTGGAGCCGCGGACGAAAGCGCTCTGGACGGTTGTGAATGAACGGGACGAGCTCGGCCCGAACCTCGTGCCCGACTACATGACCTCGGTTAAAGATGGCGGCTTCTATGGCTGGCCATATAGCTATTACGGGCAGAATGTCGATCCGCGCGTGATGCCGCAGCGTCCGGATCTGGTCGCGAAGGCGATCGTCCCGGACTATGCGTTGAGCTCGCACGTCGCCCCGCTCGGCATGACATTCTATACCGCCGACAATCTGCCCGAGGCCTATCGAGGCGGCGCGTTCGTTGGTGAGCACGGCAGTTGGAACAGGCATGCTTTCAACGGCTACAAGGTCGTGTTCGTGCCGTTCAAGGATGGAAAGCCTGATGGTTTGCCGCAGGATGTGCTTACGGGGTTCCTCAACGAGCAAGACCAGGCGCGAGGTCGACCGGTCGGCGTGGGCGTTGACGGTAAGGGGGCCTTATTGGTCGCCGATGACGTCGGCAACACGATCTGGCGGGTGACCGCGCAGTGAACCGCTACGATGCGCCGGTGCGAAACCAGGGATTAGGCGGCGACGCGTCACAACAGGGGCAAGCAATTCGCTGACCGTCCTCGGCATTTATTTCCGGCTGAGGCCGAAAAGCGCACGATCGTTGTTCGAGATCAGAAGACGGCCAGTTTGCGGGCGATCGGTTGTGTTTTCGGCCGGCCGAGCGTAAACATCGTTGAGATGTCAAAACGATCAGGCAGCGCCGACTTGCCGCTTCACGGCGGACGCGTTCCCCCATGGCTGGGCGAGCGCATGACCAAGCTTGGCGTTCTTATCGCGGAGGCGATTATCCACCACTATGGCCGTGATGAGTTTTTGCGCCGACTATCTCACCCGTTCTGGTTCCAGTCGTTTGGATCCGTCATGGGCATGGACTGGCACTCTTCCGGTATCACCACCAGTGTGCTGGGGTCGCTAAAACGCGGTTTGAAACCGCGGGCCAGGGAGCTTGGGCTCCATGTCTGCGGTGGCCGCGGCTCCCATTCGCGAAAAACGCCGGACGAACTTGTTGATGTCGGGCATCGCGTGGGTCTCGATGGCGCCGGGCTCGCCAATGTCAGCCGCCTCGTGGCGAAGGTCGATAGCGCTGCGGTTCAGGACGGATTTGATCTCTACCTGCATGGGTTCATCGTTGCCGACGACGGCAAGTGGGTTGTCGTGCAGCAGGGGATGAACGACGCGACCCGCCAGGCGAGACGGTATCATTGGCTGTCCGAGGGGCTGGAAAGCTTCATCGATTCTCCCCACAGCGCGATCGAGGGGCGAACGCAGGGCGATATCATCAATCTCGCCGACAAGCGCGCGGAGCGTTCTCGCGTCGGACAACTGGATATCCTTGCTTCGCTCGGACCGGATAGAATTGTTCGGGAAGCGTCCGCGCTCGCCCGCAAAGTCGAGGCAGTACCTGCGCCGGAACCGGCACAAATGTCGCTGCCACACCTCGTCATGCCCGCTCATCACGATGTCCGCGAGACGGATGTGAACATGAAGCGGCTGCATGGCAGCCTGGCGGCAGCGGCGGATCGCGGTCCGGTCGACTTCCAGGAGCTGCTGATGGTCCCAGGCGTGGGAGCGCGAACGGTCCGGGCGCTTGCGATGGTGGCGGAAGTGGTCCACGGCGCTCCCTGTCGGTTTTCCGATCCGGCGCGATTCTCGATCGCCCATGGCGGTAAGGACCGACACCCGTTTCCGGTGCCGCTGAAGGTCTATGACGAAACCATCAGCGTCATGAGATCAGCCGTTGCGAAGGGGCGACTTGGGCGCGAGGAGGAACTTGCAGCCCTGCAACGCCTGGATATCCAGGCGCGGCAGCTTGAGCGTTATGTCACGGGGCCTGATCTCAAGGAGATCATCGCGGGCGAATTCCGAGATAGCGCGAGCTTCGGTGGCCGCAGCGTGTTCGGCTGGGAGGAATGACCGGTCACATCTTGGCTGGTCATTCTCAAAGTGCCCTTGATGCTAGATCATGATCTCGCCGCCGGTCACTGGAATGACCGCGCCGGTCATGTAGCTCCCTAGCTCAGATGCCAGGAGCACATAGGCGCCCGCCAATTCCGCCGGCTGACCTGCGCGGCCGATCAGCGTTTGCTCGCCGAACTTGGTGGTCTTCTCCGGTGGCATCGTGGATGGGATGAGCGGCGTCCAGATTGGCCCTGGCGCCACGGCGTTGACCCGAATGCCTTTCTCGGCGACCATTTCCGCTAGCCCGGCGGTGAAACTTGAAACGGCGCCCTTGGTTGACGCGTAGGCAAGCAGGTGTGCCGACGGTTGTCGAGACTGGATTGAGGTCGTGTTTATGATCGAACTGCCTGAGCGCATATAAGGGATCGCGGCCTTCGACAGGAAGAATGGCGCGTAGATATTGGTGCGGAACGTCCGATCCCATTCTTCGTCGGTGATGTCTGCAATATCGGCATAGGTCCGCTGAAACGCGGCGTTGTTCACAAGGACGTCGATGGCGCCAAGTTCTCGCACGGTGCGCTGGACGAGATCCTTGCAGTGATCTTCCGACGTGATATCGCCTGGGACGACGACCGCCTGCCGACCTGCTTCGCGGACCCACTTTGCCGTATCCTCGGCGTCCTCGGTCTCGTCAAGGAAGGAAATCACGATATCGGCGCCCTCACGGGCAAACGCGATCGCCACTGCCTTGCCGATACCCGAATCCGCCCCCGTGATTAGGGCGACCTTTCCATCGAGCCTTCCGTTACCGCGGTAGGAACGCTCACCGTGGTCGGGAACGGGCTGCATCCGTGAGGTGCTGCCGGGCGGCTGTTGGCGCTGTTCGGGGTAAGGGGGTGCTGGTCTGCGGTCATCGCTCATGGTCGCCTCCTTTGGCTGTTCAGGAGGCAAACCTTCGCGAGCGGCAACAGTTCCCACGGTGGTCATTTCCCCGTCGGCGACTTTGGTCGTGATGGAACCTGTCTCCGAACTCTATTAAGTTTGCATTTGGAGATCGCGCTTGTGTCAACCGGACGCGACAGGGATGGTGAACGCAGCGGTCTTTCCGGTTTCTCGCTGCGGCAACGAAACGCCAGGCGAGCATCCGACCTGTCCAAGCTGCGATTTCGCCTGAAAGCCACCGGGCCTGCGGTAGCACGAGGAACAAAGCCGCGGTGGCGACGTTAGGGTTTGTAGGTAAGGAGAATGCTGATGGATCACACAAATCACGTGCGCCTTTCCGCTGCCGAGCTGACAGCGGACAATCTTCAAGGAGCGACCGTCTATGGCGCTGACGACCACAAGGTCGGCTCCGTGGATCACATCCACGGAACGAACTCGGTCGTTATCGATGTCGGCGGTTTTCTCGGGATCGGTGCGAAGCCCGTAGCCGTGCCGTTTTCGGACCTCGACTGGATGCGCGACGAAGATGGCGATGTTCACGCGGTGACAAGCTGGACGAAGGATCAGCTAAAGGCGATGCCCGAGCATCGCGATTGAGAAGGCTGGCTCGGTGCAATGCCGGGCCTTTTCATGGCCTATTTTTGATCCCCGCCCGGCCCGCCTGTGCAATCCACATTCGGGACCGTCGTCGGTCACAAGCGAAGCTTAGCCTGACTAATGCCGGGTAACGTTTGTAGGGTGGTGACCGAACCAGCGCGCGCTGGCCCCCCCCCCGAGGGGAGCGATGTTTCTTGCATCCGCAGGGAGGAAAACATGCCGATCACCAAGTGGGGAAATCCAGTTATCATCGTGAATGGGGTAAGCCGGAGACTGTAGCAGGCCTTTTCGAAGCCATGATCCATCTGACGGATGGCTGGCCGGAGCGCACCAGCGCGTTATTTCTCGAGGCTCGAAACGCGTGCCGTGCCGCGGTAGCAGGCCTCATCGACGGCGATGTCGCTCAAATCAAGTTTTTGGCTGCGGTGGAAGCGGCCAAGCCGGGTGTCAACTGACATTCATTTTCGTCGGGTGACTTTAGGAGCCGCTGCTTGGCGGCCTTCCAACTGCAAATGTTCATCTGTGCGCTACCGTACAAAATTCGGCTGACGACTGCGGCTCGTTATACTCGTGGAGCATACGCGCGGCCAGCGATTCTCTAAATCGTCGTCAGCTTCAAACCTGGCGCGACGTGTGTGCGGCTATCCTTGCCTTCCGCAGATTCCTTCATATTTCCCAAGACAAACGCCCTTGGCGACGAACTTTCCAGGAACACACCTTGCCAGCAACTCTTTCTTCCGGAAACAAAGGCCTTGATATCATCCTGAAGGGTGGACTGCCGTCGCGGCGCCTCTACCTCGTTGAAGGAGCGCCAGGTTCGGGGAAGACCACGCTGGCGCTGCAATTCTTGCGAGAAGGCGTCCGTCAGGGTGAGCGGGCGCTCTATATCACGCTTTCTGAAACGGAAGAGGAGTTGTCGGCCGTTGCAAACTCGCATGGGTGGGACATCAAGGAGTTCGACGTTTTCGAATTCAACTCCGCGTCCGACGTCTTTGGCGAAGGACGAGAACAGTCCATTCTGCATCCATGGGAGATGGAACTCACCGAGACGATCCGGCTGATCCAGGATGAGGTTGAGCGGGTCAAACCGAAGCGGGTTGTGTTCGATAGCCTTTCAGAGATGCGCCTGTTGGCCCAGGACCCGTTGCGTTATCGCCGGCAAGTTCTTGCATTGAAGCAGTTCTTCTCGGGACGCGACACGACGGTCCTTCTGATTGACGACATGACCGGCAACGCCGAGGAGCGGGATGCCCACCTCCATAGTCTCTGTCATGGTGTCATCACCCTTGAACGGCTGACGCTGGATTTTGGCGCCGCCCGCCGCCGCATGCAGGTGCAGAAGCTGCGTGGCGTCGATTTCATCGCCGGATACCACGACTTCACCATTAGGAGAGGTGGGCTCGAAATCTATCCGCGCCTCATCGCCGCCGCCCATCACGCGGATTTTTCCGGAGAAGTGACGGCGAGCGGCGTGGTCGAGCTGGACCGTCTTTTGGGCGGTGGTCCGCGACGGGGGACCAGCACGCTTCTGACGGGGCCGGCCGGCTGCGGCAAGACCACGATCGCCCTGCAATATCTCTTCGCAGCCTGTGAGCGCGGCGAGCCTTCTATTGTTTATGAATTCGACGAACGGATCGGAACGCTGCTTGCCCGTGCCAAGGCGTTCAGCCTCGACCTGCAACCCCATATCGATAGTGGCCTGCTTGTGGTCGAGCAGATCGACCCGGCGGAAATTTCCCCCGGCGAATTCGCGGCCCGCGTCCGCGGTGAGGTGGAGGCGAGAGGCGCGCGGGTGGTGGTGATCGACAGCCTGAACGGCTACATGGCCGCCATGCCGCAAGAGCAGCATCTGATCTTGCAGATGCACGAACTGCTTTCCTATCTCAGCCAGAAAGGCGTCGTTACTTTCCTGATCAACCCGCAGAACGGTCTCGTTGGAAGCATGTCGACCAACCTGAATGTATCCTATGTCGCTGATACCGTGGTGTTGCTTCGTTTCTTCGAGGCGGAAGGCCGTGTCAGAAAGGCAATATCCGTGTTGAAGAACCGCAGCGGCATGCATGAGGATACCATTCGCGAACTGCGCATTGACAGTGGCGGCATCAGGATTGGCGCGCCGCTTTCGCAATTCAGGGGAATTCTGACCGGGACACCCGAATACATGGGCGCGCGGGGTCCGCTGATGGAAGATCGCGAACGTGATGGCTGAACGACTGCGAGAAGGTCGCCGAATTCTCGTCAGCGCTCCGTTCGGGCGCGATGCCGACAGCGTCGCGACGCTTCTACGCCAAGAAAACTACGACGTTGTCGTCTGTCTCGATATCGCCGAGGTGGCCGAAGCGATCGACGAGAGTATTGGCGCAATCCTTCTCACGGAAGAAGCCCTCGTCAAGGATGTCGATAAGCTCAAGTCGGCGCTGGACGCTCAGCCTTCGTGGTCTGACGTTCCTTTCGTGCTTCTGGCAGCACCTCGCACCAGCCGAGCGCCGAACGGGCGTCTGTCTCAGTTAGCGCTGTTTGATCTCGCAAGCAATAGCGTGGTTCTGGAGCGGCCGCTCGGTAGAGCCTCGCTTTTCAGCGCCGTCGCGTCCGCAATGCGGCTGCGATCCAAGCAGTTCCAGATGCGTGACCGCCTGGCGGAACTAGACGAGAGCGAAACGCGGCTGCGTCTTGCAACCAGCGCCGCTGGTGTCGGAACATGGGATTTCGACCTCATCACCGGTGAGCTGAGATGGGACAAACGCTGCCGAGCGATGTTCGGAATTCTCTCCGATCGGCAGGTTTCCTACGAAGCGGGGTTCTTGGCCGGACTACACCCTGATGACCGCGAGAGGTCAGACCAAGCCGTCAAGGATGCGCTGCGGCCCGGCGGTTCCGGAGAGTATGAGATCGACTACCGGACCATCGGAATAGAAGACGGTGTCGAACGCTGGATCGCGGCGAAAGGCGGTACAATTTTCGTTGACGGCAAGGCCGTTCGGTTCGTCGGCACGGCCATCGACATCAGTGAACGCAAGCGGACGCAGGAAGCACTGGCTAGGTCGGAGGCTGCATTGCGTCTCGAGCGCGAGGCGCTCGATGATCTCAACCGAAATCTCGAGGCGCGTGTCGTGCAGCGCACCGCGGAACTTGAAGAGGAAATGGCCGCGCGCAGCCGGGCCGAGGAAGCGCTTCGTCAAGCGCAGAAGATGGAGGCAATCGGCCAGTTGACTGGAGGGATTGCTCACGACTTCAACAACATGTTGACCGGTATTATCGGCGGTATCAATCTCGCCAAGCGCCGCATCGCTTCCGGTCGCGTTGAGGAGGTTGGGCGCTTCATGGATGCCGCCACGGAGTCGGCACACAGGGCCGCCGCGCTCATTGCCAGACTTCTTGCCTTCTCGCGCCGGCAGACCCTCGACGCAACGTCGCTTGACGTGGCAGCTCAGCTCCTCGCTACGAAGGAACTCCTGGAACGAACACTTCCTGAAACCATCGCAATAGAGCTGAAAGTCATGGCTGACGTGGGATATGCCATGGCGGACGCCAATCAGCTTGAAAGCGCTCTGCTGAACCTTGCGATCAACGCGCGCGACGCCATGCCTGATGGCGGGCGTCTTACGATCACCGCGGAGCAATGTCGGGTCGCGGCATCGGAAGCCGGTGGGCTTGACGCGGGGAACTACGTGATGATCGCCGTAGAAGATACCGGCGTGGGGATGCCCCCGGAAATCCTGGAGAAGGTATTCGATCCTTTTTTCACGACAAAGCCGATCGGGCAGGGCACCGGTTTGGGCTTGTCAATGATTTACGGCTTCACGCAGCAGTCGGGCGGTCAGGTTCGCATTGACAGTTCCCCCGGACAAGGCACGTCGATCAAGCTTTATCTGCCGGCTGCACTGGGCGCTGAGACGCAAGAAGAGCAAGGCGATGCCGAAAGCCCTTCGGAGGGGAGCGGCCAGACCGTGCTCGTCGTCGAAGATGACGACGCTGTCCGCCTTTTGATTTGCGAGGTGCTCATGGACCTCTCTTATCGTGTTCTTGAGGCCGAGGACGCCGATGCCGCGCTTCGCACGCTGACCGCAACGGGGAGGATCGATCTTATGGTGTCGGATGTTGGCCTGCCAGGGATGAACGGCAGGCAGCTTGCCGACGTTGCGCGTCAGCATAGGCCGGATCTGCCGGTTCTCTTCGTCACAGGATATGCGGAAAACGCCGCCACCAAGGCAAGCTTCCTTGGGACCAACATGGCTATGATCGGTAAGCCCTTTGCTGTTGAAGTGCTTGCATCGAAGATCAATGAGATGGTGAACCCTGCCCATGGGGTCGAGCAAGCTTAGCTGCTTGAGGCGCATAATCGGACACCACAGGGCCCGCTTCTGCGGGCCCTGGTAGCCGTGTCACCAGCCGGGCGACCGAACGCCTAAACTACTTGCAGGTATTTGCCGGGTCGGTGCCGGTTGCATTGTTGTTGCTCGATGGATTGGTCGTTCCGCCAGCACCGCGTCTTGCGCAGTCATTGGCGTCGCCCCCGGATGCGCCGGAATTCTGGCCGTTCATGTTGGTGTCGTTGTTCATTGCATTGCCAGTGTTCTGACCGTTGCCGCCGTTGCCACTGTTCGAGCCGGCACCGTCCGTGCCGCTTGTTGCGCCGGTGCCGGTGCCGCTTGAGGCGCCAGAGCCTCCAGAGCTGGTACCGCCACTTCCCGATCCTCCGGATGACTGGGCCATGGCGGATGTCGCCAAGCCAATCGACAGAAATGAGACCGCGAGAATTTTCGTGAGCATCGGGTTTCCTCCATTTGATTGCTTACCTGGACCCAACTTGGAGAAAAGTTAGTAGTTCCCGCGAGAGGGACAAAGTCTGTCTAAGGGCGAGGTACCCACGCCATCCCGCAATGCATCTGACGTAGAAATGTCTGCCAGCGTACCCAAGAACATGAAGAACGGCAGGATGTTATACAGCCGACATTTTTCAGCGTGGGAGGAATGCTCCGCATGCCTCATCCGATACAATTGAAGTCTCATGTTCGCCTCTGACCAATCAACCATGCACAACCGGCTACTGGCTCGCCTGCCTGATGCGGAATTTCAGGCTATCCTCGGCAGTCTGGAAATGATCGACCTTCGACAGGGTCACGTCATCGTCAACGCGAACGGGCCCATCGACTACGTCTATTTTCTGTGTAGCGGTATCGGTTCAGTCATCACCGTGTCGTCGGATGGAAACCAGGCGGAGGCCGGGATGTTCGGTCGCGAGGGATTTTCTCCGACATCAGCGGGCGTCGGCGGGACTGTGAGTGTCCACGAGGTGCTGATGCAGGTCGCCGGTTGGGGCTACAGGATGACGTTGGGCGCAACGCTCGAGGCAATCTCGTCCTATCCCAACTTCGCAAACCTCCTTGCGAGGTTCATCCAGACTTTTGCATCGCAGATCTCTTACACGGTGCTGTCGAACGTCAACTATCAGATCGACATACGATTGGCCCGATGGCTTCTCATGTCACATGACCGCGTCGATGGTGACGAGATAGCGCTGACCCATGATTTCATTTCCCTGATGCTCGGTGTCAGGCGACCGAGTGTCACGACTGCTTTGCACGTCCTTGAGGGAGAGAAATTCATCCGCTCCGAACGAGGTCTCATCACCATTCGCGACAGGCGTGGGTTGGAGGAGTTTGCCGGCGATTCCTACGGCAGGCCTGAGGAAGAGTATCGGCGCCTCATTGGACGATTCTAGCGCGGCAGATCAGACCGGTCATGCGGGTGGCAACATTTCCGCATGGGAACCTTTCGTTTGCGGTGGGAGAGGCGCGTATTGAGACGTTCTGTACGCTGGCAGACGATCGATTGCCTTCCGCTCTTCACGCTATACTCTAGACTGTATGCAAAAAGCAGAGAGCCCACAGCTTCGCCGGCGCGAGTCTATCAGTGCTGAGGAGCGGCAGAGACGACGTGAAGCAACGTCGGAGAACGCACTGGCTGCAATCAAGGCCGAGGCGGAAGCGCGGCGCCTGAAGACAGAGCGCCTTCGGGCCGCGCGCGAGGCCGCTCGGCCTCAAAACGACGGCGATGTCGTTGATGAGGCATGACGAAGCGGTCGGTCAGCAAAGGACCTAGTCAAATTTGATGACGTCTCGGAATGGAACTGTACTGAGAACGTTTCCCTTTTCGTCGGTAATCTCAAATTGCATTCCGTCGATACGCTGATCATACAAAATAAGTTCGGCGACCATCTCGCGCGCGGATTTCGTTGCTTCCCGCCTCGCTGCTTCGAGCGATGGAAGGTCGATCCCTTCGTCGTCGGCATCGAAACTCTCGTCTGAGCGAACATTGAAATAGAAAAGCATTCTGTCCTCCATAAGCGGACGAAACGAATGCTGGTGGTCAGCGGTTCCATAGAAAGTGAACGGCATCAGCCGCTTATGAGAGGTTCTAAAGCTCATCCTTCGAGCCAGCGCCGAGCAAGCGCTCGAACTCGCGTTCAGGCAGCCCATAACAACCGGCCGCAAATCGCTCCAGACCCCCGCGGTTGACGACGATGATCGTTCCGCGGGTCGAACGAATAAGTTTGTGGCCTTCGAGAATGTGAAGCGCTGTCGTCACACTCGGTCGACGGATACCGAGGAGGAAGGCGATGTATTCGTGCGTGATCTCAAGGACGTCTGCTTTCACCCGGTCGTGGCACATGAGAATCCAGCGGGCCAACCGCTTCTCGACGCGAAATTTGGCGTTTGCGAGCGCGGTGTAAGAGACCTGCACGGCGAAAACGTGCATGAACTTGATGAAAGGAATCTGAAGCGTGGCGCTTCGTTCAGTCGCCTCGCGCATTCTGTCCACAGAGATACGATATCCGCGGCCAGCAACCTGCATTTCTATGAGGTATGGCACCACCGTGTCGCCAATGACCGTCGATGTCGGCACAAACCCCTCGCTGCCAAACATGCCGGCCTCCGCCTTCTTCCCGTCGGGGAGCACGCTGATTACGGCGCCGATACCGCTATCTGGAAAGTAGACGTACTCCAGCAAGGTGTCAGGGCGAGCGATGGGAAATCGGGAAGGCATTTCAACTTCTTCCAGATATGGTGCCAGAAGCTTAAAATCCTGGTCGCTCAAGGATCGCAGAATCCGGTTGGACATCTGTGCTTTTTGCATTCGTTCGATCAACTCCGCCTGTCGATGCGCGCCACGGCTCTGACGCACGCACTATCAAATTGTCAGAACAATTCGGACGACAAGGTCGCAGGGAC
>Ga0308158_10004662_pt1 | contig 11501 bp, 8 predicted proteins | sample PhyBR2_FD_201038 | JGI IMG/M metagenome (GOLD analysis project Ga0308158, IMG submission 201038) | Phyllosphere microbial communities from UC Gill Tract Community Farm, Albany, California, United States - DLSLB.R2 | ecosystem: Host-associated > Plants > Phyllosphere > Unclassified | place: USA...
CCATCAGCAGCAGGTTCAGGGCGCTCGACAGTTTTTGATGGCGCAAGGCGGCCAGCGCCAGCGTGACGGCGTTCAGGCGGCGCATGGCAGGCCTTCCCGCGCAGGCAGGCGCAAAACCAGGGCGCCAGGCATGGCGGCAATCAGCCTGGCGTCATGGCTGGCGATGATCAGTGAGGCACCCGACTCCTGCGCCTGGTGCAACAGCAAGGCGGTCACGCCCTGGCAGGCTTCATCATCGAGGCTGGCGGTCGGTTCGTCGGCCAGCAGCAGGCGCGGCCGGTTCAGCACGGCGCGCGCAAGGGCCACGCGCTGGCGCTGCCCGCCGCTCAGCTGGTGCGGTTTGGCTTGCGCCTTGCCGGCAAGGCCAAGCTGGGCCAGCAGCGCATCGGCACGCGCCGGATCGGCCAGCTGGCCGCTGGCGTAGCCGGACAGCAGCACATTGTCGCGCACGCTCAGGCTGGCAAGCAGCGACAGCTGCTGCGGCAAATAGCCCACATGACGGCCGCGCCAGCGGTCAGCCTCGCGCGGCGCCAGCGCGCCGATATCGACACCGTCGACACTGATGCGGCCCGCCTGCGGACTCAGTATGGCTGCCAGCAGGTGCAGCAGCGTGGATTTGCCGGCGCCCGACGGGCCCAGCAACAGTGCATGTTCGCCGCGCGCCAGCGCGAACGACGGCACCGACAGCACGCTCTGGCCGCAGCGCCGGTAGTCCAGATCGAGTATGGATAACACGTTCTTCCCCAGCAGGTTGGTGTAAAGCGGCGCGCCAGGGCGCACCGGATATCAGCAAGAGCCAGGAATGCACGGCGGGCCGTGCGCGAGTGGAATCAGAAGGGGAAGTGCCAACAGGCCGGCAGGCGCCGTGGCCGGCAACAGGATCTGCTGCAGCGTCCATGCGCCAGGCTGCGGCTCGGGCGGCGCGAATAGCTGGCTGGCCGGCGGCAGGCTGTCCACAAAACAGGCGCTGCAATCGGCAGCGTGTGTATCCAGCGCATGGCTGTGCTGCATGGCGCCCAGCAGTTGCCAGACCAGCGCTGCGGCCAGCAGCCACGCCACCCAGCGCAGCCACAGTGGGCGAGCCGGGTGAAGTCGGTCAGCAGCAAGAACAGAAAGCAACATGCGAGGGCGGCACTCTAATGCAAGATGATTGCATATCGTAGCACGCCCTGCAGCGATACTCTAGTCCTCCTTGCGGCGGCGCCACCAGAGTATGGCCAGCAGCAGCGCCAGGCCGGCCACGATCAGGCTGCCGCGCACCAGGCCAATCAGGTCCGACGGCGCGCCGCCCTGGCGCAGAATCGTGACCTGCTCCAGCGTCACCTTGCCGGCCGGGTTGCCGTACAGCTGCTGGACGTAGTTGCCCAGGCTGACGAGCTGCTCGGACGACAGCGTCTGGCGAAACGCCGGCATCAGATAGCCGTCCGTGTTGCCAGCGCTGCCCACGCCGGCACCCTGGCGCCGCACACCGTCGAGCATGGCCATCACCAGATTGTTGGTGTTGCTGCGCCCGGTGGTGGAGTTATGGAACAGCGGCGGCAGGCTGCCGTCAAAGCTGCCCTGCCCGCGCGCCTGGTGGCAGCTGGCACAGTGGGCGTCGTAGAGCTGCGCACCGCTCATGCGGTTGAGGTCTTTGGGCAGCGGCACGCCGCGCAGTTCGGCCAGCCTGTCGCCGGCCTGGCCCCACTGCGTGACTGGTTTGCTGTCGTTCGGGTCGCGCAGCGCCGGCACGCTTTTGATGTACAGCGCAATGGCGTCGAGGTCATTTGGTGTCAGATGGCGCAGGCTATGGTCGATTGCTTCGGCCATCGGGCCGGCAGCCTGGCCATGCCGGGCGCTGCGGCCGGTGCGCAGGTAGGCAGCCAGGTCATGCTGGCTCCACGAACCAATGCCGCTGTTGACGTCAGACGTGATATTGGGCGCGCTCCAGGTGCCCAGGCCGGCGCCGCCCAGCTGTTTTGACGCCTGCTCGCCCATCAGCGCATTGCGCGGCGTATGGCAGGTGCCGCAGTGGCCCAGCCCTTGCACCAGATAAGCGCCGCGGTTCCACTCCACGCTTTTTGCCGGATCGCCCTTGAACGGCTCTTTGTCGAGAAACAGCCAGTTCCAGGCCAGCATCGACAGGCGGATATTGAACGGAAACGGCAGGCGCGTGCTGCGCTCGGGCGCGGCATTGACGGGCGCCACGCCCTGCATGAACCAGGCGTACATGGCGGCCATGTCCTCGTCCGTGACTTTGGCGTAGGCCGTATAAGGCATGGCCGGGTACAGGTGGGCGCCATCGGCACGCACGCCGTGGCGCACGGCGCTGGAGAATTGCGCCAGGCTGTAATTGCCGATGCCATGGCTTTTCGATGGCGTGATATTGCTGGCGATAATCGGTCCGATCGGCGTATCGACGGCCAGGCCGCCGGCCATCGGCTTGCCGCCGGCAACGGTGTGGCAGGCGATGCAGTCACCTGCCGTGGCCAGGTAGCGTCCGCGCTCGATCTGCGCCGCCGCGTCCACGTCAGCCGCATGGCCCTGACTGGACAGCAGCAGGCCGGCCGATAGCAGCAGGCCCCGCCATGCAAACCGCGCGCTCATGCCGGCGCTCCCGCAGCAGCTGCCGCTGTACCGGGCTTGATGCCCTGCTCGGCCAGTATATGGTCGACCGTGCGCAGCGCCAGCGCCACGCCGTTCTCGGTGGAGTTGCAAGTGCCGCAGGTGGGCAGCACGCCGGTACTGCAGAAGAACAGGTTGGCATGGTCGTGCGCGCGCCCCCATTCATTGCATACCGACGCAGCCGGATCGCGCCCCATCGACAGCGTGCCGCAGATATGCTGGTTATTGGCGTAGGCGCCCTCCTTGCTCGGGCGCAGATTGGTGCCGCCCATCAGACGCGCTATGGCCGCAAAGTCTTTCTGCGCGCGCTCGTGGCCCAGGCGCGTGTACTCGCCGATCGCATAATGGGCCTGCGGCTTCGGGATGCCCATACTGTCTTTCTCGCTGCTGAGGGTGATGCGGTTTTCCGGATCAGGCAGCACTTCAAGCACGGTTTTCAGGCTCATTTCACGCGCCGAGGCAAAGCGCAGCTGGCGCTCGAATTCCTCTCCGAACACGGCGCGGCTGATCAGGTCTTTGGTGGCGCCGTCTACGCGCGAGATATTGGTGAAATCGAGCCGGTAGGCCGCATGCTGGCCGCGGAAGTCACCATCGCGCATGGTGCCGATCGAGCTGGGGCTTTGCGGGCCACGGCCCAGCCACAGGTCTTCGTCGGCATCGAATGTCAGCGACGTGCTCGGATGATCCATCAGGTGGCGCCCGACCATGTCGCTGCTGTTGGCCAGGCCCTTCGGATATTTGCTTGATGCCGACAGCAGTAGCAGGCGCGGGCTTTCAATGCCGTTGGCGGCCAGGATAAAGGTCTTGGCGGTGACGCGATGGCTTTTCTTGTCGGCGTCGTAATAGAGCGCGGCCGTGATGCGCCCTTGCGCGTCGTGTTCGAGCTGGTAGACGTTGGCGTTGACGCGGATGGTCACGCCAGCCGCCTCGGCCTGCAGCGCGGCAATGCCGCCGTGATATTGCGCATCGACCGGGCAGATAGGCTGGCAGTTGTTGTTGCCGCAGCAGGCGGGACGCCCGCCATAGCCCACGCTGTTGCGCGCCGTGGTATTACTGACCACCTTGTACTGCGGCGCGAGGCGCTCGCGCACGCGGCGCATGGCGTAAGGCTCAATCACCGGTTCCATCGGAAACGGCTGCTTGCGCGGCGAACCGGTATTGTCGGCGCCGGACACGCCCATGATTTCCTCGGCCTCCTGGTAGTACGGTTCCAGGTCCGCATAGCTGATCGGCCAGTCGACGCCGACGCCGTAGAGGCTATGCAGGCGGAAGTCGTTGGGCACGTTGCGCCAGGCCTGCGCCGCCCAGTGCCAGGTGGTGCCGCCGAACTGGCGGATATATTCGGCCGGATACGGATACGGTCCGGCCTGCACCAGGTAGCCGCTGTCGGTGGGCTGGTAGATCGGGTGCGGCGCCGTCGGCACCGACGGATACGGCGACATCAGGTCGCTGCGGCGCGTGGAATTGCGAAAGCGCGAGACGATCTCGCCACGCGTCACGCGCGGGCCGGCTTCAAGAATCAGCACCGAGGCGCCGGCCAGCGCCAGCTTGCGTGCGGCCAGCGAGCCGATAATGCCCGAGCCGATGACAAGGAAATCAGTATTCATCGATTCAGCCATGCCCGGCTCCTTCAGGTTTGGTGGCCCAGCTGCCGTAAGCACCGTCGGCGTAGCTGGGCGGCTTGAGGATATCGCCAACGATGGTGGCGTTCAGCGCTTCTTCATACGCTACGCAGACAGCGTTCTCGCCGCTGCCGACGATGCCGAGGAACCAGGCGCCGGCAATCTGGCGCGGCAGCGGCGCCAGCGGTGACTGCGCTTCGTCAAGCGCCGGCTGCAGCGTCGCGGCTGTCAAACCCCGTTCATTGATCTGCGCCAGCAGCGCACTGGCCTGTGTGGGAAATTGCGCGTTCTGCGCGACCAGCGCGTCATACAGGCGTTGGGCGAGACCAGGTTCGAGCGCCAGGCGCCCCACCAGCAGGGCAGACACACCGAGAAAGGCGCCCTGTTCGGCATTGTCGACCGGTTCGGCCAGCGCCCACGGCACCAGCGCTGCAGCCGAGGCTGACAACAGCGCGCCCAGCAGCAGGCGCCGGCCGGGATTGAATGGTCGCGCCGACGTTTCGGTGATGGCGGCGATGGCAGAATCGGTAGTCATTGTCCCTCCTGAAAATTCAACTCGATGACGGCAACGGTCCACGCCGTGCAGTCAAGCAGAAAAATTATAGAAGAAACTATTTATGCGTGAATAATGTTTGCAAACAGCATTATCTTCGCGCTATTGCCACCGATTACCGGGCAGCCTGCCTGGCGCGCTGTGCAGGGACAAACTGTTCGCGCACTGCCTTGGCCAGCAAATCGGGCGGCAACAGGCCCTGGCCCAGCAGGAAGTTATTGAAAGCCAGGCGGTCGAAACGCGCGCCCAGCGCCAGTTCGGTTTCTGCACGCAGCTGCAAAATGCGCGTGTAGCCGTAGAAATAGCTACCGGCCTGGCCCGGCATCTTGAATGTGTAGCGGTCCAGTTCCGAGCGCGCCATGGCTTTCGACAGCATCACTTCGTCGGTCAGGATACGCCCGGCTTCTTCGCGCGTGATCTGGCCCAGGTTCAGCATCGGGTCGAGCATGGCGCGCGCCGCGCGCAGCATGCGGAACTGCAGCGCAATGAATTGCCCTTCGACCGGCTCGTACGGAATCATCTCGGCTTCGGCATACAGCGCCCAGCCTTCCACGTTGACGCTGTTGAACGCATACAGGCTGCGCGCCTGCGACACGCCGCGCTCGACCATCGCGCTGAACTGCAGCTCGTGGCCGGGGCGTCCTTCATGCGCGCTCAGGGTCCAGGCGGCGCCGGCAAAGTTGAAGTCGTCATACGCTTCGCCCTTGCCCTGGGCTGAAGGATTGCTGACGGGCAGCACGAACTGGCCATGCTCGCCATTGTTGCCGATCAGCGGTGGCGGGCGCATATGCGGCGCCGGCAGCGCAGCCGATTCAGCCGCTGAGGCCAGGCGCATGGTCATGGCGCGCTGCGGCAGGTCCACCACGCGCTGCTGCACGATGCGCTGCTCCAGTTCGGTATTGACGCCCTTGTAATGGGATTCGAGCTGGTCGTTCGGAATCGAATCGCTTTTCAGCGCACGCAGCACCTGGCGGTAGTCGCTGCCATCGATACCTTTCAGCTGCAATCTGGCGGCCACGACAGGCGCCAGCGCCTGCATGGCGGCGCGCGTTTCCATATACGCCACTTCGGCGCGTTCGATCAGCGCCTGTGGTGCGATATCGATCCCGACCTGCTGCAGGCGCAACGCATACAGCTCGGGGGCCATGCGGAAATCGGTACGCGACAGCGGCAGTACCACCTTGCGCTCCCAGGCCGCATAGTCGTTCAGTTGCTGTTCCAGCGCATCCAGCGCTGGCCCGGCGCCGCCGATCTTCATGTCGGCAAACAGCTTGCGCACACCGGCGATATAGGTGGGCACGTTATCGAGCGACTGCTCGACCTGCAGCCTGACCGGCCCTGCCAGGCCGGGCTGGCCAATTTTTTCGGCAAAACGCGCCTTGGCCTGTTCGGTGATCGGCGTGCTGCCGGGGAACTGCCCCACGTAGCGCTGCAGCCGTTCAAGCGCTTTGGCACGGCGCGCGGCCGGACTCTGTTCCTGCAGCAGGCCCTGCATGCTGCCAAACACCATCTGCGGCACGTCGACCCATGGCAAGGTGGTGTTGGCATCGAGGCGCGTACCGGTGATTTCCTGATCCAGCGCGTGCACCAGGATTTGCAGATCCTGCGCGATGCGCTCATCCTTTTCAGCAGCCAGGCGCAGCTGCAGCTTGCCGCGCACTTCGCCCAACGCGGCGGCATAGCGTTCGGTGATGTCCGGGCCCAGGTCCATGGCCAGGCCGTCATACTGCGACAGGCCGCTGTCGGACGCGTTCTCGGGCGAAAAGCGCGCCTGCGCTTCAAGCACGATGGCAGCATTGCGGTTCGATGCCTCGACCCAGGCGTTGTGGTTGCCGGCGCTGGCAACGGCAGGCGCGGCCAGCGCGGGGGCGCACAGCGTGCCGGCGGCGCTGGCAAGGACGGTCAGGGTAAAGAGCAGGCGGAGGGACATGGTCGGGCTTTCTTCAGATAAAAGTGTACAAGTTCGCCGTTGGGCCGGTATTGCAAATGCCGCCGCTGGTCAAGGCGCGGCCATCGCCTCGATCAGCTGGCGATTGAATTCGGCCGGGGCCTGCATTTGCGGTGCATGGCCCATGCCGGGAAAGATGATCAGGCGGCTGCCAGGGATCATATCAGCCGCTTGCCTGCCGAGCACCTTGTAATGGCCCAGCGTTGCCTTGACGGCCGGTGGCGCGATATCGCTGCCGATGGCAGTGGTGTCGGCGTCGCCGATCATCAGCACGGTTGGCACGCGCAGCTGCGAAAATTCGTACACCACAGGCTGGGTAAAGATCATGTCGTAGATCAGCGCCGAATTCCATGCAACCACCTGCTTGCCCGGCCCGTCGTTCAGGCCGGCCAGCATGGTAACCCAGCGCTCGTATTCAGGCTTCCACTGGCCGCCGTAGTAGGTCTTGCTTTCATAGGCGCGGATACCGTCGGCGGTGGTTTTCAGCTCGCGCTCGTTCCACTGGTCCACCGTACGGTAAGGCACACCCTTTGCCTTCCAGTCCTCCAGCCCGATCGGATTGACCATGACCAGCTGCGATACGGCCTGCGGATACATGAGGGCGTAGCGCGTAGCGAGCATGCCGCCGGTCGAATGGGCCACCAGCACGGCCCGCTCGACGCCGGCGTGCTTCAGCAGCGCTGCCGTGTTGGCAGCGAGCTGCTGGAACGTGTACTGGTAGTGCGCAGGTTTGCTTGACGCGCAAAAGCCGATCTGGTCCGGCGCGATCACGCGGTATCCGGCAGCGGCAAGCGCGGTGATCTGGCTGTCCCAGGTGGCGCCGCAAAAGTTCTTCCCATGCATTAGCACCGCCGTCCTGCCATTCGCCTTGCCCGTGGGCGCCACGTCCATATAGGCCATGTGCAGCTGCTGGCCTTGCGTATCGAAGCGATAGCGCTGCAAAGGATGCGGATAGTCAAAGCCTTCCAGTTCGGCACCGAAGGCCGGCGCTGGCACTTCAGCGCCGGCGGCCTGGGCCGCAGCAGCATGGCCGGAATAGACGGAGGCGGCCAGCAGGCCGGCAAGCAGGGTCAGGCGAAAAAGCATCGGTGGGTCTCCCGGAAAGTTCAAGGCTGCAGGACGGTCCCGTCATCTGCGACAGGCAGCGCTACCCTACACATAGTTGAGCCGATATGCAATATTGTCACGAAAGCATAAAAAATGCGTCATTAAACGGCGCAACAAAAACTTCGCCTGGCTACAACAGAAGCCCCACGCGCTGGCTGCAGCGTGCTACTCTATGTTATCGATAACAAATTGCTGCACGCCGCTTTATGTGCAGCGCAGCATTTTTGGGCACGCGCCAGCAGAAAGTGGCGCAATCTTTTACAATATCGCCTCGGTAAGCCAGGCGCTGCAGCGCTGGCAACTGTTTCATCCCCATTGACCCACACCTTATTCAACAAGCACATGCACTCTTCAGCAGATCAATTCATCCCGCGCGTGACGGCGCCATTTGGCGCTGGCTACGCCGACCTGGCGCTGGCCATTGGCGGCCTGGCCATCGGTACCGGCGAATTTGCCTCCATGAGCATCCTGCCCGTGGTCGCTGATGATCTGGGTGCGACCTTACCGCAGATGAGCCACATGATCAGTGCCTATGCGCTGGGCGTGGTGGTGGGTGCGCCACTGATCACGATTTTCCTGGCCCGCATGCCACGGCGCCTGATGCTGATCTGCCTGATGATGATGTTCGCTGCCGGCAACCTGCTCAGTGCCATTGCACCCAATTACGCCATGCTGATCATTGCCCGCTTCGTGGCCGGCATTCCGCACGGCGCCTTCTTTGGCGTGGCAGCGCTGGTGGCCGCCGCCATGGCCGAACCGGACCGGCGCGGCCAAGCCGTGGCACGGGTGCTGATGGGCCTGACCGTGGCCAATATCTTCGGCGTGCCGCTGGCAACGTATATCGGCCAGACGCTGGGCTGGCGCGCTGCCTTCCTGCTGGTAGCGGCGCTGGGTCTGCTGACCATGCTGATGATGCGCATTTTCGTGCCAAAAGTAGCGGCCGGCAATGCCAGCCCGCGCCGCGAACTCGGTGTATTTCGCCGTTTGCAGGTGTGGCTGACGCTGCTGATGGTCGCTGTCGGTTTTGGCGGCATGTTTGCGGTCTACACCTTTATTACGCCAACCCTGCTGGAAGTGACGAAAGTCACGCCGCTGGTGGTGTCGCTGCTGCTGGCCGTGATCGGTATCGGCATGACCGTCGGTAACATGATCGGCGGCTGGCTGGCCGACCGCTCGCGCCTGTGGACCATTTTTGGCGTGCTGGTGTGGAACGTGGCCGCGCTGACCGCTTTCAGTTTTACCACCAGCAATGTCTGGCTGACCGCCATCAACCTGTTTGCCATCGGCGCCGGTATTGCTGTCGCGCCTGCCGTGCAGACGCGTCTGATGGATGTGGCTGGCGATGCGCAGACGGTGGCCGCCGCCCTCAACCACTCGGCCTTCAATATCGCCAACGCACTGGGTGCCTGGGCTGGCGGTATCGCCATTGCCATGGGCATGGGCCTGCACTCGACCGGCTGGGTCGGCGCCCTGCTCGCTTGCGGCGGCATCGTCGTGCTCGGCATTTCGGTAATGGTGGAAAACCGTAGCGCCAGCAGCGTACAACCGGCGTAAGCAATCTTCGATGCCAGACAGACGGCCACCCTCGCGGTGGCCGTTGTCATATTGGCCTTGCCAAAGCAGGCACCACCGCAGACAATAAGAACCATTCTCATTATCTTGCCTGAGCGGCAGACGCCCGCTGCGGGTGCTGGCGGCAGGACATCACTTATCAAGGTTCGCTGGCATGCGTAATTTCTGGACCGTCGTACACCGCTGGGCAGGCCTGACGGTCGCCCTGTTCCTGATCGTGGCTGGCCTGACCGGCGCCGTCACCTCCTGGGACCATGAGCTTGATGAGTGGCTCAATGCCGACATCATGGAAACACCGGGCCGCGGTTCTTTGCAGCAGCCATTCGTGCTGGCGCAGAAAGTGGCAGCGAGCGACCCGCGCGTGGAAGTCAACTACATCACGCTCGGCCTGGAAGAAGGCCATGCGGCGCAGTTCCTGGTGCGCCCGCTGACTGACCCGGCTACCGGCAAGCCTTATGTGCTGGACTACAACACCGTCTATGTGGATCCTGTCACCGCACACATTACCGGCACGCGCGACTCGACCGCCATTTCCCTGTCGCGCCGCAGCCTGATGCCCTTCCTGCGCCATCTGCATTACAGCCTGCATGTGCCAGCCTTCTGGGGTACCGACCGCTGGGGTTATTGGCTGATGGGCACGGTTGCACTGGTGTGGCTGCTCGACAGCCTGGTGGCCTTCTACCTGACCACGCCACGCCGCCTGCGCGAGCGGGCCGATGCGCCGCGCCACCGCAGCGCGGCCGGCTGGCTGCAGCGCTGGAAGCCGTCATGGGCGGTGCGCTGGGCGGCCGGCGGCTACAAGCTCAATTTCGACCTGCACCGCGCGGGCGGCCTGTGGGTATGGGGCATTATTATCGTGGTGGCGTTCACCTCGTTTTCGCTCAATCTGTACCGTGAAGTGTTTTATCCGGTCATGTCGCTGGTGTCGAAAACCACGCCGGGCCCGTATGAAACGCAGGTGCCGGCGCCGCTGGGCACCTATATCACGCCCAGAATCGGCTTCGAGCAGGCGGTGGCCATTGCCAGAAAAGAAGCCGTACAGCGCGGCATCAAGGCGCCGATCGGCGGCATTTATTACGGCGGCAATTATTCCTTCTACAACGTCTCGTTTTTCGATCCGGCCGATGAGTTCGGCACCGCAGGCATGGGCTTGTCCAATCTGTACGTCGACGGCATGAGCGGCGAGATTATCGGCCAGCACAAGCCTTGGGAAGGCACGGCGGCAGACGTGTTCGTGCAGCTGCAGTTTCCGCTCCATTCCGGCCGCATCCTCGGCATGCCGGGACGCATCATGATGTCGTTCATGGGACTGATGGTGGCGATGCTGTCGGTAACGGGAATCGTGATCTGGGAGCGCAAGCGCCGCGCCAGGCGGTTGCAGGGGAAGCGTTAACATTCCCATTAAACCCGAAGGGGGACTGCCGGGGCCGGACCCTGTGCCTTCGGGGCCGGCCCCAGTGTCTGCCTGGGGTAGAAAAACTCAGGCTGCCATGCCTGGCGCTGCAGGCAGTTTGGCCAGCAGCTTGTCGAGCGTCAACGGATAATCGCGCACGCGCACGCCGGTCGCGTTATAGACGGCGTTGGCAATGGCCGCCGCCACGCCGCAGATGCCCAGTTCGCCCACGCCCTTGGCCTTCATCGGCGACGACATCGGGTCTGTCTCGTCGAGGAACATCACGTCCTGGTGCGGAATGTCGGCATGCACCGGCACCTCGTAGCTGGCCAGGTCATGATTGACAAAGAAGCCGGCCCGGTCATCGACCACCAGTTCCTCCATCAGCGCCGCGCCCACGCCCATGGTCATGGCGCCGATCACCTGGCTGCGCGCCGACTTGGGATTCAAAATACGCCCCGCCGCGCAGACGGCCAGCATGCGCCGCACGCGCACTTCGCCCGTGTAGCTGTCCACACCGACTTCGACAAAATGCGCGCCGAAGGTCGATTGCTGGAATTTCTTGTCGAGGTCGCCGTATTCCATGGTGTCTTCGGCCACAATATCGCCCTGGGCCGCAGCCTGCCCCAGCGGTATCTGCCGCTCGCCGTCCATGACCTGGCCATCCGAGAAGCGCGCCGTATTGGCGTCCATGCCCAGCTT
>Ga0308158_10004664_pt1 | contig 11498 bp, 11 predicted proteins | sample PhyBR2_FD_201038 | JGI IMG/M metagenome (GOLD analysis project Ga0308158, IMG submission 201038) | Phyllosphere microbial communities from UC Gill Tract Community Farm, Albany, California, United States - DLSLB.R2 | ecosystem: Host-associated > Plants > Phyllosphere > Unclassified | place: USA...
ACCCTGGGCGATGACGGTCCTGCCCGATGCGCGGATGCTGGTGACGGAGAAGAAGGGGCAGATGCTGCTCGTGTCCGCCGACGGCAAGACGCGGCAGACGGTGGCGACGATCACGGTCGACTCGGCGGGGCAGGGCGGCCTGATGGATGTCGTGCTCGCACCCGATTTCGCGACGAGCAAGCGTGTCTATTTCAGCTATTCGAGCGCGGGCGAGGGCGGCAAGGGCGTCGTCCTCGCGCGCGGGCGGCTGCGCGCCGACGGCGGGGGTGGCGAGCGGCTTGGCGAGATCGAGGTGATCTTCAGCGCGCGGCCGTTCGTCGAGGGCAATGGCCATTATTCGGGTCGCATCGCGTTTTCGCCCGACGGCAAATATCTGTTCTTCACCAATGGCGAGCGACAGAAGTTCACGCCGGCGCAGGATCCGAAGATGACGCTGGGCAAGGTTCTTCGCCTGACGCTCGACGGCAAGCCCGCGCCCGGCAATCCGCTTGCGGCCAAGGGGTTCGCACCCGAGGTCTGGACCTATGGCCACCGCAACCTGCTCGGCATCGCGTTCGACGCGCAGGGCAATTTGTGGGAGCAGGAGATGGGGCCGAAGGGCGGGGACGAGGTCAATCTCATCAGGCCCGGCTTGAACTATGGCTGGCCCAACGCCTCGGACGGCAGCCATTATGACGGCCGCGACATTCCCGATCACAAGCCGGGCGACGGTTACGAGGCGCCCAAGGTGTCGTGGAACCCGGTGATCTCGCCGGGCGGGCTGATGATCTATTCGGGCGCAATGTTCCCGCAATGGAAGGGCGATGCGTTCATCGGCGGGCTGTCGTCGAAATCGCTGGTCCGCGTCTACCTGAACGGCACGACGGCGGCGAAGGGCGATCAGTGGGACATGGGTGCGCGCATCCGCGAGGTGGAACAGGGCCCCGACGGCGCGATCTGGGTCCTCGAAGACGGCGGTGATTCGCAGGGCCGGCTGATCAAGCTGACTGCGAAATAAGGTGTTGGACCCATCCCCCTGCCGCGCAGGAGGATGGGGTCAATCGCGCACGATCAGATAGTTCATCCGTGCAGCGGCGATCGGCTTGTCGCGCTCGTCCTGCCACGCGGTCGCCTCGACATTGGCGACGCGCGTGCCGAGGCGGGTCACCACACCGGCCGCCCGAGTCGGCTTGTCGCGACCGCCGCGCATGAAATCGACCGTGACGTTGACCGGCTTGATGCGTGCGGAGGCGCCATCGCCGCCCTCGGCATTGAGCGCATGGTACAGCGCGGCGATCGCCGCCACCTCGAGCAGCCCGGAAATCGCGCCGCCATGGAGGAAGCCGGGGCGGCCGACCACGTCGTTGGCGAACGGCATGACCAGGATCGGCGGCGCGCCGTCCTCGGCCTCGATCGAGACGCCGAGGATCGCCGCATAGGGGGGAAGACCGATCACCATGTTCCGAGCACCATGAACGTCCCCGCGACATGCGCGAGCGGATCGTCGGGGTCGCCGTCATGCGCCTGTCCCCGCACGAACGCGATCGACCGCGTCAGGCGATAGCATTCGCCGCGGCCGATCACCGTCTTGCCGGGTGTCGCCGGGCGCAGGTAGTCGACGCGCAGGTCGAGCGTCGCATGCGGCACGAACGCGTTGCGCTTGATCCAGATCGCGAGACTCGTCGCCATGTCCATCATCGTGATGATCGGCCCCGACGCGATCACGCCACTCGACGGATCGCCGACAAGCTTTGGATCATAGGGCAAAGCGAGCTCCGCCCAGTCCGCGCCATGCGCGTGATAGCGCATGCCGAGCGCGGCGCCGTGCCCGCCAAACCCATGCTTCGAAAATCGCTGTGCGTCGAACCCGTCCATGTCCCGACCTCTACACGCCACCGACCGCCGCGCAACATTGCCGCACCTGCGGGGCGGGGCTAGCGTCGCCCGCAACAAGATCGAGAGAGAGGATCGCCATGAACGACCGGGTCACCATCGCCGTTGCCGACGGGATCGCCGATGTCCGCCTCAACCGCGCGGACAAGATGAATGCGATCGACCCGGCGATGTTCGCGGGGATCGCCGCCGCGATCGACCGGCTGGCGGGGATGGCCGAGGTGCGCGTCGTCGTGCTGTCGGGCGAGGGTCGTGCGTTCTGCGCGGGGCTCGACATGGCGTCGATGGCGGGCGGCGGGTCGGGTCTGTCGCTCGACGACCGGGCGTATGGCGACGCCAATCTGGTGCAGCAGGTCGCCTGGGGCTGGCGCATGCTGCCGATGCCGGTGATCGCGGCGGTCCACGGCGTCGCGTTCGGCGGCGGGTTCCAGATCATGTCGGGCGCCGATATCCGGATCGCGCACCCGCAGGCGCGGTTCGCAATCCGCGAGACGCATTGGGGGCTGGTGCCCGACATGGCGGGGATCGCTCTGTGGCGCACGCTTGCGCGCGACGACGTGCTGCGCGAACTGACCTATACCGCGCGAGAGTTCGACGGGGCCGAGGCGCTGCATTACGGCTTCGTCACGCGGCTGGACGAGGATCCGCATGCCGCCGCGATGACGATGGCCCGCGCGATCGCCGCGAAGAACCCGCAGGCGATCCGGGCTTCGAAGGCGCTCTACACGCTCGCCGCGGATGCGGACTCGGCGGCGATCCTGCGCGCCGAAAGCGACGCGCAGGGACGGGTGATGCGCAAGCCCAACCAGGTCGAACAGGTCCGCGCCAACATCGAAAAGCGCGCCGCGGTGTTCGTCGACTAGGGCTATTTCATCAGCACGAGCTCTTCCGCCATCGTCGGATGCAGCGCGACCGTCGCGTCGAAATCGGCCTTGGTGAGCCCCGCCTTCACCGCGACCGCGGCGGATTGCAGGATCTCGGGACAGTCGGGGCCGATCATGTGGATGCCGACGACGCGGTCGGTCTCGCCGTCGCAGATCATCTTGTACAGCGACCGCTCGTTGCGCCCCGCCAGCACGTTCTTCATCGGCCGGAAGTCCGAGGTGTAGACCTTCACCGAGCCGAGCGCCTGCTTCGCCTGCGATTCGGTCATCCCGACGCCGGCCATCGGCGGGTGGCTGAACACCGCGGCGGGGACGTTCGCGTAGTCGACGCGCGTCGGCTTGTTGCCGAAGAACGTGTCGGCGAACGCCTGCCCCTCGCGGATCGCGACGGGGGTCAGCTGGATGCGGTTGGTGACGTCACCGACCGCGAAGATGCTGTCGCAGCTCGACTTGTTGTCGTCGTCGACCACCACCGCGCCCGCCGCGTCGAGTTCGACGCCTGCAGTCTCGAGCCCGAGCCCCTTGGTGTTCGGCAGGCGGCCGGTCGCGAACATCACGAGATCGACGACGATCGGCTCGTGCCCGCTCGTGTGTACGGTCAGGCAGCCATCCTCACCTTTCTCGATCCCCTCGAACGCCGCGTTGAAGCGGAAGTCGATGCCCTTGCTCATCGAGATCTGGAGCAGCCGGTCGCGAATCGATTCGTCATAGCCGCGCAGGATCACGTCGGTCCGGTTGATCAGCGTGACGTGCGCGCCGAACTGGTGGAAGATGCCTGCGAATTCGTTGGCGATATAGCCTGCGCCCGCGATCAGCACGCGCTTGGGCACCGCATCGAGATGGAACACTTCGTTCGAGGTGATGCCGTGCTCGGACCCCGGGCAGTCGGGCACCAGCGGGTGCGCGCCGACCGCGATCAGGATCTTCGCCGCGGTCTTCTTGCTGCCATCGGCGAGCGTGACCTCGTTGGGGCCGGAGACAACCGCACGCTGGTGGATGATGTCGACGTGATTATTCTCGAGCGTGGTCGTGTAGGCGCCGTTGATCCGGTCGACCTCTTCCATCACGTTGTCGCGCAGCACGCGCCAGTCGAACGCGCAATCGTCGGGCACCTGCCAGCCGAAGCGCTTGGCGTCCTTCAGATCCTCGGCGAAATGCGCGCCGTAGATCAGCAGCTTCTTGGGCACACACCCACGGATGACGCAGGTGCCGCCAACGCGATATTCCTCGGCGACCGCGACGCGTGCCCCGTGCGCCGCGGCGACGCGCGACGCGCGCGTGCCGCCCGAGCCGGCGCCGATGACGAAGAGGTCATAGTCGAATTGGGTATCGGTCACGGGCTATCCTTGTCGTCGCGCCGCCGCGCTGCGGCCTTGGATGCCATCTGGGGCAGGGGGGATGCGCGGACAAGCCCGGCGCGGCGATCAGGGTGATCGGCTGGCCCTATCGCCGACCCGCCCGGCGCATCGGCATCGCGTCGATCGTCTGCTCCAGGACGGCGGTGGGGAAGGGGTGTGCGCTGCGCAGTTTCTCACCGCCGTCCTTGCCGATCAGGATCGCGGTAAAAGCGGCCGGAAGGCGGAATTTCCGGCGCAGCGCAGGCGCGGTGTCACCGGCGCCGCGGACCCGGTCGCCGACGATCTCGACGACGGTGAGGTCACGCTCGTCGCCTTTCGCGGTCCAGCTGCCAAGGATGCGGCGCTGCTCGGCGAGTGCGGGGTCCTGCGGCGATGGGGCCGCGACGATCAACACCCGCCGCTCCCAGCGCATCTGCGCGAGGGTAGGGGAGGCGGCGAGGGCTACGGAGAGAAGGATGGGCATGAAGGGGTAACGCAGGAGGTGAGCACGCGCTCCCCCTCCTACCACCCCGGCGTAGGCCGGGGCCCAATTGGGAAGGCGGTCGTTCGGCAAACCACGGTTCGCCCAATTGGGCCCCGGCCTACGCCGGGGTGGTGCATTTGGGGCTTGGGGGGAGCACGTTCCCCCAAAGACCAGCTTACCCGAACGCGCGCGCGATCAGGTCATCCGTCGAAGGATCGAACGTCTGCCCGCCCTTCTCCGCCGCCTTCGCCATTTCCTTCCCCAGCTCCACCCCGAACTGATCGAACGAATTGATCCCCAGCAGCACGCCGTTCACGAACACGCGGTGCTCGTAGAACGCGATCAGCGCGCCCAGCGTACGCGCATCGAGATCGTCGAGCAGCAGAGTCGACGACGGCCGGTCGCCCGAATAGCTGCGCGCCGAATCCTCGACCTGCTTGCCCGCCATCAATGCCGCACCCTGTGCGAACGCGTTGAGCAACAGCGCCTTGTGATGCTCCTCGGGCAGCGTGTCGCCGGCCTCGATCGACGCGACGAACTCGACCGGCACCAGATGCGTGCCCTGGTGGAGCAGCTGGAACACCGCATGCTGCGCCTCGGTGCCGACGCCGCCCCAGGTGATCGCCGCCGACGGCCGCCCGAGCGGCTCGCCCTCCGCGGTCACCGACTTGCCGTTCGACTCCATCTCCAGCTGCTGGAGATAGCTCGGCAGCAGCCGCAACCGCTCGTCATAGGCAAAGGTCGCACGCGTCTCGGCATGGCGGATCTGCGTGTAATACAGGTCGGCGAACGCCGCGAGCGCCGGCGCATTCTCGTGCAGCGCGGCGAGACGGAAGTGGCGATCCATCTCGGCCGCCCCTTCGAGCAGCTCCTCGAACCGGTCCCAGCCGAGTGCGATCGCGGCGGGAAAACCGATTGTCGACCAGAGCGAGTAGCGCCCGCCGACGCTCTCGGCGAACGGCAGGATCCGCGTCTCGTCGACGCCCCATTCCATCGCCTTTTCGGGCGCCGCGGTCAGCGCGATCACGCGGCCGTACGGATCCTCGACATTATGCTCGGTCATCCACTGCAGCGCCGCTTCGGCGTTCATCAGCGTTTCGGTGGTGGTGAAGGTCTTCGATGCGACCACCAGCAACGTCGCGGCCGGATCGAAGCGTTCGAACACGTCCTCCAGCGCGACGCCGTCGACATTGGCGACGATCCCGACGTCATAGCGCTTGTCGTCACGCCCAAGCGAGTCGACCAGCAACTGCGGCCCCAGCGCCGACCCGCCGATCCCGACGTGCAGGATATGCCGCACCGGCCCCAGCGCATCCGCCTCGATCGCGTCGATCAGCGTCCGCATCCGCGAATGGCTCGCCTGCGCGATCGCGACGCTCTCGGGCTTGCCCTCGCCGCGCTCGGCGGTGTGCTCGACCGCGCGGCCCTCGGTGACGTTGACGACCTCGCCCGAGAACAGCGCCTGGCGCTTGCCCGCCAGGTCCTGCGCCTTGGCCATCTGCTCGAACGCGGCGACCATGTCGGTCGTGAGATGCGTCTTAGACCAGTCGAAATGGATACCCGCGACGTCGAGGCTCAGCTTCGAGAGGCGCTCCGAATCCTGCGCGAACAGGTCGGTCAGCGTGGTGGCGGGCAGGGCTTCGATCTTGGACCAGTCGGCGGTCATGCTACTTCTCCGAATAGACGTGCGTGCCGGTCATGCTGCAAGCGCGAGACCGCGACAACGGTCTTTCGGCGTTCGGTATCCTGCATGCGCTTGACGACACGCGCCGGTTGAGCAAACCCGCGGGCATGGCAAAAGACACGAAGACCAAACCGGTGCGCTCCGAAACTGCAGAGACGTTCCGCTTCCTGCTGAAGCTGGCGGTGGTCGTGCTGATCCTGCGGAGCTTCATCTTTGCGCCGTTCAGCATCCCGTCCGAATCGATGCTGCCGCGGCTGCTGATCGGCGACTATCTCTTCGTCTCGAAGTGGAACTACGGCTATTCGCGCTGGTCGCTGCCGGGTGGCGTGCCGCTGATCCCCGGCCGCATCTTCGGCAGCACGCCGGCGCGCGGCGACGTCGTCGTCTTCCGCGCCCCCGAAGTGCTCGATCACGACGTCATCAAGCGCGTGATCGGCCTGCCCGGCGAGACCGTCCAGATGCGCCAGGGCACCGTCTACCTCAACGGCAAGGCGATACCGAAACTGCGCATCGCCGACTTCACGATCCCGCTCACCGCCAATTTCGACGCCGAGAAATGCGGCGCGCCGTTCGTCGACGTCGTCGCCAACGTCCAGATCTGTCGCTACCCCCGCTACCGCGAGACGCTGCCCGGTGAGAACGGGGCTGCGGGCCGCAGCTACGAGGTGCTCGACCAGGCGCAACTCCCCGATCGTGACGATACCGGGCTCTACACGATCCCCGCGGGCCATATCTTCGTGATGGGCGACAACCGCGACGACAGCGGCGACAGCCGCTTCCCCGCGCCGGGCGGCATGGGCTATGTCCCGCTCGAGAATGTCGAGGGCAAGGCGGTGGTCAGCTTCTTCTCGACCGACGGTAACGCCGAATGGCTGAAGCCGTGGACCTGGGTCAGCGCCGCGCGCTGGAGCCGGATCGGGGAAGGCTTTTGAGCGACCTCGCGCAGTGGCTGAAGACCGTATTCGGCCGCGTTCCGACCAACCTCGCACCCTATGAGCGCGCGCTGACGCATGGCAGCCAGGCCGCGGCAAACTACGAGCGGCTCGAGTTCCTCGGCGACCGCGTCCTCGGGCTGATCATCGCGGAGTGGCTGTACGAGCTGTTCGCGACCGATCCCGAGGGATCGCTCTCGAAGCGTCTCAACGCGCTCGTCACCGGCCTCGTCTGCGCCGACGTCGCGCGCCAGCTCGGCGTCCGCGCGCATCTGAAGCTCGGCAAGCAGGCGCGCGACGACGGCGCCAGCGACAGCGACAACGTGCTCGGCGACGTGATGGAGGCGCTGATCGGCGCCTGGTATCAGGAAGCCGGCCTCGACGCCGCCCGCGCCTTCGTCCGCGGCGCCTGGGGTGACCGCGTCCAGGCCGGCGCCAAGGCCCCGCAGCACCCCAAGTCCGCGCTCCAGGAATGGGCCGCCGCACACAACCGCAAGCCCCCCGAATACACCGTCGTCGAGCGCTCCGGCCCCGGCCACGCGCCCAAATTCACGATCCTTGTCTCGATCGGCAAGCTGGCCGAAGCGACCGCGATGGGATCGAGCAAGCAGGAAGCCGAAACCGCAGCGGCCAAGGCGTTGCTGGAGAAGCTCGGCTGACCCGACCCTCTCCGACATCCTGACGAACGTCAGGATCCAGAGCCAAGAGCGACAGCCCGCGTGACCCTGGATCCTGACTTTCGTCAGGATGACGGATGCGGCGGGTGCGGGAATGACGGCCGCGCGTTTTATCTGTATGACCGGCGCCGAATATCCCGATGCCGAAAAGAACCTGCGTGACCGAACCTACCATTCCAGAGACTTCCGCCCCCCAATCGGCGACCCCCAAGCATTGCGGCCTCGTCGCCATCGTCGGCGCGCCGAACGCCGGCAAGTCGACGCTCGTCAACGCGCTCGTCGGCCAGAAGGTCGCGATCGTCAGCCCCAAGGCGCAGACCACGCGCGCGAAACTGATGGGCGTCGCGATCGAAGGCGACACGCAGATCCTGCTCGTCGACACCCCCGGCATCTTCGAGCCCAAGCGCCGCTTCGACCGCGCGATGGTCGCCGCCGCCTGGGGCGGCGCGGAGGGCTCCGACATCATCGCGCTGGTGGTCGACGCCAAGGGCGGGATCGGCGGCAAGGTCACGGGAATCGTCGAGTCGCTGGTCGGCCGTACCGAACCGATCTGGCTGATCCTCAACAAGGTCGATCTCGCCGACAAGACCAAGCTGCTGATCCACGCGGAAAAGTTGAACGCGCTGCTCCCCTTCGCCGAGACGTTCTTCATCAGCGCGGGCACCGGCGACGGCCTCGCGCACTTCAAGGCGCAGCTCGCCAAGGCGATGCCCGAAGGCCCGTGGCATTATCCCGAAGACCAGGTCTCCGACTCGACCGAGCGCGCGCTCGCGTCCGAAGTCACGCGCGAGCAGCTCTATCTCCAGCTCCACGCCGAGCTCCCCTATGCGAGCACGATCGAGACCGAGCAGTATATCGAGCGCCAGGACGGCTCGCTGGAGATCCACCAGCAGATCCTCGTCGAACGCCCGACGCAACGCGCGATCGTGCTCGGCAAGGGCGGCGTGCGGATCAAGGAAATCGGCGCACGCTCGCGCATCGAACTCGCCTCGATCACCGGCAAGCCGGTGCACCTCTACCTCCACGTCAAGGTCAAACCCGGCTGGGACGAAGACCGCGAAACCTACCGCGACATCGGTCTCGACTGGGTCGACTGACCACCAGTCCGCTACTCGCCCTACTTGTTCCCCCGCGAAGGCGGGGGCCCAGTCTGGGCTCCCGCCTTCGCGGGAGAACAACCTTGCGCGCTCGGTCAGCGCCAATCCACCCCCACCCAGCACTACCCCGGCGTAGGCCGGGGCCCAGTTGGGGGACGGTCGTTACGACGGGCAGCCCTCCGTTACTCAGGCCTTCTCACCTGGGCCCCGGCTTCCGCCGGGGTGGAAGATAAAATCCCCTCCACCCAATCCGGCACCAGCACCCCCGCCGGCCCGATCCGCGTCTCCTTGAAGAACACGCTCCCCATCGACGGATCGAGGTTGAGCTCGAGCGTCGCGGCGCCGTGATACACTGCGGTCTGCACGAACCCCGCCGCCGGATACACCGCGCCCGACGTCCCGATCGACACAAACAGATCGCAACGCGCCAACGCCGCCTCGATCCGCTCCATCTGGTACGGCATCTCGCCGAAGAACACGATGTCCGGCCGCAACGCCGCCGTGCCGCACGCGCCGCACACCGACCCTTCCGGCAAGCTCCCGGCCCAGTCCTCCCGCGCGCCACACACCGCACACAGCGCCGACAGCAACTCGCCATGCATATGCAGCATCCGCGTCGCCCCTGCGCGCTCATGCAGGTCATCGACATTCTGCGTGACGATCAGCAGTTCGCCTGCCCACGCCGCATCCAGCCGCGCGAGCGCGTGATGCGCTGCGTTCGGCTCGACCGCCGCCAGCGCCGCGCGCCGCAGATCGTAGAAGCGGTGCACCAGTTCCGGATCCGCCGCGAGCGCCTCGGGCGTGCACACATCCTCGACCCGGTGTCCTTCCCACAAGCCGCCCGGCCCGCGGAACGTCGCGATTCCGCTCTCCGCGGAGATGCCCGCGCCCGTCAGAACGACGATGTTCCGTATATCCTGCATCGGCGCAATCTAGGGACGGCGCTGTCGCGAGGATAGCTGCAGCCGCGCCGATATCGCGCCCCACCACGCGTCGCGTCGACGGGATGCGTCCGGTTGCGCGGTTCCGGCGTTGAACCGATCCGACCATGTCTGCATGGCCGCCCGCAAATTGCCCGCCGGTTCCGCCATGGCGCCGCGCGGCAGGATAATCGAAGGACCCAATGCGATGGTGACGAAAAAGCTGATGCTGCTGAGCGGCGTGATCGCGGTCCTTGGCGGCTGTGGCGACCAGACATCGACCGGCGCCAACAGCGCCACCGCCAACACCAGTGCGGCGGCGAGCCCGGCGTCCGACGTCACCCGCGTCCGCGGCGTGATCACCGCGGTCGGTGCCGACGCGCTGACCGTCCAGACCTATGACGGCAAGTCGGTCAGCGTCCCGCTCGACGCACAGACCAAGGTCGCCTGGGTGGTGAAGTCGGACCTGTCGACGTTGAAGGATGGCGATTTCGTCGGTACCGCGACGACCGGCCCCGACGACGCCTTGCGCGCGGTCGAACTCGTCATCTTTCCCGAGGCGATGCGCGGGACCGGCGAAGGGCATTATCCCTGGGACGTCCCCGGCGCGGTCGCGGCCGCAGGCGGCGGCATGAACGGGTCGAGCGCGATGACCAACGGCACCGTCGACGGGCAGAGCGCGATGACGAACGGTACCGTCGATCAGCAGAGCGGCATGACCAACGGCACCGTCACCGGTGGTGCAGGCAAGCCCGGCGAGACGAAGCTGAGCATCTCGTACAAGGGCGGCAAGGCGCAGGTCGTCGTTCCCGTCGGCACGCCGATCGTCCGGTTCGAGCCGACCGAGCGCTCGGTCCTCGCGAAGGGCCAGAAGCTGTTCGCGGTCACCCCGGCCGGCGCGTCGGGTGCCAAGTCGGTCGCCGTCGGCAAGGACGGCCTGACCCCGCCGATGTAATCCGGCTCGGCCGCCGCGCCGGTACGCCGGCAACGCGCGCGACGCATGGCCGGAGGGGCAGGGCCGCTCCTCCTGCCATGCGGTTGCCGGGACGCCCGCCGACTTCATAAATCGCACGATCGCCGCTAAGACGCCTGCAACCCTGTATCCATAAAGGCGCTGCATGACCGTCATCACCGAAGCCGACCTGATCGAAAGCGTCGCCGACGCGCTCCAGTTCATCAGCTACTACCACCCGATGGATTACATCCGCGCGCTCGGCGTCGCGTACGAGGCCGAGAAATCGCCCGCCGCCAAGGATGCGATCGCGCAGATCCTGACGAACAGCCGGATGTGCGCCGAGGGCCACCGCCCGATCTGCCAGGATACCGGCATCGTCACGGTCTTCGTCAAATGGGGCCAGGACTGCCGCCTCGACTCGACGCGCTCCTTGCAGGAGGTCGTCGATGAGGGCGTCCGCAAGGCCTATCTCAATCCCGAGAACAAGCTGCGCGCGTCGATCCTCGCCGATCCCGCCTTCACGCGCCGGAACACCAAGGACAACACGCCGAGCGTGATGCATGTCGAGATGGTGCCCGGCAACACCGTCTCGATCGACGTCGCGGCCAAGGGCGGCGGCAGCGAGAACAAGTCGAAGTTCAAGATGATGAACCCGT
>Ga0308158_10004666_pt1 | contig 11496 bp, 10 predicted proteins | sample PhyBR2_FD_201038 | JGI IMG/M metagenome (GOLD analysis project Ga0308158, IMG submission 201038) | Phyllosphere microbial communities from UC Gill Tract Community Farm, Albany, California, United States - DLSLB.R2 | ecosystem: Host-associated > Plants > Phyllosphere > Unclassified | place: USA...
CTTGCCATTGAGCGGCAAGCGAGCGCTCAACCTTCCTTGGCCGAACGTGTTTCGAGGCCCAAAACTCGTGCCATACTTGGCCTCATGCGGTTGAATTTCCTATCCGTAGACGCACGACATCAAGCGCCTGTACGTGGCTGACGCCAGCCTGCTGCCCACCTCCATCGGCTACAATCCTTCGGAGACGGTGTACGCACTGGCGCACTACATCTTGGACGGGATCACTGGAGCCCGTAAAAGAGCATCCCCAGTCTGAAGGCACAGAGCACCCCCCCTCACACAGAAGCGGCCAATCCCGACATGGATGGGCGGGGCGCCCATTTGCAAAATATTCAACGGAGACATGCATGAAATCTACACACAAACGACTGCGATTCCTTTGGGCGTCTCTCCTGGCAACCGCACTGGCAGGGGGTTGCGGCGGCGGTAGCGGTTCCCAAGACAACACCAGCAGCAGCGTGCCTGTTCCATCGATAGAGGCCATTACAGCGGGTGGAACCACCTTCAATGCCAGCCCAGTCTCGCTGGAGGCCGCGAATTATTCTGAAAAGGAGTTCTACGTTCGCGGAACAGCCAGCCGCTATCGGATCAGCAACCCCATGACGGATGCGGAGGTGATCGACAGCGGGCACCCCTATACGACCCGTGTTGTGGTCCGTGCACCCACTGACCCTGCAAAATTTAATGGCACTGTCGTGGTGGAGTGGCTGAATGTCACCACGGGGCAAGATGTCGACTTTGTCTTCGGCGCCACCCATGACTTGATTACGCGTGAGGGGTACGCCTATGTTGGCGTCACCGCTCAGCGCGTTGGCGCTCAAACGGTACGGCGATGGAATTCAACCCGTTATGGGATCATTTCACTCGATGCACCAAACGTTGATCCAAAGACGGGCACTGACATTGACCCAGCGGGCGGTGTGCAGGCAGGTGGGGATGTCCTGGCCTGGGATGTGATGTCACAGATCGGCCAGGCCCTAAAGAAGGGATCGTCCACATTGCTCCCGGGCTTGCAAGTAAGGCGGGTGCTTGCAGCTGGTGAGTCGCAGTCGGCGGGGAAGTTGGAGAGATATCACAACACCATTCATCCCCTTCATAAGGTCTACGAAGGCTTCCTTCTGTATGACCGAGGCACACAGCTTCGGGCCGATGTGGGCGTCAAGGTTCTGTCTGTGGGCACAGAGTTCAGTGCCACCCTGGCTGGTCCACCGCAGGCAGATGATGCGGACAATCGTTGGTGGGAACTTGCCGGTGCGTCGCATGTATCGCTGGCTGAGTTGACGGGGTACATTGATCCAAGCACATTGCGTGATGGTGTCTTTCGCAATGGCGCAGGTACTGCAATCTCTCTAACCAACGTGATCGAGTCGGGCAACTGCGCTACGTTACCCCTATGGAGTCAGGTACCGAACGGCCCGATTTTGTCGGCGGCACTCTCTGCACTCAGTACTTGGGTCGGTGGCGGTCAAGCACCTGCTTCAGTGCCACGTTATGTCTATGGCAGCGGCGGTGTATTTGAGCGTGGCACAGACAACCGGGTTGTGGGAGGACTTCGCACCGCCTTGTTCGACGTTCCGAGGGCCATGAACCTAGGAACCAACAGTGGCAGCCTCTTTTGCCAGTTGGCGGGATCCAGTGTCAATTTCAGTGACGCTGAGATGTGTTCTCGCTACGGTAGCCCAGCAAACTATCTTGCCCAGTTTCGCGCTTTAACAGACCAAAACGTCACTGATCGCGTCATGCTCAGGCCTGACGCTGACAGGCTGATAGCCGAGGCGTCGGCTGTGACCTTCAGTTGTGCGCCCTGAAAGGGGCATCTGCGATGCCCCTGCACCCGCCGTCTATGCGAACTTGTTGCCTGCCTCGAGTAGCTACAACCCTTCGCAGACGGTGTATGCGCTAGCGCACTACATAGGCGATCGCATCAACCGGGCCCTTGTCATGGCTTGATCGCCCGCTCTTTCGGTGGTTGGGTACCCAGTGCGCTTAACACTGGGCCCCAAGTGCGACGGACCGCCTGCCCGGGCGGCCCGGCACCCAACAGGAATGCGTCTATGCGTACGACCAAGAAGGCCAGCGCGTTCTGGCTGCGGCTCGCTTGGGCCATGGCCTGGCTGCTGTCGCTGGGCGCAGTGGTCGCGCCACAGACCTCTGCGCCGCACCGCTACCTACACGGGCTGGTGGCGCTGTGTCTCACTGCGCTGGCCTGGCCCACGGGGCGGCAGCGGATGGCGCTGCAGGCACCTGCCGTTCCGCCACCGGCCGAAGCACCCCCACCAGCGCCACAGCCGGCGCCACACTCGGCGCCAGCCCAGATCGAAGCGACACAACTGAGCAAGCTGGCCCAAGACACCCGGGCACTGAGCGATTCACTCGCGCACTGCTTGGCCGACATGGCAAGCGCCACCACCCTGGCGCAGGCCTCGGGCCAGCGCATCAACGACAGCGCCAACGCGACGCAGCGCCTGGAAAGTGCGGTGCTCAGCCTGCAGGTGCATGTGATGGGCTCCTCCGAGGTGTTTGCTGAACTGCAGGCCAAAGCAACCCAGATCGGAAACATCGTCGCCACCATCCAATCCATCGCCCAGCAAACCAATCTGCTGGCCATGAACGCGGCCATTGAAGCCAGCCGGGCCGGGCCGGCAGGTCGGGGTTTCAGCGTGGTGGCCGGCGAAGTCAAGAAACTGGCCGGACGAGCCGATGCGGCCACCAGCGAGGCCAGCTGGCTAGAGTTGGCCAGCGCGGGTCAGTTCGACGGCCAGGGCGACCACCACACCCCCAAGCCCTTCGTGCGCAAAGCGTTTGCCAAGTATCTTGAGTGCGGCATCTTTGCCCATGGCTTTGCCCGCGCTCGCTGCGGCGACTGTGGGCACGACTACTTTGTAGCCTTCTCCTGCAAAGGCCGGGGAGTCTGCCCCTCGTGCACCACGCGGCGGATGGTGGAGACGGCGGCACACCTGAGCGACCACGTTTTCCCCCGCCTGCCGGTGCGCCAGTGGGTGCTCTCCGTGCCCAAGAGGTTGCGGTACTTCATGCAACGCGACGGAGCGGTGCTGAGCATGGTGCTGCGCATCTTTCTGCGGGTGATCGCACAAACTCTGCAGACCCACAGCCCCGGTGCGGCCCATATGGACAAGGCAGGCCTGCACATCGGTGCCATCGCCTTCATTCACCGATTCGGCTCCAGCCTCAATGAACACGTCCACTTCCACGTTTGTGTGGTGGACGGGGTGTTTGAGGAAGTGGAGGGCGAGGGCGATGCTGATGCGACCCCTCGAATCTCATCGCCGGGTGTCATCTTTCACGCGGCCACCGGCATCGATGCGGCTACCGTGGCCCCAGTGCAGACCACACTGCAAAAACGCATCCTGCGCGCCTTCGTTGCTCGGGGCCTGCTGGAGAACTGTGACGCCAAAGACATGCTGGGCTACAAACACAGCGGCTTCTCGGTGGACGCCGGTGTCTGCATCGAAGCCCACGACCGCGCTGCGCTGGAGCGGCTGCTGCGCTATTGCGCGCGTCCACCGTTTTCCATGGAGCGCCTACGCAAAGAGGGAAGCAAACTGGTGTACCGCTGTGCCAAACAGCGCAGCGAGCCCACCAGTGACAAGCGTGGTGCCAAGGCAGATGAGCTGCACCTCACACCGCTGGAACTGATCGACCGCATCGCCGCGCTGGTGCCACCGCCACGCACCCACCGGCACCGCTACTTTGGTGTGCTGGCACCAAACTCGCCGCTGAGAGCGGCGGTAACGGCGCTGGCTCAGCCTGCTGCGTCGCAACCAGCCACGGTGGAGACTGCACAACCTGGCGCGGGCGTACCTGGGGTGGCGGCGCCGGGCAACGCGGCCACACCCACACCCGAACCTGAAGCACGCCCGAAGCGAGCGGCGCATTACTTGTGGGCGGTGCTGATTGCCCGCATCTACGAGGCATTTCCGCTGCTGTGCCCCATGTGCGGTGGGCAGATGCGCATCATTGCCTTCATCACCCACAGCGCCGAAATCCGCCACATCCTGAACCACATCGGGGTGGAGTCTGCCCCCCCGCACATCACCCCGGCACGCGGGCCACCGCTGTGGGAGGGCTGCGACGCGCCGGTGGATGATGGTGCGCAAGGCGAGCCGGATTGGGATCTGGCAGCTCAACCCGACGAGGTAGACCAGCGCGTCAATTGGTGACCCAGTGAAGCGGCGGTATCCATCGCTGCGGGGAAGCAGCTGCGCGCGCGCCAGGCCCAAATGCATACTGCCTCCCAAGCTCTTGCCATTGAGCGGCAAGCGAGCGCTCAACCTTCCTTGGCCGAACGTGTTTCGAGGCCCAAAACTCGTGCCATACTTGGCCTCATGCGGTTGAATTTCCTATCCGTACCTGCCGGAACACTTCGAGCTGGACCATGTGCTCTATCCCGGTTACGAACTCACGCTGAATGATGTCGTGGGCCATGCGATCCGATGCAGTTCCGAGGCCGTCCGGAGAGCGGTCGCTGCGTGTCTTGAAGACCCCGAGGCGGATGAAGAGGACTTTTACTGGCCGGGACAGGAGTACAGCCGCAGGTCCAGCCCGTTCGAATCGGAGGACCACGAACGCTGGTATGCGGTCGGCCCCTGGCACCACATTGCCCACGAGTTGGCCCATGGCCGGCGCTTTTTCAACGATGCCGCGCGCTCGTTCTTCGAGTGGTTGATCGGCGAGGCGCTCGAGGCCGAGGATCCAGAGACCCCGGGAACACCCGCCCTGGTGACCATGCTCGACGCCGGCGCGGCTTTCTACCGCTCCCGCATTGCCAGCGGTGAGCTGGAGGCAAGGTCGTTCGCAGAGAACCCGGGCATTGCGCTCGGCGCCGCTCCCAAGGAGCGAGCGGCCAACAACCGCATGAGCCCCGCCGGCGTTCCCTTGCTCTACGTTTCGCGGGAGATCGACACCTGCATCGCCGAAGTTCGTCCCTCGATCGGGGACACCGTGGTGGTGGGGCGCTTCCAGTCCACAGCATCCCTGAGGTTCTTCGATTTCACGAGGCTGGGTCGCCGGCTGCGACATGCCCCCTTGAGCTTGTTCGACCCCAGCTACCGAAAGCGCAGCGAACATCGGCTGCTGCTGGAGTACCTGCATGAAGAGATCGCTCGACCGGTCCGGACCGGCGATACGGATTACGTGATGACGCAGGCGCTGGCGGAGTTCATCCGCTACGACAAGAAGTGGGCTTTCGATGGCATCGCTTTTCGGTCCGTGCAATGCGAGGGTGGCGTGAACTATGTTCTGTTCGATAGAGGCGAGCCGGAGGCTATGCTGGCCCCGGACTGGCGGCCAGCCTTCCACCTGGCGATTGAGTGCGAGGCTGTCTCGATGCACGTGATCGAGGGCGTGCGTTATAGCCATGTTCCTGCCTCTATCCCGGTGCAGGCGACCAAGTCCTGGTGAACTGCGTATGGGCCACAGCGTGGCCTCGGGTGCGCTGCAGGCTACCCACGCCCCGCTGCGCCGGGCCTTGAAGACGCGCTTTGTTGCGAGAAGCTGGGCGCATGCTCAGCGACGAAGAGAAAGCCCGCATGCAGTCCTGTCTGCGCACCTTGCGCGAGGCCATGCCGGGCTTCGCCAGCCGCCGCGCGCAGTTGGTGATGATGGCCGAGGTGGCACATGTCCTTGGCACGCTGGATCGAGCGCGGTGGCAAGGAGGTCAGGGCGGGCCGGACGACAGAGTTCCACGTCTGCGCTGCGCCGATCGGTGGCGGAGAACGCCTGCGCACGCTGCTGTGGGATCGTGCCGGCGCTGCCGTGCTGACCTCGGCGACGCTGCAGGCCTGCGGCTCGTTCGACCTCTTCATGGAAGAGGCTGGCCTGAAGGCATGGGAGGGGGTGCATGCGCTCAGCCTGCCATCACCCTTCGACCATGCGGCGCAGGCCGAGCTGCACCTGCCGCGCATGCGCTCCCATCCGCTCGATGCCCAGGCGCATACCGAGGAGGTGGCAGCCATGCTGCCCGCCCTGCTCGAGGCGCAAGCCGGGTCTCTGGTCCTGTTCGCATCGGCAAGGCAGATGCATCAGGTCGCGCATGCGCTGCCGGAGGCGCTGCGCGAGCAGATCCTCGTGCAGGGAAGCACGTCCAAGCGCGAGCTGCTGGCGCGCCACAAGGCTCGCATCGACCAGGGCCAGCGTTCGGTCCTCTTCGGTCTGGCCAGCCTCTCCGAGGGGGTGGACCTGCCCGGCGCCTACTGCACGCACCTGGTAGTGGTCAAGTTGCCCTTCGCGGTGCCCGACGATCCGGTCGAGCAGACACGCCGGGAGTGGATCGAGGCGCAGGGGAGGTCCGCCTTCCATGAGCGCAGCGTCCCCGAGGTCGGCATCCGGCTGGCGCAGGCGGTGGGGCGGCTGCTGCGCACGCCCGAGGACCACGGCCGCGTCACGGTGCTGGATCCGCGGCTGGCGAGCACGCCGTGGGGCCGGCGCCTGCTGGCGGGCCTGCCGCCGTACCGACGTGTGCGCGGCGCGGCGCCAGGCTTGCCATCCGACGCGGCAACGGTCGATCGTTCGGCCGCGTGACGGCGCCAGCGGCGGCTCTTGAAGGTGCGTCGCGGTAGGAGATCCTGGGTGGACCAACACCGATCCACCCATGAACTCCATATGGAGGGCATCGGCGCGGTCGGCGTGCTCGAACCCATCGTCGTGCGGCCTGTGCTGGGCACCGACCTCTTCGAGATCATCGCCGGTGAGCGCCGTTGGAGAGCCGCAAGGAACGTCTTCGGCGACGACTACGACATGCCCGTGGTCATCAAGGACGCCAGCGACGAGGCGGCCGAGGCCATGTCGGTGATCGAGAACTACTACCGCGCCGCCATGTCGCCGGCCGAGGAAGCCCGTGCCGCGCAGCGCCAACTGCTGCGCCAGCGCGGCGACAAGGAAGAAGCCGCCCGCCTCATGGGCTGGTCGCCCGAGGTGTTGGAGCGGCGGCTCGCGCTGATGGCCTGCACACCCGCAGTGCTCAAGGCGCTGACTACGCGCAGCATCCAACTCGGCCACGCCGAACTGCTCTCGGGCACCCCACCGGAGAAGCAGGACGGCGTGCTGACGCAGAAGGTGCCGGTGACCTTGCCGAAGTCCCAACTCGGACGCTATGCGCGCCGGCTGCCTGATGGTTCCCTGGTTTTCGCCGCTTCTGGTCAGACATGCGAAAAGGTTGAACCTTATGCATTCGTATCAGTGCTCAGGCCGGGCCGCCGGCTTTGATCGCATCGTGTAGGCCTTCTCAGTCCGGGAGAGTGTCGAGGATCCGAGGCCGCTACCACGGCATTCTCGATGGACATCTGCGTCCGGCCTATGCGGTGTCCGAGGCGGCATGTAATCAATGTGCGCTGCGTCACGCGTGCGATCGTCCGGGTGAACCGCCCCGGGGCGGTTCACTACCTGCAGCAATGGTTCGCGCCGAGCGACCCGGCGATGGAGCAGTCTCTGCACAACATCCCCGTGTTCCGCCAGTTCGCCGCGCTGAGGGCCGTGGCGCGGTTGCTGGACGAGACGACGATCCTTCGGTTCCGCCACCTGCTTGAGAAGCAGGGCCTGGCAACCGAAAGGTGCCATTGCGGGCACCTGTCTCGCGGTTTAGAGGCCGCCCGCAGGATTGTTCTGTGGCCGGTTCGCCCGAGCTGGCTCGTATGGCACAAACGCGGGCACCGATGCGGGTATGAGAGCTTTGGCCCTAGCGTTCATTCCGGCTGGACTGACATCAGGCCAAACCCCAGTGTTGATCCGAGTCAAGACTGTCTCAATCGCCGCAGCTGACTCTGAAGGCTCGAACGTACAGTGCCCCGCACGGTCAACAATCGTCGTTCTGTAGAGACTCACATCTCCACCATTGGCCTGCATCTTCTGAACATACGAATCGATGATGTTTGGAGGCACCACGTTATCTCCTGTTGTATGCATCCGCAAGGAAGGTATCTTGGGTGTGCCGTGGACTGTTCGTCCCGGCCCGTTCCAGAACGCCGAGGCGGCGGGTTCCGCCTGTACACGGGTCGCGTCCCGCAGTGTTGCAAGATCGGCCTGGAGATTGAGTCCATTTGTCGAGTAAAGCGATAGCACCAGACGCCCGACTGCCGGCTCGGCGCGGGCCAGAAGTTGGGAGTAGTCGATGCCCGCATTCCAAGAGAGTTGCCGAACTGCCGGAGATGTCCCTGCATGCTCAAACATGAATCGAGACTGTCCTCCAGGTTGGGCGGCGTTGAGAAGCACAGTGTCGAAGACTGCACTTTGAAGCGCACCGAGATCGAAGGGATCTGGCTGAGCTCGTGTGGCATTGCTCCACACCGGCCACTGGCCTACTGCAGCAGCAAGCGCAATCCTAGCCCGACCTTCCTGGCTCTGCTGAGCTAGCGTGAGAGCGGCGCGCCATTTTGCAGATTGATCTGCTACGGAAGCAAGATCGGAGAAGCCGACGACCTGCAATTCTGATGCGATCAGCGTCTTCAGCACGAACCACCCATCCAACATCATGTTCATGAGTGGTACCGGCTCATGAGCGCACCCTACAACAACGCCATCAACCTTCTCGGGATAGCGCTCGGCAAAATTTAGAGCAACGAAGCCGCCGCCCGAGTGTCCATACTGGATCACCTTCGTAGGCTTCCCATAGCGCGCGTTGAACATGTCGATGACCGAGATCAGCTCTTGCTGCTCTCGATCCGGATCATAGTTAAAGTTTCTTTGCGGATTTCGACCGGTACCCGAAAGCGCGTAGCCTCGCTGCAACCAGTAGCAACTCCGCGCGCCGTCCTTAGCGGGAACATAGTCAAGGTCGTTGATCAACAAGCCGTTCCAGCCTGTTGGCCGACGCATGCTCCACGGCGACCCGTTTGCAAAGGCGCCCTCGGCCTCCACATAGGTAACGGTCCCATTGCATCCTGTCACTACAACTTCCTGCTGTGTCGGCGGACCATCAGCGTCCTTGTCGCTTCCGCCGCACGCCGTTAGTACAGCTGCCGCTATCACGCCGACGAGGCGCCTCGATTGACAACTGATAGATCCGATTGCCCTCACCTGCCGGTTTGGTTCACTTTTCATGTGGTCTCCTTTTTACATGTTGGTCGGCGCCCGCTAACAGTCGAAAACGAAATCTACCCACTGCGAGCCTCAGGTGCATAGTTTGCCACCTAAGGAAAATAATATTACCTGAATCCGTGAGCCCAGGCGCACGCATGCTCGGGTTGGTCTGTTTTGTTGGGTCGTGCCCGTTCAATTTGACAGCCTGGGAGATGACATCACCCAACTCGATGGCACTGGATCGTCGGAATCGCGAGTTGGTGGGCGACTTGTTCGGGTTGGCGTGCAATTGCCCCACGCCGCAACCTCGCGGGCAGGCGATTTTTATGGATCCGTGAGTTTCGTGAGGCCGGTGATCGGCCAGCTGCGCTTAGCCGCAGGCAGCGAAGAGTTCTCCGTGCAGCCGCTGGAAGGCCTTGGCCGAGCGATCATTGGCGCCCAGTCCGAGGATGACGCGCCGGCCATGCTCGATGAGGCGCCCGGCGCGGTAGATGAGTTCCTGCATCACGGTCTTGATGCGCCGGCGCTTGGCCGCATGGCGTACCGGCGCATCGGGCCCCAGCAGTCCGGCCTGTCCCATCAGGCGAAGGATGTTCATGGCCAGCGCCGCGAGCTCGCACACCAGGTAATTGGTATCGAACTTGCCCGAGGGCAGCCGCTCCAGATCGAGGTCGGTCTTGAACTCGGAGTGGAACTGCTCGTGCGTGCCGTGGTCGGCGTACAGCGCGACGATGGCTTTAGCATCGAACTGTTTGGCGCTCAGGCTCGTGCTCCAGCCGTCCAGCGTGAGCTTGGGCTCGATCAGCAACTGGCCCTTCGCGTCGATGGTGCGTTCAGTCAGGCGCAGCACGCGGCGCAGTGGCCGCTCGATGCCTTCGATGTGCAGCGCCTCTTCCCACAGCGTCACGCGCTTGCCCGCGCGGGGATGCTCCCAGATCGTGGCGGTGTCACCATCAAGGCGCTCGGCCAGCGCCGCCACGTTGGTCGTGCGCGGGTTCCACTTGATCAGCCAGTCCAGTTGCGGCACGCCTGCAGCGTTATACGACTCCATCTCGCACACCAGCTCCGTGGAGTCGAAGCCAGAGTCCAGGCGTGCCAGGATCGGCGCCTTCGGACCCGCCGCGCTCAGGCGCTGCGCCATCGGGATCACCCGCTCGAAGTTGAATTGCGTCTCACGTGCCGAATGCTGCACGCCAGGGCGCAGCGCCAACTCCAGGCAGAACCCGTTCGAGCCCAGGTACGCGGCCAGCGGGCAGTAGCCATCGACGCCGGTGTAGGTGCGTCCTACGCCGTCCTTGGCGGTGCCGCCGTTGTCCATGGCGAACGTGTCGACATCCAGCGGCAGCCAGCCACAAGGCAAGACGCCATAGTCGACCCGCGTGCTGTCCAGCAGCTTCTCGATCAGCGTCGCCAGGAAGTCAAACAGCTCGTCCGCGCGCGTGTCCATGCGCTGGCGCAGCGTCGGGCTGGAGGGCAACAGCTGGATGCCCAGCGCCTGCTTGAAGAAGGCATCGCCGCGGAAGTTCTCAATCGCATCGAAGTCGCTCTTGCCCTGCACCAGCAGGCCCAGGTAGCTGCGCAGGATGTCGCTGTTGGCAACGCCATTTCTCACGGGCAAGGCGGCATCGAGTCGCTTGAACACTGGCGCGAGTCGATTCAGGTGATGTCCGACCAGCGCCAGACCGGCTACCGGGGTGAGGTCGTAGTCGAGCTGCTTGACGATGAAGGGGCGCATTGGAAGAACTCAGGTACTGCGTTTGCAACAGGCCCATCAACGCCCCACACCTGTCTCGCGTTTACCAAACTACCTCAAATCGAACGCACCCGCAGGGTGAGGCACTTTCACTCTTGGGCTCACGGATTCAGGTATTAGGTAACTAATCTTGTGTCAACGGGAGTTATAGACTCGGCATAATTTATTCATCAACTTTTGTTGATGACCTGACTCCAAAGTTCATGGAAAAAGAAGATGCACGCAAGCAGTCGCGGGAAGTGCTGCAAGAACGGCGCAAGCAAGTTATCCGTTTGCATCGAAAAGGTGTTGGCGTGATGCAGATCGTGGAGCAAACCGGGCTGAGTTGGTCTGGTGTCAACGCTGCACTGCGCCTGTTCGAGCAAGGCGGAGCGGCTGCACTCAAGCCACCGCCATCGCCGCCAGCGTTGATCCAGCAACACTTGATCGCTGGCGAGCCTCAGTTTCAGAGCTGCGCCCAGATGGACAAACCCAGCAGAGTTGGCTATGGGCTGCACCGGCGAAACACTCAACCCGCCAAATCAGCGAGGTAGGGGTTTGAGGTGCAGTGGAACGTAAAACACGGTTAAGCTATTTGGGCAAATCCTCGCAACAGCGGGCAAAATGAACATGAGCATGCTTGGTCCTGTTTTTGAATCCGAACGCGACCGATTGATCGAGCGCACCAACGCCAGTATCGTACGCTCTAGAGCCGAAGGGACGGCTTTGAG
>Ga0308158_10004668_pt1 | contig 11495 bp, 7 predicted proteins | sample PhyBR2_FD_201038 | JGI IMG/M metagenome (GOLD analysis project Ga0308158, IMG submission 201038) | Phyllosphere microbial communities from UC Gill Tract Community Farm, Albany, California, United States - DLSLB.R2 | ecosystem: Host-associated > Plants > Phyllosphere > Unclassified | place: USA...
GCGGTGGAGAACCTCGCCCGTGCTGCCATGCAGGAGGGGCGCATGCGGGAGGCGGAAGCTCTTTTCCGCCAGGCAGCGGACCTCGCCCGGCAGATCGGTCTCACGACGAGGCTCGCGGCCAGCAGGACCGGCCTTGCCGCGGTGCTGCTGCAGTCGGGTCGGGCATCGGCTGCGGCGAAGGCGCTGCGCGCCCTGCTGGACGAGCTGGACCCGGAGGCGGCGGTGCACGAACGCCTCGAGGCGTACTCGTTCCTCGGAGATGCCGAGTCGACCCGCAACCGCTATCCGGCCGCCGACGAGGCGTACCGCGCCGCGCTGGAGCTCGCCCGCTCGCCGCACGACCGCGGCAGGATCAACCTGCGTCGCGCCGAGATGCACGCCGAATGGGCGTCGATGTCGATCACCCCCCGCTCGCGCCTCACCCGCCTCGAGAAGGCGCGCGACCTCGCGATCCCCGTGCTCCTGGTCACCGAGGCGCTGCGCGACGGCTTCGCGCCGGGTGTCACACGCGAGCGCTGGAGCCTGCAGGTCGCGGCCCCCGCGCGCGAGCTCGCCTTCCGTCTCGCGCGCACGCTCGGAGACTCGGCGCTGCTGTTCCAGCTGATCGAGAACGCGGCGGCGTCCGTGACGCTGCGGGCGGATGCCCCGGCCGACGTCGCCGTGCTGCTGCCCTTCGAACGCCCGAGCATTCCTGACGACGCGGTTGAGCGAGACGTCCGGGACCACGGCGAGCTGCCCGCGGCCGCCGCAGGGCTGCTCGGCGGCGAGGGCACGGCATCCGTCCGCTTCGCTCCCCCGCCTCGAGTCGTCGCCGTCCCCGGCGCCGAGCCCGTGCTGGACGAGTGGATCCGCGCTGCCGAGGCCGAGTACGGCATCCCGCTGCGCTCTCAGGCGACGGTGCCCGCATGGTGAGCGGCTGGCGCGATCTCCCCGACTTCGGCTCCCCGCTGCCCCGCGCGCGCACCGAGGGCGCCGCCGTGCTGGAAGACCTTCCTGACGGCGAGCGCCCCGTGGCGCGGCTGCGGTTCGTCGATGGCGACGATCTGTTCGTGAGCTGGATCTGGGACCATCAGCGCACCGCGCCGAGGATGACCCTGATCGGTCGCGAGCTCGTGGCGCCGGCGCTCGACCGGCTCGCCAAGGCGCTGCCCTCGCCGCTGCCCGGCGAAGGCGGGATCGAGGCGCTGACCCGTGCTCTCGCCGGCGGCGACCTCGTCGATCCTGAGCGGGAGCAGCAGCTCGCGGTGCTGCTCACCTCGGCGCTGATCCCGCAGTGGCTGGGTGCCGAGCTCGACGCGCTGGAGGAGGCAGGCCTCCGCCCGCACCTGCGGATCCAGCTGTCCCCGTCGACCGCGCAGCTGCCGTGGGAGCTGCTCAGCACGTCCGGCGTCGAGCGTGGCGTCGACATGGCCGATGCATCCGTCCTGCTGCCGGCCACGCTGCGCAACGATCCCTCGCGGGCGGTGTCGCCGTGGTCGCCGTCGTCGCCGGTGGTGACGGTGCTGGATCCCGCGGTCCCCGGGTTCTCTGCGACGAGCGAGCTGGGCAGCGTGCTCGGCACGATCGCACCCGGCTCGGACCTCGCGCGGGCGATCGACGATCTCGGATGCCGGCGGCTGCCGCGCGGCGAGGCGTTCCGCCGAGCGGATGTCGACCGGCTGGTACTCACGCAGGTGCTCGCGGATGCCGGACGCCTGCTGTACCTCGGGCACGTCACGGCCTCGACGCACGCGCTGGATGCGCGGCTGCATCTGTCCGACCCTGCGGATGCGCCGGGCGCGACCCCGCCGCTCGGCGCGCATCGCCCGTACTCGGCCGCCGAGATCGCGCTGGGAGCGCCTGGTCTCGAGCCGCTGCGCGCACCCAACCGCGTCGCCCTGATCGCCTGCGACTCGGGCACCGACATGCGCTTCGCAGAGCCCACAGGGCTCGTCGCGGCGTTCCTGCACCGCGGCGCCGAATATGTGACGGCCACTCGATGGACCCTGCCCACCGAAGCCGGTCTGCGCAGGCTCGTCCCGGGTCTCGGCGATCGAGCAGAGGGGATGCTGGCGGATGCCGTGATCGCGGTGAACGCCGCGCACGAATCGGACGACCCGATCAGCGCGCTCGGCGCGTGGCAGCGCGAGCAGCGCCGACTGTGGACCTCGACCGGGGATCCCCGTCACTCCCCGATCATGTGGGGCGCGTTCGCGACCGCCTGGGCTCCCGAGCCGGTGCTGCTCTGACAGAACCTGCCTCTCGCTGTGGGCCTACGTGCTGCTCTGGATCGTGATCCCGAACGAGTGAACCGAGCCGATGTCCGTCCCCTCGGCGAAGATGGAGGGATGGGCGATGTGCTCGATCGGTTCACCCCCGCCACGCAGGACTGGTTCCGGGGGGCCTTCAGCGCGCCCACACCGGCGCAGGCGGGCGCGTGGGAGGCGATCTCGGCGGGCAAGCATGCGCTCGTGGTCGCGCCCACAGGCTCCGGCAAGACGCTGTCGGCGTTCCTCTGGGCGATCGACAGCGTCTTCCGCGAGCGGACCATGGGCACAGCCCGCGAGCGGACCATGGGTACAGCCCGCGAGCGGACCACGGGCACAGCCCGCGAGCGGATGCGGCTCACGGATGCTGCGCCGAAGAAGAAGGATGCCTCGCGCACCCGCATCCTCTACATCTCGCCGTTGAAGGCGCTCGGCGTGGATGTCGAGCGCAACCTGCGCTCGCCGCTGATCGGCATCGGCCAGTCGGCCCGGCGTCTGGGCACCACCGCGCCGAGCGTCACGGTCGGCGTGCGCTCGGGCGACACGACCTCGAGCGACAGGCGCAAGCTCGTCGCCGACCCGCCGGACATCCTCATCACGACTCCCGAGTCGCTGTACCTGATGCTCACCAGCCGCGCGGGTGAGACGCTGCGCGACGTGCACACGGTCATCATCGACGAGGTGCACGCGGTCGCCGCGACCAAACGCGGAGCCCACCTCGCGGTGAGTCTCGAACGGCTCGATGCGCTGCGCCGCGCGCATGGCGCACAGGATCCCGCCCAGCGCATCGGCTTGTCGGCCACGGTTCGGCCGATCGACGAGGTGGCGCGGTTCCTCGGGGGTTCCGCCCCCGTCGAGATCGTGGCGCCTCCCGCGTCCAAGACCTTCGAGCTCGGCGTGGTCGTCCCGATGGACGACATGACCAACCCGCCCCCTCCACCGGGAGTCGCCGCGCCCGTCGATGGCGAGCCGGCGGAGTACAGCGAGGTGACCGGATCCGTCTGGCCGCACGTCGAGGAGGCGATCGTCGACCGCATCCTCGAGAACAACTCGACGATCGTCTTCGCGAACTCCCGCCGTCTGGCCGAACGGCTCACCGGGCGGCTGAACGAGATCTACTCGGAGCGGATCGGCATCGCGCTGCCCGACGCGACCGTCCCGGCCGCGATGATGGCGCAGGCCGGAGCGACAGCCGGCGCCGACCCCGTTCTCGCCAAGGCCCATCACGGCTCGGTCTCGAAGGAGCAGCGAGCGCAGGTCGAGGAGGAGCTGAAATCCGGGGTCCTCCGCTGCGTCGTCGCGACCAGCAGCCTCGAACTCGGCATCGACATGGGTGCCGTCGATCTCGTGATCCAGGTCGAGGCGCCGCCGTCTGCCGCATCCGGGCTGCAGCGCGTAGGCCGCGCAGGTCACCAGGTCGGAGAGATCAGTCGCGCCGCGCTCTTCCCGAAGCATCGCGGCGACGTGCTGCACACCGCGATCGTCACCGAACGGATGCTGGCGGGCAAGATCGAGGCGATCCAGGTGCCGCGCAATCCGCTCGACATCCTCGCGCAGCAGACGGTGGCCGCCAGCGCCCTCGGCGCGATCAGCGTGGAGGAGTGGTTCGAGACCGTACGGCGCTCGGCCCCCTTCCAGTCGCTGCCCCGCTCGGCGTACGAGGCCACCCTCGATCTGCTGGCGGGACGCTTCCCCTCCGACGAGTTCGCGGAGCTCCGGCCCCGCCTCGTGTGGGACCGAGACGCCGGCACCCTGACGGGCCGTCCTGGCGCGCAGCGCATCGCGGTGACCAGCGGAGGGACCATCCCCGATCGCGGTTTGTTCGGGGTGTTCGTCGCGGGCGAGACCACGGGGGCGCGCGTCGGCGAGCTCGACGAGGAGATGGTCTACGAGTCGCGTGTCGGCGACGTGTTCACACTGGGCACGACGAGCTGGCGCATCGCCGAGATCACCCACGACAGGGTGAACGTGATCCCCGCATACGGTCAGCCCGGCAAGGTGCCGTTCTGGCATGGCGACGGCATCGGGCGCCCCTTCGAACTCGGCGAGGCGCTGGGCAGGTTCTCTCGCGAGGTGTCTGCGGCGGCTCCCGAGAAGGCGGCGCAGCGACTCATCGACGCCGGTCTCGACGAGCAGGCCAGAGCGAACCTGATGGCGCATCTCACCGAGCAGCGCGAAGCCACGGGGACTCTGCCGACCGACCGCACGCTGACTGTGGAGCGCGGCCACGACGAGGTCGGCGACTGGCGGGTGATCCTGCATTCCCCATACGGCATGAAGGTGCACGCGCCGTGGGCGCTGGCCATCAACGCGCGCGTGCGCGAGCGGCTGGGCGTCGAGGGGTCGGCGGTCGCGAGCGACGACGGCATCATCGTGCGGATCCCGGATGCCGACGCCGAGCCGCCCGGCGCCGAGCTGTTCGTGTTCGACCCCGACGAGCTCGAGCAGCTCGTCACCGAAGAGGTCGGCGGCTCGGCGCTGTTCGCCTCCCGGTTCCGCGAGTGCGCGGCTCGCTCCCTGCTGATGCCGCGCATGAACCCGAACAAGCGCACGCCGCTGTGGCAGCAGCGTCAGCGCTCGGCCCAGCTGCTCGAGGTGGCGCGCCGGCATCCGACCTTCCCCGTCATCCTGGAGACCCTGCGCGAGGTGCTGCAGGACGTCTACGACCTGCCGTCGCTGCGCCGGCTCGCGACGTCGATCGCCGACCGGCGGATCCGCCTCGTCGAGACCGAACCCGCACAGCCCTCGCCCTTCGCGCGCGATCTGCTCTTCGGCTACGTCGGCGCGTTCATGTACGAGGGCGATTCGCCGCTCGCCGAGCGGCGCGCTGCAGCCCTGTCTGTCGACCCTGCTCTGCTGGGCGAGCTGCTCGGCACGGTCGAGCTCCGCGAGCTGCTCGACCCCGACGTCATCGCGCAGTTCGAGCGCGAGGCGCAGCGGCTCGATCCCGAACGCCACGCGAGGGGTCTCGAAGGCGCAGCCGATCTGCTGCGAATGCTCGGACCACTCGATGCCGCCGAGATTGCGAGCCGTCTCGACGAGCCGGCCGCCGCGCAGGCGCATCTCGATGCGCTGGTCTCCGCTCGCCGAGCCATCCCCGTGACCATCGCCGGTGTTGCGCGAGTCGCCGCGATCGAAGACGCCGGCCGTCTGCGCGATGCCCTGGGCGTCGCTCTCCCCACCGGCATCCCGGTCGCGTTCCTCGAGCCGGTGGCAGATCCGCTCGGTGATCTGGTCGCACGTCACGCCCGCACGCACGGACCCTTCACCACGGATGCTGTCGCCACCCGCTTCGGCATCGGCTCCGCGGTCGCTCGGCACACCCTGCAGCGGCTGGAGCAGTCCGGGCGCATCACGAGCGGGTACTTCCTGCCCACCGCCGCCGGCTCCGCCGACGATCTGGAGTGGTGCGACACCGAGGTGCTGCGGCGACTGCGGATGCGCTCTCTTGCGGCGATCCGCGGGTCTGTCGAGCCGGTATCCCCGGAGGCGTACGCCCGCTTCCTGCCCGACTGGCAGCATCTGTCTCGCCCGCTCGAGGGTCTCGACGGCGTGCTGACGGTGATCGAGCAGTTCGCCGGCGTGCCGATCCCCGCGAGCGCCTGGGAGTCTCTCGTCCTCCCCTCGCGAGTGCGCGACTACACGCCGGCCATGCTCGACGAGCTCACCTCGGCAGGAGAGGTCATCTGGGCGGGCAACGGCACGCTCCCGGGGCGCGACGGCTGGGTGTCGCTGCATCCGGCAGACCTCGCACCGTTCACGCTGCCCGAATCGGATGACGAGATCGGCGCCGATTCGCTTGAGGCGCAGCTGCTCGCCGCCCTCGGCGCGGGGGGCGCCTACTTCGCGACCCAGCTCAAGGAGATGACCGGGGCCGAGAGCGAGCAGTCCGTGCTCGAGGCGCTGTGGAACCTCACCTGGGCGAGCCGCGTCACGAACGACACCTTCGCGCCGATCCGCGCGCTGCTCGCCGGCGGCTCCCAGGCTCACAAGGTCACTCGCAGGGCGCCTCGCACCCGCACCTATCGAGGCGTCTCGCTCGCGCGCACCGCTCCCCGGCCGACCTCGCTCGGCGGGCGCTGGTCGCTGCTGCCGGGCGCCGACGCGTCGACGGGCTCGGCGACCCAGGATGCAGCCCGCCGGGCGACTGTCACGGCCGGCCTGCTGCTCGACCGCTACGGCGTCGTCACGCGCGGCGCGGTGCAGGCCGAGGGCGTGCCAGGAGGATTCGCTCAGGCGTACCGGGTGCTCGCCGGGTTCGAGGAGGCGGGCCACTGCCGACGCGGGTACGTGATCGAGAAGCTCGGGGCCGCGCAGTTCGCGGCATCCGCCACCGTCGATCGCCTGCGCACATTCGCGGGTCTCGCCGACCCTCCGCCTCGGCACGCCGTCACGCTCGCCGCGACCGACCCTGCGAACCCCTACGGCGCCGCGCTCGGCTGGCCGCCCCTCGAGGGCGTCTCGCATCGGCCCGGCCGCAAGGCCGGAGGCCTGGTCGTGCTGGTCGACGGCGCCCTCGTGCTCTACCTCGAGCGAGGAGGGCGCACAGTGCTGTCGTTCAGCGATGACCCCGACGTGCTGCGAGCCGCAGCATCCGACCTGGCCGCCACCGCGCGATCGAGGCGCCTCGAGACCCTCACGGTCGAGAAGGTCAACGGCGAGGGCGTGTACGGCACGGAGTTCGCGCTGGCCCTGCACGAGGCCGGCTTCGTCGTGACTCCGCGCGGTTACACGCTCCGCAAGACGGTCTGAGCCTCGTACGCTGAGACCCATGATCCAGGAATTCGGCGCCGGCGTGCGCACCCTGATCCGCGGGTTCGCGCTGTGGCGCACTCGGCCAGGCCTGATGAACCTCGGCCTCATCCCGGCGGTGATCTCACTCGCGATCATCGCCGCCGTGCTGCTGCCGCTCATCCTCGGGATGAACTCGATCTCGGCCTGGCTCACGCCGTTCGCGGAGGACTGGCCGGCGCCGTGGAAGGGCCTGTTGCGCGCAGCAGTGGGCTTCGTGATCGTCGCCGCGGCGATCGCTCTGTCGACCGCCGTGTTCAGCGCCCTGACGCTGACGATCGGCGATCCGTTCTACCAGCGCATCTGGCATGCGGTCGAGGTCGATCTCGGCAACCCTCCGCCCGAGGACGGCGGAGGCTTCTGGACCGCTCTGGGCGAGGGGCTCCGACTCGTCGTGCTCGGCATCCTGACCGCGCTGCTCGTGCTGCTCGTCGGGTTCATCCCGCTCGTGGGCGGCATCCTCGGCGGAGTTCTCGGCGTGGTGCTGTCCGGCCGGCTCTTGGCCCGCGAACTCACGGGACGCTCCTTCGACCCTCGCAACCTCAGCCCCGCCGACCGGGCGGCGCTGTTCTCCGGCAGCCGCGCGCGCGTGCTCGGGTTCGGCGTCGCGACGCAGCTGTGCTTCCTGATCCCCGGCGGAGCCGTGGTCGTGATGCCTGTGGCCGTGGCCGCGTCGACCATGCTGGCCCGCGACATGATGGCGCGCACGCCGCTCGCCGCTGTTCCTCCGACCCCAGGGCCCGTCTGATGCCCGAGGGCGACACCGTCTTCCGCACCGCGCATCGCCTCGACGATGTGCTGGCCGGGCACGAGGTGACGCGGTTCGATCTGCGCGTCCCGCAGGCGGCGACCGTCGATCTCACCGGGCACATCGTGCACGGCGTCGCCCCGCGCGGCAAGCACCTGCTGATGCGCATCGGCGATTTCACGGTTCATTCGCATCTGCGCATGGACGGCGCCTGGTTCGTCTACCGGCCGGGCGAGAAGTGGCGGCATCCGGCGTTCAAGGTCCGTGCGATCGTCGGCACGGCTGACTGCGAAGCCGTGGGCGTCGACCTCGCCGAGATCGAGGTGGTTCCGACGCGCGATGAGGAGTCGCTCGTCGGCTACCTCGGTCCCGATCCGCTGGCCCCCGACTGGGATGTCGAGGAGGCGATCCGCCGGCTCGGAGCGGATGCTCGCAGCATCCACGTCGCCCTGCTCGACCAGCGAAACGTCGCAGGCTTCGGCAACGAGTACGCGGCGGAACTCCTGTTCCTGCGCGGGATCCTGCCCACGACTTTGACGGCCGAGGTCGATGTCCGTGCGCTGCTCGACCTGGGCGTGCGCACGATCCGCGCCAACCGGAACCGGGTCGACCGCACTTTCACCGGCATCAACCGCCGGGGGCAGACGACCTGGGTCTACGGCAGGGCCGGGCGCCCCTGCCGGCGGTGCGGCACGCTGATCCTGAAGGGCTCGCAGGGTGCCGATCCGACCCGTGAGCGGGTCACCTTCTGGTGTCCCAACTGCCAGCGCTGACGGGTATCACCGCCCGGGAATGAATCCGGACGGTCGGTGGTTGTTGCTATATCCGGAGAACTCCGGAACACGGGAGGAATCGTGGGCAAGAACTACGTCGACATCGAGAACGACCAGGGCGGAACGCTGCGGTACCGCAAGCACGCCAACGGTCGCGGCCTCGTCGCGCATGGCGCGAAGGTGCATCCGATGGCGCACATCGAAGCAGGTGCGTACATCGAGCCCGGCGCCCGCGTCGGCAAGGGAGCGACCATCGCACGCGGTGCGTGGATCGACACGGATGCTGTGATCGGCGACAACGCGCACATCGATGCGCACGCGCACGTGGGCCAGGGCGCCGCGATCGGCGACGGCGCGCATGTGGGCGTCCGCACCGAGATCGGACCGGGCGCACGCATCGTGCGCGGGGCGCGCATCGGCGATGACGAGACCGTCGCTGCCGGTCTCACGGTCGCCACCGACCCGAAGGGTCTCTGGCTCGCAGCCTGAGCGGGGGCGCCGACTACAGCAGCCGGCGCTCCGAGGCCCAGACCGTGAGTTCGTGCCGCGACGACAGCTGCAGTTTGCGGAGCACCGCCGAGACGTGGGTCTCGACCGTCTTGATCGAGATGAAAAGCTCGGCTGCGACCTCTTTGTACGCGTAGCCGCGGGCGATCAATCGCATGACCTCCTGCTCGCGTGCTGACAGGCGGTCGAGCTCGTCCTGCGCCGTCGCGGTCTCCCCCGACACGGCGCCGAAGGCATCGAGCACGAAGCCTGCCAGTCTCGGCGAGAACACGGCGTCGCCTCCAGCGACGGCGTGCACGGCGCGGCTCACCTCGGCCCCAGACGAGCCCTTCGTGATGTAGCCGCGGGCTCCGGCGCGGATGACGCGGACGACGTCTTCCGCGGCATCCGACACGCTCAGAGCGAGGAAGCGGCTCGCCGTCGGCTGCGAGCCGCGGATGACGGCTTCGCCGCCCGTCGCTTCCGCATTCTGGGTCCCTGAGCCGGGCCCACGCGCCCCGGAGGCTCCGGGCGACGCGGAGCGGCGCTCGGAGGGGGGCGTGGGGATCGAAGGGCCGCCCGGCAGGTGCACGTCGAGAAGCACGACGTCCGGCATGGTGTCTCGGATGACCGCGATCGCGCTCGGCACGTCGGCCGCCTCGCCGACCACGTCGACGCTCGCATCGAGGTCGGCGCGAAGCCCCGAGCGGAAGATCGAGTGATCGTCCACGATCACGACGCGGATGCCGTCAGACACGGGGCTCTCCTCCTGTCGGGAGGTGCAGGTGCACCTCGGTGCCGTTCTCATCGCTGCGCACGCTGCCGGAGCCCCCCGAGCGTCGCATGCGGCCGACGATCGACTCTCGCACGCCCAGGCGGTCGCTCGGCACCTCGTCGAGCGTGAAGCCGGGGCCGCGGTCGCGGATGAACACATCGACACCGGCCGCACTGCCCTCGATGTAGACAGAGATCTCGCCGCCCGCGTGACGTGCGGCGTTCAGCATCGCCTCGCGGGCCGCCGCAGCCAGGCCGCCGCTCGCGCGCTCGGTCGACAGACCGGCCGAGACCACGTCGATGCGCACCGGATAATCGAGTTCGAGAGCCCCCGCGTAGTCGCGGAGGTCGGTGGGCAGGTCGCCGTCGGCAGGTGCATCGCCGTCGTACAGCCACGCGCGCAGCTCGCGCTCCTGTGCTCGCGCGAGACGGGCGGCTTCGCTCGACGCACCGGCGCGATTCTGGATCAGGGCGAGCGTCTGCAGCACCGAATCGTGCAGGTGGGCGGCCATCTCGCTGCGCTGCTCCTCGCGGATGCGCCGCACCCGCTCGCCTGCGAGCTCGCGCCAGCGGTGCACGAATGTCGACGACAGCACGGCCAGAAGGCCCGCGAGCGGGAGCAGCACCAGAGCGACGGTCGATGCGGCGCCCGGCCGCATCACGAGCAGCAGGCCGAACACTCCGGCGAGCACCATCAGGGCGAGTACTCGCACGATCATCGCGTGACGGGGCCCGCGTGCGGTGTCGGAGCGGTCGATCAGCGTCGCCCACAGCCCCGCTGCAGTCGCGAGAACCGAGGTCGCCCCTACGACGACGGCTGCGGCATGCGATGCTCCGGGGTCGCCCTCGCCGTACCGTCCGACGCTCCACGACAGCACGGCGATCGCGCCGATCGCGGCGCCGACGAGGAGTGTCCAGGCCACGGGCATCCGCCTCGTCGGAGCCTCTTCTCCCTCGGCCCAGGGCGTGAACACCCAGCACCAGGCGTACAGCATCACCCCTGACCCGCCGCACAGCGCCAGCACGACGAACAGCGCCCGAACCATCCACACGCGCGCGCCCAGATGCCGGGCGAGCCCTGTACTCACGCCCGCCACCGCGCACTCGCGATCGCGCACGAGCGGCGGGCGCGGGCGCACGGACGCCGGCGCAGTGGAAGTGGACATGACGCCATCCAACCATCCGGCTCGTTCCCGAGGGGGCGTCAGGGGCAGGAATCAGGGACCGCTCAGGGGAACACCCCATGGCGGCGGGCGAGCGGATGCCGCGAGGATCGACTCATGACGATTCCCACAGAGCCGCCGATCGCGGGGCCGGATGCCGCCTCCGCGCCGCCTCCGCCCCCTCCTTCTCCGACGCCCCAGAGCAGCGACCGCTTCTTCCTGTGGGTCGCAGGTCTCGGCGTGGCGCGGTCGGAGGGGTGGCTGGGCGGCGTGGCTGCGGGCATCGCCGCACGGCTGCGCATCGATCCGCTGATCGTACGCGGAGTGCTGGTCGTCGCCGCGCTCTTCGGACTGCCCGTGATCTTCCTGTATGCGCTGGCCTGGGCGCTGCTGCCCGACGCCGACGGTCGCACTCACGCCCGCGACCTGCTGCGCCAGGACTATCAGCCGGTGCAGCTCGGCATCCTCGCGATGGCGGTCATCGGCCTGATCCCGACGGCGCTCCTCACCGGCA
>Ga0308158_10004669_pt1 | contig 11495 bp, 10 predicted proteins | sample PhyBR2_FD_201038 | JGI IMG/M metagenome (GOLD analysis project Ga0308158, IMG submission 201038) | Phyllosphere microbial communities from UC Gill Tract Community Farm, Albany, California, United States - DLSLB.R2 | ecosystem: Host-associated > Plants > Phyllosphere > Unclassified | place: USA...
AGAGGGAGGTGAGGATCTTTGGGAAGGCGTTGCTTAAAATCGGTCAGGTCGCGGAGGCCACCGGCTTATCAAAACGGACCATCGACTACTATACATCGCTCGGTTTATTAACAACAGAGCGGACACCAGCTGGTTATCGTTTGTATACGGAAGATGTCGTCCAGCATATTCAAAAGATTGAGTATTTAAAGACACAACGGCTTTCCCTGCAAGAGATTCTTGCTTTCTTCACCGAGCGTGAAGTCAAAACGGGTGATGCCATTTATCAAGAAGTACAGCAGCTTCAAGAAAGCGTCAACGGTCTCGAACAGCGTTTATTGCAATCGACCGACTATGAGAAACAGGAGATTCGTCTCGAACTGTCTCAACGTCTGACATTGATTGCTTCCCTGATTGCGCAGCTGTAACAACAAAATGGAGGTGACCCCTGTTTAGGGGATTTTGGATACTATATTATTTATCAATTTATTTTTAGTGGTGTTGTTGATCGTGTTGACCGCGTTTTTTGTTGGATCAGAGTTTGCGGTCGTCAAGGTACGGATGTCGCGTCTGGATCAAATGATTCAGGAAGGAAATAAGAGTGCCGTCCTGGCGAAGAAGATTGCCGGGGACCTGGACTATTACTTGTCTGCCTGTCAGCTTGGCATCACGGTAACGGCACTTGGTCTTGGTGCACTCGGTGAACCGACCGTCGAAAAAATCCTGCACCCGGTGTTTGATGAATTCGGCGTCTCGGCTGCCGTCTCGACTTTGTTGTCATTCGGGATTGCCTTTGTTTCCGTGACGTTCCTACACGTCGTCATCGGAGAACTTGCTCCGAAGACGTTAGCGATTCAATATGCGGAAAAAATGACCTTATTGTTTGCCCGTCCCCTGTATATCTTCGGGAAAATCCTGTATCCGTTCATTTGGTTACTCAATGGTTCAGCCCGCTTTTTCCTTGGATTATTCGGTGTCAAACCGGCTGGTCACGAACAAGCCCACTCAGAAGATGAATTGAAAATCATCATGGCACAAAGTTTTCAAAGCGGAGAAATCAATCAGACGGAACTCGCACTGATGCAGAATGTTTTTGCATTTGACGAGCATATCGTCAAAGATTTGATGGTTCCACGGATGCGAATGGCGACGATCTCAGAACGATTGTCAAAAGACGAGCTGATGGAAATATTCATGGATAATCCGTTTACCCGTTATCCGGTCACGGAAGAAAATGATAAGGACCGGATTCTCGGTTATGTCAACGTCAAGGAGATGTTGACGGACTTCGCCAATGGAAACCATCATCCGGTCACACATTACGTGAAGGATTTACCGGTCGTCTCGGAAGTCACTTCGCTCCAGGACACGTTACGGAAGATGAAAAAGACGCGGTCACATATCGTCCTCGTCGTTGATGAGTATGGCGGAACAGCCGGCATCGTCGCGATGGAAGACTTACTCGAAGAAATCGTCGGTGAGATTCGGGACGAGTTTGATACGGATGAAGTCGAAGAAATTCAAGAGTTGCCGAACAATGAGTATTTGGTCGCGGGAACCGTTTTGCTTGAAGATCTCGAAGCCCGGTTCGGTATGACGTTTACGAACGACGAAGACGTCGATACGATCGGCGGTTGGATCCAAATGCATAACATCGACCTGCAACCGGGAGAACACATTGATACGGAAGCCTTCTCGGTCGAAGTGATCGAGATGGAGAACTATCAAATCAATCAGATCAAATTATGGTTACATCCGCTTGAACAAGCGGAATAACCGACAGCATCTTTCGTCCTGTACGAAAGGTGCTTTTTTTTTAGGACAAGTCATCAGTCAAAAATTGAAAATCCGACTGATTGTGTAAAGAAGACAAATCGTAGTAGGGAAACGAGGGAGGAAGCGGGAAAGAGTAAAGAGACGAGAGATTATTTTTTTTTTGAGAAGGGAGACGTCCCGTGCTTGAGCAAATCCCGTTTTTACTCAGCCGCTTAGGCATGTTAGCCTTACTGGCTTTTTTATTGTCGCAATGGCGGATATCGCGCCATTTGTTTCAAACGTCGTCGCGCCGTAGTCATCGTTTCATTTTGCTGAGTGTTTTTGTCGTATCGGGTATTTTGATGAACTATGCCGGAATTGGTCTTTCGCCGGATAAAACGATTGATCCGTTACTCGGATTAGCCGTTTCACCGGACCAGTGGATCGTCGACACCCGATTGACGATTATCGTCACGAGTGGTCTGCTTGGTGGTCCGCTCGTCGGCGGTTTGACCGGGTTACTGGTCGGATTTCACCGGTATTACCTCGGTGCATTCGGTGCGGAATCGGCTTGGATCATTGCGGTTGGAACAGGATTGTTGAGTGGGTTGTACAGTCGCCAGTGGCGCAGGAAAGACGGCTATTCCTTGCTCCAACCGATTGGTATCGTCTTAACTGCTGTCATCCTCGACATTGGTGTAGCATTGATGTTGGCGCCGGACCAAGCCCTTGTACTGGAATTGACACGTCAAGCCGTCTTTCCGATGTTGTTTACGAATGCAGTCGGAATCAGTGTCTTCATTGCGATCTTACGGACGCAGTTGAAAATTGAGAATGAATTGTTCGTTCGCGAATCCGCACGTTCCTATCGTTTATTGGATGCGATTCGTCCGTTGCGTAAAAGTGGCATGACGGTTGATGTCGCCCGGAAAATCGGATCGACAATCTTGGAAGAAACGAAAATCAACCGTGTCGTTTTACTTGGACCGGATGGGATTTTGGCCGATGTCCGGACGGGACACGATACAGCGGATTTATTCCAGCATCAGACGATTTTGGAATGGGTGGAGACGGCTGCCGTTTACCGGTCGGAAGATGAGCTGACGCGTCAAATCATCTCGTTTCATCCTTTACAGGTCGAGGGGAAGAAAGCTGGCATTGTCTGTTGGTTTCCGGTCCATCTGTTCGATGATACGATGGAGCGAACGATGGAACAGTTGGTGGATCTTTTGGCACGCGAACTTGTCGTTCACCAAGAGGAACAACTGAATCAATTTCCGAACACCAGTATTAAACCGATCCTGAGTCCGAACTACCTCCTCGGGATCGTCGATGAAATCCATCAGACGGCTGATCCGGATACCCCGGTCAAACAACAGCTCGGAGCTTTGCGACAACTGCTTACGACAGCACGACGACTCGACATGTATCCCTTACGTGAAGAATTACTGACCTTAAAATCTTACTTGTCGCTGGAAGGAATCCGCCGGCATCATCCATTGACACCGGCTGCGGTCACGATTGATTTAGATATCGAAACGGCCGTTGAAGAACATTTTGTCTTTCCGTTGCTCGTGACACAGCTTGTCGATAATGCGTTACGCCATGCCTTTCCCCAAAGCGGTCCGTATCACCGGATTGATGTCCGGGCATTTCAGGAAGAGACACACTGGGTGCTTGAAGTGTCGGACAACGGAGTCGGCATACCGGCCGAATTCTTAAAACGCTGGGAGCAGGATAAAAAGACGCAAACGAGTAATTTGTTTTTATTACGACGTGCTCTTCACCGGCGATACGGTGAGCAGGCGGGGTGTACGATTTATTCCCGACCGGGTGGAACACGCCTGAAACTGACGTTGCCCCTTACGACCGATCAGATGTAACAATCGTTCGATTCGGATTACCGGAATCGAACGATTGTTTTTTTTTAGCCAATCCTGGGTAAAAATGAAAGCAAGAGTAGATCGATACAGGAGGATAAGCGCATGATTACAACAAAAGAAGTCGGTTTTTCCGGCGAGCAGCCGATCATCGCTTTTACATTGATGAATCGTAACGGACACAGCGTGGAATTACTCAATTTGGGCGGGAAAATCACGGCAATCCGTGTTCCGGATCAACACGGGACAATTGAGAATGTCGTCTTAGCCTTTGATGATATGGAAGAATATTTAGAAGATCCCCACCATTTAGGGGCAACAATCGGACGGGTCGGCGGGCGGATCGCCAACGGAGCGTTTGCATTAGAAGGGATGAACTATATCCTGGAGCAAAACGAAGGAGAGCATCACCTTCATGGAGGGAGCGTCAACTGGTCGAATCGTTTTTTTGATTATGAAATCGACGGTGAGCTGTTACATCTGCTCTTGACGAGTCCGGATGGAGAAAACGGCTATCCGGGTCAACTGGATGTCCGGTTGACGATTGACTGGACGGACGAAGATGTACTGATTTTGACGTATCACGCGACGACGACGGCATCGACACCATTCAGTCCGACGAATCATACGTATTTTAATTTGACAGGAAATGCGAAAACGACGATTGAGCAACATCGTCTCCGGATGGATGCACCGTTTTACGTACCGCTAAATGAAGAGTCGGTTCCGACGGGCGAGATTTTATCCGTCAACGAGACCGTCTTTGACTTCCGCAAAGCGCGTTCTTTGTATGAAGTGACGCATGCGAGTGACGAAGCGTTGCGCCAGGCCGGCAGTGGTGTTGACCACCCGTTTTTACTGAAAGAAGGCGGAGAAATCGTCTTAGAGGAACCGGTCAGTGGCCGGATTTTACGTGTGGAAACCGATCACCCGGGTGTCGTCGTCTATACGGGAAATCATTTGGCAGGAGACTTTACAATCGCCGGGCGCCGGGCGACACCCTATCTCGGGATTTGTCTTGAGACACAAGGATTGCCGGACGCGATCAATCAACCGGATTTTCCGTCTGTCGTTTTGCGGGCAGGCGAGGTCTATGAAAAGCGGACAACCTTCCAATTTAGTCGAGTGCAGTAACGTTTTTTTGCTAACATCCGAAGCGAATGTGGTAGGATAAAGCGAGAAGAATCTAACGGAGGCATAGGAAAATGACTAAAATAGCATGGGTGACCGATAGTATGGCCTATTTCAAAAAGGAAGAGGCAGAAGCAATCGGCGTCAATGTCGTACCGATTCAAATCATGCTCAGTGAGACAGCATACAATGAAGATACGATTACTGTCGAACGGTTATTCCGAGCGCTTGAGGCAGACAAGAAGTTAGTCGCCAAGACCTCGCAACCGATTTTTGGGGAGTTCGTAGGGACGTATGAACGGTTAAAAGAAGAAGGATACGACTGTGCGATTGCCGTCCACTGTACAAACGGTTTGTCGAGTACGGTCCAAAGTTCAGCATCAGCAGCGGAAGCGGCGAGCTTCCCGGTCCACATCATCGATTCACATACAGCATTTGAAAACCAGCAGGAGTTCATCCGTTTCGGGATGGCGCTTGAAGCAGCAGGTAAATCAGTCGAAGAAATTACGGCTGCCTTGCATGCATTGGCAAAGAAGACACATTTTTATATGATCGTCGGGAACATGGAGACGATGCGCCGGGGTGGACGTGTCTCGTCCGGTGATTTGTTCCTTGCTAACCTGCTCAGCATCAAACCAATCATCACGACGGATGAAGCGGGAAAAATCGTCCCGTTTAAAAAAGCGCGGTCGCTGAAAAAGGCGTACATCGAAATCATCAAACAGGTCGAAGAAGCGATGCGTCAGCATACGTTTTATAAAAACCGGATTTATGTCGCGACGACGATGGCACCAGAGATGGCAGCCGATTTACGGACACAAGTCGCAGCAAAATTCCCGGAACTGACGGTGCTCGACGGCACGTTCGGTCCGGCAATCGGAACACACGCCGGAGCAGAAACAGTCGGCTTGTTCTGGCTGAATGACTAAAAAACAATGAAAAACCAGAATCGATTCCTTGAGACAGGGAACAGATTCTGGTTTTTTTCTTGTATTTCAGGCAAGAATAATTCCTAAAAAAGCGGCACCAATTCCGCAGAGGTAACTGAGTCCGAGATACAGGACCAGTGTCTTTCGATTTTGATTCTGGACGAGCTGTAACGTTTCCAGCTTAAAGGTCGAAAACGTCGTAAATGAGCCGAGAAATCCTGTCCCGAGCAACAACGTCCAGGTCGAATCGAGGTGGGAGCCGATGACAAGACCGAGTAAAAACGAACCGAGCACATTGATGATGAAGGTCGCCAGCGGAAAATCCTTTTTCCAAACCGTTTTGGTCCATTGGCTTAAGGCGAAGCGGCTGATTGCCCCAAAAAAGGCACCGGTCGCAAGCGCGAGGAAATTCATGAGACCTCCTCCTTTTGAAAGCGGCGTAACCGGCGTGTTCCAAGTAGATAACCAACGTAAGACAACAATAAGCCCCCAAACAAACTGAGACTGATATAGGCGAACGCATAACTATAGACACCAGCCCGCAACAATTCAACCGATTCGACACTGAACGTCGAGAAGGTCGTGAAGGAACCGACAAAACCGGTTCCGAGTGCCGTCATTGCATACTGATGCAGTAAGGTCGTCTTAAATAAAAAATGTGTCGCGTAACCTAATACGAAACAACCGATTAAATTGATGGTTAACGTCGTCCACGGGAACGCACCCACCACCACATTTCCGATGAGAAGACCAAGACCATACCGGGCAGAGGCGCCGAGTATGCCGGCGAGCCCGACTAATAGATAGAGCATAAGGAGCCCCCTTCCACTCATTTTTGTATTCAACATACGCTTTTCAGAAATCATGCGTCAAGTCATGAAAATTTTCATAGAGACTAAACGTCATCTTAAAATTGGACGATAAGAAAAGTGTACGAATCCAATAGAAGGAGTTTTGCAGATGGTCTCACCGCTTGAACGATTGAGTACAAAAATACTCTCTCGTCTGATTCCTGTATTGATCACAGTTGCCCATCCCTTGATTTTTATTTTTGCCCAAATCGGCTATGTCCCGATGAGCGTCTTTTACCAATTTTTAGCCGGTGGACTGTTATTAACAATCGCGTTGCTTGCCGGAAATCAGTTTTTTGGTGAAAAGCCAAGTGGGAAATACATTCAAATCGTCTTGACGTACCTTGTCCTGGCACTGGTGCTTATCACCTTACCGTCCCAAAGCATCTGGACGATTGCCTATCTCTATCTGACGATCTCGATTGTCTATCTCATCCCGCACCTGGTCGTGCTCGCAGGTGTCCTCGGATTGTTTGAACTGGTTCTCTTTACGCTGCTCGGAACGATCGTCTTTACGAACACGTTTGACATGATCGTCGCTTTCGTTATCTACTTGATGATCTTTTCGGCAGCGACGTTCGTCGCCGTATTTGGGCGAAACGTCATGCGGGAAGTCAAACGTCAACAAGAAAAAGCCGAACATTACGCGGAGACGTCTCAACTGACGCTTCGTCAGTCAGCGGCGACCGCGACGGATGTCACGACGTTCACGGAAGAGATGAGTGAAACGGTCGATACGGCAAAAGTCTCGTTTGAGAAAATTGATCAGGCGATGCAGATGTTGGCTGATAATTCTTCGAAAAATGCCCAATCCGTCCGACAGATCAAACGGATGAACACCGATAACGTCGAGTTGATGACGGATGTCGCGACAGCCGTCGACCGGGCACTTGTCCTCAGTTCGTCATCAAAAGTCACGGCCGAGCAAAGCCAGGCTACGATCAGCGAGGCCGGCGAGTCGTTACAGCAATTAACCGAAAGTATGGATGAATCGGTCACCGCCTTTGGACAGCTCGCCGGACGCTTCAAAGAGATCGTCAGCATCACCTCGAGCATCAATGCGATTGCGACACAAACCAATCTATTGAGCTTAAATGCCTCAATCGAAGCGGCACGTGCCGGTGAATTCGGTAAAGGGTTCACCGTCGTCGCCCAGGAAATCCGGAATTTGTCCGCGCAGACGGCAGCGGCTTCGACGGAAATCAATCAGATCATCGAACGGGTTGATCGTGATGTCATGCAGACCGGTAATTCGATTGATGCCAGCACCAACTTACTGCGGGAGCAGGAAGCGCGGATGCAACGGAGTCAAATCGCGTTGCAGACGATTGCGGCAGACTCCAATGATTCCGTGCAGGCGATCAGCGGAGCGCAACAGCAATTCGCGACGATTACAAATAGTCTCTCGAATATCGCACAGGCTACCGGACAACTCGACGCCTTCATGGATCTGTTACTGACGAGCAGTGATCAACTGTCCGGTCTGACGCGGTCGCAAGTCGAACAAATTGGTGATTTACAGCAAGCGATTCATACACTAAACGAGACCGCATTAACCCTTCAACAGACGGCCCATGCCTGACACCTGTGTACCGATTCTTAAGAGTCGGTGCACTTTTTTCGTTTGTCGCAAGTGGTGAACGGGAACAACTAAGAGGTACAACAATCAGAGGAGGAAATCACATGAAAGCAGCCTATATTGAACAGTACGGTGGATCGGAACAATTTAAAGTGGGGGAACTGGACCGTCCGATCGTCGGAGCAGATGACGTCTTGATTGCGGTGCATGCAGCAAGTGTTAATCCCGTTGATTGGAAGTTGCGTGAAGGATACTTAAAGGAAATGCTCAGTTACGATATGCCGCTCGTCATTGGTTGGGATGTCTCCGGTGTCATCGAAGAAGTCGGAGAGAACGTGACAGACTTGAAGGTCGGTGATGAAGTGTTCAGCCGTCCGGATATTGCCCGTCAAGGGACTTATGCGGAATATGTCGCCGTCGACGCCCATCTTGTCGTCAAGAAACCGGAAGCGCTGACGTTTGAGGAGGCAGCATCACTGCCGCTCGTCGCCCACACGGCATGGCAGGTCATGTTTGAAGTGATGGACGCGAAAGCAGGGGATAAAATCTTTATCGGTGCCGGTTCAGGCGGTGTCGGAACAGTCGCGATTCAACTCGCGAAAGCGCACGGGCTGCATGTCATCACCTCGACGAGCACAAAAAACGTCGACTGGGTCAAAGCGCTCGGAGCAGACGAAGTCATCGATTACAAACAGGAAGATCCGGCAGATCGTGTCCGTGATCTTGATTTTGTGTTTGATACGATGGGCGGCGACGGACAAGCAAAGCTGTACCAGATGCTTAAACCAAACGGAATGCTCGTCTCGATTTCAACACCACCGGACGAAAATCAGGCGAAGGAAGCACAGGCACGCGTCGCCTATGTCTTCATGCAACCGACAGGCGAGCGGCTGCAACATATCGCTCAAGCAGTGGAACGGGGAGAGTTGAAACCGGTTGTCGATCGGATTTTTGATTTAGATCAAATTAAAGAAGCGCATGATTACGGAGAAGAAGGTCATGCGAAAGGGAAAATCGTCATTAAAGTGAAGTGAGCAAGAAAACAGAACGCGCTCTCAAATAGACGAAAGTCAATAGCTTACGTAATCTATGAGATACACAGGCAAGACTTCGCTTTCCTCGGGCGAAACGTGAGCCTCCTCGTCGCATGCGCGACTTGCGGGGTCTCACCGGTTCCGCTTTTCCCGTAGAAGTCTTCGTTTTGCCTGCTTCTCTAACAAGCTATTGAAAATCACACAAGAAAGCCGATCCCTTTTTTTCAAAAGAAGAGGGATCGGCTTTTTGCATAAAGCTGGATTTTGATGGTCTCAATACACCTGTTCGGATGCCAACAGTCGGTCGAGTAACTGTAACGTGTCCGGTTGATTAATCAGCATCTGTTGCAAGTGCGACCGTTCTTCCTGTAAGAATTCCCGGTAGAGACGTGCCGCTTCGATATGCGTTGCCGGGACGAGGACGTTATAAATCGCTTCAAGACGTAGACGTGGAGATTCCGATAAATAGTCAGGAACCGTTTTTAAACCGAGTTGCGCCCGGTCAGGAACATACCGGTGCAACAGGACTTTGGCAAATTTGATTAGTGCACTCCGTAACATCTCGACCGCCCATAATCCATTCCCGCGACCGGCTGCTTTTTGATACTGGAACAGAAACCAGACGGAATCAATCGCTTCATCCGCAGCTTCTTGTGTCCCGAGTGCCAAAGAAGAAGTCTCGACGTACGCATCGAGTTGTCTTTTCGGATCATACAAGACACGAATCGTATCGGAATGGTTCAACGATTCACGCGTCACCGTAAACAGGTCGACATGCAGGAGATCATCGTACACGACAATTAGTTGCGGTGCGACAATGAAGATATCGTCTTTCCAGATGATCGGGCGATAGACGGACAGATGCGTCAGTCGACGGGTTAGAAATTTCGCCATCCGTTCTTCGGATACTAAACAGTAAAGATCGATATCCGAATAGACATCTTCTTCACCGCGTCCAAATGAACCTTTCAAAAAAATCGCTTCGACAGCCGGATCTTGCTTTAAGCGTGCTACTAACTGTTCAATCGCATGAAGTTGATGCATGGGGCTCGCTCCCTTATATAGTCTATTCCGTCAGTATACGTGAAATAAGGGATATTATTCCATAAAAAAGAGCGATTCCATTAAAATGAATCGCTCGTACTAGAAGCAAGTGTTGGTGTCGTATCTTGAAGCATGTCTTTCTGCGCCAAATGTTCTACGTGTTTTTCGCCCCAGGCATTGATAGCGTTCAGAACAGGAATCAATGTTTTTCCGTAATCCGTCAGCGAGTATTCAACTCGCGGCGGGACCACCTGATAGATTTCGCGATGGACGATATCGTTCAGCTCGAGTTCCCGAAGCTGGGCTGTCAGCATTTTTTGCGTGATGTTCGGGAGATTCCGTTTCAGTTCACTGAATCGGAGCGTGTCATGCGTGATCAGTTCGAGCAAAATCGAGGGTTTCCATTTCCCGGTCAGAATTTCGAGTGCCGTCTCGACGCGGCAGCTTGGTGTCTCTTCCATGGCGGTTCCTCCTTCATGGTATCGTTTAGGATACTATACCACTTCTTTGTGCCTACTTCCGTTCCTGTCACTTCTGATTGATAATGAAGATACGAAGCGAACTTATGAGGAGGAAGCAAAATGAACATCAATCCAAACATTACACTCGGACCGGTCAGCTTACGGATTACCAATCTGGAACAATCGATTGCGTTTTACCGGGATGCACTAGGCTTAACGGTTTTAAGACAAGACGAACAGACGGCAACACTTGGTGCGAAGACGACACCGCTCGTCATTCTGGAGCAACACAGTACGGCAAAACAACTCCCGAAAAATTCAGTGGCGGGTCTGTATCATTTCGCGATTTTATTACCGAACCGGAAAGAACTCGGATTCGTCATTCGTAACTTGATTGCCCAAGGAATTGAACTCGGGCAAGGGGATCATCTCGTCAGCGAAGCGTTTTATTTATCAGATCCGGACGGAAACGGGATTGAGATTTATGCCGATCGTCCGCGTGATACCTGGACGTATGAAGCAAACGGTGATGTTAAAATGACGACGGATCCGGTTGACTGGCAAAGTATGCTCGTCGAGGCGGGTGAGGAAGACTGGTACGGCATGCCGGTAGATACCGTCATGGGACATGTTCATTTTCATGTGAAGTCACTTGAAGCAGCGCGGAAGTTTTATGTGGAGACACTCGGGTTTGATGTCGCAGCGGACGCTTCCCGGATGCGGGCGTTGTTCCTTGCTGCCGGCGGCTACCACCACCATATCGGAACGAACGTCTGGTCAGGGGTTGATGCACCGAAAACACCGGCTGATGCGGTTGGCCTGACCTACTGGACACTGATTTATCCGGACGCG
>Ga0308158_10004671_pt1 | contig 11493 bp, 13 predicted proteins | sample PhyBR2_FD_201038 | JGI IMG/M metagenome (GOLD analysis project Ga0308158, IMG submission 201038) | Phyllosphere microbial communities from UC Gill Tract Community Farm, Albany, California, United States - DLSLB.R2 | ecosystem: Host-associated > Plants > Phyllosphere > Unclassified | place: USA...
CTGTCCTGGCATCAGGCGATGCAGCGTTTGCCGCGAAACCGCTGTCTGGCGACGGGCTACTCCTGCCGCAGCCAGGTAAAACGGGTAGAAGGTAACGGCGTACGTCACCCATTGCAGGCTTTACTGGAGATAATTGGATGATCTGGAAACGTGCCGTGACGCTGCAGGCGTTGAACGCCATGGGCGAGGGGAATATGGTAGGGCTGCTGGATATCCAGTTCATCCGCATTGGCGACGATGAGATTGAGGCCACCATGCCCGTCGATAGTCGCACCCACCAGCCGTTTGGTTTATTGCACGGCGGAGCGTCCGTCGTGCTGGCCGAAACGCTGGGCTCGGTGGCGGGGTATCTCTGTACCGAAGGGGAGCAGAAGGTTGTCGGGCTCGAGGTAAATGCTAACCACATTCGCTCGGTGCGCAGCGGGCGCGTGCGCGGTGTTTGCCGCGCGCTGCACGCCGGAAGCCGCCATCAGGTGTGGCAGATAGATATTCTCGACGAGCAGGATCGCCTGTGCTGCTCGTCGCGCCTGACGACGGCGGTTGTGTAAAGTTTTCAGATGTCTTGCCTTTGGTCAAAAACTAGCCAGCGCGTTGTGATATACTGGTCAGGTTTTGTACATAAGCGAGGACATCATGGATACTGAAATAACCCCAACACAGCTGGCAATTGAATATTTACGTCGCGATAAGAGCAACCTGTCTCCGGCGCAGTACCTGAAAAAGCTGAAACAGCTTGAGCTGGAATTTACAGATTTGTTGGCGCTCTCTTCGAATGAACTGAAAGAAGAGATCTACTTTGCCTGGCGGTTGGGCGTTCACGTCCATTGAGTACATGAGAATAAAAGGGCCGCGAGTGCGGCCTTTTTTGTGTCTGAAATTCAGTATTTAGCGGGGAGCTTGTTGATTTTAATAAGCCTGCCTTCTTCCATTTCGATGAATCCGCCGGTTTTTAAATCCGCCAGAATGCGCATCACGCCGCTGCGGGAGAGCTGGGTTTTCTCCCTGATATACCTTTCCGCCGTCACGCTGAGCCGGTAGCTCTCATCTTCCTCCATCAGCTTAACCAGCTGCTGGCGAATCATCTCATACGCCGTCGGCGCGCCCTGCGGCATCACGTTGTTATAAAGACGGCTGTACACAAACATGAGCTGTTGAGAAAGCAGTCCCCACAGCGCCTTCTCTTGAATAATGGCATTCACCCGCTCGGCGGTGAGCGTCCCTATCAGACAAGGGCTGACGGTCTTAATATAATCATTGAAATAGATATCGTTGAGGTTAGCGAGGCCGAACACCGCGGGGCTGCGGGCCGTAGACAGCATCATGTCATCGCTTCTTCTGTAAACGGCGATCGTTCCCTCAAGAATTAAATAGCACATTCCCTGACCATTGATCTGGAGGTCAAGCCGCTCGCCGCGGGCGACGCGTCGCGTTGTGCAATCAGGCAACAGGTGTGAAATAAGCTCTTGCGCGTAGGGGGAACCCCGATGAGACTTTTCTGGAAGGGACATGGTAGCCGACAACCTTAAAAATAACCTGGCTAATTATAGCGCTTCTCCCGGGTACAGGCACGCTGGCTGTCAATATTTTCGCGGCAGATGGTGAATGTCAAGCAGCACCCCACGCTCCATGGTGATGTACTTCCCGGTCCTCAGCTCTGCCAGAATACGCATAATTCCACTGCGTGAAAGATACGTCCGGCTTTTGATGTACGCGGCCGCCGTCGTATTTTTCCGTATGGCATCGGGCTCCTGCATGAGCTCAACAAGCTGGAAGCGAATAATGTCATAGGCGGACATTTGCGATATTTGCGCGCAATGCTCATACACCCGTGAGGCGGTATAAATCAGCAGCTTTGAAAAGTGCTCCCATAAATCCTGCTGAGAAACAATCTGATTAAACGTCTCCAGCGACACGCGGGCAATTTCTGCCGTCTCCAGAGCCCTGACGTAGAGATGCTCCGAAGAAAATTGACTGCTGACGCCCAGAATAAACGGTGCTGATTCAGAGTTTAAAACAATACCGTCGCCGCGACGATGAAGCGCCACACTTCCCTGGAGAAGTAAAAAACACTGGCGCACATCATCTTTATAATAATGTACGGTTTCTCCCCGACAGATGATCATTCTGTTCGAAGCTGGCAGCACTGATTTAATCAGGGTATCGATATGGATAAACGGTTTTAAACCAAGAACGGTTGATTCGTGGTTATTCAATGGCGTGGTTAAACGTGTATTCATAATTATACCTCACAGCGACTACGGGTCTGATCGTTTTTTGATCTGAGGAGAGAATTATCTTAAAAATGAAGGGGTCAGGGAATGTTTCGGCAAGGTCCAAAAGTAGACCGTTGAGCGCTTGATATCTAACGTGTTGAATGAAAAGAAAAAGATGTTCAAGTCTACTAATAGACCAGGGAAATAAGGCATAAGCCTATCCTGGAAGAAATGTTGATCTTTCGTTAAATCAGAGTCTACAGCTAGACCAGCAAAAAGTTGTGTTCACCAAAATGATTATATAAATTTTAACCAGCCAGTCAGAAAGACCTTAAGTCATTTATCGAAAAGTAAAAGAATTTATAGCGATTCTTTTATCGGCTTTCTGCTGCATGAATTTCAATAATAAATAAAGTTATCCCGTAAACAGGAAAATGAAGATTATGAAAAAGAACATTATTTTAGCGATGGTTGTGACAGGTTCTGCCTTAATGGTGGGCAATGCTTTCGCTGCTGCAGGAACCGTTAACTTTAATGGTAACATCCTGGATTCAGCCTGTGATGTGGCGGTTGCCTCTCAAAACCAGGTGGTCGTATTAGGTGATTATTATAAAACAGAATTCACGACGACGGGCTCCAGAACGGCGGCAACGCGCTTCGATATTATTCTGAAAAACTGCCCGGTTACCGTCACCAGTGCCAAAGTCCGTTTTGACGGTACGCCTGACCTGACTAACGCCGATCTGCTGGCCATCGATACCTCCGTCGTCGGCGCGGCAACGGGTGTTGCTATCAATTTGATGACTGCTGATAAAGCGGATCTGCCGCTGCACGGCAGCAACAACTACAGCTATACGCTGAGCAGCACCGCTGACAATACGCTGAATTTCTACGCGCAGTATATTTCAACAGCGGCAGCGGTGACCGCCGGTCCTGCAAACTCCGTCGCTAACTTCTCCGTTGTTTATAACTAGCCATAAAGCATAACAAGAGCCAGCGCCGCGAGGCGCTGCGCGGGGGCATTATTGCCCCCTTGTTTTAAGAGGTTTGAAATGAATGTTATTAGCAAAACCCTGCTGAGCGCGGCGGTGATGACTGCGTCGCTGTCACAAGCGTTTGCCGGGGTCGTGATTGGCGGTACCCGCGTAATTTTTGATGGCGGGAAAAAAGAGGCGTCCATTAGCGTAAATAATGTGGATGCAGCCCCTTATTTAATTCAGTCCTGGGTCGACATGCCAGAGGGTAATGCTAATAAAGCGCCATTTATCGTCACGCCCCCCCTGTACAGACTGAACGGTGGCCAGCAAAATATTGAGCGTATTTTATTCTCTGGATCGCTACCGCAGGATAAAGAGAGCCTGTTCTGGTTAAATATTAAAGCGATACCGTCAGCCACAAAACAGGCAAACGCGTTGCAAATTGCCGTTAAAACCCGCATCAAGCTCATTTATCGTCCGGCAGGTCTGAAGGCGTCAACGCCTGATGAACAGGCGAGTAAATTAACCTGGTCGCGGAGCGGAAATAAACTTCAGGTTACTAATCCCACGCCGTACGTCATTAACTTTAATGAAATAAGTATTGGCGGAAAAAAGCTGGAGGATGTCACCTGGGTGGACCCTGGCAAAGTGGCCATATTTAGCCTGCCACCGGGCACCGCGGGTAATCAGATTATATTTAAAGTGATCAATGATTACGGCAGCCCGGGAATAACGCATCAGGCCAGCTTTTAATTTCTGAAGAAAGCAGCATCCTCAATATCGAGTCAGGTTTATGATGATGGCAACGAAAAATAAAAAAATGCAACCCGCGCGGCTGGCGATATGTATCGCCTTCGCGCTGGCTAATGCAGTACCCGCGGTTAACGCCAGTGATTCTTTTAACGCCGAGCTGGTAGAGCTGGATAATCCGGGAATGGGTAAAGCCGATTTATCTGCGTTTGAATCAGGTTCGCAGGCACCAGGGAAATACCATGTTGATATCATTCTTGACGACCAGCTTATTGAGACCAGCGATATTGATTTTGTTGCCGGAAAAAACGGGAAGGAAAACGACAGCCTGCAGCCTTGCCTGAGCATTGCACAGCTAAAAAAATGGGGCGTCAAAACGGCGCTGTTTCCCAACCTGGCTGTAGAAAACGCAACCTGCGTTAACCTGCAGGCGATCCCTCATGCCAGTACGGATTTTCAGTTTAGCGCGCAGCGGCTGGTTATCAGCATTCCTCAGGCCGCAATCGATCTGCCTGCGAGAGGATATGTCCCACCAGAGCAGTGGGATGAGGGGATTGCCGCCGCGATGCTTAACTACAGCCTGAGTGGCGCAAACACCTGGGCGAAACAGAACGAGAGTAAAAACACCAACAGTCAATATGCCAACCTGCGCCCGGGTATCAACCTTGGGCCGTGGCGGCTGCGAAATTACACCACCTGGTCGCGGGATGAGAGCGGTCAGGACAAATGGGATACCGTCTACACCTATGCACAGCGGGCCATTATTCCGCTCAAGGCGCAGCTCACCCTGGGGGATAGCTCCGCCCCAGCCGACGTGTTCGACAGCATGCCGTTTCGCGGCGGACAGCTGGCTTCAGACGACGACATGCTACCGGATTCGCTCAAAGGCTATGCGCCCGTGGTGCGGGGTATCGCGCGTACCAATGCGCAGGTAATTGTTCGCCAGAATGGCTACCAGATTTATCAGAGCTACGTGGCGCCGGGCGCTTTTGAAATTACCGATATGTACCCCACGGGGGGCGCGGGCGATCTGGACGTCACCGTTAAGGAAGCTGACGGCAGCGAGCAGCATTTCACCCTCCCGTACGCGTCTTTACCGGTTTTACAGCGTGAAGGGCGCCTGAAATATGCGGTGACCGGAGGGCAGTACCGTTCCTATAGCAGCAGCGTTGATAAGACCCCGTTTGGGCAAATCACCGGGATTTATGGTTTGCCGTATGGCCTGACGCTCTATGGCGGGCTGCAGGAGTCGAGTAAATATCAGTCGATCGCCACCGGGCTTGGGAAAAACATGGGGGATTTCGGCGCGATTTCTGCAGACATGACCCAGGCCTGGTCCACCCCGCAGGGTGGTGAGAAATCCAACGGCCAGTCCTGGCGGGCGCGATACAGCAAAAACTTTGTGGGTACCGGAACCCAATTTTCGATTGCGGGCTACCGCTACTCGACCAGCGGCTACTACGGCATGCAGGAGATCCTTGATTCGTACGGTGACAGCTCCGCGCTTCAGGACCGACGCCGCAACCGGGCCGAGCTGACGATGAGCCAGACGCTGGGCGGCAACCTTGGCTCGCTGACGCTGAGCGCGGCCCGTGAAGACTACTGGAATTCGGGTAAAACGATGGCGTCATACAGCCTGGGTTACAACAACTACTGGCACAACATCAGTTATGGACTCACCTGGACCTACAGTCAAAACGGCAGTGCGGGTTCATACGATGACAATAAACGGTACGACAAAGATCGGCTGCTGGCCTTTAACGTCAGCATTCCTCTGGAGAAGTTTTTGCCACAGACCTGGGCTAACTATAGCGTGAGCGCCAGCAAGAATAACGGCACCACACACAACGTTGGTCTCAACGGCGTGGCGCTGGAAAACCACGCCCTGAACTGGAACGTGCAGCAGGGATACGGGTCGGACGGCGTTGGCTACACGGGCAATATAAATGCTGATTATAAGGGAACCTACGGCGAAGCGACGGCGGGTTACAGCTACGACAAAAACAGCGAGCGACTTAACTACGGTCTGCAGGGGGGCATTCTTGCTCACAGAGAGGGGATCACGCTTTCGCAGCCCCTGGGTGAGACCAATGTTCTGATTAGCGCGCCGGGCGCGCACGGCGTCGATATCCGCAATCAGGCGGGTGTTAAAACGGATTACCGAGGATACACGGTGGTCAGCAATCTCTCCGTATACCGTAAAAATGACATCACCCTTGCCCCGGAAAGCCTGCCGGATGATGTTGAGCTGGATATCAATACCCGGGCGGTGACGCCAACGCGCGGCGCGATCGTTTTGGCCGACTATAAGGCGAAGGTGGGGCGACGGGCGTTGTTTACTTTACTGCATAACGGCCAGTTTGTTCCCTTTGGCGCAACGGCAAGCCTGAAGGGCGCCGACGGCAGCAGCGTTATTGTTGGCGATAGAGGCCAGGCTTATCTCACCGGTCTGGACACACAGGGAACCGTTTTCGTCACGTGGGGAGCGGATAGCGATCGGCAATGCCGCGCACCGTACGAGCTTTCCCCGCAGCCGTCGGCTGGCGGAATTACCGAAATTAACGTCAATTGTCTTTAGGGTTTTTAAAATGCGCTTAATTAACATCATATTCCTGCTGTGTGTCGCAGCAGGCTTGAACAGTGCTCATGCAGGAACCTGCACGACGATTACGCCACAGGAATCAACCTTGTCCATCGGCACGATTACGGTTCAGCGCGACGTTGCCGTGGGTACCGTATTATTTTCGCGAAACGCGACGTTAACCGGTTCCTATTTAACGGGATGTACCAACCCGTTAATGCTGGGTTTTAGCATGCGGTATCTGAATGCGACACCAAGTACTTACGGTAATCATGTTTATAACACCAATGTAAACGGTATAGGCGTGCGCTTTTCATCGGGTAATTATTTTGAAAACCCGACCAATACCTTTTCTTATACTGCACAGGCAAGCTATGTCGAATGGTGGGGCGGTAAAATAGAGCTCATCGTTACCGGACCGGTTGCGTCGGGGTCACTGACGCCGGGCGTGCTGGGCGTGGTGATGCTGCAGGACAGTGACGGCGTTTATCGTGATGGCCTGACGACGACGCTGCTGGACGGAACCATCAACGTGCTGGCCTGCAGCATTACAACACCGCAGCTGACGTTTCCCATCGGCGATATTTCTGCCGTGACGTTTGGGTCAACGGTCGGAACCACGCCCGCAGGCGCCCAGAATACGCAGAACCTGGGACTGAACTGCGATCCGGGCGCAAACGTCAACGTTTCGCTCAGCGGTATTCAAAACCCTGACGTGGCCACAACGAGCGTCCTCGCGCTGACGGGGCAGGGTAATACCGGCACGGCAAAAGGGGTTGGCGTTCAGTTACTCTACAACGGTACCCCCATCACGTTGAATACGCGTCTACCGCTAAACGTCACCACGGGCGGGCAGCAGGCGTTTCCTTTAACAGCGCGTTATTACCAGACGCAAACGACGGTTGAACCCGGTACCGCCAATGCGTCTGCAACCTTAAATTTGACGTATCAGTGATGGATAAAACGATGAATATTCTGCGCACGGCAGCACTCGGCGCTACATTAATCAGCTGTCATTTATTTGCGGCGGACAGTGTAAACGTCAGCGTTACCGGAAATATTGTTGCCTCCCCCTGTATCTTTAACGGTGGGAATAACACTCTGGATATTAATCTCGGCAATATTCAGGCATCCAATATGGTCACGCCGGGGTCGACATCCGATCCTGTGCCTTTTAGCCTGCTGTTTACCCAGTGTCCGGCAGGCACGCGCAGCGTTACGGTCTCCTTTACCGGTAACCCCGATCCCGTCGCGGGGGTGGATTACTATATGAACAGCGGCTCGGCCACGAACGTCGCGATTGCGATGCGCGAGGCTGCAACCGATGCGTTAAAAGGCACCGGGACAAGCATTACGCAGAGCATTGCAGCAGACAGAACCGCGACGATGGCTATGCAGGCATCAGTCAAATCTATTACCGGCGGTGCGACGCCGGGGAGCATTAGTGCCGTTGTGGTCATGACGATGCAATACAACTGATCGACACGCGCGTTAGTTGTCCTTATTGATATGCAGATGACGGTAATTGTTATGTTGAATATTCTGATTAAAGAACCGGATTCTTTTTTTAAAAATGGCCTGCAATATTTTCTTGTGGATTTCTTCCTGCATAATTTCAGGCATCAAATTCATTTTGATACTGAGCTTACTTATGACAGCGTCAGTGCCGCCGATATTATTATTCTCGCTTTATGCCCTGGGGAAACGCTGACCTGTATTCCCGAATTGAAAGCGCGAAAAAAAGGGATTGTGATTGGGCTGGTGGACGATGAGCGGCGTTTTTCCGCATTTTCATCCTGTGTTCAGGATATGATGTTCATCTCCCGCCGCGCCCCGCTTGGTCAGGTTAGCGAGATGCTCTTCAGTGCATGGTACCGTACGCAGCTGCCGGGATATCGCTGGCAGCATAAAGGCTGTTTCGAGTGCCAGCATAAGATACTCTCGCCGCAGCAGATCCGCGTTACGGTGAATTTTTACAGAGGGTTATCGGTAGGGCAAATTGCGGATGTGCTCAGGACAAGTGATAAAACGGTATTCACGCATAAGTATTTGCTGATGCAAAAATTCGATCTGCGCAGTGATTACGAGCTTATGGCGCTCATTCACAGGATGGTCGAACAGAATGCCTACCCGAACAAATTGCGTGACCATCTGATCGATTACGAGAGATGAGCGGAAGAGACGGTGGGACTGTCGCCGTTTAGTTGCCGGGTGGCAGTGACGCCACCCGACATTTATTCAGACATTCACCGCGCTAATTAGCCGCGACTTCATGGACTGATACGCCGACGCCGCAAAATCCTCCGCCCAGCGCTGGTCCTCAATCGCCTCCAGCTGCACCGCGCAGTACTTCGTTTCCGGCGTTTTGGATATGGGGTCGAGGTTGTCCTGGGTCAGCTCGTTGCAGGCGCCAATCCACCATTGATAGGTCATGTAGACGGCCCCGGCGTTGATACGCTCGCTGATGCTGGCGCGGGTAATCACTTTGCCGCGACGCGAACGCACCCAGACCAGTTGTCCGTCAGTAATGCCCAGTTTTTCCGCATCGGCAGGGTGCATTTGCACCCGTCCCGGCTCATCGGCCAGGCTCTGCAGCGCGGCGCAGTTCCCGGTCATCGAGCGGCAGGAGTAGTGTCCCACTTCACGTACCGTACATAGCACTAGCGGGAAATCCGCATCCGGAGTTTCCGCCGGCGCGCGCCACGGCGCGGCAAAAAGCTGCCCTTTACCGGTTGGGGTGTCGAACAGATTGTCTTTGTACAGGTACGGCGTTCCCGGATGATCCAGCGTCGGGCATGGCCACTGCACGTGGCCCATCTCGCCCATTTTTTCATACGTCACGCCGTAGAAGAGAGGGCACAGCTCGCGCATCTCATCCCAGATCTGCTGGTTGGAGTCATAATGCATCGGGTAGCCCATCTCGGTGGCGAGCAGGCTGATAATCTCCCAGTCGCGCTTCACGTTGCCGCTGGCCTCAATGGCTTTGCCAAAACGCTGGAACCCGCGATCGGCACAGGTAAAGACGCCGCCGTGTTCACCCCAGGAGGTGGCAGGAAGCAGGACGTCCGCCACTTCTGCCGTTTTGGTCATAAAGATGTCCTGAACCACGACAAAGTCGAGCGCCTCAAAGCCGCTGCGAACGAGACCGAGATCGGCTTCGGTCTGAAGCGGATCTTCCCCCATGATGTAGTAGGCCTTGACCTTGCCTTCCAGAGCCAGATGAGGCACCTCGGTAATGCGCGTCCCGACCCGATCGTCCATGTTGTTGACGTCAATCCCCCAGGCATCGGCGAACTTCTGCCTGACCGCCGGATCGGTCACATCCTGATAGCCGGGGAACATATTCGGCAGAACGCCCATGTCGCAGGCACCCTGGACGTTATTCTGACCGCGCACGGGCCCGACGCCGACGGCGGGGCGGCCCAGGTTACCGGTCAGCAGCGCCAGGCTGGAAAGCCCTTTGACCACATCCACAGCCTGACCAAACTGGGTCACGCCCATCCCCCACATCACGGTGGCGGAAGGGGCCGCCGCGAAGATGCGCATCGCCTGACGAACGTCGCGGGCGGGAATGCCGGTAAGATGCTCGACCTTCTCCGGCGCATAGTCTTTCACCATCTGGCGATAGGCCTCCAGCCCCTCCGTAAAGCGCGCCACGTAGCTTTTGTCGTAGAGTTCCTCTTCCAGCAGCACGTAACCAAAGGCATTCACCAGCGCCATGTTACTGCCGTTTTTCAGCTGCAGATGCTGGTCGGCGATGCGCGCCGTTTCAATTCGCCGCGGATCGCAGACGATGATTTTCGCGCCGTTTTCCCGCGCTTTCAGCACGCGTCGGGCGACGATAGGGTGGGAGTCCGCGCAGTTATAGCCAAACACCAGCAGGCATTTTGAGTTTTCAATATCGTTGATTGAGTTGCTCATCGCGCCGTTGCCAAGGGTTTCCTGTAAACCGGCCACGGAAGGGCCGTGACAGACGCGCGCGCAGCAGTCCACGTTGTTGGTGTTCAGCACCGCGCGGGCAAATTTTTGCATCACATAGTTTGTTTCATTGCCGGTTCCGCGGGAGGAGCCGGTGGTCATGATTGACCGCGGCCCGTGCTGCGCTTTAATGCTGCTGAGCCGGTGGGCGGTGTAGCGGATAGCCTCTTCCCAGGTAACGGGGGTGAACGCCTCGCCTTTGTGGTAGCGGATCATCGGCTGAGTCAGGCGCGGGGTGAGCAGACGGGTATCGTTGAGGAAGTCCCAACCGTAAAAGCCCTTCAGACACAGGGTGCCCTGGTTTGTGACGCCCTCTGCCGCTTCGGCACGGATGATACGGTTATTTTCAACGACAAGGTTTAATTTACAGCCTGCACCGCAGTAAGGGCAGACGCTGGCGATCTTTTTCATCAATAACAGACCTGTTAAGAAATGAAGCAAAGTTGACTGGACAACCCAGTCCCGTAAGCAGAGGTAAGCAGGAACCGTGCCAGATTGGCTTTGCTGGTTTTACAGGGTGTTACGCGGGAAAGGCGCGTGTCATCGTCAGACTGTTCGTCAGTTTTGACGATGACACGTTAGGAGGCGTTGAGCGCAGGAGCTTACAGATCGTCCATCGTGTAACCCACCACGATTTCCAGGGTCTTGCGAATCACATCCGCCTGAACCACATCGTGGGTGGCTTCCAGCGTCTGAATGAGCCAGAGGATGATCGCTTTATTAGACAGATGGCCTTCGGAGGCCAGAACACAGCGTACTGCAGTAGAAAAAACAGCGGACTCTTCAGCAAAACGATCGCCTGCGTGACGGAAATATTCCGACAGCGCACTGTCTAAAAAAGCAGAATGGTATTCGGGTTGAAGCTGAATATTTTGTCTCATTTGTTCTCACCGTAGCTGTTAAATTGCAGTCAATGTATTTTTTTGGGATCGGACGGTTTTCCACTTCCAAATAACGGCACTACATTGTCTCTGTTATCGTTGAGAGGTCCCTC
>Ga0308158_10004673_pt1 | contig 11489 bp, 11 predicted proteins | sample PhyBR2_FD_201038 | JGI IMG/M metagenome (GOLD analysis project Ga0308158, IMG submission 201038) | Phyllosphere microbial communities from UC Gill Tract Community Farm, Albany, California, United States - DLSLB.R2 | ecosystem: Host-associated > Plants > Phyllosphere > Unclassified | place: USA...
TCGCTGTCGCCGGCCGCCGAGAGTTATGTGGAATTCCTCTTTGGATATGTAAAACGGGCGCAAGCGGAAGGCTGATTCTCACAAAAAGGCACGCTACAATGGGCCGTGTCTTTTTTAATCGGACCCACGATGTCCCACGATACCATCGCGATCAACCGCCAGATGAACAAGTTCGATGGCCACGCCAGCGTCTGGCTGTTTGGCTACGGCTCCCTGATCTTCAAACCCGATTTCCCGTTTCTTCAGCAACGCGCGGCGTCCATCCGCGGCTGGACGCGCCGCTTCTGGCAAGGCTCACACGATCACCGCGGCACCGAGACGGCGCCAGGGCGTGTGGTGACGCTGGTGCCGGATCCCGATGCGGTCTGCCACGGCATGGCGTTTCTCGTCACGCCCGAAGAATTCGCGCACCTCGACCATCGCGAAAAGAACGGCTACCTGCGCCTGGCGACGCAAATGCAATTCGATGACGGCAGCAGCGACGAAGGCATCGTGTATATCGCCACGCACGACAACGCGGCGTACCTGGGCCCGGCCGACGAGCACGCCATCGCGCGCCAGATCGCCACGGCGCGCGGCCCGAGCGGCCCGAACAGCGACTACCTGCTGGGCCTGGCCCAGTCACTGCGCGCGCTGGGCAAACCCGATCCGCACGTGTTCGAGATCGAGCGGCATTTGGCGGCCATGGGGGTTACGCAGCAGTACGCTTGACGGGATCAGCGTTTGAGTCGGTCTGCTTTGCGATGGCTGCAAGCGTGGCCAGCACGCGTGCAGCACGCTGTTCAAGTGAACCCGTGAGGATCGTGTAGCCGATGCCGCGCCCATCCAGATCGTCAAGCACCAGTTGCTGGATCTGCGTACGCCACGCGGCGTTTTCGCGCACACCCGGCTCTTCTTCATAGGGGATGTCGTCGGCGCACACGAAATGATGCAGGTAGCGCGTGCGGCATTCGAGCGCGTAGCGCAGTAGCGCTGGCGGCACCGGCTCGGTGACCTGACCGAAGCGCAGGCCGAGCAGCAGCGTGGTCAGTGCATTGGTGTCGACGAAGACGTACTCGCCAGCGGCGTTCGCGACAGCAGCGTCTTCGGCAGTGCGGTGCCGCTCGGCGATCTCGACGTAATCGGCGCCCACCAGCTGGCCCTGCTTTTCTTCCCAGACAAAACGGCCGATTTCGGGTACGAACTGCGCGCCCTGCTCGCGCGCCAGCATGCTGGCCAATGTCGATTTCCCCGTCGACTCGGCGCCGACGAACGCCACCAGCCGACTATCTGCCCCCTGCTCACCCATGCCTGCATCCTGTAACGATCGATGCGACATCCTAGCCGAGCCGCCGTGACAACTCAACGGTTCAGTCGAGTGCGCGCTGGCGCGACTCGGTGTCCACGCACAGGATGGCGATCGCGCCCATGAGCAGGAAGCCAGAGAGCATGATCAGCGCCAGCGTGAAGTGTGTCGCCATTACAGGCGCGACGATCGCGGGCGCGAACAGACCGCCGAAACGGGCAACTGCCCCGGCCATGCCCATGCCGCTGGCGCGCAGGCGGGTCGGGTAGACCTCGGGCGTGAACGCATACAGCGCGCCCCATGTGCCCAGCAGTGCAAAGCTCATCAACAGCGTCGAACCCACGACCAGCACGGTCGAGCTGCCCAGGCTGTAGCCAAGGCATCCGACACTGCTCAGCAGCAGAAAACCGACGAGCGTCGGCTTGCGGCCCCAGCGTTCGACGCCATACGCGGCCAGCGCGAAGCCGGGCAGCTGGACCAGCGCCAGCACGATCAAAAATTCCTGACCGCGCATGAAGCCGAAGCCTTCCGCGCTCAGCCGAATTGGCAGGTAGACGAACACGCCGTAATAAGCAATCGAGATCAGGCCCCAGGCGACGAACAGCGCGATACTGCGTCGGCGCAGCCCGCCCGAGAACAGCGACAGCAACGTCGTCCTGACTTGCGGCTCGGGCAGCAACGGCGGCATCGTCAGCGTGCGGCCGTTCGTCCTAGCCACGCGTTCCAGCACGGCGCGCGCCTCGTCCGGTTTGCCGCTGCGGTGCAGGTACATGGGCGACTCGGGGATATACCAGCGCAGCACGATGCCGATGAGCGCCGGGATGCCGGTAACAAAGAAGATCACGCGCCACGCATCGTCGCCCCAACCCACCGCCCACAAGGCCAGCACGGCCAGAGCAATCGTGCCCAGCGCCCAGAACGATTCGAGCAGCACCAGCCAGCGACCGCGCCGGTCGCTGGGCAGGAACTCGGCCATCATCGTGTAGTCGACCGGCAGCGTTGCGCCCACGCCGATGCCCGTCATCAGGCGCAGCGCGAGCAGCCACGTGAAATCGGGCGCGAATGCGGAGGCCACGCCGAAGCAGGCGTCGATCACGACCGCCATCAGCAGCACGGGCCGGCGGCCGATGCGGTCCGCCAGACGCCCGAAGACAAACGCGCCGATCAGCATGCCGACGAAGAACACGGTCCCCGTCTGCAAGGCCTGCGGCATCGACAGCCCGAAGGTCTTCGCGATCGACGGTGCCGAAAAACCAATGGACAGCACCTGCATTGCATCGGCCAGCCAGACCAGGCCAAAGATCAGGAAGATCCGGTATTGGAACTTGCCGACGCCGGCGGCCTGCAAGCCCTGCTCCATCGTCACGGCGGCAACGCCGGCCTCGTTCGGGCCGTTGCCGGAAAGGCCGGCCTGCCCTGGTGTCACTGGTGTGGTCATGGATTCTTATCGAGGCAACTGGACGGCGCGCGGAGCAGCGCGCTTGTCAATGCCGCATCTTAGAATAAAACGAGCTCGTCAGTAACGTTTTACCAAGGGTGTCGAGGGCTTAGGGGACCGATCAGCCACCAATGTTCAGCGATGCCCCGCCTGGCGAGCCCATGCCGCCCATACCACCCATACCCGATCCCGATCCCGGGCCACGTCCGTTGCCCGGCCCGCCGCGCCGGTTCTGCTCGTCACGTGGTCCGCCCGGAGCGGCGCCACGCCCGCCGCCTTCGGGCACCACGCGCATTAGCTGCTCGCCCAGCCGACCGGCGACCTGGCGGCGTTGCTGATCATCCAGCCCATCATTCACGTCGAGCCACAGCCCGCGCAGTTGCCGATCCTCCGCGTTCGCTGTCGCGCTTTCGGCCTCGGTGGCTGCATCGAGCTTGCGCAGGTCGGCGTCCGGGCTGGCCAGCAAGGTCCTGGCCCATTCCTGGAGTGCCGCGCGGCGCCGGGCGCGATCGCGCAGGATCGTGCGCGATGCGGCTTCGGCCTTGCTCCACAGGGTTTGCTGGTTGGGACTCAGGCCAAGTGACTGTTTAAGGTCGCCCGCCATCGGCAGCAGGTCTTCGGCGCGCAGATCGGTTAGTGGTACCGCATGCGCCGCTCCGGCGCCGGCCATGGCGAATAAAAGCAGGCAGGCGCGCAGCCAGCAAGGCAAGCGCGAGAACGTGGTTTGAACTGGCATATGACACCCATGATCAGAAAAGGACGATCATGAATATAGGCACACGGCAGATGGCTGTCGTGCTGCTTTACCCAAACTTACCCGACGCGTCACCACCGTTTCAGCGCTGCGCCAAGCTGCTTAAGGCTTGGGGATAGTGTGCCCAGCACGCTGTCGACATGGCGGACCTTCCCCAATTGCTGCCCCGGCCCGAGCAAGCTGACGGCAGCCGCCAGCGCCTTGTCGTCGCGCGTGCCGAACATGCGCGTGCTTTCCACCCCGGCGCGTGTTGGGGGCGACGTGTCATCCGGTGAAGGCAGGATCGCGGCGAGATGCTGCGCCAGGTCTTCCTCGCGCAATGCCAGTCCCGACGCATCGTTACGAGCGGGATTCTGCGCCACGCTCACGTCCGGCGTGATCCCGCGCGCCTGGATTTCGTGGCCATTGGGCGTGAAGTAGCGCGCCACCGTGAGCTTGACGGCACTGTCGCCGGGCAGCGGAAAGATGCTCTGGATCGAGCCCTTGCCGAACGTGCGCGAGCCAAGCACAGTGGCGCGTCGGTGGTCCTGCAATGCACCGGTCAGCAATTCGGCGGACGACGCCGACGCACCGTTGACCAGCACGACCAGCGGGACCGTTCGCGCCCATGCCGGCAGGTCGACGAGTACGTCCGGCTCGTCTGGCCGCTGGTAGAACCGCGGATCGACCGTGACGGTGGCTTCGGCAGCGGCAGCGGCAGCGGCTTCGGCAGCAGGATCAGCAGCGGTGGCACGCCCGCGCGCCGAGAATAATGGCGTCCCCGCCGGCAGGAATGCCCCGGCCACGCCGACCGCGGCCGACACCAGGCCGCCCGGATCATTGCGCACGTCGAGCACGATGCCGCGCGGCGCCCCGCTTGCATCGAGCGTTTTCAAGGCCGCCACCAGGTCCTGCGCGGTGCGCCCTTCGAACGCCGACACCTGGATCCACGCGACGCCGTTTGGCATTGCACGTGCCGTGACGGTCTGCGCCAGCAACGCGGCCCGGTGCAGCCTGGCGGTACGAAAGGAGCCGCTGCCGCCCCGCCGGTACCCGATGTCCAGCGCGCTGCCGGGCACGCCGCGCATGCGGCGCGCAATGTCGGGCAAGCGCATGCCAGAGAGCGTCGCACCGTCGATCGACGCGATCGTATCGCCCGGCTCGATGCCGGCCAGGTACGCCGGCGAGTCTGCAGTGACCGCCGTTACCACCATGTCGGCGGCAGCGAAGTCGACACTGATGCCGATGCCGGTGTACTCGCCAGCCTCGTCCTTGCGGACTTCATCGAGCTCGTTCTTGTCCAGAAAACCCGAGTGCGGGTCGAGCGAGGCGAGCATGCCGGCAATCGCCCCTTCGAGCAGCTTCTTGTCGTCCGGCGCTTCGACGTACCGGGTTTTTACCAGGGCATAAGCCGAGAGCAAAACCTGAAATTCGGCAGCGGGAACCACGACCGGCTCGCCTGCCCGGCAGGTGCTTGCGGCGACAAGGGGAAAAAGAAGGCAAAGAATGGTGGCGTGAAGTCGTTTCATGAGTCGGTGTCCTTGATGATCGACCGATTCTCTGCTGACCGCGTGTTGTGTGCGGTTAAGCGCTTGTAAGCAGGTGTAAGCAGGCGCTGTGCAGATCTGCGTTCAGCACTGGCACCATTAGCGGCATTCTCAGAACAGGTCCAGCTGCCCTGCCCCCTGCGCACTGCCGCGGCGTATCGTCGTGGGCACCACCACCGGTCGCCGGAATTGCGAGCGATCGAGCCGCCCGAAACGCCCGCGCAATGACTTGAAACCAAGGCGCTCGACCGCTTTTTCAAAACGTTGCCGGATCAGGTCGGCCCACACGCCGTCCCCATGCATGCGCTGTGCAAAGTCGGCATCGTAGTCCTTGCCGCCGCGCATTTCGCGGATGCGGTTCATCACCCGCTTCGCGCGGTCCGGGAAATGCGCCTGCAACCACTCTTGAAACAGCGGATTGACTTCGTGCGGCAGGCGCAGCACCGTGTAGTGCGCGCCGACCGCGCCGGCATCGCGCGCCGCCTCGAGGATGCGTTCGATCTCGGGCTCGGTCACGAAGGGGATGATCGGCGCCACGCTCACGCTGACGGGAATGCCAGCGTCGGTCAGCGTGCGGATCGTGCGCAGGCGGCGCATTGGCGCGGCCGCGCGCGGCTCGAGCGTGCGCGAAATCTGCGCGTCGAGCGTCGTGAGCGTTACTGCCGCGCAGGCCAGGTTGTTGGCCGCCATCGGCGCCAGCAGATCGATGTCGCGCTCGATCAGCGACGACTTGGTGATCAGGCCGAGCGGGTGGTGGCATTCGGACAATACCTCCAATACCTGGCGCGTGATCTGACGCTCGCGCTCACAGGGCTGGTAGGCGTCGGTGTTCACGCCAATGGCGATGTGTTCGGGTACGTAGCCGGGCTTGGCGAGTTCGCGCCGCAGGAGTTCGGGAGCATTCACCTTGGCGAAGAGCCGGGATTCAAAATCAAGGCCCGGCGACAGGCCGAGATAGCTGTGGGTGGGCCGCGCAAAGCAATAAATGCAGCCGTGCTCGCAACCCCGGTAGGGATTGAGCGATACGCTGAACGGAATATCGGGCGACGTGTTGCGCGACAGGATCGTCTTGGCGAACTCGTCGGTGACCACCGTCTTGAACGCCGCCGATTCACCGGTCGACCCGGCAGCCGATTCAGAATCGGCATCAGACCAGCCGTCGTCAAAACGCTCGCGACCGTTCACCTCATAGCGCCCCTGCAGGTTCGACACCGCACCACGCCCCTTGCGTGCGAGGCGCGGCGGCACCAGCATGACGTGTTCTTCTACCCGCTCGCGGCGGATGGGCTCATCGGTGTCGATCATGGCCGCTCCTCCATACTGTATATTTGTACAGTATATTACGCCGCTACCCCACCAAATTCAAGTCGCTAGTTGTGCGGACGGGCAAAGGTCGCCAGATAGTTCACGCTCGTATCGCTGCACCATGAGGCGCGATGCAACACCGGCAGGTAACGCATGCCGCGCAAGTCGATCTGCTGCAGCCCGGCCCCGGTGGCTGCAGCCAGCATCTCGGCGGGTTTGACGAAGCGGTGCCACTGGTGCGTGCCCCGCGGCAGCACGCGCATCACGTACTCCGCTGCCACGATGGCCAACAGATAGCTCTTCCAGCTGCGGTCAATCGTCGACGCCAGCAGCAAACCACCGGGCGCAACGCGCCGAGCTGCCTCTTCGATAAAGGCGTCGGGGTCGGCCACATGCTCGGCCACCTCAAGCGCCAATACGACGTCGAAGCGTTCATCGGGCTGCAGGACAGTCTCCAGTTCGCCCAGACGATAATCGACTACCGCGCCGCTGGCGTCGGCGTGGCGTTGCGCCGCCGCCAGGTTGCCGGGCGAGGCGTCGATGCCGACCACGTGCGCGCCACGCAGCGCCAGCGGTTCGGACAGCAGTCCGCCGCCGCAGCCGACGTCGAGGACCCGCAGACCCGCCAGCGACGTATCGGCACGGCCGAAATGCGAGGCCATGCACGCGAGCAGATAGGCCTGGCGCAGCGCGTTCGTGACATGCAGCGGCCGCATCGGGCCGTTCGGGTCCCACCAGGTGGCGCCGAGTCGGTCGAAGCGGGCGATTTCGTCTGCAAGCGCGCTCATGCTTGGTCCCCGCTCGCAGCAGCGGTCACCAGCGCTGCCAATGCGCGGCCGGAGCGCCAGGCGCCTTCCACACCGCCACCGGCAAGGGCATCGCCGCACACGCCAAGCCCCTTGCCCGCGTCCCACCAGGCGCCGGTGGCCGGCTCGTCACCGGGCGCCGCTGCCAGCGTTGCATACAGCCAACGATGCACGGCCGCGAAACGCCAGGCCAGAGCGCCGCCGACACAATCGGCAAGCGCCGCCTGCAGCATCGCCTGCACCTGGTCGGCTGGCGTGTCCAGATGCGCACCGGTCCAGTCGGGCGATGCGTGCACCACCCACTGGGCCTGCCCCGCCAGCACTGCGCGCGCCGGCTTGGCATCGTTGCGCACCACCAGCGCCAGCGGGCCGGATGCCGGCAGCGCCAGGTCCCAGTCACAGCCCGTTGCGGGCGCATCGGTTGTGCCCATCAAGACCCAGACGGGCAACATCGGCACGGCCTGCGCGCGCGCGGCCCAATCCGGGCGATGCACGTCCAGCAGCGCGGCCGCCTGTTGCGGCGGGATCGCCAGCGCCACGGCATCGAAGCCATCGGCCACGGTCACACCGCCACTCTCCAGAGACCACGTCGCGCCGCTGCGGCGCACGCCATCGACCGTGCACAGCGTATGCAACGGCAGGTCCTTTAACAGCGCGCGGCACAGTGCCGGCATGTCGGGCGTGGCAACCCAGAACGCGCCGCCAGGCAGGGCTGCGCCATGCGCCAGCCGCGGCGTCCAGCGCGCCAGCAGCCCGGCACGCTGCCCCTGCTCGACGAAACCCAGGAAGTCGGCGCCCGTGGCAGCAAAGCACGGCGTCCCGTGGTCCAGACCCAGCACGGCGTCGGCACCAGCGACCGACGTTACACGCCTGGTCGACATGCGCCCGCCAACGCCGCGCGACTTGTCGAACACCTGCACCGCATGCCCGGCATCGGCCAGCGCGCGCGCACAGGCGGCCCCGGCAATGCCGGCCCCCACCACCGCTACCCGTAGGCTCGTGCCACTCATCGCTTGCTGCCGCGGCCGCGCCACAGCGGCCTCATGACGAGGAACAGGCGGTAGGCCGGCTCCAGCAACGCCAATGCGAGCCTGGACCCCAGCAGCCGTCCAAGCCAGGCCCAGCGCGGCAAGGACCGCCACAGCAGAGTGAACGCCTCCGCACCGCTGGCCAGGGTGCCATCGGGACGACGCATGTGCAGGCGTGCCATGGCGGCCTCGCGGTTCAGTCCCGGGCCAAGCGCTTCGGGCGCGCAGTGGGCGACGTCGACCCAGCACACCTGGTCTGCTCCGTCCTGACGCTGATAGAGGGCGATCTCGCGGGTGCATACCGGGCAGCCGCCGTCGTAGTACACCGTGGGGGAGGTTGAGGATTGTTCTTGCATGATTTGATCATACAGGAAACAGGTCAAAATGCGGTTCACCGTCACGGGTGTTTCGGTTTAACGACCCACTAAACGGTTCATGTCCTGTTCATCAGATTGACTTGCGTCGCCTGCGAGTGACCTGGCAGTGCAAGCGCGTACATAGGCTGCTTGTTGTGCGACAAACCCGTCGAAAGCGTCAAGCAGCGGGCTGAAGTGCCCGGGCGCGCATTCCAGCTGCCCCATCGCCTGCGCCGCCGCTTCCAGGCTTGAGAGCTGATGCGGCGCGTGCGCCTTGCGGATGCGGTAGTTCGACGGCGCCACCTCGGTCAGTGCCAAGCGCGGCAGGCGTTGCAGCGCCGGGTTCAGGTACAGCATCTTGCGGCTCTTGCGCCAGGTGGCGTCAAGCAGCACCAGCCGCAGGGCCTCGGCGGGCAGCGCCGGCATCGGCGGCGGTGCGGGCAGGCCGGCATCATCTGGTGTGGCCGGATACAGCAACACGGGCGTGCGCCCGTCCGCATGCAACAGGCTGTCGAGAACCCCGGCATCGAAGTCTTCGCCGGTCGCCATCACGCTGCCATTCACGCACAGATGCAGCAAGCGCGCGCTGTTCTTGGCGTTGCCCACTTCCAGCGGATGCTGCAGGATCAGCAGGTGCGCCTGCGCCTGTACCGGCGTGATCCAGCGACAGATGCAGGCCGACTGCGCCCGCAAGCACCTCTCACAGACAGCGCGCTTCAAGCCAGCCGCACCAGTCACGGTGCCGGCGTCCAGCCACCGCCCAGCGCCCGGTACAGGTCGACGTGCGCCGCCAGCAAACTCGTGCGCAGTTGCAGCGCGGCGAGATCGGCACTGAACGCCGTACGCTGCGCGTCGAGCTCTTCCAGGTACGACGCATAGCCATTCGTGTAGCGGTTGTGGGCCACGCGCAGCACTTCGCCGGCCGCCGCGCGGCGCGCCTCGGCTTCCACCAGCTGCCGCTGCAAGCCATCGATCGACGCCAGGGCATTCTCGGTTTCGGCAAACGCGGTGCGCACCACGGTCTCATAGCCGTAGATGGCGCGATCGCGCACCGTACCGGCGATCTCCGCCTGCGCACGCAGCCTGCCCGCATCGAACAAGGGCGCAAGCACGCTGCCGCCGATGCTCCACAGCTCCGTTGGCGAACGCAGCAATTGCGAGATGCCGCCCGCCCCTGCCCCGAGCGACGCCGTCAGCCGGATCGACGGCAGCAGCGCGTCGCGTGCCACGGCCAGGCTGGCGTCGGCTGCCGCAATGGCCTGCTCGGCCTGGGCGATGTCGGGCCGGCGCCGCAGCAGTTCGGACGGCAAGCCGGCGCCTGGGGTCGGTTCACGCAGCGACAGCAGATCGGTACCGCGCGCAATCGCGCCCGGACTCGCGCCCAGCAGCAGATTGAGCGCCTGCTCCTGCTGCGCCACCTGCCGCTCGAGCTGCGGTACGGTACCGGCCGTCGCGTGCAATTCGGCCTCGGCCTGCGACATTTCCAGGCGCGAGCTGTAGCCCACCTCGAACTGGTGCCGCGCCAGGTTGTACGAGCGCTCGCGCGACGCCAGCGTGGCCTTGGCCAGTGCCAGCTGGGCGTCCAGGCCCAGCAAATTCAGATAGCCCGACGCCGTATTGGCCGCCACCGCCAGCGCCGCTGCTTCCAGCGCTGCCTCTTGCGACAGCGCCTCGAACCGCGCCGCCTCGACCGTGTTGGCCACGCGGCCGAACAGGTCCAGCTCGTAGCTGGCCTGCACCGCGCCCACGAGCGACGTCGATTCAATCGGCGTGCCTTGCGGGCCGATGGCGCGCGCCCGGGTCGGCGCCAGCGACAGGTTCAGTGCCGGAAGACGCGCGCTGTCGGCCACGCGAATGCGTGCCTGGTATTCCTGCAGCCGCGCGCGTGCAACCTTGAGGTCGCCATTGTTCGCCTGCGCCTGTTGCACGAGAGCGTCCAGCGCCGGATCGCCGAACGCGCGCCACCAGTCACGCTCGACGCTGGCATTTGCGCCGGGCAAGGTCGTGCGCCACGCCACCGGCACCGTCACCGAGGACGGCGGCGCCGGCTGCGGCGCCATCGCGCAGGCGGCCAACAGGAGTAGCACCGCCAGAACCACCAACCGCCGCTTCACCGCTGCCCCGCGTTCGCCGTGTTGGCAGCGGCCGTATCGATCGTCGTCACCACCGACATCCCCGGCCGCAGGCGGTTGGCCAGCGGCTGGTTCGGGTCGATACTGATGCGCACTGGAATCCGCTGGGCGATCTTGACGTAGTTACCGGTGGCGTTGTCCGGCGCGATCACCGAAAACTCCGAGCCGGTGGCCGGCGCGATGCGCTCGACGTGACCGCGCAGCTTGGCGCCGCCCAGCGCGTCGACGCTAAAACTGACCGGCTGGCCAACGGCCACCCCCGCCATCTGCGTTTCCTTCAAGTTGGCGATGATCCACATCTGGTTCGGCACCAGCGCGGTAAGCTGCGCGCCGGCATTGACGAAGGCGCCCTGACGCACGGTCACTTGCCCCAGCTGGCCGTCGCGTGGCGCGGTGATGTTGGTGTTGGCCAAGTCGATCTCGGCCAGCTTGACAGCCGCTTCGGCGCTGGCAACTGCCGCTTCGAGGGCAGCGCGGTTGACGCCGACCGATGCCAGGTTCTGGCGGGCGATCTCGACCGAGGCACGCGCCTGGTCGCGGCTGGCCGCTGACTGAGCGCGGGTGGCGCGCGCGGCGTCCAGTTCGCGCGCCGACAGCGAACCATCGGCCGCCAGCTCTTCCACGCGGCGCAAATCAGCACTGCTGCGCCGGGCCTGCGCTTCGTTCGAGGCCAAGAGCGCCTGGTTCTGGGCGATGGTCGCGCGGGCGCTGGCGTTCGTCTGCGCAAAATTCGCCAGCGCCGCCTTGCGGTTGGCCAGTTCGGCCCGTGCCTGCGCCAGGCGCTGGATCGGGATCCGGTCATCGATGCGCAGCAGCAGCTCGCCCTTCTTGACGGTCTGGAAATCCTGCACGCGGACCT
>Ga0308158_10004674_pt1 | contig 11489 bp, 9 predicted proteins | sample PhyBR2_FD_201038 | JGI IMG/M metagenome (GOLD analysis project Ga0308158, IMG submission 201038) | Phyllosphere microbial communities from UC Gill Tract Community Farm, Albany, California, United States - DLSLB.R2 | ecosystem: Host-associated > Plants > Phyllosphere > Unclassified | place: USA...
TGCCTGTTTCCGATATGGTCTGGCCCAGCGCTTCGGCCAGCACGGCCATGCCGTTAATGTTGCCCAGCTTGCCCTGATCAGTGCCGAAACCCATGGCGGTATAACGCTTGACATGTTCGACGCTGCGATAGCCTTCGCGTACGGCCAGGTAAATGTCGGACACACACACGTCATTTTGCAAATCAACAAATTGCTTGGGGCCGCGCGCTATATCCCGACCCGTGGCCGTTGTCCACAAGGGCAGGATGTTGCCGGCCAGCACAGGCTCTGTGTGCCACGAGATGTCGTGATCGGACCGCCGACCCAGCGCGGCAGCCGCGTGGTGGCCGGCTCGTACGCCGCTGTCCAGGGCGCCGGCCAGATCAAACTGACCGTTGCACGCGCCGACCGATGTCTGCCTGGCCACCTGATCGTCCGGCACGAAGCAGGCGTCAAGTTCCTGCCAGCGAGGCTTGCCGCCAGATTGAGCATACAGATGCACAACCGGGTTCCATCCACCGGATACGGCAAGCAGATCGCAAGGCAGTGTGTGTGTTGATATCTCACTGCCGGCACCATTGTCCGGCTTGCGCACGACCACGCTGTCGATATGACGTTTGCCATTAGCATGACTGACAACTGCCTGCCACAGGATCTGTATGTCTTTTTCAGCAAGCAAAGGTGGCACGATTGCGTCTTCGGCTGCACGAGCATCAACCACAGTAACCTGGGCGCCGCTGCGATGCAGGTCCAGCGCAGTCTGATAGGCGCTGTCATTATTGGTAAATACCACGGCGCGGCGGCCGGGTAGCACGCCAAAGCGGCAGATATAGGTGCTGATCGCCGAGGCCAGCAAAATACCTGGCAGGTCATTGTTGCCGAACGCGATCGGGCGTTCGTGGGCGCCGGTGGCCAGAATCACCTGCGCCGCGCGGATTTTCCACAGGCGTTCGCGCACGCCCTTGCGCCGCTGCAGCAGCAGATGATCGGTCAGTCGCTCGCACACCGTGACCAGGTTGTGGTCCTGATAGCCGAAGGCGGTCGCGCGCGACAATAGCTGGACCTCGGGCATACTGGCCAATTCTCCAGTAATTTGTGCGAGCCACTGTCTGGCGGGTGTGCCGTTGACAGAGGCAAACGTGTGCAGCAGGCTGCCGCCCGGTTCAGATTGATTATCAACCAGAATGACCCGTGCCCCCGTACTTGCCGCAGTGTGCGCGGCGGCAAGCCCGGCGGGCCCTGCGCCAACAATCAGTACATCACAATGGGCATAGGTTTTCTCGTAGCGATCGGGATCGTGTTCTCTGGGAACAGTGCCCAGGCCAGCAGCATTGCGGATGTGTTCTTCATATTTTCCCCACCAGCGGCGCGGCCACATAAAGGTTTTGTAGTAAAAACCTGCCGGGATAAAGCGCGACAGATATTGCATGAACGCAAACCGATCGTGTTCAATGTCGGGCCGGGCATTGACGCTGGCCGCAGTCAGTCCTTCGTACAGTTCGACTTCGGTAGCACGCGCATTGGGAACGGTATATGGGCCGCTCTCCAGCTGGACAATGGCATTGGGTTCCTCGACGCCGGCGGTCATGATGCCGCGGGGGCGATGATACTTGAAACTGCGCGCCACAAAGTGTATGCCGTTTGCAAGCAGGGCAGAGGCCAGCGTGTCGCCCTGGTAACCCACATACCATTTGCCGTTAAATTGAAATCGCAGCGGTTTGTTTCTATCTATACGGCCACCATCGGCCAGGCGGTGTGACTGGGTCATGTCCGCTCCTTGCCCGGTGCGCCGATTTTTTCAACCGATTTGAACTGATAATGACGGGTGTCGCGTTCGGCTATAAACCAGCGTCGACAGCCATGGGTGTGTACCCATTGCTCGCGGTGGATGCCTAAAGGATTCTTGCGCATGAACAAATAGTCGCCCCATTGTTCATCGGACAGGTCTTCGGGATTGGCGGGACGTTCAATACCGGCCTGGCCGCCGAAATTGAACTCGCTTTCGGCGCGCTCACCGCACCATGGGCATCGTATGACAAGCATGATTATGATCCTAGTGCGCAACGGCAGCGGCGCCGTGCTCGTCTATGAGATGACCGGTATAGAAACGGTCTATGGAGAACGGTGCGTTCAGTGGATGAGGTTCGTCGTTGGCGATGGTGTGGGCAAAAACCCAGCCCGAGCCCGGGGTTGCCTTGAAGCCGCCGGTACCCCAGCCACAATTGAAATAAAGTCCCTTGATCGGCGTTTTGGAGATGATGGGGCAGGCATCGGGGCTGATGTCGACAATGCCGGCCCATTGCCGGTTCATGCGCACACGACTTAAGCTGGGGAACATTTCCACAATGGCCTGCAAGGTCTGTTCGATACTCTGAAAACTGCCACGTTGGCCATAGCCTGTGTACTGGTCAATGCCGGCGCCAATGACCAGATCGCCTTTATCGGACTGGCTGATATAGGCATGCACCGCGTTGGACATGACCACGGTATTGATAGCGGGCTTGACTGGCTCGGACACGAGGGCCTGCAATGGATGGCTCTCCAGCGGCAGGCGGATGCCTGCCATATCGGCAAGCACACTTGAATGGCCGGCTGCCACGACCGCTACTTTCCTGGCGCCAATGAATCCCTTGCCGGTTTCAACACCCAGGACCACGCCATCCTTTTTACAGATGTTGGTCACCGGGCAGTTCTGTATGATATCCACTCCCAGTTGATCGGCCGCGCGGGCAAAACCCCAGGCGACCGCGTCATGTCGAGCGACGCCGCCCCGGGGCTGGAATGAGGCGCCCAGCACCGGGTAGCGGCTGTCCAGATTGATCAGCGGCTCCAGTTGCCTGATCTGTTCGCGGTCAAGCCATTGGCCGTCAACGCCGTTATACAAGTTGGCATTGATGCGTCGCTGGGTATCACGCACCTCTTGCAGGGTATGCGCCAGATTCATCACGCCACGCTGGCTGAACATGACGTTGTAGTTCAGCTCCTGGGACAGGCCTTCCCATAGCTTCATGGCTTTTTCATAGAGCTGTGCTGATTCGTCCCATAAGTAGTTGGAGCGAACAATGGTGGTGTTGCGAGCAGTGTTGCCGCCACCCAGCCAGCCTTTTTCTACAACCGCAATATTGCGGATCCCATGGACCTTGGCCAGATAGTACGCGGTCGCCAGGCCATGACCGCCTGCGCCAACAATAATCACGTCATATTCGCGCTTGGGTTCGGGGCTGTGCCAGGCACGTCCCCATTTTTCGTTATGGCTAAGCCCGTTGCGGATCAGACTGAAAATCGAATAGCGGTTGCGCATGATGTCCTCGTAGCAATCCCGTCACGCCGTCATCAAACGGGCGCAGTGACTGCAAGTAGAGCAAATCGGGCGGTTTGCAGATAGAACTTTTCCGTCTATTGATTGGAATAATTACGCCATCAATGCGCGGTTTTCGAGTTTGGCAAATCGTTTAGTGAAAGTCCTGGCGTCCGGGGAATACTTCGCTCACATAGTCCACTGGATCCGGGTTCTGCGCGGCCAGCAGGGATGCTGGTAACTGGGCGCGGCTGCGCCACTGGCCCGGAGACATTTCAAAAGTGCTTCGAAACTCCCGTCCCATATGTGATGCATCGGCAAAACCACAAGCGCTGGCAACGGCCGCGATGGTTTTGGTCGAGTGAGTCAGCATCCAGGCGGCCATGCGCAGGCGAATCCCCCTGGAATACGCCTGTGGGGTCATGCCGGAAGATTGCTTGAACAGCCGTTCCAGTTGCCGCGCCGAGATATTCAGTTTGCCTGCAAGCGTATCCAGCGTGAGCGCCTGGCCCATATGTTGCTCCATCAGCAGCATGGCGCGACGCACCACGGGATGGGTGTCCGGTGCGATGCCCGGTGGCAGCGGCTGGGGCGTCGTATGGGGATTGGCATTATCTATTTGCAGGATTCGCAAGGCCTTTTGCACGATGGCATGGTCCATATGCCGCTTCAGAATATCTGCGGCCACATCGATGGATGCGCGCCCGCCGGAACAGGTAATGCGGCGGCGATCACAGACATAAAGCCGGTCGGCAACAATCAGATTCGGGTCGGCTTGCGGGAATTGTTCGACAAAATCCCAGTAGTGGAACCAACTGACGCAGATGCGGTGATCCTGCATGACGCCGGCCTGCATCAACGCAAAAACCCCGGTGCATACGCCAACCAGATTAACGTCCTTGTCTGCAGCCCGCTGTATGAACAGTTTCTGTGCGGCGCTGAGCGGCAGGCCGGTGTGCAGCAAACCGCCCACCACGACCAGATAATCAAAGCGCGCCGGATCGCCCAGTTTTTCCGAGGGCACCACCTGGATTGCGCTGGAAGAGCTCACCGGCGCCAGCGTTTCATCCACCACATGCCAGGCGCAGCGAACTGGCTGACTGTAATCGCCTTCGTCGCCGGCCAGACGCAGGACATCCAGCAAACCCGAGAATGCGGTCAGCGTAAAGTGCGGCAGCAGCAGAAAGCCGAAGCGAATGGGCGCGGTATCCGTAGGTTTAGCGGGCGTCATGTTGGCGTTCCTTAGTATTTGTATTTTAGCCAACTGTAGCGCGAAATGGCGCAGCGAAACGCCGTGAATGCGGCACGCCCATTTAATGCGGTCAACACCGAAGCCGCAGTGACGCAGGCAGGCGTGCGCTTGAAAAGCGCTTACGTTGCGAGCGTTCGAGCGGCTATCTTTCGGTTAATGCCAGTTTGGCGCCCAGCGCAACGAAGGCGGCGGCAAAGCTGCGGCGCAACCAGGTCATGACCGAGGGCCGGGAAATCACGTGGTGGCGAAGTGCTGCGGCAAAGAGGCCATAGCTGGAAAAAACGACAAATGTCATTGCCATGAATACGGCAGACAGCTCCAGCATGATCGGTAGCGGGTTGCCCGCCTGGTTGCCGACAAACTGCGGCAAAAAGGCGAAGAAAAATATAGACAATTTGGGATTGAGTACATTGACGGCAATAGCGGAGCGAATGACGTCCATATTGGAGCGGGGCGTAGCGCCCGTCTCAATTTTCAGCGCGCCATGCTCGCGCAGCGTGGTTATTGCCATGTACAGCAGATAGGCGACGCCCGCGTATCGGACTATTTCAAAAGCAAGGGCACTGGTATGCAATAATGCGGCCAGACCCGTAATGGCGGCGAACATGTGCGGCAAAATGCCTAACGTGCAGCCGAACGCGCAGATGACGGCGGCGCGGCGTCCTCGCGACAGGCCGGCGGCGACGGTGACAATGACGCCTGTGCCGGGCGAGATCACCACGATCAGGGATGTCAGTAAAAACTCCAAACTCATATAGTAGCTCCGGTATAAGGTGCTGCTGGCAGACAAAGACGCGGTTGTCTGCCTAGCTTATATCAATCTGCGCCAGGCAAACAACTTATAAATGCGATAACTTGCGACGGCGGGCAATAATTTGCTGTATCCATTCGTAGCCGCTAACCAGCAATATGCCAAGCAGAACCATCAGCGCGCCGGCCACGAAGTTGGGTTCCAGCGGCTCGTCCAGCAGCCATACGCCAAATGCAATGCCGAAAAGCGGCGTCATGAACGACAGCACGCCAAGCCGGGACGCCAGATATTGCCGCAACAGCCAAAACCACAGGAGCAGGCTGCCGAAGGACACAACCAGTATCTGAAACGCCATGGCGGCAAAGGCACGCGGCGTAGGATTGAAATAAGTCTGGTCCATGAGGATGGCGGCCACGGTCAGCACTGCGAAACCGGCAATCAGTTGGTACAGCAGGGTATGCGTGCTTGGGCAGTTGTTCAGGCGGGTGGTGCGGATGACGACGGTAGTTGCACCCCAGGCGATGGCTGCGCAGATGCCTAGAAAATCACCCAGCAGCGGATTGGTGCCGCCGGTATCAGCCAGGCCACTACGGCCCGTAAAGGTCACAACAATGCCGGCAAATGCCATGGCGATGCCCAGCCATTGGATCCTGCTCAGGCGTTCGTCTGGCACCTTCCAGTAAAGCCCGAGGGCGGCAAATACCGGGGCGGTGTAAAGGAATATGACCATATGAGACGCCGTGGTATGGTGCAGCCCCTCGGCAACCAGCAGGAACTCCAGGGCAAAGAGCAGTCCGGCGGCAATCCCGGGTTTCCAGGTGCCGTCAGACAGCACAATGCGGTCGCCGCGTGCATAGATCAGGATGTACACCATGATGGCTGAAATACCGGAGCGCAAAGCAATCTGAAAAACAGGCGCGACGTCTGGCGCTGCTCCCTTGAGTACGACCTGTTGCAGACCCCAAATTGCGCAAGTAAGCAGCATCAGGCCGGTGGCCTTGCGATCAATTGCCCGGCGGTGTTCCATTTTTGTTCCTGTTCAAGATAAGCCCATTGTGAAACAGGATTATCTCATTGACGGATAATCGCCATATACTGTAAATATGACAATCGATATCGGGATTAAGTCATTTATTGGTACGAAGTCAATTTTCCTGCGAGGGGTGACCTGTTTCCTTCAGAATCCAGTTACCGTTTTGCAGATGCAATTGCGAACTGCACAGGGGTATGGCAGGCGTCGGGCTCGTGTCGGTATTGTCGTCAGCGCGCTATCGTTATTGGCCTTTCGGTCCGTGATATCGCTTTTATGGGATTACGCTTATGAAAAAATCCGGTTTTTCACCCAGCAACGCGACGCATTTGCGTCTCCCTCCGTTTGAGACGACATTGCCGGCGCCGATCGTCTTTCGGGCGGTGAGCGTGCAGGCAGACACCGTGTATCCGCGCCATCTTCACAACTGGGGGGAGTTTGTATACTCCTTTAGTGGCATTATGGAGATCGAACTGGCCCATCAGCATTATCTGGCGCCGCCCCAATATGGTCTCTGGCTACCGCCCCGTACCGAGCATATCGCGTTCAATCGGCATGCGGGCATCCACTGCTCCCTGTACGTGGACGCAGCGCTGTGCCAGACGTTGCCCGGCGTCACCTGTGCGTTGACAGTGAGCCCATTTATGCGGGCGTTGCTCGATGAGCTGGGTAGAAAACCGCCGACCATTGTTGCTACGTTGCAGGAGCAACGCCTGTTACGGGTGTTGGTGGATCAACTGGAGCAGGCCGATTGTGCCGGGACCTACCTGCCCACTTCGGACGACCCTTTGCTCAAACCCGTGTTGCTTGCGCTGCAGGCTAATCCGGGTGATGCGCGCACGATCGCCGAGTTTGCGGCGATCAGTCATACAACAGAAAGGACCCTGATGCGCCGTTGCCAGCGTGATCTGGGCATGTCATTTGTCGAATGGCGACAGCGGCTCAAGGTGCTGGCTTCGCTGGCACGGCTTGACCGGGGCGACACCGTGGAAGCGATTGGCCTGGACCTGGGTTACAGCAGTGCCTCGGCATTTATCAGCATGTTTCGGCGGCTGATGGGCACGACGCCCGATGAGTATCGCAAGGGCCGGCGCACGCAGGGCGCAAGGCTGGCGACAGGCCAGGGCAAGGGAGAAAGCGCCATGCAATCGGCCAGTGGGCAATAGCATATATATCCAACACATAAGTAAAGATCGACCGGGAGGCTGACAGAACCGGTGATGTCGGGTATAAAGCGGAATCAGATATTTATTATGTTATTCAGGGTATTTGATATTTACCCTGAAATATGATTTTCAGAAAGGAGAAGAAATGAAGCTTGAGACATTGGCCATTCATGCCGGTTACACGCCGGAACCTACCACCAAGGCAGTCGCCGTACCCATTTATCAGACGTCCTCGTTTGCCTTTGATAACACGCAGCATGGCGCCGACCTGTTCGATCTGAAAGTTGCCGGCAATATCTACTCGCGTATCATGAATCCGACCAATGCGGTGCTGGAAGAGCGTGTAGCTGCCCTGGAGGGCGGCATTGCGGCGCTGGCAGTGGCTTCGGGAATGGCGGCCATCACCTATGCCATCCAGACCATTACCCAGGCTGGGGACAATATCGTATCGGTCAGCAAACTGTATGGTGGCACCTATAACCTGTTTGCCCACGCCTTTCCACGCCAGGGAATCGAGGTGCGCATGGCTCCGCACAATGATATTGCGGCACTGGAGGCGTTGATCGATGATAAAACCAAAGCAGTGTTCTGCGAATCCATCGGCAACCCGGCAGGCAACCTGATTGATTTGCGCGCACTGGCAGACGCGGCACACCGGCACGGGGTACCGCTAATCGTGGACAACACCGTGGCCACGCCGGCGCTGTGCCGTCCCTTTGAGCACGGCGCCGATATTGTGGTGCATTCGCTGACCAAATATATGGGCGGCCATGGTACGACCATTGCCGGGGCCGTTGTCGATTCCGGCAAGTTCCCCTGGGCGGAGCATAAAGAGCGGTTTGCGGTACTCAATGAGCCAGACCCGGCCTACCATGGCGTGGTCTATACCGACGCATTTGCCGAAGCGGCCTTTATCGGGCGTTGTCGCGTTGGCCCGCTGCGCAATACTGGGGCCGCATTGGCGCCGCTGGCTGCCTTTCAAATACTGCAGGGTATTGAAACGCTGGCATTGCGCGTCGAGCGCCATTGTGAAAATGCGCTGAAGGTGGCACAGTTTTTGCAAAAGCACGAGCAAGTCAGCTGGGTGAAATATGCGGGTCTGCCCGATCATCCGGAACACGAACTGGCCCGCAAATATATGGGTGGCAAACCATCGGCCATCCTGTGCTTTGGCGTCAAAGGAGATGCCCAGGCCGGCGCGCGCTTTATTGATGCGCTGCAATTGATCACGCGCCTGGTCAATATTGGCGATGCCAAATCTCTGGCATGCCACCCGGCCACGACCACCCACCGCCAGCTCAACGAGCAGGAGCTGGAGAAGGCCGGGGTCAGCCAGGACATGGTCAGGCTTTCCATTGGCATTGAGCACATCGACGATATTGTCGCGGACCTGGAACAGGCATTGCAGCAAAGCAAAGGCTGATCGCCTGCGTTCCTGTTGCCCTGACGAGAATCCGAAGGCGTCAACAGTTGGCGCTTTTTCTGCGCGAAATATTGCGCGTCCCGCGTCACCCTGGTGTGGTGGCCGGGGCTGGCAATTGTCATGGTCCTGTACCGACTGCAACTGCCATTGGTTACACGCATTTGAGCTGCTAAATGCTATGATTGGACCACCAACGGTACAGGAGTCCCCCTCATGGATATCACAATTTATCACAATACCCGCTGCGGTACTTCACGCACGACGCTGGCGCTCATCCGCAATACAGGTGTCGAGCCCAATATCATAGAATACCTTCACAATCCGCCTTCCCGCCAAGAGCTCACGGCAATCATAGAGAAGGCCGGAATCAGCGTGCGCGACGCAGTGCGCCAGAAAGAGACGCTGTTCAAGGAGCTCGGACTGGATGACCCGGCCGTGAGCGATGATCGGCTGCTGGTTGCCATGATTGAATACCCGATTCTGATTAATCGCCCCTTTGTGATCACGCCTAAAGGCGCGCGCCTGTGCCGCCCGTCAGAGCTGGTGCTGGATATTTTGCCGCTGCCGCAAAAAGGCGCCCTCAATCGTGATGACGGCACACCACTGATCGACGCTTTGGGTCAAAAGGTCACGTCGGCCTGAACGATCAGACAACACCACCCGTTTCATTGCATTTGATATTGAGGCGGCCTAGGCGCCGCTTCACATTGTTGCAGGACTCGCGCTGCGTTTGGCGCATTGATGACCTTGAATAAGGACCTGATATGGCACGCCCGATCTGGAATGGTACGCTTTCTTTTGGACTGTTGAATATACCTGTGGCGCTGATGCCGGGGGAGCGACGCATTGACCTGCATTTTCGGATGCTGGACTCGCGTGACAAGGCGCCGGTACGATACGAGCGGGTCAACGCCGACACGGGCGAAGAGGTGCCGTGGAAAGACATCGTCAAGGCGTTTGAATATAGCAAAGGCAATTATGTGGTGCTTGAACCCGACGATATTCGCGATGCTGCACCGCAAAGCAAAGAGTCGGTAGATGTAGAGGCCTTTATAGAGGCCAGCCAAATCGGACCGGCTTACTTTGAAAAACCCTATGTGCTGGTGCCGGGGAAAAAGGCGGAAAAGGGTTACGTGCTGTTGCGCGAAACGCTGCGTGATGCCGGCAAAATCGGAATAGGACGTGTGGTCATACGTACGCGCGAATACCTGTGTGCCGTCATGCCGCAAGGCGATGCACTCATGCTGATTCTGCTGCGATATCCGCAGGAACTGATCGATGTGCAAGACTACCGGATTCCGGAAGGCAAGTTGAGCGACTACCGGATTTCCAGCCAGGAAATGGACATGGCCAGTCAATTGATCGCGTCTATGGAGGCCGACTGGAAACCGGACCAATACAAGGATGAATTCCGACAGCGGCTTTCAGATGTGATCAAAAAACGGATGAAAGCCAACAAGGTGAGCCACCGTCCGGAGGACGAACTGGAAGATGCCGCGGTACCGGAGAATGCCGCTACCAACGTGGTCGACTTCATGTCGCTGCTCAAGCAAAGCCTGGCAACCAACAAGCGGACACCGCCCAAGGCGAGCAAGTCTGGATCTGCAGCCAAAGGCAGCGACAGCGCGGCAGGCAAGACGAGCAAAAAGGCTTCGGTAAAATCGGCGGGTAAAGCTGCGCAGGGCAAGGGCAAAACGGCCAGTAGTAAATCGGCAGGCAAGGCGGTCAAATCTGCGGCGACTGGCAAGAAGGCCGCCAAAAAAACCACCAATGCGGCGACCAAGACAACGACAAACAAAAGCGCAGGTTCGTCTGGTTCCGGCTCACGCAAGCGTGCGACCAGCAACAAAAAGGCGGCCTAGCGCACACTTATCCAAAACGACAGACCGGGGGTGCCGATGAGCCTTGCCGACTATCAGCGTAAACGCAGGTTTGACCGTACTCCGGAGCCGCAGGAAGACGCAATGGGGGGCGGGCGCCCCATCTTTGTCGTCCAGCTGCATCATGCCAGCCATCGTCATTATGATTTTCGTCTGCAGGTTGGAGGTGTGCTTAAAAGCTGGGCCGTGCCCAAAGGCCCCAGCCTTGATCCGTCGGTCAAGCGCCTGGCGGTAGAGGTAGAAGATCATCCGGTCAGCTACGCCAATTTCGAGGGTGATATTCCCAAAGGGGAATATGGTGGAGGACATGTCAAAATATTTGACAGCGGCATCTGGAGCACCAATGAAGAGGTCGAAGCGCAACTGGCCAAAGGACATTTGAAATTTGAACTGTTTGGCGACATTTTGCAAGGGGGGTGGCATCTGATCCGAAGCCATCGCCGCAGTCGCCAGCAACAGTGGCTGCTGATCAAACAGGATGACGCCTTTGCCCAGGATAGGGAGGCCGATGACTTTGTCGATGAGCCGGCACCGTCTGGCACGGATGGCAAAAGAGCGATCGCAGGAAAAACAAGTGCGGGTAAAAAGGGCGCGGGTAAAAAGAGCGCAACGGAAAAAACGACAGGGGACAAAGCCGTAAAAGATGTAACGGCAAAAGCGGCGACGTCAAAAATTGGGTCGAAAAAAAGCGCTACAAAAAAAGCCGCAGC
>Ga0308158_10004675_pt1 | contig 11489 bp, 10 predicted proteins | sample PhyBR2_FD_201038 | JGI IMG/M metagenome (GOLD analysis project Ga0308158, IMG submission 201038) | Phyllosphere microbial communities from UC Gill Tract Community Farm, Albany, California, United States - DLSLB.R2 | ecosystem: Host-associated > Plants > Phyllosphere > Unclassified | place: USA...
TTCGTCAGCATAAGGACCCACGTGGAGCGTCTGCGCGCAACGGCCCTCTTCCCACCGTTCGAAGCGCAGGCGGTCCAGTGCAGGGAGTTCTTTGCCGCGGGACTGCTCCCGGGCCTGCTCCAGCAAGGCTTCATCGAGGGGTTCGGGCTGCACCATCATGGCCTGCCAGCGCCATGACCCGCGTCCGGTTCCCGGGAGGCCGCCGAAGCCCGCTGGCACTGCCTCCGGGAAGTCCTCATCCCCGGCCCCATCGAACCACCACAACGCTTCCAGCGGCATAACTTTCGTGAGCTCGGCGGTCTGCTTCTTGAGCCCGAAATGCGCAGCGTAGCTCACCGTGAAGAGCGCCTGGAGCGCGTCGGCGAATTCTGGTCCCTCCGGGTCACCCTGGCCCGGTACGAGGGCGAAGAGCAGCAAGGGAACGTCAATGAAGTCGACCGACCCTTTCCGCCCCTTGTAGAGGACCGACACGTCCTCGCGAAGATCGCTCACCTGGCATCCACTCCCCTGGACCCCGCCACGGACCCAGTCTTCCGCCGCCCGGCCGCCCCCGGTAGGGCCGAACGGCCTCTACCCGTCCGCCCCGGGCAGGCAGACTTCCACGAGTCCGCCGGTGACGCGTGTCTGGAAGACGGGCTGCCGGGAGGTGGCGGGCCCGGCTTTCACCTCGCCGGTGCGAAGCGAGAAGGTGCTCCGGTGCCAGGGGCACACGACGCACGGGTCGCCGCCGTCGTCCTTGATCTTGCCTTCGTGCAGCGGTCCGGAAAGGTGGCTGCAGACGTCGGAGAGCACGTTGACGGTGTCGCCGTCGCGGTGAACCAGCAGCGGAATGCCTGCCACGGTTTGCTTGTGAAGTCCTCCCTCCGGCAGCTCCGCCAGCGGGATGAGCGGGTGCCAACCCGACGGGAAGCGGTGCGGGATTTCCTCGCTGTGGTTGACCCCTGCCGCCTGCCGGTAGGAGAGGTGGCCGCCGAGGAAGCCGCCGGCACTGACCGTGGCAAGCCCCAGGTATCCGAGCACCTTGCCGCTGCCCTGGCTGCCCCTGGCCCGCTGGACCAGCGACGCGACGTAGAGGCCCGTCGCCGTGACGTTGGCCGCTGCATGCACCAGGCCAACCCGCTGCTGCTGCGGGTGGAGTTGGGACCAGTCGGTGAACCCGGCGAGCGCGGACGGGAGCACGCTGGCAGCGCCCACGCCAATCAGCAGCCTCGCAGCCTTCTCGCCCCCTGGCACAGCATCGAGCACGCCGGCCGAAAGCCACGCACCGATGGGAACCTGGACCGCGAGGGGATGCACAGGGTGGCCGATGGGGACGCCGTGCAGGATATCGCGGGCCCATTGGGGCTTGATGACCTTTTTGACGGCTTTCCGGACGCTCTTGGCCAGCGGGTCAAGCCATTCGGCGTCCTCAAGGCGGGTGACAAGCTCAAGTGCGGGCAACGGTTTCATGTGTCCCCCTTACCCCGAATGAGGTCGAACACTCATCACGGAACCCCCATGTTTCGAGGCAGTACCAGGGGCGGCCGAGGCCACGCCGGGTTCCGGGGTCACCGCAGCGGCGACCCCAGAACCGTGAACCGGTGCCCCGCTGTTTCCCCTGACAGCAACGGCATGGCCTCGGCGATGGCAGCGCGGGTACTGTCCAGCTGCAGCGACGCCTGGTGCGCCTCCGCCGATTCCCACAGTTCGGAGACGAACACGGTGTCCGGAACGTCCTCATTGACCCCCACTTCGTAGAGCAGGCACCCTGCTTCCCTCAGCCCTGGCTTGGGCCGAAGCAGGATGGCCACGAGGGCGTCGCGCTGGCCGGGCTTGGTTCCGAGCATTCCCACGTTCGCAAAAGTCATAGGGACAGTGTGCAGCACGGACCAGATACAAGCACGGACCGGACGACGGCGTGATGCACCTAGCGCACCGCGGCGGGGGCGGCGGGGGCAGAGGGAGCGACAGCGGTGGGCAGCGGGGCAACGGATGGCTGGTCTGCCTCGTCGGCAGCTGCATCCCCACCGGCAAATGCCCGCAGCATCGCCTCGCGGTCGAACTGGCCTTCCCATTTGGCCACCACGAACGTGGCTACGCAGTTGCCCAGCAGGTTCACCACCACACGCATGGAGTCCATCAGCCGGTCGGCGCCCAGGAGCAGGGCCACTCCGGCCACTGGAAAGATCCCCAGCGCCCCTGCCGTGGCGGACAGGGCAAGGAAGGCGGATCCCGGAACTCCTGCCATGCCCTTGGACGTCAGCATCAGGATTCCCAGGGCCGCGAACTGCTGTCCCAGGTCGAGGTTGTAACCGAAAGCCTGCGCCAGGAAGAGCAAGGAGATGGACAGGTAAATCGCAGCACCATCCAGGTTGAAGGAGTAACCGGTGGGGACCACCAGGCCTGTGGTGGCCCGGGAGCAGCCGGCGCTGGTCAGTTTGGTCATGATCCGCGGCAGGACAGACTCGGTGGATGCCGTGCCCAGCGCCAGGAGGAACTCCTCGCGGGTGTACTTGAGGAACTGCCACAGCGGCACACGGGGGTAAACCCACGCCACCACGAACAGCAGCCCGATGAACACGACCGCGGCGCCGTAGCAGGCGCCGATCAGCACCGCGTACGTTCCGAGGGAGTCGAGGCCGTACTGGCCGATGATGAAGGCCATGGCCCCGAACGCCCCGATCGGGGCCGCGCGCATTACCCAGCCCATGATCTTGAAGAACAGTTCCAGCACGGTTTCCATCAGGGTGATCACCGGCTGGCAGCGCTCGCGGCCGACGACGACGATCGCCGCCCCGAAGAACACGGCGAAACAGAGGACCTGGAGGAGGTTGTTGCTGGCGAAGGCGCCCACAACGCTGGTAGGGATGATGCCGAGCACGAAGGCGCCGGCATCCTTGGGCGGGGCGGTGGCGGTCTTGGCGTTGAGGGCGTCCTGGGACAGGGTGGCAGGGTCGATGTTGAGCCCCGCTCCCGGCTGGACAAGGTTGGCCACCAGCAGGCCGAAGACAAGGGCGAACAGGGTGGCACCGGTGAAGTAGGCCAGCGCCTTGATACCGACCCGGCCCACTGCCTTAACGTCGCTGACCGCGGCGATGCCGGTCACGATCACCAGGAAGATCAATGGCGCGATGATCATTTTGATCAGCTGGATGAACCCGTCGCCGAGCGGGCGGAGGCCCGCGCCGAGGTCCGGCCAGAAGTGCCCGATCAACACGCCCGCCACTACCGCCACCAGGATCTGGACGAAGAGAGAGGCGTACAAGGGCTTTCTGCGGGCATTGGCGGTCGGTGGCGTCAGGGTAGCGGGCGGGAAGGTCTTCATGCTCTGTGCCTGTTCGTCATGAGGCAGGCCGCCTGGGCGGGAACTGCCTGGGGACGCGGCGCAATGAACGCCGCTGGTCATCCCAAACTAAAAAACCCATGTTTCCGGAAAGATAAATCCGTAATGCGGAAGTATTAAGCTCGCGCCGGGAAGTACCTGCGCCGCCCTGCCGCTTCAGTCTGCGGCGCTAAGGCTTCCGGCGTGTACGACGGCGCCACTCGCCGTCGTATCCTGCTTCAGCATCCAGCCCACCCGCTTGACGGTCCGCAGCATCACGGCACTTTCCACGATCTCGATGCCGGGGACCTTCTGCTGCAGCGCAAGCTCGGCTGACATGACATCGGCCAGCGTGTGCAGCCACATGATGATCACGAAGTTTGTGGGCCCGGTGGTGGAGGCACTAAGGCGGACATTGCTGATGGTGCGGATTTCCGCGGCTGCCGCCTCATGCTGCCCGGCCGGAACATTGACGAACCACTGGCAGGTCACGGGGAACGACGAGTACCGCTGGGCAATTTCGCAACGGAATGACAGGATGCCGCTGGCCAGTACCCGGTTCAGCTGGCGTTGGACGGTGGCAGGATGCCGGCCAAGGGAGCGGGCAATGTCCGCGGCGGTGGCCCGGCCGTCACGGGCCAGGAACGGCAGCAGGTCCAGGTGGCTCTCCGGGAGCTGGGATGCCTGGGCGGATTCCGGTCCCGCGGGGGACGCAAGCGTCCGGAGCATTGCCAGCTGGGACCGGCTCAGGACGTTCAGCCGCCAGTCGTCGCCGCTGCTGTGCAGCCGGGTGCACAGCGCCACCTGGTATTTGGTCAGCCCCTCTACGGTTTTGAGCCGGGAGATGATCTTCTCGCTGAACTCCTCCAGCGAGCGCGTGATCACTGTCAGCATCAGGTCCCGGTTGCTGGCTGCCTCTTCCACGGTAACGATCTCCGGAACAGCGGCAAGCTCCGCCGTGACACTGTCCCGCCGGTGCATCTCGCAGTCCACGGCCACATAGGCAAGGAGCATCTGTTTGGGATCGCCGGCGAGATGCGCCGTGACCCATGCGGCCCCGCTCGAGGTGAGCCGCTCCCAGCGGGCCGCCAGCGTGGTGGCGTGCACGTCGAGCACCTTCGCGGCATCCGACCAGCCAAGCCTCGGCCAGGCCTGCAGGACCTGGATGAGCGCCAGGTCATCCTCACTGAGCTCCATCTGGCACCACTTTCTCCCACTGCGCGAATCCTGCCCAAAACAGATGCCGAGTAAATAATTCCAGCGCTTTCCACCGATGTGAACCACGCCACTTCAGAATAGTCCCCAAGTCTGATGCCTGATTCCAAGGAGTAGCCACGTGCCCATTACCGACGACGCCCAAGACCTGCAGCAAGACCTGGTCCGCCTCCGCCACGACCTGCACCGGCAGCCGGAAGTAGGCCTCCATCTCCCCCGAACGCAGGAACGGGTCCTTGAGGCGCTGGACGGTCTGCCCTACGAGATCACGCTGGGCAAGGAAACGACCTCCGTCACGGCGGTCCTTCGGGGTGGGAATGCCGGCGGACAGAGCCCCGCGGTCCTCCTCCGGGCAGACATGGACGGACTGCCTGTGCAGGAGAAGACCGGACTGGATTTCACCTCCCAGGCCGACGGAGCCATGCACGCCTGCGGCCACGACCTGCACACGTCCATGCTCGCCGGAGCCGCCACGCTCCTGGCGGAGAAGCGGCACCAGCTCCAGGGCGACGTCGTCCTGATGTTCCAGCCCGGCGAGGAGGGCTTCGACGGCGCCAGCTACATGCTCCGTGAAGGCGTCCTGGACGCCGCCGGCACCCGGGTCAGCGCGGCCTACGGCATGCATGTGTTTTCGTCACTGGAACCCCACGGCACCTTCTGCACCAAGCCGGGCGTCATGCTCAGTGCCTCTGACGGCCTGGAGGTCACGGTGCTCGGCGCCGGCGGTCACGGCTCCGCCCCGCACTCGGCGAAGGACCCCGTCACGGTGGCCGCGGAGATGGTGACGGCACTTCAGGTGATGGTGACCCGGCAGTTCAACATGTTCGATCCCGTGGTCCTGTCCGTCGGCGTGCTTCACGCCGGGACCAAACGCAACGTCATTCCCGAAACCGCCAGGATCGAGGCCACCATCCGGACATTCTCGGAAGCGTCGCGGCTGAAAATGATGGACACGGTACCGCGCCTGCTCAAGGGGATCGCGGCTGCGCACGGCGTGGAGGTCGCCGTCGACTACCTGCAGGAGTATCCGCTCACCATCACCAGCGAGGATGAAACACACACGGCCGAAAAGGTGATCACGGAGCTGTTCGGCGAGCGCCGCCTTTCACGCTGGGCCACCCCGCTGAGCGGCTCGGAGGACTTCTCCCGCGTACTGGAAGAGGTGCCCGGAACCTTCATCGGGCTCAGCGCCGTGGCCCCGGACGGCGACCACGACGCCTCGCCGTTCAACCACTCACCGTACGCAACGTTCGACGACGCCGTGCTGGCTGACGGGGCCGCGCTCTATACGGAACTCGCCATCTCGCGGCTGGCCGCACTCGCCACAGCCTCCTAACCACCGAAACCATGCAGTTCCCGGCAGCAGCGCCGCTGCCGGGCCAGCAAACCAACCGAGCAGGAAGAAGACCATGTCCGTTGCAGTAAGCAAGCCCCAGACTAGACGCATGTCCACCGCCAAGACCATCGTTGGCACCGGCATCGGCAACGCCGTCGAGTGGTACGACTGGGCCATCTACGCCACCTTCACCCCGTTCATCGCCAGCCAGCTGTTCAGCAAGGAGGACCCGGCGTCGGCCGTGCTGTCCACCCTGGCGATCTTCGCGGTCGGCTTCGTGGCACGGCCCTTCGGCGGCTTCCTCTTCGGGTGGATTGGCGACCGCATTGGCCGCAAGTCCTCCATGACCCTCGCCGTTGGCCTCGCCTCGCTGGGCAGCCTGATGATTGGCATCGCACCCACCTTCGCCAGCGTCGGAGCCTTCGCGTCGATGATGCTCCTGGCGGCCCGGCTGGTGCAGGGCCTGGCGCACGGCGGTGAGCTGCCGTCGTCGCAGACGTACCTGTCCGAAATGGCCCCCAGGGAACACCGCGGCTTCTGGGCCACCCTCATCTACACATCCGGGACCGTGGGCATCCTGTTCGGCACCCTCCTGGGCGCCGTGCTCAACATGGCGCTCAGCACCGAGGCGATGAACGCCTGGGGCTGGCGCGTGCCGTTCCTGATCGGCGCCGCCATGGGCCTGTATGCGCTGATCATGCGGTCGCGGCTGCACGAAACCGAAGCATTCCAGGACGAGGCCGCCACCGCAAAGCGCGCCCCGATCTGGCCGCAGATCGTCCGCTACCGCAAGCAGGCGCTCCAGGTGATCGGACTGACCGTTGGCCTCACCGTCATCTACTACATCTGGGGAGTGGTGGCCCCCAGTTACGCCACCACCGCCCTGAAGATCGACCGCGGCGAAGCGCTGTGGGCAGGTGTGGTGGCCAACATTGTCTTCATCGCGGCCCTCCCGGTCTGGGGCAAGCTCTCCGATCGCATTGGCCGCAAGAAGGTTCTCTGGGCCGGCGCCATCGGTTCCGCGGTGCTGCATTTCCCCATGACCTGGCTGCTCAAGGATTCGGCCTGGCAGCTGGCAGTGAGCATGTCCGTCATGCTGGTCTTCGTCGCCGCGAGCGCTGCCATTGTTCCGGCCGTGTACGCCGAACTGTTCCCCACATCCATCCGCACCGTGGGAGTAGGCGTCCCCTATTCCATCTGCGTGGCAGTCTTCGGCGGCACCGCGCCGTACCTGCAGCAGTGGTTGGGCACCTCGCTGGGCGCACCGCAGGTGTTCAACGTGTACGCGGTGCTGCTGCTGGTGATCAGCGCGGCATTCGTATTCACCATCCCTGAAACCAAGGGCAAGGACCTCACCCACTAGGCCCCTGCCCGTCAAAGGGTCCCCCGGCGCGCTCACCGGCACCGGGGGACCCTTTGCCGGTTGCTGGAGCATGGCCACTGCCGGGCTGTGCCCGAATCTGGGGGCCGCTCAGTGCTGCGGCGCCGCCACGGAGTCCCGGGCCACCAGCGGGCAGTCCAGAATGGTGGGGGAAAGTGCGGTCCGTGAAAGGTCCACTTTGCCCTCGATGCCGTCAATGAGTTGTTCGGCTGCCCAGGCACCCATGCCGTAATGGGGAAGCGCCACCGTAGTGAGGCCGGGATGGAGGTTGGCGGCGATCAGTTCCTGGTCATCAAAACCGACAATCGACAGGTCCGCTGGAATGGCAAGGCCCAGCTCAGCAGCAGCACGGTATGCGCCCATGGCCATCTCGTCGTTATAGCAGAACAGGCCTGTAGGCCGTCCCTCCCGGGCCAGCATGCGGCGGGCTGCCTCGTAGCCGCCCGGCACTCCGGCGGTTTCCGTCTCGACAGGTTCCGCGGCGCCGTCGAGCCCTGCTTCCGTGAGGGTCGCACGGAAAGCCCGGAGCCGCTGGCGTGTAGACGGTACATCGACGGTGTTGTTGATGAAGCCCACCCGGGTGTGGCCCGCATCAAGGAGCGCGCGAACAGCCGCCCGGGCTCCACCTTCCTCATCCGGAATGACGGCCGTGATGTTGCCGCCTGCGGCCACAGAGTCGACCAGGACGGAGGGCACGTTCCCGAGGTTGTCCGGCAGTTCCGCGTTCCGGTGGTACATCGTGGCGTAGAGGATTCCGTCCACGCGGCGGTCCAGGAGGGCCGCCACGTCTGCCCGCCGGGATTCGAGGCTGGCGGAGCCGGAGGTGTTGATGATCATGAGGTTGTAGCCGCGGGCCTTGGCGGCCTCGTCGGCACCCAGGATGATGCGCCCGGCGTGCGGCGTGGTGGCGATATCCTCGCTGACCAGGCCCAGCATGCCTGTCCGCTGGGTACGCAGGGCCTGGGCCAGGCGGTTTGGGCCGTACCCTAGCTGCTCCGCGGCGGACCGCACCTTGGTACGCGTCTCCGCGCTCACCCTGGCATAGGACACATCATTGAGGACGTGGGAAACGGTCGTCACCGAGACACCGGCGGCCACTGCCACGTCCCTGATGCCGACGTTCTTGTTACTCATCTGTGTACAAATTCCTCATGGTCGGCAATACCCCTTGGGTTACCAGTAGGCTACTCGCTGCCGGTGATCCGCAAGCAATGGCCCGGAGGCAGCGGCAAGGCCCGGATCACCCTGGGGAACCCCGCGCCGCGGCACGCAAGGAACCTGGTCAGGCGGCGACGGGCAACACCAGCAGATACCCCGCCGGCAGCGCGCTGCTCCAGCGGCGCGGCTCGCGGACCACGAACTGCGTGGCCAACTGTTCCGGGCTGAGCAGGGCGTCGGGCGCGGGCGAAGGCCCCCACTGCCCGCTGCCGTAGGGGTACAGCGGATCCAGTACGCGGATGCCGGTCACCGCAAACGCCGGAAACTGGTGCGGATCACCGGAGGACTCGAATCCGCTCATCACCCACGCGTGCCGCCCGCTCCACATGACCAGACCCACCGGCCTCCCTGTATCCGTCAGGGCGTTTGCCGCGGTGCGCAGCGCTTCCTCATAGCCGGGAATGCTCACCACGCGGTACGGCCCCATCCCGGCGTCGGTCAGCACCTGCGCCCAGCCGAAGGGGTTCGCGCCGTTGAACGAATCGGACGAGTGGGCACGGGCCATCTCCCACAGTTCATTCTGCTGGGCCCGGTCCGCCCAGGTTCCACCCCCGGTGGCGTCGATGAGGTTGTGGGCCATCTGGACGCTCGCGGCCACACACCAGTCGAAGGTGTACTGCGGAACAAAGTCGCCTTCCCGGTACAGGTCCAGGGCGAACGGCTGGGGCGCGGCAACGGGCGCCGGCGCTGGTGACGGAGCCTGTGACGTGGCGGGTGCCGGCGCGGGGATGGGCGCCGGCGCGGGGGCCGCAGCTGCCGTCGGGGCAGCCGTGGCAGCATCCTGCGCTGGAACCGTCACGGACTGCTGGAGGCTCCCTCCTGGGGTACAGCCGGCAAGGATTGCGGCCATGGCCATCAACCAGGCCAGGAGACGCAGGCGGGCGCCGGCCATCATCGCTCCCATCCATTCCAGTAGAGCGGGCTTACTCCATTACCAGTCTCCCGCCCGCGCCTCCCCTTGACTACCCCACCAGAAGTTCCCTACACTTTTCATAAAGCAGAATCTAAATTCCACAAAGCGGAAACGGCAAGGAAGCCGGAAGCGATGGAAGATAGATCAAAGCCCCTCCCCGGAAGGACCTACGATGACGTACACAGTGAACTGCTCCATCCTCCTCACGGAGCTTCCCCTGCTAGAGCGCCCCGCCGCCGCCAAGGCCGCCGGCTTCGACGCCGTCGAGTTCTGGTGGCCCTTCGAGACCTCCGTCCCGGCGGACAGCGAGGTCACCAGGTTCGAGAACGCCATCAAGGACGCCGGGGTCCAGCTCACCGGGCTGAACTTCAACGCCGGCAACATGCCGGGCGGCGACCGCGGCCTTGTTTCCTGGAAGGGACGCTGCTCGGAGTTCAAGGACAACATCGACGTCGTTGCAGGCATCGGCGAGCGCCTGGGCTGCAAGGCCTTCAACGCCCTCTACGGCAACCGGCAGGACGAATTCACCCCGGAAGAGCAGGATGAGCTGGCCGTCAAGAACCTGGCGGCAGCAGCCGAAGGCGTTGCCCGCATTGGCGGTACCGTCCTCCTCGAACCCGTCAGCGGCGCACCCAGGTACCCGCTCCTCACCGCCGACGACGCACTCAAGGTCATCGCCCGCGTCAAGGAGGAAACCGGCGTAGGCAACGTCAAGCTCCTCGCCGATTTCTACCACCTGGCCGTCAACGGCGACGACGTCGAATCCGTCATCGAAAACCATGCCAAGGACTTCGGCCACATCCAGATCGCCGACAACCCCGGCCGTGGCGCCCCCGGCACCGGCACCCTGCCGCTCGGCGAATGGATCGCCCGGAGCCGCGAACTTGGCTACGAAGGCTACATCGGCCTGGAGTACAAGGAACCGCAGGAGACGGCCTTCAGCTGGGCCATCCGCCAGCACGCCGCACGCTGACCACCGCCAAGACCATACAGACTTCAGAAAGAGAACCATCATGAGCAACGTTGCAGTCATCGGACTCGGAATCATGGGCCTGCCCATGGCCATCAACCTGGTCAAGGCCGGCCACACCGTCACCGGTTTCAACCGCAGCCAGGACAAGATCGACAAGCTGGTCTCCGAAGGCGGCAAGGGCGCCTCGAGCATCGCTGACGCCGTCAAGGAAGCCGACGTCGTCATCACCATGGTGCCGGACTCCCCCGACGTTGAAGGCGTGGTCAGCGGCAAGGACGGCGTCTTCGCCAACGCCAAAAAGGGCACGCTGTGGATTGATGCTTCCAGCATCCGCCCCGACGTCGCCAAGCGCCTGTCCGACGAAGCCCGCGAAGCCGGCATCCGCCCGCTCGACGCCCCGGTCTCCGGCGGCGAACAGGGCGCCATCGACGCCGTCCTCTCCATCATGGTGGGCGGCGACAAGGCAGACTTCGACGACGCCCAGGATGTCCTGAACGCGGTGGGCAAGACCATTGTCCACGTCGGTCCCTCCGGCTCTGGCCAGACCGTCAAGGCTGCCAACCAGCTGATCGTCGCCGTCAACATCGAGGTCCTCGGCGAGGCCATCGCCTTCCTTGAGGCCTACGGCGTGGACACCGACGCCGCCCTCAAGGTCCTCGGCGGCGGACTGGCCGGCTCCAAGGTCCTGGACCAGAAGGGCCAGAAGATGCTGGACCGCAACTTCGACCCCGGCTTCCGCCTTGCCCTTCACCACAAGGACCTGGGCATCGTCACCGCCGCGGCCCGCGAAGCCAACGTCGCCATCCCGCTCGGTGCCGTCGCCGCCCAGCTCGTCGCCGCCACCGTCAACCAGGGCGACGGCGGCCTGGACCACTCCGGACTCTTCAAGCAGGTCCTGCAGCTCAGCGGCAGGAAGTAGGAGCAGCCCCGCCCAAACGGGGCACTTCGACACGGACACTCCGGCCGCCGTCGTCCATTACGACGGCGGCCACCCCCAAAGTGCCCCACGACGGCTCGTGGGGGTACTTCAGCACACCCAAAAACAGACTTTCAAGCTTTCAAGGAGCACCCCATGAGCAAGATGCGTACCGTTGATGCAGCGGTGGCCATCCTGGAAAAGGAAGGCGCCATCGAGGCGTTCGGCCTGCCAGG